>Ga0209577_10000643_pt1 | contig 34637 bp, 32 predicted proteins | sample GraSoiAngelo_109_FD_185874 | JGI IMG/M metagenome (GOLD analysis project Ga0209577, IMG submission 185874) | Grasslands soil microbial communities from the Angelo Coastal Reserve, California, USA - 14_0903_12_20cm (SPAdes) (version 2) | ecosystem: Environmental > Terrestrial > Soil > Grasslands... | reverse complement strand
TCATCGCCAACAAGTTCGACGGATCGAAGTTTCGCAAATCCTGGGGTCGCCCCCGAGTTGACGAGGAAACCGAGCGGTTGGTGGTGCGGATGGCGAAGGAAAATCCCGGCTCGGTGGCTATGACCGGATCGTGGGCGCCATGGCCAACCTAGGTCACCGGCTCTCGGACGGTGGGCAATATTCGGAAGCGATTGACTTACTCCCTCGCAGAAATCGAGCAACATCTTGATCTCTTCAAGAATGATCCGATTCTGATCGTCAACGGGGACGGTTCAACCTATGCCCCTAAGATTTCAGTGAGACTCATTCGCGCTGTGATCGGGGTGGCAGCTTTTGCAGGGCTGCGGGAGGGAGAAATCCGTGGTTTGTGGTGGGAAGACGACGAGTTGTCTGTCCTCAACATTCGGCGTTCGGTCTGGCACAGCGTTGTGCTAGACGAGACGAAGACTCACGAGGATGAGGACAACCCCGGCGTTGTGCCCATCATTCAACCGTTCCGTCTCATGCTTGACCAGATTCGACCTCAAGCCGGGTCGGGCTGGATGTTCGCAAACAGCATCGGCGGGGCACTCGACCTCGACAATCTCGCTGACCGGGTGATCAAGCCAGTGCTCAAGGCGAACGGCCTAAACTGGAAAGGCTGGCACGCTTATCGCCGAGGTTTAGCCAAGAACCTGCACGAACTCGGAATCCCGGACAAGCAATCCTGCGCCACGAAGATGTTAAAACGACGCAGAGGAGCTACATCAAGACGTTGCCGAGCGTGGTGACCGAGGCGATGAAGCGGCTGGAACAGAGAATTGCTTGTGCAGCAGATGTGCAGCAGGTTTCGGTCAACTGATCGCTAAGCTATTGAAAGTATGGAGCCGAGGGCGAGAGTTGAACTCGCGACCTGCCGATTACGAATCGGCTGCTCTACCACTGAGCTACCTCGGCCCTGATTGGTAATAAAAGACTTATTTCTCCGCCTTGCCCCTATTTGGCCCAACCTCAATCAAACCTCAATCAAACCGCCCTCCACACGGCAATCAACTCCCACCCAAAGTGCCATCGAAATGTTTCTCGACCTCCACCATCGCCTGATGCAAATCGGTCGAGTCCACGATGTTGTACCTCTCGAAAGTAGACTCGGTAAGGTGCCCTGAAATCCTCGTGGCAATCGTTCGAGGGACGCCCGACCGGATGAGATTCCTAACCCCACTCCGGCGAAAATCATGCAGTATGAGGCCCTTCTACTGCCACACCTTTGGGCCCGTCTTCACTCCCAATCCTACCTTAACGCATGCAGCTTGAAAAGCTTTGCGCAGGTTCCTGGCATCGAACACCTTTCCTTCGCGCGGCAGTTCCTTCAAGATCTCGCTCACTTCAAGAGGTAAAGGCAGCAGAATCGGGTCCTCGTTTTTCGTCTGGTTCCCTTCTAAGCGAAGCTGCGCCGTCCCACTTTGAAACTCCATTTGCGACCAGGTAATCGCCAGAGCAGCCCCAATTCTGCACCCGGTGAAATACAGGAACGTTATCAATGGACGAAGGTGTTCGGGCATCGCCTCACGCAGCTTCCTAAACTGCTCAATCGTGACAAAGCCCTTTCGAACGTTGTCCTCCTTCAACATCGGGAAATACGGGACTTGCGTCAATTTGGCCCCTGTCTCTACCAAAAACTCAGTCAATCGACTGCGAGCGAAGTAAAAGCGAGTCGGAACTGTTTCCTGCAAAACGTTCAGTGGGAGAAGGGATACATGGCCCAGCCGATGCCCACGCCGATCAAGAGAAGCAGCGTCAAAGGATATACTTCAAGCGTTCCATGGGCCGACGGCGACCCAGGAATCAGAAGGCGCGACCGGGAAGTAACAATGTCATTCGACGGGAAACCGCTGGATGGAGTTTTTCGGTATGCACAGCGGTAAAGATTGCGTTTCCGCGAACCCGTATGGCGTGCTTGATCCCGGCGTGAAAGTTTTCTGTGCTGCTGGACAACGATCATTGGGGAGAACGTATGAAGCCGATTGGATTAGCAATCCTTCTTTTCGCTACCTCTTGTTACGCGCAAGAGCCGAGCGACTTTCATCCCGCTGCAACGAATGTGTGGGGCGCGGAGTATCCTCGCGTCGACGGTACCGGGAGGGTACAAGTCCGCGTGAAAGCTCCGGACGCCACTAAGGTAAGGCTGAACTTCTGGAGCGGCCCGAAGCTGGACATGGAAAAGCAGGCAGACGGATTCTGGACCATCACCACTCCGCCCCTTGTCCCAGGCTTGCACTACTACACGTTGATCATTGATGGCGCGGAGGTCAGCGACACAAACAGTGTTGCGTTTTTTGGAGGAGGCAAGTACACGAGCATGGTTGAGGTCCCTGAAGCGGGCTCTACCTATTATTCGATCCAAGATGTAGCGCACGGGCAGGTACGCGAGATTTGGTACAACTCGAAAGTGACAGGCACTTGGCGGCACGCGCTGGTCTATCTGCCGCCGAATTACGATACGCAGGCCAACGTGCGGTATCCCGTGCTCTATCTGCAGCATGGTGGAGGAGAAGACGAGACAGGCTGGATTCGGCAGGGGCATGCGAATTTCATCCTCGACAATCTGATTGCCGCTGGAAATTGCAAAACTATGATCCTCGTCATGGCCTACGGCTACGCACGTCGCGCTGGCCAAGCGCCGCCTGATCTGACGGGAAAGCCTTTCGGGTCTCCAGAGGTGATGAAGGCAATGCAGGACATGACGGCGGCCTTTGAAGATGATGTTACCCAGGTTCTGATCCCCTATATTGATTCGACTTTCCGAACATTTCCCGATCGCGATCACCGCGCGATGGCCGGCCTCTCTATGGGAGGCATGCAGACTTTCCAGATCACCCTGAATCATCTCGATCTCTTTTCCTACATCGGTGGATTCAGTGGAGCGGGCGGGATGCTGGTGCTTAGAAACCGGAAACTGGATCCTAAAACCGATTACAACGGGGTCTTTGCTGATCCGGCCGGGTTCGCGAAGAAAGTTCACTTGCTCTGGCTGGGCGTAGGGATGCAAGAGCCTGAAAGAATGCGCTCGGGAATCTTAAGGCTGCACGAATCGCTTCAAGAAGCCAAGATTCAGCACGTCTTTTACGAGTCACCAGGCACTGACCACGAATGGCAGACGTGGCGCCGCGATCTCAAGGATTTTGCAGCCAGACTATTTGATAATGGGAAAACGAAATGAACTATTTCCGAAGGCGAATTCAGGAGCTCCTGACTACTTGCACGGCTCTCTTGGTTTGTGTGACCGCAGCTCAAGAGACTCCGAATCGCCCTTACATGAACATCAAACTTTCGCCCGAAGAGCGCGACGGATCTGGTGCATCGCATGACGCTGGAGGAGGAAGCCTCGCAGCTAGGCATTTTCGAACCGAGAGTATGTTAACGTCGGCACTGTGGATGCCTTGAACCCTTCAAGCCGACACGCAGTACCCAAAACTTGGTCATGCGGCGAACAACCGTGATGCCCCATTGGACGCGGCGGAAATTCCTCTGGAGGCTGTCGCTTGCTGGGGGCGGGTGCCTAACAAGAGTTCCAAACCTTCCTTTTTGGCCGAAGCAGAATTCTGTGAAGTCACCAAGTTCTTTGCAAACCTCGGCCCGGCCATTGTTTGAAGAAGTGCCTTCCTCCACGACCGGAATCACGTGGCGTCACGTGAACGGACGCTCGCCGGATTACTATTTGCCCGAAACTACGGGGGCGGGCTGTGCCTTCCTGGACTACGACAACGACGGTTGGATGGACATTTATCTGGTTAACAGCGGGAAGTGCGATTTTTTTGCGCCGAGCTCGCCCCTCAGTAACGCACTTTATCGTAACAATCGCGACGGCACGTTTACGGATGTCACAAAGAAAGCGGGTGTTCCCGGCGGTGGCTATGGAATGGGCGTGGCCGGAGGAGACTACGACGGCGACGGCTGGCCGGACCTTTACGTGACGCAGTACGGCAGGAGCATTCTGTATCACAACAATGGCGACGGAACATTTGCGGATGTGACACAAAAGGCGGGGGTGGCGGCCCCTGGCTGGGCCTCAAGCGCTGTGTGGTTTGATTATGACCACGATGGCCGGCTCGATCTATTTGTCTGTCGTTTTGTTGATTTTGACAAGTCAAAGAACAAATTTTGCGGCAACGAAAAGACGGGTGAAAGGTTCTATTGCATTCCGCGGGTATATGCGCCGGCAGCGAGCTGGCTGTTTCACAACAACGGTGACGGCACGTTTACGGATGTCAGCGCGGAGTCGGGGATTGCGAAGGCACTGGGAAAGGCCTGGGGTGTTGTCGCCACAGACGTCAATAACGACGGCTGGATGGATTTGTTTGTGGCCAACGATACGGTCGCGAATTTTCTTTTTGTGAACAAGCACAACGGAAAGTTCGAAGACGCTGCGCTTGAAGCAGGCGTGGCCTACAGCCAGAATGGCCGCGAGCGATCCGGTATGGGTGTGGATTCGGCGGATTACGATCAAGACGGTTGGCAGGACCTCTTCGTCACGAACGTGGATCAGGAGATGTATTCCATCTACCGGAACAACCATGACCTTACCTTCGAGGACAAGGCCGGATCCATGGGTCTGGGGCGTTTGACGCGCTTGATGAGCGGGTGGGGAGTGAAGTTTTTCGATTATGACAACGACGGCAACGTGGACCTTTTCATCGCCAATGGACATCCCGATGACAAGATTGAATCCCATTCGAGCCATATCCGATACAAAGAGCCGCTGCTGCTGTTGCACAACAATGGCCGGGTGCTCGAGAACGTCGGCACACTAGCCGGCCCGGTTTTCGCGGAGAGCTTTGCGGCACGCGGGATGGCGGTAGGAGACTTCAACAACGATGGCGCGCTGGATGTTCTCGTCGCGGTTAATGACGGGCCGCCCCTGCTGTTAGAGAACAACGCCGCAGCCGAAAATCATTGGCTCGGCTTGCGCCTGATCGGCAAGAAATCCAATCCCGATGCCATCGGCGCGACTATTATGTGGCAGGCGGGAAATCTGAAGCGCACCAGGCTCAAAGTTGGAGGCGGCAGCTATCTTTCTTCACATGACCCGCGTGAAGTGCTGGGGATTGGCACACGTAAGAAGATAGACAAGCTGGAGGTTCGTTGGCCGCACCCGAGCGAGCACGTGGAAACCTTCACGGAGCTTCCCATTGACCGCTACATCACCATTGTTGAAGGTTCTGGAATCGCGTGATTCCGGACCCAACTTAGTAAGGGTATGGCTCGCCCGGCCGCACAATTCGAATACGATGGTCGGTAAATTGGAAGTGCGAGCCGGGGACCTCCACCTTGGGCATGTGGCAACTCATGCATTTATCGCCCGCCACCGGGCATTTTGTGCTGAGTGAAGAAGCCTCGCGACGTTTGGCGCCCGCTGACTTGTCTTGTTTAGTGTGCCGCGTTTGCGCTGCGGTTCCCGGATCGTGACAGATTTTGCAATGAGAGTCATTGCCGGCGTCCTGCTGACCCAGATTCAAGTGCGGGTCGTGGCAGGCGGTACAAGTCAGGCGCGGATCCTTAGCGTCGTGGCCGCGGCTGTTAAACAATCGATAGGGCTGGAAGCGGACATTACTGACGCCGCCGAGGTCCGGCATCACGGCAACCGAATCCACTCCGCGATGGCATGCCCCGCAGAATTCCTGCGATAACGTCTCCGCGTCAAGAGTCTTGGGATTAAAGATCATGGAATCCGCTCCCGTTTCGAGAAGCTTTGCCATGGCGTGCTTCTGTCCCGGCCCGTGGCAGGCTTCGCAACTTACCCCAGGAATCAAAGGATCGAGCTGAAGTCTTCCATTTGCCAGTGCCGCGGTCCCGTGGCAACTGAAGCAATTACGCGCCTCATCGCTGTCGATATCCCGTCCCGCTGCCTCTTCCAGGTCTGGTGGAGGATCGAGTGCGTCCCCAACCGTCCAGTCCAATCCATCGATGGACGCATAGTAGCTCACGCGCCCCTCCAGTAGTCTTCCCCCGTGACGGAAAACGTAAGTTTGGGCAACGTGCGCGTTACCAAACGCATAAAGAATCGGCTCATCGAGAGTTTCCTTTCCGTCAGTTACGCGGTACACGCTCTGCGTGCCGTCGCTTACGATCTCGTACAAAAACTGTCCGCTGCGAAAAGTCATTCGGGGATGTGTCTTCAGCACTGGGCTTTCGGAGGGCTTTTGCAAGGCATGTGCCATGGCGGTCTGCGAATGCGAACTGCTCTTTTGAGCGTGGCAACTTACGCAAGCGTGCGGGCCTACGAAGCCCTCCCCTGGCAGTTCCTTTCGCGGGCGAAAGTCGGAAAAGCTGCTTGCGTGGCTTGATTTTGTCTGAGAGTGGCCCGGACAGGAAAGGGAAAAAGCACAGGCGGCTACACAGCACAGGGAAAAACAACGGACAACTCGGAGCTGAAATATCACACTCAGGGCAGGTCCCCCGGCCAACGTAAAGAATCTGGGCAGGCTATTTCTCAACAGCTCCCTTTCCTTCGACCACCGTCAGGATTCGATCCACACTTGGCACGGAAATTTCTTCCGTCTTGCCGTCGGGCCAATGAATCTCAACTTTTTCCACTTTCGTCGCAGAACCCAATCCGAAATGCAGTCGCGGATCCGAGCTCGACCCGTAGCTTCCGCCGCTGATCACGTCACCGCGTTGGCGAACACCTCCGGCAGCCACAAAAATCTTCGCGCCGATGGCATCCCGCGGACTCTTTGGTCCGCCAATTAATTGAAATGTGATCCAATGGTTGCCGTTTTTTACAACATTTCTGAGGAGCGCAGGCGCCGAGTCCATGTTGTTTAAGACAACGTCAATGTGGCCGTCGTTGAAGAGGTCCCCGAACGCCGCGCCGCGCGCGGGAATGACATCCGCCAAGCCGCTCCCTGTTGCGGGAGGAACTTCTTGAAACTTAGCGCCATCGAGATTGCGGAACAACTGTGGTCGCTGCGCCCAGGTTGTGCCCCAGTCGCGCTGGTCCACCGCGGGGTAAACGTGGCCATTGGCCAGGAAAATGTCCAGGAGTCCATCATTATCGAAGTCTAGAAACCCGGCCCCCCACCCGAGGAAAGGAATGGTGGGACCGCCTAATCCCGCGCGAAACGTAATGTCAGAGAAATTATTCCCGCCATCATTTCGATAGAGTGTCTTGTAGTCGTCCGAGAATGTCGTAAATAAGAAGTCGACTTTGCCGTCCCGGTTGTAGTCTCCCACGGCGATTCCCATGGACGCTTGCGCCAACCCTTCATTGGTTAGGGCGAACCCGGACAGATAACTCACATCCTCGAAAGTGCCATTGCGAAGATTGCGGTACAGATACCGGGGAACGGAGTCGTTGGCCACGGCCAAATCAAGCCAGCCGTCGTCATCCTCATCCACCAATACCGAGGCCAAGCCGTAATAATGCTGCGGGTCGGCGACGCCAGCTTTTCGACTGACATCGGTGAATGTGCCATCGCCATTGTTGTGAAACAGATGATCGCTTTCCCCCGGCAAACCGCGAGGGCCGCACATGGCGAAACTCACGCCGCGATATTGGCATGCGCTCGGGCTGATTCCACCTTGCCCAGCTAGAGGAGGATGCTCGGCATCGAACTGCACGTAGCCTGGCACAAACAAATCCAGCAAACCGTCCCGATCATAGTCGCCCCAAGTTGGCCCCGTGGACCAACCACCAAGAATGACGCCGGCTTTCTCAGCCACATCAGTGAAGGTTCCATCGTGATTGTTGTGATAGAGACGGTTCTTTCCGTAATTCGCAACGTAAATGTCCGGCCAGCCATCATTATCGTAATCGCCTACAGCCACGCCGAATCCCCATCGCTCATTGGGCACGCCGGCTTTGGCAGTTACATCGGTGAAGGTACCGTCATGATTGTTGTGCAGCAGCATAGCGCGGGGAGCGGGCTCCTTCCCTTTCAAGGCCGCAAACGTGGATCCGTTGAGCAGATAGATGTCCAGCCAGCCGTCATTGTCATAATCAAGCAGAGCTACACCCGAACCAGGGGTCTCGAGGATAGTCGCCTTTTCTGGAGTTCCAGAGCGATGGTGGAACTTGCCAAGACCGGCTTGCTTCGTGATATCTGCGAATACGATTGGCGCGCCGTCTACAAATCCCCCAGCCGTGATCGGGCGGGACATGGCGTCTTTCACGGGAGCGTGAGGCGTGCCGGTCGCCACTCCTGTGGACTCCTGCTTTTGCGGCTTGCGTTCCTCAGGTTCCTGAGAAGAAGCGCTTTGCCAAAGCCAAGACAACAACACGGTGGCGGTCAGACAACTCCAGCAAAAAATGCCCTTGCGCATGCTTCTTCGTGCCGCTCCTAAGAAACGCAGCGAAATCCGCGAACGGCTAACCTTCCGGCCGCAGGTCGTTCTCGGTTTCTGCACAAGATTTCGAGTCAGGGAAGTAGCGCCTTGCGATGCCGCGAATAGCATCGCACTTTTCCGTGAGACGTGCTAGGCTCCGCGTAAGCGGTTACGCATGGCTTTTATGCGAGGATTTCACCTATGACACGCCCTTGCCCGGTCACTCGGTTTGCAGTGTTCCTCCTTGTCTTCGCAGCTCCTTGGTTCGCCCCATCCGCCTTCCCCCAGGCTTCTGGTTCGCTGGCGCTAACTCCGCCAATGGGTTGGAACAGTTGGAACAAGTTTGGCTGCAACGTGAGCGACAAACTCATTCGCGAAATGGCAGATGCCATGGTCACCAGCGGGATGAAGGCGGCCGGCTATCAGTACGTGAACATAGACGACTGCTGGCAGGTGAGTCGCGATGCCCAGGGGACCATCGTCGCCGATCCCGAAAGGTTTCCCGAAGGGATGAAAGCGTTGGCGGATTACGTTCACAGCAAGGGCTTGAAACTGGGGATTTACACCGATGCGGGCACGGGCACTTGTGAAAAGCGGCCGGGGAGCCTAAACCATGAGGTTCAAGACGCCAAAACGTATGCTTCCTGGGGAATCGATTATGTGAAGATCGATTGGTGCAATGCGGAGGGTCTCGATCCGGAGGTGCAATACGCGAAATTCCGCGACGCTCTGGCGCAGTCCGGCCGCCCCATCGTGTTCAGCATTTGCAACTGGGGCGTGAAAGCGCCATGGCGATGGGGGCCGAAAACCGGCAATTTGTGGAGGACCACGGGAGACATAAGCGATAGTTACGACAGCATGTCTCTTATAGGATTTGGACAAAACGGTCTGGAGAAGTTTGCCGGTCCGGGACACTGGAATGATCCGGACATGCTGGAAATCGGCAACGGCAAAATGAATCGCGAGGAATATCGCACGCACTTGGCGCTATGGGCAATCCTGGCTGCGCCGCTGCTGGCAGGCAACGATCTTCGGACCATGTCTGCGGAAACGAAGGAACTTCTTACGAATTCTGAAGTGATTGCCGTCGATCAGGACCCGAAGGGAATACAAGGACACCGCTTTTGGCAGGAAGGCCCGTTGGAGATTTGGGCGAGGCCGCTGGCGGACGACAGTCAAGCCGTGGGGCTATTCAATCGCAGCGAGTCTGCTATCAAGATGACCCTTGAATTCAAGACGATTGGTGCGCCAGCCTCAGCGAAGCTTCGTGATCTTTTGGACCACAAAGATCTGGGCGCGGCGCAAGGTTCCTACGCTGCAGAAGTGCCGAGCCACGGCGCCGTGCTGCTGAAAGTCTCCAAATAGCTGGGATTAAGAGGATCAAAGGCAACAATTCCCTCCGGGAAACTATCGGAGTTACTCGGGTTTTGGCGTGACCGGGGCCGATGTTTTTTTCCTCTCTTCTGGCACCTCGGAGCGATTAAGTTCGTCCAGCTTTTGGATTGCCACTCTTGCTTCTTCAGGCTTTCCAAGCTTGGAATAGGCCCGCCCAAGCAGGAAATACGCTTGCTTCATCCGCGGCTCGCGCCGCAGAGCATCCTTCAATTCGGGGATGGCGGCCGTGAACTGTCCATCCTGAAACAATGCGTTGCCGAGGGCAAACCGGCCGGCAACAGCATCTGGAGCCAGAGCCACCGCCTTCTTTAGCCATTCAATCGCTTGAGAGTACTCCTGCTTGTATGTATAGCAAGCGCCCAGTCCATAGGCGACGTCATAGTTCGGCGGTCCATTCTTCTCCGCCTGCAAATAGTATGTAATCGCCTCATCGAACTTCGATTGCGACCGCTTCAGCTCGGCTAATTCCGTTGAAACCTCGGCGGACCGAGGATTCACTTCCAGGGCTTTGTCGAATTCGTGTTCAGCTTCCGTGGGGTTTTTTGAACTCCAAGCGGCCTCGCCGAGAAGCTGGTGCACACGGAAGGAGTCCGGAGCTATTGCAAATAGCCGCTGATATTCGTTTTGCGAGAGCTCTTTGGAAGCAACAGACAAATAATAAAGCGCGTCGATGCTTTTCGGATCGGATTCGAGCACAGTCCGAAGCTCTTCAAAAGCCTGGAGAGGTTTCCCTTGAGCAAGCTCCGCCCGAGCCAAAACTACTCGGACTGGCACATCCTTGGGGTATTTATGCAGATGTTTCTCCGCCAATTGAACAGCCAGGGCATAGTCCCCGCGATAAAAAGCCCGGGTACATTCGTTAAGCGACGACTGGCCATATGCGCGGATTGCGATGACTACCGTAAGAATCAACAACAAGAAAAGCCGCCAGCTCAACGACAAGACGGAAAACTCAGTTTTCCAAACGAGCGTCTTCATGGAGTTTCAAATGGACGTACTTCAACAATGCGCAGAAATTCCTGATTTTTTTCCGCCAGTAATTTCTTTAGCTCATCGAAACGCTTGGCTTGCGCCACTTGTTTCGCATCCTTCGTACGAGTGTAGAGCATCAAGAGGTAGAAGTTTGCGGCATAGTGGTCCGGCTCAATCTTTAATGCTAGTTGAATCTGTTTCTCCGCTTGTCGGTAGTCTTTGCGGTTTAGATACCACCGGCCGAGCTCAGCCAGCGCGTCCGGAAAATCCGGCTTGGCTTTCAACGCTTCTTGCAGCTCTAGGAAAGCTTCGTCCTGCCGGTCCTCTTCCAAGGCAATCGCACCCAAATAATAATGAGCTCTGGTGGCCGTTTCGGATCTTCCTGCGGATTGCTTCAGCCAAGGAAGGGCATGTTCGTAATCTTTGGCCCGAAAAAGTGCGGCACCCAGAGCCAGCTTGCCGCGTGGATCCTGCGGTTTCAGTTTAAGATATTTTTCGAAGTACGGAACGGCCTCCGCCGGGTCTTGCCGGAAGGCAGAGGCTGCTCCCATTGCATAGTTGTAATCTGCATTCTCCGGTTCGAGCTCGACGGCTTTTGCAAACGAGTCTCGGGCTTCCGCAATAAGGCTCAAATCCACGCACACAAGGCCAAAGTAGTAATGCAAACTTGCATTGCCGGGCTCCAGGTCTCGCGCGTGCGCCAGGTAACCAAGGGCCCCCTGATAGTCTTTTTGGAGCCGGGCAACGCGTGCCAATTCCAAAAGCAACGCAACCTTCGGCTTTCCATTAGCGAAAGACTTCTCCAGAGCTGCCCGCGCTTCTACAAGCCTGTTCAAATGTTCGTAAGCTAAGCCGAGTGACTCCAGCGAAACTGAACTGAGTGGCTGGCGCTCTTGCAGATTCTCTAGCAAGGTGACAATCAGGTCGGCGCGCTTGCCGGGTGTTAGCCCTAACAAGGCTTGCTGGGCGTCCGGCTCGGAAAGGTCCGAAGCGCCCATTAACTGTGCGGCTGCGTCGTCGGCGCCTTTGCGGTCCGACAGTCCAGCGTAATCGGCGCAACGGATGGACAAGCTCTGCGCGCTCGTCTGGTCTTGCGCGGGAAGGCGTGAAACGTAATTAAGTGACTCCTGATACCGACCTTGTCGCAGCAAAAGGGCGGCACTCTGATACAGCGCTTCGCCATTTGCTGCGTCATATTCGAGCACTCGCCTATAAACTTCGATCGCTTTACGCACCGCTTGTGGGTCGGCCGTGGCGTTCTCTTGATACAGCCGCCCAAGGTTAAGGTAGGCCCCGGTGAACTTCGGATCCCTCGTGATGGCCCGGCGAAGGCTTTTTTCGGCTGCGACGTAATTGCCTTGCTGTGCCTCGACGATGCCTAGCAAATTGTCGAAGCCCGCATCGGCTGGATACTGGTTAGCAGCCTTTGCCAGCTCAAAGCGCGCCTTTTGGAGATCGTGTTCCTGGATCAACTGTTGGATCAGCAGAATTTCTTGATCTCTGGTGCTGGTTTGCCGCTGCCGTGAGTGCGCTGAGCGCAGAAGATGCGGACACAAGAGAACGGCCATAGACATCACTGGGATCGAGAAGCGCGATCGCATCAGAGCCACCGGGCCCATTCTCTCACAGGGTATGGTGAAGTTTGGAGCAACGATCCATGACCCCTGATTGATACATTGGACAGGGCTCGTCTTCCGCTGTCTTATACTATTTGTGTCTGGAATGCACCTGCGAACCGGAAGGAATAGAAGTCTGAGAGTGCTTTTGATCGGATGACCACTGCTCTCAGATGACTGAGAATGCGAAGAAGCGAATCAAGTCCACGCAGCTTGCAAACCCTTTTTTTGAAGAGCTTGCACGGCTACATCCTCCTCCTGCTGCTTTTCAGCGCGCCAACACTCTCCTTTGCGCAGGAGAATCCGCTGCCTTCACTCGAAACCCAGGTGGCTCCCGGCATAGAAGCGCTGAAATCTGGCGATCTTGACAGGGCAGAAAGGATTTTCTTGAGCGCTCTTCGGCATGGAGCCAAACATCCGCTCGTCTATCACAACCTGGGCGTCATCGCCCAGATGCGCAACCGGCATTTGGAGGCCGTCCAGAGGTTTCGCGAGGCATTGGCCCTCCAACCGGCTTATGGTCCGTCACGGCTATTGCTCGGAGCCAGCCTTCTGGCGCTTGGAAAAAACACGGAAGCCGTCCGCGAACTGGAGCGCGCCGTCAAATTGATGCCCGAACAACCGCAGGCCCGTCTTGAACTAGCGAAGGCTTATGAAGCTTCGGAGAACTGGCTTTCCGCCGCGCAGCAACTCCAGAAACTCGTTGAAATGGCTCCGCACGACCCGGAATACGCTTATCAGATGGGCAAAGGCTGGATGAGGCTTTCCGGTTGGTCCTATCAGCGGATAGCGCGAATTGACCCCAAGTCCGCTCGCTTGCAACAAGGTCTCGGACAGGAGTATGTAGCTCAGGGAAAATATGATTTGGCGCTTGAGGCCTTCCAACGCGCCTTGGATGCGGACCCGAAACTGCCTGACGTTCACCTGGCTATCAGCACAATCCTTATGGACCAAAAGAAATTCGACCAAGCGCTTGCGGAAATTGACGCAGAGCTGAAACTCGTGCCAGAGAGTAGAGCCGCTGCGGAGCTAAAGGCAAAGATTGAAAATGCAAAAGCTGGCTCAGCGCCTTGAGTGGCACCCTGTGCGGAAGGTAAAGAAGCGAGCTATCACTCTGCCGGCAGTTGCCTTGTGCCTGACATCGTTTGTCCGCGCTCAAGTCCCTGTGCCACAGCAAGACGATCCCTGGTCATCCACTCTCTCAGGCCAACTGTCCGATTTGCAGATGGAAACAGCTCGTCAGGCGGAGATAGAGAGGGCCATTCACGCGCGCGACTATGCCGCCGCGGAAAAGATTTTGCTTGAAGAAGTTGAACGCGATCCGAAGTCGCTGCGTTCGGCAAAATTGCTCGCTATCGCCGCCGGAGTTTTCTTCCTCGATGGTCATTACGCGAACGCCGTCATCGCCTGGAAAAAAGCCGAAGCCATTGCCCCACTCGACGAACGGAGCCGGTTCACTCTGGCAATGGCCTACATCAAGCTCAACCGGCGCGATTGGGCTCGCCCGGAATTAGAGAAGCTCGCAGCGGCACAACCGCAAAATCCGTTTTTCTTGTATTGGCTCGGGCGTTTGGATTATGACGAGCGTAATTACAATTCGGCCGTCACCCGATTGCAAAGAGTTATCGCGCTGGACCCTAAGATGGCGCGTGCTTACGACACTTTGGGGTTGTGCTTTGATTACCTGGGTAAATTTGAAGAGGCGGTCAAAAACTATAACCAGGCGGTATATCTGAACCGGCTGCTGCCAAAGCCTTCTCCCTGGCCCCATGTGGATTTGGCCATTTCGTTGATTGCCCTAAATCAGTTGCCCGAGGCCGAGAAAAATCTTCGCGAAGCGATCGAATACGATTCACGGCTTCCTCAGGCGCACTATCAGCTTGGCCGGGTTCTTGAGATGCAAGGGGCATATCAATCGGCTGCCGAGTTCCTTAAAACTGCCATCACACTGGCCCCGGAGTATCCCGAACCGCATTATCTGCTTGGCAAAATCTACCATCGGCTGGGAAACGAACCGCTTTCGAGATCGGAAATTGGCCGCTTTCAAGAGCTAAGGAAAGCCAGTGAAGCGCAAGCTGCGCGAGCGACTGAACAAGAACCACAGTAGCCGGAGGCCATTGAAGCCGTCACCTGAAATTGTCTGTGTGAATTTCCGCTCGAAAACTTCGCCAAAAAAACCGCGCCCCGACTTTTCATCGGGGCGCCGGTCGTTTTGGAGTGTATTAGCGTGCCCGCTTTTCAGAATTCGATTCTTGCGCCCAACTGAATTCTTCGTGGCGCACTGACGTTGCCTGTCCATTGACCAAAGCTGGTCGAGCTTATATCCGTGTCGAAAGCATTCCCTCCCGAAATGGTGAAATTGCCATCGTTGACGAACATATGTAGGTTGAAGGCGTTGTAAAACTCTGCGCGGAAAACGAGGTTGAGCCGCTCATTCAACCGGGTGTTCTTGGTAATTGCAAAGTCCACGTTCTTGTAGTTCGGCCCTCGGAAACCGAAGATGCGCGGGCCTGTGCCGGTGTACCCAAAAACTCCTGTGCAGCCTGGACACGCTCCCGTCGGCTCAAAAGAAGTGAGTGGCTCGAACGCGGCTGCGTTGAGGAGCGCCCCCTTGCTGGGATCGAAATTACTGGGATCTTGCAAGAAAGGCTTCGCTCCAGAAATGCGTCCCGGCAAACATCCTTGTCCAGTGTAGGAGGTGAGGCAAGCTCCGGAACGGATCCAGAATGGTGTACCTTTCGAGTAACGGATGATCGGGCTAATCTGCCAGCCGCCGACCACGCGATCGAGGCCGCCGCTGCCGCTCAAGTAGTGCTTCCCTCGGCCGAAAGGCAACTCGTAAACGAAAGCTGCGGAAAGAGTTTGCGGAACATCATCCGGAGCCAGGGAACGATTTCGCTTCTCTTCATAGGGCGAGATCACTCCTTGCGAGGCGTTCCACGTCGAGGCGTCACGTTGCGTATTGTCCGCAGCATCCGTGAGGAGTTTCGAGTTGGTATAGGCCACCAACATGTACAAGCCTTGGCTGTAGCGCTTCTCGAACTTCAACTGGAAGGAATGGTAGATGGAGCTTCCATGATTCTCATTGAGTCCTTGGAGCTTATCGCAGTACTGCGGAAATGGAAGAAGGGCCTGCCCAACAGTCGGAGAGCAATTCCCCGCTGCGTTGAGTTCTGCGATCCACCCAGGGTATGGTGGCATAACGCCGAAGAGAGTCTGGTTGTCTGAAGTAAACGGAACGTTTAACTCAGGCACGTAACTGCAATTGGCCCCCGCTGCCGGATTGCCGGTAGCGCACGATGGGTCAATGGGGGTTGTGTTCGCGTAAAGCGCTTGAATCTTTGGATCGAAGGGATTCAGGACGTTGATCGGGTTCAAACTCGACGGCAACCGCGAGCCCTTGTTTCCTACATAAGCCACGCTCAGGAAAACATTCTGTGGAAGTTGCCGTTCAATGGTCAGGTTCCATTGTTGGGAATAGGACCGCCGGTTGGCATCCAAGGGGCGATAAAGGATGCCGTGACCGTTGTCGAAGGAACCCGTGATAAATGGCGGCGTCTGCGCGGGCACCGGGACTCCGTTGTCGAGGTAGAAAGTGGGGTCGTTTTGATTTGTCGTCGGGTCCTTGAGCGTGCCGAAGGACTGATTTAGGTTGTACCCGTCAAGCGAAATCCCTCCGCCCCAGCCTGGGTAGAATGCTTGCGTAAAGAAAACGCCGTAACCGGCTCGAACAACGGTCTTTGGGTCGTAGGCGTAGGCGATACTCAAACGAGGAGCAAAACCCTTGCGCCAGGCCTTTTCCGGGTATTCCGCTCCGTAACAAGCAGGTTGGCACGCCGAACCGTTACCTGCAAAAGCCAAACTGCCTGGTATTCCGTCGGGATTCGTACCTGTGGGATCGAAGAACGAAAGATGATTGTATTTCTCATGCGATGGCGAAAAGTAATCCCACCGCATGCCGAAATTCGCGGTGAATTTTGTGGTCACCTTCCAGGAATCGTTGACATGCAGCGCCCAGGAATTCTGACGAGGGTACCAGGCGCTGACCGTTCGGCGGTCTACGGAACCACCCGTGACCGCCCCGAGCAGGAAATCCGCCACAGGGGCGCCGCTATTGAGGCTAGGTATGGCTGTAGCCGAGCCGCTGAAATTATACGAACCTGCCTGATTGGTGTGCTGGTGAATGTTGCCCTGGATGTTTCGCCAGTCGAAACCAAAGGTAATCGTATGATGGCCAAGAGTTTTGTTTGCGGTGTCGTTCAGGTCCCAAGTCGGACGAGTCGTGACATTCCCCGCTGGGGGCCCAGTGCTGTTCGAAATCTGATGGAAGGTCGTGAAAGTAAATTGAGGCAGCGAGTTGCTCCCCGCTGCTCCTGCCACCAGCGGCAGTGTTCCGGCTTTCGCCGCGTTCAGGATCTGCGGCTCGGAGCCGTAGCCCTCATTGCGGTTCAGGTACCCCAGAGTCAGGTGGTTGGTCATCGTTGTTGAGAACGTGTGCTCCCAATTAAAACGGGCAATCGGCGAGTTCTGCGGTCTTGTCGGCGACTCCGTGGAGATAATCGGGGGAAGCTCAGTCGCCGTGTTGTAGCCCGTAAACTGGCGCCACCAGAAGAAATAGAAATGGTCCTTATCGCCATAGTTATGGTCAATACGGGTCATGAAAACATTGCTGTTGGAGACCAATGAGTCCGGGACCGGCTTGGAAAGGGTGTAATTGTTGAACGGCTGAGCGTTTGTTGGCTGCGGCATTTTCGCCAGATAGGCAACGGCAATTTGGCTGAAACAATTCGAAGGGATCTTGTTGCCGGGGAATTGCTGGCCTGGTCCAACTCCGGCGGCAGCTTGACACGCTGCGCTGGCATTGCCGGGCATATAAACAGGAATCAGTTGGCCTTTGCTGTCCTTCCAGTCCGTGTAGTCCCCGCTTCGCTCGAGCATCGAAGGGATTGAAAGAGTAGGAACGTTCGAACCGCCTGCCTGGTGAAAGGCTTCCCAGTCGAAATAGAAAAACGAATGATGCTTGGAAGTCCCGTGGTAAAGGTACGGAATCTTAACAGGACCTCCAACGTTTGCCCCGAAGTCGTGCTCGACATCCGGCGGACGTCGGTCGCAACCTGGACTGCTGCAAGTTGCATTCCAGGGAGCCGCATTGAAGGATTTGTTGCGAGCATATTCAAACGCCGCTCCGTGATACGTGCTACCGCCGGACTTGCTCACCATTGTGATTTGTCCCGATGCAGATGAGCCGTATTCGGGAGCATAGTCCGAGGTAAGAACCTTGACCTCTTGCACCATGTCCGGGGACATTTGAAAGTCGCCCTGGATCGAGACCATGCCACTCTGGCTCATAAAGCCTTCCTGCATAGTTGCGCCGTCCAGGAGCGCCTCGTCGCCGGACTGCAGCCCGCCGTTAATCCGCGCGTTAAATGCCTCATTACTGTTGCCAGTGGACACTCCGGGCAGAAGCACGGCGAAACTGGCAGAAGACCTTGGTTTGCCCGATACGATGAGTGGCAGATCCTTGACGGTCTCAGGATCAATTCCCCCTTGCAACGTTCCGTTGTCGTAGTTAATGAGAGTGTTCTCACCCTCCACCGTGACCGTTTCCGTCTTGGCCCCAAGCCTTAACGAAACGTCAGCGTGCCCGGACTGGTTGATCGTCAATTCGATATCTTTCTGGATGTAGTTTTGAAATCCGGTTTTCACAACTCTTAGATCGTAGGTAGCCGGGGTTACATTGCGGAACGTATATTCGCCCCTCTCGTTGGACGTAACTTTCATTTCGAACCCGGTAGCCTTATTCGTCAGCGTCAGTTCGGCGTTGGCCACCGCAGCACCGGACGGGTCCATAACAGTTCCACCCAAGGTCGCATTGCCAATCTGGGCACGCACAGAAATAGACATCAAAAGCACGCCTAGACATAACGCCAGCAAATACCCAAAACGAAAGGTTGTCGAGCTAGCTGGTTTCCACCACATTGTTATCACCTCGAAGGTCCCCAAAAGACTGAATTCCAGGAAGGTTCTCCACCCTCGGAACGCAAGCTAGGTAAGCGTTTACGTCCCTAATGGTTTTGCATTATTCGCGCCGACCTTTCCACTGTCAAGCGTAAAATCTAAGAATCTTCTCTCCGCGCTATCGCAATATTTTGCTGCGAGGGCGGGTTTCCCTCTGCGCATCACTAGAAATGGGAACTTGTCGATTACCACCATCTGCAATTTGAATTTGGGTTTCAAACCCGATTTTCAAAAGATTTGGTTGAGGAATACTGAAACTGTTTGCGAACTCGCAGAAGGCAGAAGAAGTTCTCGGGATTCTGATAGTGGTTAATTGAGGATCTGTCAGCTAGCCAGCGAGATATCGTCGTAGCCTGCCACCGAAACACCTTGGGAACCTGCAGACCCACGCGTTCTATGCGCTCCTCGGAAAGGGAGTTCTCGCTATATTTGAATGGACTGTTTCAAATCCGCTACACAGGTTTCAAGCCGCATGCGGGGAATTCTCAGCTCGTTCCAAGCACAGGGTGGGTGAATAATTTCGACGCTTACCTGGGGCGAATTGCGGCATCGGGCACGCTGTGATGGGCAGTGACAGGGTGTGGCGTGACGCTTTCGACCCGGAACTGTTCCCGGCAAGACGTTCAGTGGGAGAAGGGATACATGGCCCAGCCGATGCCCACGCCAATCAAGAGAAACAGAAGCAGCGTCCAAAGGATGTACTTCAAGCGTTCCATGGGCCGGCGGCGACCCAGGAATCCGAACGCAACCGAAATCACCAGAGCGAAGAGGACCATAGCTTGCAAATGGCTGAGCTTAAGCACCATCGACGCAATCATGGTCAACCCAATCGCCATCGCGGCGTTCACGGTCGTGGTCATTAGGGCCATCATGCTTTGCGACCCCGCGCGATTTCGTAAGCATGCAGCGCCGCCAGCAAATTGAACACTCCGGCGGTGGCGAGAAACCTTGTTCCATAATCGCCGTCCGCGTGCGACACGTCCGGGCCGTTCGATTCCAGCGATTTGGCCACCCAATAAAATCCACCGGTGCCGAGATCCGCAAGGTATCCCAGCGAACCGAATGCATCATTTCCTCTCGAGGCGAAAAGATTTCCGCGCATCCCAGCGCCGACCCATACGAGCACGCCCACCGTCAAGAAACAAACCACCGCGCGGCCCCACATCTTCATCAGCGCGTGCCCCAGACCGGGCACGAGCCAAGCTGCCACGCCGACAATGGCAGCCCTGGTTTCGTGTTTGGAATCCTTTGGCCGGATTGCCGGTTCGGATGAAGTTGATTCTTCAGCCATACCTGTTCCCTCTTCAAAACTACGCAAGCAACGGCAGGATCTCGCTTTGCACCGCGCCTGTCACGCGCGCTTCCTTTTCATCAATGTACACATTCACTTCGCTGCGCACGCCAAACTCCGGTAGATAGATCCCTGGCTCAATCGAATTGCAGGTATGTGGAATCAAATGGCGCGCGTCGTGCGTCTCGAGGCCATCCATGTTCACGCCATTGCCGTGAACTTTTTCGCCGATACTGTGGCCAGTGCGATGAAAAAAATATTTGCCGTATCTGGCTTTTTCGATGACACCGCGGGCCGCTTTGTCTACCTGCCAACCCTCTAACGGTTTCTTTTTCGCAACGTGAGTGCGGATCAAGTCTACGGCCTTGTCGCGTGCTTCACGCACTACCGCAAAAATCTTCGCATATTTCTCCGGCACTTTCGCGCCGAGATAGCCCATCCAGGTCACATCGTAATAAACGCTTCCCGCCGCTTTCTTCTTTCCCCACACATCGAGGAGCAGCAGATCGCCTTCGCGGATCGGTGCTGCAGACTGCGGCGTCGGGCCGTAATGCGGGTCACTCGCATGCGCGTTCACAGCAATGTCCGGTCCTTCTTCCGCCCAGATCCCCGCCGCTTCAAATTCCTTCAAGATCCACTGCTTCAAATCGTATTCCGTCAGCGGCTTCTTTTCGCGCACGCATTTCGCCGCGTGCTCAAACGCCCCGCGGACGATGCGGTCGATGATCACTCCAGCGGAAAAATGAGACTCCTTCTGCTCGGCGCTCCAGCAGGCTTCGTATTTCTGCACCAGGTCCGCGGAGCTCACCACTTTTGCTCCAGCGGCCCGCACCAACTCCACAGTCCCCGCATCCACCATTGCGACGTAAGGAATTTCGTTCTTCGGCGAATACTGCATCGCCACTTTTTTCGCGCGCCCCAACATCCTCTTGAGATTCTTATGCAGCTCGTCTTGCGCCGCATAATACAGCGTGTCGCCCGGCAAAGCCGCGAGCGATTCCGATTCGATCTTATGAACCAGTTTTTTCGGTTCGCCATTGGCTGGCACAAAGTAATACCAGCGTCGCGTGCGCATGCCGTTGGGCAAGTTCAAAATGGTTTGCGCGATGGGATCCCGGCTCCGAAAATCGTAAAAGAGCCAGCCATCAAGCTTGGCATTACGCAAATCGCTTTGAATGTCCAGAATGTTCGCGCTCATTGGCTGGTACGCTCCATGGCCGGCACACTCCGTCGCGCGGCACGCGCAACTGCGTGGCTTTCAGGCTTCCACGGCAAGCAGCGCTTGGATCTGTTGCCCAGTCACACCGCAAATTTCGACGCGCTTCGTGCGGCTTCGATCGCCGCTGAGAATTCTAACAGCCGACTTGGGCGTTTTCAAAAGTTGCGCCAGGAATTCGATCAGCGCTTCATTGGCGCGGTTCTCCACGGCCGGGGCTTGCAGTCGCACCTTCAACGCGCCCGCCCATTCCCCGGCGAGTTCGTCTTTACTGGCGCGGGGTTGGACGCGGACGGAAAAGATCGCGGCGCCATTGTGTTCCTGAATTTCTAGCATGGGCCTTCTTAAGTAAGTGAGGTACCCCGGGTACGCCGCACGTTTTTCGGAACTGCGCATTCGCGCCGAAAACTGCACAGGCAGGAGTGCCTGTGCTATCCAAGCTACCAAGCGCGCTCGTACTGGGCGGGCGGCTTGATTTTTTCGCCCAGAGCGTGCGCAGCACGGCGTGGCCAGTAGGGGTCGCGCAGCAGTTCGCGCGCCATAATGATCAAGTCTGCCTGACCCGCCTTCAGAATGGCGTCGGCTTGCTCCGGCTCAGTAATCATTCCGACCGCACCAGTAGCAATCCCTGCCTTCTTGCGAATCGCTTCCGCAAACTTCACCTGATAGCCCGGCCCAACAGGAATCTGCACTCCTGGCACGATGCCGCCGCTGGACACGTCGATGAGATCCACACTGAAAGCCTTCAGTCGTTTGCTCAGCTCGATGGTTTGCTCCAAGTCCCAACCGCCCTCTTTCCAATCAGTCGCGGAAACGCGAACGAATAGAGGCAACCTTGCGGGCCACACTTCGCGCACCGCCTCCGCCACCTGGAGAACGATCCGAATGCGATGCTCGAAGCTCCCGCCAAATTCATCTTGCCGGAAATTGCTCAGCGGAGAAAGAAACTCATGCAGCAGGTAACCATGGGCCGCATGAATTTCCAGGACTTCAAATCCCGCCGCGAATGCGCGCTCGGCTGCCTTTCGAAAAGCGTCCACGATTTCGCGGACCTCTGCGGCTGCAAGCGCGCGGGGCATGGGATAATCCTTGTCGAAAGCCTCCGCGCTCGGTGCAACCGGCTCCCATCCTCCTTCTTCCAACGGGACCTTCTTGCCGCCGAGCCACGGCGGCGCCGTGCTTCCCTTGCGGCCTGAGTGAGCAAGCTGCATACCAGGGACGGCTCCCTGTTTGCGAACAAAATCGACGATGGACCGCCATGCATCCACATGAGACGCGAGATATATGCCGGTATCCGCAGGAGAGATCCTGCCGCGGGCTTCCACCGCGGTAGCTTCCGTAAAAACCAATGCAGCGCCTCCCACCGCACGGCTCCCGAGATGCACCAGATGCCATGGCTGCGGATGACCATCCACAGCCGAGTATTCGCACATCGGCGAAACGACAATCCTGTTTTTTAGTTCGATTTCCCGCAATCGCAACGGAGTGAATAACCTGGCCATTTCCAAAACCTCGCCGTTCATTAGTAGTTAGCTACGCATTGGCTGGGCAGATGCCTCAGGCCTAAAGGCCCTCCCACCCTGTTTGATGATAAATGAAGCAAGATAGGGACATGTAGGGAGACCGAGACGTAAAGTCGCCGCTACATGCGACCTCCAAACAGCGCAGTTCCCACGCGCACTTCCGTGGCGCCCTCTTCGATGGCCACTTCAAAGTCGTGCGACATCCCCATGGATAAAACGGGGAGCGGCAACCCGAGCTTGGCCTTTAGTTCGTCGCGCAGCTCGCGCAATTTAGTGAAGTAAGGACGAACGGCGTCGGCAGGAGAAGCCGCGCCAGAGCCGAAGAAGGGCGGAATGCACATCAAACCAGCGAGTTCTAATTGCGGCAGCGCGGCGACCTTTTCGGCCAATTCGGGAAGCGCAGCGATCTCCACCCCGCTTTTGGTTTCCTCTTGCGCGACCCGCACTTCGAGAAGCACGCGCAATTTCGCAGAAAAGCCGGCTTCTGCCCTTGCCCGATTGAGTTTTTGCGCGACGGCTAAATCGTCCACAGAATCCACGGCGTGAAACAGCTTCGCTGCTTTGGCGGCTTTGTTGCTTTGCAAATGACCGATCAAGTGCCACGTTGCGGGCAAGTTGTTCGTGCCAACTCGCTTGACTTCCCACTCTTGCACGCGGTTCTCGCCAAAGTGGCGCACGCCCGCCTGAAAAGCCTCCTGAATGGCGATGGCCGGATGCGTCTTCGAAACTCCGATGAGCGTGATTTCTTCCGAGCGGCGTCCTGCCCGAGCTGCAGCAGCAGCAATTCTTTCCTGGATCCGAAGCAAGTTCTCGCGAATGGAGGTCTGCGTCATGTTCCAATTCGAATCGTAACATGCGTCGCATTGCAGCGCGGCCTCTCTCCCGTTAGACTGATCTCGACCGCCGTTCGATACATGGTTAACTCAAAATGCGGGCTCGAGGAAAATTAATCGCCATCGAAGGAATCGATGGCAGCGGGAAGCGCACGCAAGTCGAACTCTTGGCCAGCGCACTGCGCGCGATGGGCCATTCCGTGTGTGCGACGGGCTTCCCGCAGTATGAATCCTGGTTCGGTAACATGGTCGGGCAATTCCTCAACGGCGAACTCGGTCCGCTCGAAAGCGTCGATCCTCACTTTACGGCGCTTCTGTATGCCGGTGACCGCTTCGAAGCCAAGCCTAAACTGGAAGCCGCGCTGAACAACGGCCAAATTGTTCTTGCCGACCGCTACATCGCCTCGAACCTGGCGCATCAAACGGCGCGTGTGGCTCCAGAAAAGCGCGCTGCATTCGTGGGATGGATCGAGCGTCTCGAGTATGGGATTTACGGGCTGCCGAGAGAAGACCTCGTCCTTTATCTTCGCGTGCCGCCCGTGGAAGCACAAAAGTTGGTGGCGTTGAAGTCCGTGCGCCGTTATACAGCCGCGCAAAAAGATTTGCAGGAGGCCAGCCTGCGGCACCTCGAGGATGCCGCGCAAATGTACGATTCTCTCTCGAAGCGGCCGAACTGGGATACGATCGAGTGTTTCGACGCCAAGCGCAAGCAGATGCGGTCGGCGGAAGACATCGCGAAGGAAGTTCTGGGCGCGGTTCTGATGACATCCCAAGTTTCTCGCGCGGGCGGACGCTGATGGGCTTTTCTGCGTTTCTTGGCAACGAACGCATCGTCGCGGCACTGCGCGGCGCGCTTCGCAGCGGGCGCGTTCCGCATGCATTGCTGTTCACCGGCTCACGCGGCGTGGGCAAATTCACGCTCGCTCGAATGTTCGCGCAAGCCGTCAACTGCGAGCGGATGACAGACGACTTCTGTGGCGAGTGCGCCACGTGCCAGCGCATTTCCCTGCTCGCTGACCCGCAAAAACTCATCGAGCAGGGCCTCGTCGAGCGCGGCGAAAGCGCCGACGCTGCGACGGTTGAGCGCGTTCCGCTCATCCTTCAATCGCATCCGGACGTCTGGGCGCTCCTGCCCGATCCCGTAAGGCTAAAGAGTCCCGTGGCGCGCCCGATGCTGCGCATTGGGCAATTGCGCGCCGTGCAGCGCGCCGCGTATTTCCAGCCCATGGGCCGCCGCCGTCTGTTCATTCTGGACGGCGCGGAAACGATGCGCTGGGACGTGGCCAACGTTTTCCTGAAAATTCTCGAGGAGCCACCGGGCTCGGCCACGCTCATCCTAACGGCTCCTTCACCGTATGCCCTTCTGCCCACGATCGTTTCGCGCTGCTTGCAGTTCCACTTTGCGCCGCTTCCGCAAGCCGCCGTGGAAAAAATCCTAAAAGAAAAAACCGCACGCAAGGCCACGGACGTCAAGCTCGCAGCGCAACTTGCCGAGGGGAGCCCTGGCCTGGCCATCGAAATGGACGTCACCGCGGCTGCCGAGAGCCGCAAAAATGCGCTGCGCATCCTCGAGCGCGCCGCGCGCGGCCAAGGATTCGCGCAGCTTTTTGCGGACACGGCGGCCCTTGCGAAGGACCGCGAATCCTCTTTCGAAGACCAGATTGGGGTCTTTTACGGATTGCTCACCGATCTGCTTGAACTGACGTCCAAAATAAAGGAGCCCGTTCTCCGCAACGCCAACCTTGCCAAAGAGTTAGAATCGCTCGGCAAAGTTGTCGATTCGGCGTGGGTGCTTCGCGCCATCGCCGGTTTTGATGAGCTGTACGCCGGGGCGCGCCGCAATTTGAATCGCCAACTCGGTCTGGACGCACTCGCGGCGTCGCTCGCGCAAGCGCCCTCGGGCGCTGCGGAGCGACGCTTTTGAATTTTCTCATGATATGCTGGCCAGCGCGGTCGGAAATCGCGTACACTGAAACCTATCGTGATGCCCGCGCATCTTAAGAACAGTCACTCCACCCCTGAGGTGTTCTAAAGGAGCAGTCATGGTGAATCGTCGGATGTTTCGTCCGGGTTTTGCGGACGTCAAGGAGCCGAGCGCACCGCGCCCTCCCCACAATGGCCCGGTACCAAGCAAAAAGCCGGCCCCACCGGAAGTTACGCACGCCGAAAACTTCTACTGGGTCAAGCAGATGCAGTCGCACACGCCGATGGCCGTCGTCCTGGAAGATGGCGAGGTGCTTCGCGGCACGGTCGAGTGGTATGACCGGGAGTGCATCAAGCTCACCCGCCAAGGGAGCCCGAACCTGCTCATTTTCAAGCGTGTCATCAAGTACGTGTATAAGGATGGCGAAGAATCCGCGCAAGGCGGCGAAGAGTAATTCTCTCATTCCTGGATCGCGTGTCCGGCGGCTGCTCCGAACGTGAGCAGCGCCTTTGCAGCTAGCGATTTATCTTCATTCCAGATCTCGCACTCGGCGACGACAAAATTTCTACCGGCACGCAGGACTCGTGCGTCCGCTTTGATGCGGCCTCCCGGCACCGGCTCCAAGTAATTGATCTTCAGCTCGACCGTGGCGATTTCTGTTCCACGCGGCACGACGCTGTACGCGGCGATTGCCGCCGTGGTGTCGGCTAGCGCCGCCAGAATTCCGCCGTGCACGACTCCATGAATTTGTTTGTGGTGGGCACGGACGTCCAGCAGAAAAACCGCGTGGCCCTTCTCCACCCTTTCGACGTCGAAGCCGAGGTGGGTGATCACCTGGCTTTCTTTCATGCGCTCGCGCACGAGCTCCGTGGCCCAGCGCGCGTCCGACGATTGTTTTGCCTTTGCTTTCACTCGTCTTTTCTGCCTGAGTACGCCATCACACAAACTTATCAAAGGGTTCTTCCGCTTGTTATAGCCGCCGGTTGTAAGTTGTCTTTTACTTAGGGCTCCAACACCTTATCACTTAGAACTGAATTCAGAACGCGGTCAGGCCACCGTCCAACGGAATCGCCGTACCCGTCAACCAGGACGATTCTTCCGACGCCAGAAACACTGCCACCTCCGCGACATCGGCAGGCTTGCCGAACCGTCCCAGCGGAATCGTCCCGACCCGCGATTGCTTTAGTCTGCGCCCTTGTTCGCTGTCGTCGAACAGTCCCTTCACCAATTCCGTCTCCACGATGGACGGGCAAATACAGTTCACGCGCACATTTTCGTGCGCGTGATCGAGCGCCATGGCTTTCGTCAGCAGCGTCACGCCTCCTTTGGAGGCGCAATACGCCGCGCGATCCTTCATCGCCACGAGGCCAAGCACCGAGCCGATATTCACGATGGTCCCGCCGCCAGCCATGCGAAATTCCTTCAGCGCCGCCCGCGACATCAGAAACGGACCTTTCAGGTTCACTGTGATGACGCGATCCCAGTCCGCTTCGCTGATCGTGTCCACAGTCGAGACACTCAGCGTTCCCGCGTTATTGACCAGCACGTTGACCTTGCCAAATTTCTTCGCGGTTTCGCTTACCGCTCGCTCCGCGTCCTTCGCCCGCGTCACGTCACACTGTAGCGCCAGAGCGGCGCCGCCTTGTTTTTCGATCTCCGTGGCAACGTCTTTCACTTTTTCCAGGCGGCGGCCCGCCGCCGCCACACTCGCGCCTTCGCGCGCGAAAGCCAGCGCGATGGCCCGGCCAATCCCCGTGCCGCCTCCGGTGATCAGCGCTACTTTGCCTGCAAGTCGTGTCACGATTTTCCCCACCCAAACGTCTAATAAGAGCGCCGAATAGGCGCGTTTACTAGGATGCGGCGCTGCCGGGACTTGTCTCTTCAGCTGCGCGCGACTCTAGCATCCAGGCGCTCGAACCCGCAAGCTGGGGCTCTTTGCGTTAGCGTAGCCAAAAGGTGGTAAGGCGAGCGCCTTCTATTTCCGTTAAAGACTTTTCTCGGACTTAGAACTGAAAACTGAGAACCGAAAACTTTTACCATGCGCATCGGCATCACCTGCTATCCCACCTACGGCGGCTCCGGCGTCGTCGCCACCGAGCTTGGAATGGAACTTGCCGCCCGCGGTCACGAGATCCATTTCATCAGTTACGCCCCGCCTATCCGCCTGAGCCTCGACACGGAGCGCATTCACTTTCATGAAGTGGAAGTCGTCAGCTACCCGCTCTTCGACCATCCTCCCTACACGCTGGCGCTCGCTACCAAAATGCTCGAAGTCTTCGAGTCCGAATCGCTTGACCTTCTCCACGTTCATTACGCGATTCCCCATTCGGTGAGCGCGCTGCTCGCTCGCTCAATGGCCGCACCGCGCCGATTGCCGTTTATCACCACGCTGCACGGCACGGACATCACACTGGTCGGCAGCAACCGCAGCTATCTTCCCATCACCAAATTTTCTATCGAGCAAAGCGACGGCATCACTTGCATTTCCCGGTATCTCCTTGATAGAACGCTGAAAGAGTTCGATATCAAGCGCCCCATCGAAGTGATTCCCAATTTCGTGAACTGTGATCTGTACAGCCGCGCCGCCGACAAAGGTCTCGCGGCGCACTGGGCGCCCAACGGCGAGCCAATCTTGATGCATCTTTCCAACTTCCGCCCCGTCAAGCGTCTTACTGATGCCGTCGAAATTTTCTCGCTGGTGCGGGCGAACATGCCTGCGAAGCTGGTGCTCATCGGCGATGGGCCAGATCGCGGCGCCGCCGAATATCTCGTCCGCAAAAAAAAGCTGCAAAAAGACGTGTTCTTCCTCGGCAAGCAGGACGCCGTTTATCAAAAGCTCGCCGCTGCCGACCTCTTTCTGCTTCCGTCGCAGCTCGAATCTTTTGGCCTCGCCGCTCTCGAAGCCATGGCTTGCGAAGTTCCGGTAATCGGCACGAACAGCGGCGGCATGCCCGAAGTGGTCGAGCACGGTACGGATGGCTATTTGGTGGAACCGGGTGATGTGCAGACTGCGGCGGGCTATGCCATTGAAATTCTGTCGCGCTCGGACCGCGGCCGCGAAATGGGCAAAATTGCCCGCGTGAACGCCAAGAAAAAATTCTGCGCCAACGACGTCATCCCTGTCTACGAGGCCTACTACAAACGCATCCTCTCGGAATCTTAAACCACTGCGAGTCTTGTCATCCTAGGCCTCGAGCAGAACAAGGTCCTTGGCTTTGCTTTCAAACGCCCTGTCAAACGCGACCAGTGCGAGCCGGGAGGCCAGCGCGAAAGTCGCAAGATACCAATCGGCCCAATCCTTTGGCGAGGCGTTAGGCGACCGAGTCAACCCTCGAAACGAGGTTTCAAGCCCACCGGGCTTGTCCAAGAAATCAACCCGCTGATCTTCGAGCCAGTGGTCGCAAGCCTTCCATCGCTTCTTGCCGACCCTCGCTTGATCCGGCCCCATTAGCACCGGGGTCTTGGCGCAGTCCCATCGTTCGTCGCCCGGGTTTTTAGGCGTCGGTAGACAGGATCAGATATGTCGATGGTCGTGCTTATAGGACAACCGTACCGTAATTTATGGCTGAGAGAAGAGTTTTTTTAATCTCTCATCGCTGTTTGTGACGGCTTTTATTCTGCCGAGTTCGTTTCCTCCGTTCATTTCCCTTTTTTGCAGGCGCAGCGTTTTTCTCCATGCGGAGCTTCCAGGCGGTGCGCAGCGCACCTTCGAGCACGTCTTCGCTCACCACGGCGAGCCGCACATGCGTCGCTCCGTTCCTACCCCACCCACCGTGGATAGGGAGGAACACTCCCGGCAGCTCCTCAACAAACGCCGCCTGCTGCTCGGGCGTTAGCATCAGATTCCCGTAACCTTGCTTCTCCGCCGCCAGCGTCGCAAAAATCTTCCCGCCCACGCGAAAGTCCGCCTGCCCATGGTGCGAACCCTCTTCCGCCCCTTCCAAACGCAAGGCAATGCGCCGAAAATCGTTTGCATTCATGCCCTCCTCCTCACATCTGGCCGTCTGCTACGCTCTTGTCGGTGGCAGGACATAGTGACGCAACACTTCCGAGGCATAGCGGTTGCCGATCTGGCCTCGATTCGCGGCCAGCCACTGGCTCAAGCGGGTTTCACCTGTGGCTGGGCCTTCCGGTGCCAGCAGACCCGCCATCAGCCCCTTGTATTCCTCCCAAGTAAGGACGACATCGCCAACGAACCAGCCGGCGACCCGCGTAGCGAAATAGGCTGCAGGCATGGGCACGTGGACTAGGCGAACGCGTCGGCTTAGTTGATCTGCAATGAGTCTGACTAATTCCTCAAAGCTGTAAGTCTCAGGCCCGACGGCGTCGAGGACGGTATTCTCTTCTTGCTCTACCGCATTGGCGAGGAGTCGCGCCATATCTTCCACAAAAATCGGGCGGATGCGATAGCGGCCATCGCCGGGAATCGCAAACACCGGAAAATGGCGGACGAACCAAGCGATGTTGTTAATGAGAATATCTTCGAGGCCAAAGATGACCGTGGGCCGAAGAATCGTGTAAGCCAAACCAGACGCAGCGACGGCTTGTTCGAGCTGCGCTTTCCCTCCGTAATAACCCAGCGGCGATTCGAAGGATGGATTGGCGATGCTGACGTGCACGATGCGCCTCACGCCGGAGTTTTTCGCGGCGTTGATCAACGTGTGTGTATTCTGAATAGCCTCTTCAAACGTGGCTTTGCCGCGAGGAAAACGCACCCAATACGTATTGATTAGTGTTGAGACGCCGCGCATCGCTCCCGTGAGCCGATCGGGATTGTTGAAGCTGTAGGGAAAAACTCGAATTTTATCCCCAGAAGGATTTTCGCGTTCCGGATGGTAGGTGAGCGTGCGGACTCGATATCCTCGACCGAGCAGCATCCTCGCCACATATTTGCCGGTGTAGCTGAACGCTCCGGTAATGACGACCGTTTCGTGCTTTGCGCCGTCGGCCTGCGGTTGCCCGTGGTCCTTGTGATGATGCATTCTGTTTCCTCTGCGGTCCCTGTGTCCTCTGTGGAGGAATTCGCCGCTGGAAGCTTTCTCTCTATCGGGGTGAACCCATCGTCACGTTGGGCTTATCACGAGGAATGAATCGATAAACGGTCACAGCGAGCGAGCTCAGGGCAATAACAAACCCGATGATGGCGTGTTTGAGTTGCGTGGCCATTTCGAAGATGAAATTGTGATCGGATCCGAACTCCGGCCTATAGTCCAGCGCGAAGATAAATGGCACGAGCACCAGTGTGACGTTAGAGAATGCCAGCCAAAAATTCGCGCGTTCCGCCGTGCCGCAAAGCTCAATCAACAGGCTTTTCAAGTGCCCTTTCACGTACGCCACCAAGCCAATCGATAGAACCGCCACAAACCCAACGTCCGTTAAGAATGCGCTAGTCGGATTCATATTCGCGGTGCTCCTTCGTTATTCAAAAACGCTGACCTACGCCTTGCTGCAGCGCAGATCGCGCAGGCCGAAAGCTCCAGGCTCGGGCAATCCTTTTTGAATTTGTTCCGCTGTGAAGCGCGTCGCCGGAAGCAAATCGTTGGGAAGCGCATCGCAAGCAGGCAGCTCTTCCACGATACCTTCCGACAAAATACGGAGTTGTGCGAGTGACAGCAACGGGATTTTCATCGTTCGCTCCGCCATCCACGCGATCCCTTTTTGAATCGCGATCGGCGTAGGCACACACAGCGGTTTCTTGCCGATGACTTGCCCTACACGGCGTACCGCTTCGCTCAGAACAATTTCTTCCGGGCCGGCGATGCTCATCGTTTTGTTCGAGAGGCGCGCGTCGTTAAAAGCCGCGACGATGGCCTTAACAAGGTCTTCCACTGCCAGCGGGCGGATCGGTTTTTCCTTCATTCCGACAAGCCCGAAAACTGGAAATGTGTACAGCGCGTGGCTCAGATGATCGAGCATGTGGTCGCCGCGGCCGTAGATCACCCCGGCCTTGAAAATGGTGTAGTTGAGGCCAGATGAGCGAATGATTTCTTCGGCGGCCCATTTGGATTCGTGATACGCGGAGCCGCAATTCGGCCGCGCACGTAAGAAACTCAGCAGCACGAGTTTGCGGACTCCCGCCTGCAGTGCCGCTTCGAGGACGCGTCTGGTTCCTTCGATGTGCACGCGCCGGTAAGTCTGCGCGCCAATCTCACGATTGATGCCCGCACAATGGGCTACCGCTTCGCAGCTCGAAAACGCTTTTTGAAGTTCTGTCACCTTGGTCAGATCGGAAGCAAAGAAACGGGCGCCTGCCAAACTGTAAATGGATTCGTCGCGCACATCTTTACCGCGAGCGATCAACACGGCTTCGTGTCCACGCGCGACTAGCTCGCGCGTCAGGTGCCGCCCCACGAATCCCGTTCCGCCGGTTATCGCCACACGCATGGTGTTGGACATGGCAGAGGCTCACAACGCACTACCAAAATCTGGCGGATGATGGGCGAGACGCGCGAAAGATTTTCGTGGTATTGCAATTTTGCAGGAAGAAAAAGGTTCGCAGAAGCAATTGCGATTTGCACGAAACCGGCGAGCCACAGCAGAGCAAATAGACCACGCATGGTCGCCTCCGATTGTGGGCGGCGTTTACCGGGAACTTTGCCCCACCGCACATTGTGCCGCCGCGCATTTGCGGTTCGCTGCCACCCAACGATAGCCTTTACGCAGAACTTCCATCATCCCGGGAATCTTCGAGAACCACACCAGCGGCGCGGCCCACCAAATTTCGCGGGCCAGCTCGACCGCCGCGTCCGCGCCGCCGTAGCGGCTGCCACCGCTTTTCAAAAATTGCATCTCTTTCATCAAGTCTTCGTAGGAGAGACCGAGCAGCTCCCCCACCCGCGGATCCTGCAGCGGGGCCAGAGCCATTCCGCGCCGCTCCATGATGGGCGCCAGCCAGCGCGCGGTCTTGGTGCAGAACTTGCATTCCGCGTCAAAGAACAACCAGCCTCGCGCGTGCCGTCCTTTTCCGTCCGTATATTCACTCACGAGCGAAATCATTTTTTTATCCTTACTTCCCTACGCTGCCATCTCGTTGGTATCTTTATCCAGCTTTCTTGCCCAGCATGGTCACAACCTTGCCCCGCAGCTTCAGAACGCCCTTCAGCGTGCTCGCCGGCATGTGAATCACCTCATCGAATAATCCCGTCATGGCCATCAACATTTCGCGCATATCGGTGAGCCGCTCGCGTGTGTAGGGGTCGCCTTGTGGGTTGGCCTTCACTTCCTGCACGCATTCCTCGAGCACGTGCAGCGTGGGATCGATCTCGCGGCGTTTTCGTTCCTCGGAAATGATGCGGAAAATCTCCCAGACGTCTTTGATGGACTCGAAGTGGTCACGCCGGTCGCCGAGCACATGCACGACGCGGACGATGCGCCAGCCCTGCAGTTCGCGCAGGCTGGTGCTCACGTTGGAGCGCGCCACGGCGAGCGTTTCGGCAATTTCGTCGGCGGGCAGGGGCCGCGGCGAAATAAAGAGCAGCGCGTGGACCTGCGCGACGGTGCGGTTGATGCCCCAGCGGGTGCCCATTTCTCCCCAATGGAGGATGAATTTCTGGGCCACGGGGGCGAGGGAGTTTTGTGTTGTTTTTGTATGTACGCTCATTTCTGTACTTTCTCTCTATTCAGAAATTACCAAAAAGACCGCCGCTGGTCAAGCGTTTGTTTTTGAGGGGGCTTTTGCGGTTTTCCCGGGACGGCTGGAACCGACCTTCCGGGCAGCGCCCTGCCTCCTTGTCGCGTTTTAGGCAGGACCATACGAGCAAACCAAATCCCGTGCGCTTCCCTGCCCTTGCTGTGCGGGAGAGACAGAATTTCACACGGCAGCGCCTTCGCCGCTTGTGCGCGAGAGCGTGCGCGCAGCAATCAGTAGTTGAGGTTGAAATTCAGAAGGTGCCAGTGCACCAGGAACCAGAAAAACGCCACACAACCCACGGCAAGCAGCGTGTTCCAGATTTTGTACCAAACCCATTGCTGCGCGTCTGCCCAGGACTTGGCGGCGGTGATGATAGTGATGAAAGCGCCGATTCCACCGAGCACGCCAATCACTTGCAGGAGGTGGATCTTCGATGCACCGTTTGTTCCCAGCTCGAGCTTCTCTAAAAGGCTGAATATCCAGGCGAATCCAATCAGATAAAGAATATCGATGATGCAGACAATCTTCGCCGAGCGGCGCCACTTTCGCGCAGCAGGATCGAGCGTAAGCGGCTTGCCATAATGCTTCCGCAGAATCGCGGCCACCGGCCACATTAAAATGGTCAGTGCGACCACGGCAATGCTGAAGCCGACGACCACGTAATTAAACATCTGCTTGTCCAAGCCACTGCCCAGTTCCTGAAAAACCATAAAGGGATAATCAATGTAGACCGTGCGCTTCCCACGGCGGTCTTTCACGAGAGCGATTTTTTCCGGCCCATCGACAGAGCGAAACAGCATCGGGCCCACTTCCTTGAAGTGCCGCGGCTGCCCATTCTCCTTTTTCAAGAAGCCATCGAGAAAAACCGTGTTGTCTTTTGGGTCGAACACAAATTTGGCTTCTCCCAGCATCGTGGTTACGGCCAGGAGATTCGTCTCGAAGCGCCGGCTGATTTTGTAGGAGCCCGCCACCCTCTGCGCGTCCTCCGCGGCCGCGGAAAGAGCCGGATCCTTTTCCGGAGGCGCCGGGAAATAGCGGTCCATAAATTTGCTAAACAGATCGCCACGGGCATCGCCGTGGTCCGGGCGGCCTGCGCTGTTGTAAGACACAAACAGCCCCGCGTTGTCATTCACCAGCAGCAACATATCGCTGTGGAATAACTCCGTGTCGCCGCCGTGGGCGATCACGCGGTGGCCGTTCATGTTTTGTTCGTAAAAGCCCAGGCACATCGCGTTCATCCCGGCGGGCCAGCCTTCCTGCCGCTCGTGCATGGCGATCGCCGTCTCAGGCTTGAGAATCTGGACGTCGCCATAGCGGCCATTCTGCAAATGCATGATCATCCAATGCGCCATCGATTCTGCGGAGGCGCAGAGCGAGCCGGCGGGAGCCACCTCTACCCACTCAAAGTGTTTCGGTTTGCCGGAGCCGAGGTCGTAGCCTTTGGACATAAACGGTTCAAGCGATTTCGGGAGCGGCTGACGGAAAGTGGCGCGGGCCATATCCAGCGGCTTGAAGAAATGTTCGTCGACGTAATCATAGAAATCCTGGCCCGAGACGCGCTGGACGATATAAGCAGCCACAGTCGTGGCGTAATTCGAATAGGCGGGAACGGTTCCCGGAGCAAAAATCTGCGCTGGCAAATGAGACGGCAGATACTTGGCGACTGGCGTTAAATCTTTCTCTTCAGCAACAAAGAGATCCTTGATGGTTTCTTCGAGCCCGGAGCGATGGGTCATGATGTCGCGCAGCGTGGTGGGCTTGCCAAACGTCGGGGGGATCTTGAAGTCGAGATACTGATTCACATCTGCATCGAGGTTCAGCTTGCCCTGCTCTACCTGTTGCATCACTGCCGTCCAGGTGAATGTCTTCGAAATGGAACCTGGCCGGAACAGCGTGTCTTGCGGGTACACAGACG
>Ga0209577_10000640_pt1 | contig 34792 bp, 35 predicted proteins | sample GraSoiAngelo_109_FD_185874 | JGI IMG/M metagenome (GOLD analysis project Ga0209577, IMG submission 185874) | Grasslands soil microbial communities from the Angelo Coastal Reserve, California, USA - 14_0903_12_20cm (SPAdes) (version 2) | ecosystem: Environmental > Terrestrial > Soil > Grasslands... | reverse complement strand
GTGCGAATGATTGAGGGTCCCGGGCCGCAGACTCAAGAACCGCTAGAAGCGGAGGGATGATCTCGTCGCGATGAGCGACCGCTTCCCGAACGGCGGACCTGGCAAAGTGGCCCTCGTTCCGCTCAAGGTGCGAGAGGATTTCTTGAACTTCCATAGGATTCCCCATAAATCTACCACGGACTCAACGGCATAGTAGGGTTGCTGCCCGGCGCGATCTGTCCTGCCTGACGCTACTCGCATGGCGCTGGGTTCTCTGCGGCCATTCGTTGCTTCGTCGTTGCCGGGCGTGGTGCGAGAGGTGTTTCTACGCTTGGCCCGATCTATGAGGCGCTACTGTGGGCCCTCCTCCAGGCTGTCACCGTCTGCCCGTACCATCGCCAGGCTCTTGCGCCAAGCGTGTCCACATTGCGGGCGTCAGGCACGTTCTGTCCGAGGAAATCAAAGCCTTGCTCCATGTGCGTGATGACCGTTAGCTATTTCCCGCGCCATTTTGCCCACTATTGGGCTCTTCCAATTCGGCTCCATTCATGGCTATAATAGCCATAAGGAAGGAATTGCCAAATGCGCAGCGTGAATGTGGCGGAACTGAAGAACCGGCTGAGCAAGTACCTTACCTTCGCGAAAGGAGGCGAAGAAGTGGTCATCCGAGACCGTAATCTCCCGGTGGCCAAACTAGTTCCGTTTACGGCCGAAGGTGCGGATGATCAGGAACTCGTGCTGGTTGCGGCAGGGAAACTGCGTCTCCCCAAGATGCGACTCGATGTAAAGGAGCTCTTGAAGATTCCAACGGGAAGCGTTGCAGGGAACAAGGCGATTCAAGCCGTTCTCGCCGACAGAGAAGAAGAACGGTGAAGAAAACGACCGCGTTTTGGGATGCCAGCGCGCTAGTTCCCTTGTGTGTTCACGAAGCCACAAGTCGTCAGGCTCAGTCCCATCTGAGGAGATTTGCGCCCGCAGTTTGGTGGGGAAGCCTCGTAGAAGTGCACAGTGCAATTTGCCGCCTCCATCGCGATAATGAAATAACCGATCTCGACAAACAAGGTGCGGTGGCCCGCCTGCGTTTGCTGAACCGTGGGTGGAGGGAGATTCTTCCTAACGATCAGGTTCGTGATTTGGCGACGCAGTTGCTAGATAAGCATTCCTTGCGGGCAGCCGATAGCCTGCAACTTGCCGCGTCCTTAATCTGGTGCGAACAGCGCCCATCCAGGAGGAGCTTTATCTGCGGAGACCAGCGATTGGCCAAGGCCGCAGAGTCAGTTGGATTCTCAGTTCTCGAGCTTTCAAAAGGTGTTCCCTGAATATCAAGCCTTGTCAGTTCCTGCTCAGACTTCCGGCAGGGAGATGGGTCTTCCATGCTGTGTTCGGCCTGGATATCGAGTGAGAGACGCCCCTGAGCTTCCGGCGCACAACACGATAAGTACAACGAGGTCACTTCCTGCTACTCCCTTATCAAGTGTGTCGACTGTCTCGGAAACGGCCTATCCGGCGATAAAATACTGCATCCAGCGAGGAAACTTAGTCCTATCGACCTGCATAGCTTATGATGTCAATTAGGCAATTAGGAGCCTTTTAGAATCTGTTGTCTCACCGAAAAGCAGCCGATTTTGCGCACCGCGCACGCCTGACCAGCTATGAGGTTCGCTGGTAGCGAATAACGAATCGCCGCGGTCTACGTGGTTTAGAGGTGCGGTTGCCTGCTGGCCACAGATCACTGGTCACCGGTCAAGAGGGCGCGCGATGAACTCGCTGGTTCAGGACATCCGTTACGGGCTGCGGATGCTGGCGAAATCGCCGGCATTAGCGCTGGTCGCGATCCTCAGCCCTCGGCATTGGCGCCAACGCCGCGATTTTCCAGTTGATTGATGCAGTGCGGCTGCCCACCCTGCCAGTAAAGTGCAACGGTCTGTACGGCGCATTCACTTTCCCGCTCTGGCATTGGCACTGGCATTCTACGCTCCGCAGCAGCTCGTTCGCGATCCGGGTCCCGTTGTCGGAATTCGCCAACCTCGCATTGCCTGTGCCGCGTACCCTGGTCATGTTTTCTCGAGGTGATTAGGCCCTGGTTCGTTCCCATCCTGCCTGCGAACTTCCCGTTGTCGAATACCGCTTTCCGTCGTTTCGGTGCCTCAATTCAGGTGTTGCCCTCTATAGACGCCGTTTTAGGAATTCACTATACCTAAAATCCCTGTGCCGCTCATCCGGAGGTTGTTCGTGTCCTGCGGTTACTCCCTTTTTTTATTTACTTTGGCTTTTCTGGGCGCTCGGTCGCCGACGCACCCGAGGACCGGACCTTGCAATCACACACTTTGTCGATTTCTTACATAGAAGGGAGAAGCCCGCATGAAGGGCAAAGCAACCAATTTAATTTGTTTATGCTTTTTGAGCCTACTCAGTTACCCGCAGGCATTTGGGCAGGCCACGCCGGGACGCCGAGAGGCTATTCGTGCGCGCTTGGCACAAATAAAAGCCTTCTCAGAGAGAATACCTGCCAAGCAGAGAAAGATTCTGTCCAGTGGGGCCCTCGGTTTGCTGGAAGCGTCAGATAAATTCGACGATCTCGAGCGCGGGTTGAGCCGCCCTCAGCCGGCACGGTCAACTACGATGTCACAGCAGTCCAGAGCGGCAGTGGCCCTCGCGGAAACGCAAGGCCTCTCCAATGTGTCTGATCCTTCCCAGGATGGGTTCTCCGTGCTCTCCGGGTTCACACACAGTGAGACCCATACTGCCTGGTGCGGCGACAATATCGTAGTTGGTTTCAACGACACAGGGAGCTTCTTTGAAAGCTTGCTCGCTAATGCGGGCGGAGTGAGCTTGAACGGAATTGCTCTTTCCAATGACCAGGGCGCATCCTACAGCGACCTGATGTTCCTGAACTCCGGTTCCAACACTAACAACCTTCTTGGCGGCGATCCTGTCCTTGGATGTGCCGACGAGAACACTTTCTATTATTCTTCCCTTTTCGAGACCGGACCTCCTTCCGCTCCTGTTACCGCTATCTCGGTCTCGAAGTCAACGGACGGAGGCCTAACCTTTGCTGATCCGGTGCCGGCGGTGGCCAAAGATGGCCTCACACATTTTCTGGACAAGGATTGGATGGCGATTGACCCGACCAACCCGCGTAAGGTCTATGTCACATACACCGATTTCGACAATTCGGGTGTTTGCGGCCCTCCGAGTCAAGCTGCCAGGATCGCCATCGAATTAGTGCGGTCCGTCGATGGCGGCGAAACCTGGAGTACGCCTTTTGTGATCGATCAAGTTTGTAGCCCCTCCTGGGTACCCGGGTTGTTTGTGCAAGGTTCGGAGGTGGTGGTCAACGCCCGTGGCAGGGTCTACGTGGCTTGGGAGTTTTATGATGCCGATTTTGTTACCCGCGAGATTCGTTTCCGCAGGTCCAATGAGGAGAACGAAACTTTTGGTCCCAGAGTGAAGGTCAGCGACGTAGTGTGCCCCGCGGACTGTTCCGTGTTACAGGGTGGGTTCCGCGCGGCTATTGACTTCCAGGGCTTGGCTGTCGATCGCTCGGCGACTCCGAACAGGGGCAAGGTCTACATCACTTGGCATGACGGAAGGTTGGTGCAGTTCCCGGACCTGGCTTCCCCCACAGGTTTCTATGGTTATGCAGACGCGCTGGTCAGCGTATCCAGCAACGGAGGCACAACCTGGTCCCAGCCAGTGCGAATCAATCAGAACGTCGAGCCTTTGCCGGACGGCAGAGGTACAGACCAGTACATGCCAGGCATTGCCGTAGACAAGACGGGTAGGGTGGCGTCTTGCTTCTACGACCGGCGTCTGGACCCAAATAATTTCTTGTTTGACCGCTTCTGCGCGGTCTCCACTGACGGTGGACGGACTTGGACAGATTCGAGGCAGACGGGATCGAGTTCGCCACCTTTCCACGCGATGGACACGCTCATCAATCCATTTTATATGGGAGACTATGATGGCATGGCCAGTGATTTCACGGGCGCCAACAGCGGCTTCGTCGGTGCCTTTCAGATCATCACCAATTTAGGCGATCCTGACATCTTCGCCGTGAGGTTACAGTAGATGCCACCTCCTCCCCTGATTAAGGTGTGGCAGGGGCCTAACCCACTTCCACGGTAACCGCGATGATTCCGGGGAAAGCCACAGGGTTTGTTTCTGCAATCCTCCGTCTCTTACACGAATTGTCGCCGAATTTGGAGTCCCGATCTGGAATTCTATGCGCCCAGGACTGGTGTTGTTTTGTCACGTTCAAAGTGAAAGTTTCGCATCCTCCGGACCTGCGGTTCGCCCCCAATTCTGTGTGAGCCGCCAGCATTCATTCGCGGCGACAACTTCTGAAACGCGTATCAGTGGTGGACTTAAAGTCAGTCTGTCTCTGGGCCAATCACAAATTAATATCGGTAACCGCTCTCGCGATCTGCAAGCAAACCATGTTCGCCGATGGTCGCCAAACAAGGAATTGAAAATCTAGCCCGATAACTTCAGGCTTGCCCTTTATTAGCGGCCAATCCTGCGAATCACACCCCTAAAAAGCTATAGCCGAGAAGCTGTACTCTCTTCCAGTTGGATTTTTCCTTCAGGAGGAAGGAGCTCCGCTTCCGGCCGAGATCTTGGCAGGTCAATGCCGGGGCAGAGCTCCAACAAGCTACGATTTCGTTTATCCCACTTTCTGCCCCTGCACACAAGCTCGAAGCGGAGTGGGCCGCGAGCTGCGCGGAAGTCATCTTGCGGCGATGCCCGATTTGTGAATGCGATTCGATCATCGGCCATGGACGCCGCCGCAAACAGGCCCACGATGAACACCACGACTGGATCGGGATCCGTCGCGGTCGCTGCACCGGTTGCCGGAAGACCTTCACCTTCCTCACGCTGCTTCTCTCCAAAATGGGCAGAGATTGGCCGCTAATGCCCGTAATCCAAGAGCTAAAATGAAAACTCCCATGAAGTTCGGGATGACCGGTGACAACGGTTTCTACCAGTCGAATCGGTCACAGCAGTTGCGCCGCCTGACGTTCCGCATCCACGGCCCCCAGACCACGATGGCTAACCTTCCCTAGCCCGTAAAACATCCCGGGTGCACCGCCTCGTCGGCGGTGATTTTTTCCACGTGGTCGATGACAAGTACCTCGACGGGGCCTGTTTGCTCTCTCAATTCGAGGCCTAGCTGCTCTGAGATAGCGGTCGAAAGTGATGCGGGCGAGCCGGGTGTACAGTCCAAGGTAAAATCGTAAACTCCCGGGAGTCCAGTTTTGTCTAGCACGATGCGCTTCGTGTCATCCGCCAAAGCACCATCAGAAAGCACGCTACAACCTACGTGCGCAAAGTCTGCAAGGGCTGTGTTTCCCAGTTGCCCGTCTGAGTTATGAAGTCCAGGCCAACAGCAAAGGCCTCGGCATTGATGGGCTGACAATACACCACTCGCGCCCTCGCACTGAATTTGAGACACTTCACATCCACCTGAGAGCCAGGCTCCCAGAACCGTTTGGTCGTAATTCGCGCGCCACGAGAACTGAGGTTTTCTCCGTAGGCCAAGTCCGCTAGGGCCGGGTCATGCACCGCAGAGACTTGGATGAGAAATCTCTCGGGATTACGCGGTTGTTTCCTGGCTTCGAGCAGCATTGCCGCCTCAAGCAGGCATTGGAGAAACCGGCCGAGAAGTATTACGGGTAGACACACCCACGGTCAATCAGGTAAAACCCTGGCTACGCCAAAAGGATTGAACCCAGCCAAGAATCGAGCCGCGTCATGGACCCGCAGGACTGACAACCCATAATCCGCTATCTGTGTCCGAATTGCGGCAAGCGTTACGCCGTGGCCGAGTGGAAACAAAATCCGAAGTGTCGGCAGTGCGGTGCAGAACTTCGCGACGATAATAAACAAAGCACGTCGTCGCTCCCGGCCAAAAGCCAAGCGGCAGTTAGCTAATCCCAGTCATCGGTGACGACGGCGTGCATCCTAGTCACTTGCCTCCTGTGCCTGCTTTCAAGAAATTCAGGCCGATAGCGAATCCTTTGCGAGTGGCGGCATGACAATACACTACTCGCGCTTTGACATAGGCGTCACCGATGGCGGAGGATTTTAGGATTACCTGAGAACCAGGCTTCCACACCCGTTGCGTTGCCAGCCGAGTGCCACTCGAACTAACGTTTTCTACCGTAGCCAACTCGGCAAAACGCGAACCGTGCGCGGCGAAGATATGCACCCGGAAGCGCTGAGCAGTACGTCGTTGTTTTCGGCTATCCAGCAACATGCAGCTTCTCCTCTTCGTCAACGTGGGAGACCAAGGGTATGAAGTCCGACCCGGTATGAGAGCGATTCTATATCCGTGCCAGCCCGTCAGTTATAGCGTTAGTATCTACCTGGTTCCATAACAGTTACTCCTCTAATCACACAACCCTTGATGACCCACAGGTACACCGTCGTGGAATGGAAGAAGAACCCGAAATGCCGACCAGGCCGCACCGCCGCCAGCCCAGGCGAGTGGCCTGACCAATCACCGATCGTGACGCAAGGTGCTGTTGCGCAGGCCGCGCCGCAAGCTGGGCCTTAGACTCCGCGGAGAGCAAATAGGGGCGGGACGACGCTTACATCGGCGCCGTGATGGTGCTGCGGCTCCTGAGCGGAGAAAATCTAGTGCGAAAGAAAGAGTGCTTAGAGGGGATGTCAGCGCGCTAAAGTCAGGTACTAGACGCCACCTCTCCGGTGCCGAACTTACCAGGACTTGTCCCACAGAGGAGCCTAAAGTGTAGTCACACTCCGGCTCCCGGTGTGCAATCTCGAACCTTCCCGGACAGGACATCGCTCACCCACGCGTCTCCATGTCCAGACACCCCGATCACATCACCGCTGGCAGGCAAAACCGAACGCCGGGTTGTCTTCACAAGGTGACAGGGGAACCCAAACGCAGGCCTTCTGATCAATCCGATTGCCGCGTTCATCGGGCGCAGTTCGAGATAGTCTCGCAGAACTCATTAAGTTTTTGAATTCGAAGAGGCATCGTAGGCGAAGCCCTCGACACTAGACACAAGCGTATAGCTCTTCAGGGCAGCGCCAGAGCGATGCTCTTCCCGTTCAGCACGCACTCTAACTGAAGAGGCGTATTCTTTTTCTTGGTCACCGAAAAGTACAGGTAGCCGGCCACAGGTGCTGACGCGGTACCCTCCGGAAGGCCTTTCTCGCTCAACTCCGTCTGCATCGTGTCGCGATCGCGATCCGACGAGCCCGAGTGTGAACCGGGTTCGCTAACTTCAACGGCGACGCCAACCGCCCTGTAAGTTCCGTGCCCGCCAGAGGGACCGGACTCGTAGCCGACGCCGACCGAAGGAGATACGGTAACGTCTCGTTGCGATTCGGCGGACTTCTGAATGCTTGCCGCCACCACTTTCGGGCTGGAGGGTTTCACAGCCGCTTCCGAGCCAGCCACGCGCACGGAAAAATCGTCAAGCGACACCGGTTGTGGATTGTCTTTCAGAGGGTACAAGGCAACCTCGACGACCACACAGCAGCGATTCACCTCGGAGACAAGTGTTTTGCGCACTTCATCGGAAGTCAGCAACGCGGCCCCAACGCTTACGCCGTCTTTTTCCGCGTGAGCCGGGTAGCGATTAGCCGCCGCCTTGGGCACGGTTCCCCGAGGACCAGCGGCCAGGGAAGCGGCGGTCACGAACGCCAACCCTAGCAGAATCCTCCCGCTCATGGCTTTACCTCCTTTTCCTGCGGCGCTGCATCCGGCGCCTTTTCAGGCTCCAGTTTGGCGGAAATCCTCAATGATTTTCTGCTCAGGACATAAATCCGCTGATGAAACGCCACGCGCCCCTTCGCGGAGAGGGACAGGTCATACGCGCCGGAGTCGAGCCACATGGTTCTTAGCTGATCCGCTTTTCCCGCGTAGGCATCGTCGATATACACTTCCGCCGTCTTCGGATCAGCCGTCAATTTCACTTCTCCCTTATCTTCGGCATACAGCAGGCTGCCGGAATACATCGCGCTCAAGACGGAGGGATAAGTGCACCAAAACGTGTCGCAAAAGAATGCAGGGTAGGCCGCGCCGTAAGGATAAAGGTACGGATAATAGTAGGGACCGGAAAAATGGGTGTACCCCAATCCAAACGAAACCAGACCGAGTTGGACGTGAATCTTATGGTGAGGCTTCGCGTCTTTCTTGCCCGCCTCCGGCCGAGCGGCACCCTGATCAGTGGCTTGTTTCGATGAATCGGAGGCCGGGGAGGCGGCCGCCTCTTGCGGAACAGGAGTTGGCGCCTGCGCTTGCTGGGAAACGGCCAGCGCGAGCGTCGCATGGCCCGTGAAAAGTGCACTAAGGAGAAGCACTCCAGCACCCATGGGCACCTCCGGGGGCTACTCGAATCGTTTTGTACCTAGATGCAGTCTGTCCCTTGGCGGTTTCCCCGTGCTTTTATCGTTTGCATCGCCCAAAGCGTGCAAACCGCGAAGGAGCCATGCCCATGTTGCGCCTCAACGAAGTGCGGGTCAAGGCCGCGGGTCAAGGCCGCGGAATCCTCCTTACATGATGCGTTCGTGCCGGAACCAACATCTCCGGTAACCCGCGGGAATGCACGAGTTCTTCCAGGCCGTGGAGTCGTAGCCTCGGCTCGGACTGCCGTCAAGGATCGAAGCCCGCTGCGCGCTCCGCGCGTACCTCGCTCGTCGTCCTTGACTGCGTCCTCGCATCGGCTACGGTCCTTTCATCGGAGAGCTGGCGCTCCCCCTTCTTTGATTGCGCCCGATTCCGATTCTTTTTACATCCGGCGCAGGCCGAGCCCGGGGCGGCTATGACCCTAATTCATACTCGACGTTTCCCAAGGGTGCAACTTTGGGTGCAACGAGGGTTGCCCTACTTTTTCTCCAGCTTCTCTTTCAGGTGCTTCGCACACGCTTCAGCCGTAGTCTGGTCTCCGTGCAAAGTATTCTTCTTGTTCACGGCATAGGCAAAGATCACGGCTCCGGTTTTTTGGTCAACCATCTGTATGCTCGCGGCGTTATCCGCGTGAATTTGACCAAAAACAAGCATCTTCATCGCTCCTGGCTTCTTTTCCTCCGACGTACCTGTAATCACGTAGGCCGCTCGCGCTTGGTCGGCCACAACGGTCAGTGGAACTTTCTTCTTCTCGAAAGCAGCCGCTAGGTAGGTTTCAAAGCCGTTCATCGGTGCAATAAAGACAGAGTTAGGCAAGACTTCGACTGCAGATGCGGGAGCGGTTGAAACCGGGGCAGAATCCTGCTTCGCGGTCGGTGACTGAGGTGCTGTCGGAGCTTGAGTTTGGGCGGTAGCCTGAGCCGCTTTCTGGACGGGGACGGCTCTGCAAATTTGATCCCCTATCACTTTTTCGTCTGCCTGAATGGGTGTGGCTGACCCGTTAAGAGCGCGGCATTGAATTGTAGTGTTTGTTTTGGGGGCAGCGGCATCCTGCCCGAATGCGGAGATAGCCAGCAAGCAAGCACAGAAAGCTAGTTGAACGGCTTTTTTCATTGTTTAAGCTCCTTTCACTCTATGATCTGGCCGAACTCACTCTTCTGTCACTCCCATGTCATCGGGCGCGTTCTGGCCGAGTTAACTGTCCTTTAGGATAGGTGTGGTATTTAGCGAAACTAGGGAAAGGGAAGCTCCAAACAGAAGAAAGTCCATAGATTCGTCCGGAGGGGACAGGGGAATGCGGTCTTCATTCGCATATTCGTGCGCCTTTGCTTTTTGTTTGCGCGCGGTTTCGTTGGGGCGCGAGATTTTTCTTGCCTTCGTTGAACCTTTTGGGCAGCCCGAACGAATAACGTTGTGGGAGTAGAAGTGGTAGACGACCACGAGTTGTGGGAGCGGTTCCGTGGCCGCGATGCGAACGCCTTCGAGGCGTTCTATCGCGACAATGCCGGACGGCTCTGCGCCTACTTGCGGCAGATCGTGGGCAACGCGCAAGCGGCTGAGGACGTGATGCAGGAAACGTTCACCCAGATTTGGAAGTCGCCAAATGGCTTCCGGCCGGAGTTGGGATCGCTTCGCGGATATCTTTTCGGGATTGGACGGAAGAGGGCAACGGAATGGTGGCGAAAGCAGGGGCGGGTTCCGGAAGAGCAAGGTGAGAAGTGTAAAGAAGGAACCATCGAGGCTACGGCAAGTTTTTTGGCCGTTGGGGATGCGTTCAGTCGCCTGGCTGAGGAGCAACGGTCGCTGCTGTGGCTGCGTGAAGTTGAAGGTCAGTCGTACGCAGAGCTCGCGGTAATTCTGCAGGTTCCTGTGGGCACAGTGAAGTCCAGATTGTTTGCTGCAAGGGAGGAGCTGCGGCGCATCTGGCGCTCTTCCGGCAGCAGTGCAAGGAGCGAGAAATGAATTGTGCTGAAGCGGCGGAGTGTGTTTCTGCGCTGTTTGATGGCCAGCCGATTTCGCGGGCGGTGGCTGCGCACCTCTCGGATTGCCAGGAATGCCGCGCGCGGCTGAACGACTATGCGGAAATGGGCGCGGAACTGCGCGAGACAGCCCGCGGCGCTGCCGCGCAAACCATCCCGGAAGGGAGATGGAGATTGGCGGAACCAGCCGCTGCCACAAATTGGTTGAGGAAATGGAGGGCAACGATGCGCATACCAAGATTTGCGTTCGCGCTGATGCTGATTGCGATTTTTGCCCTTTCCGGAGGGCTCGCACTGGTGAAGGCCCGTCCAAGGGGAAACGGCCCGGTGCTGTTGCTGTCGTTTAAGATTCCGCAAGGGGACAAAGCCTGGGATTGTGCTCTCAGGACGGATCGCGGGACCGACTCGTGTGTTTTTGTCGGTGGCAACTTGCCAGGTGAACTCGCCGTCTCCGCGCGGTTCATCCGTAAGGAGGGTGAAAATGTTCAACTAGGGATTAAAACGGATTTCACACCTGCAGTCGCAAGGCAACGCCCTTATACACATACGTTTGAATTGAACATGTTCGATGGGATCCCAGAACAGGAGTACTGGCTCGAGCCCGACAGGAAGCTTAGCGTCGCGGTTGCGGACTTCGGAATAGTGGAAGTCTCCGGACAATTCCTGGACCACATGCCAGTTATGGCATCCAATCCTCGGGAGACACTAGACCCGGGCGAGGCCGAATTTCGTATCCTGTCTCCCGTGCTCATTCGCGACAATCAGGTGCTAGTCAACATGGCCCACGCCAAAGCCACGCCGGATCAAAAGGACTCCGGTGTGACATTATGCATACCTGGAGAGGGCCTTTTCATCTTTTCCCCTGTGCCGTTTGAAGAGGGAGCCGAGGCGGTGGTTCGGAATGGATCCAATCAGATCGAATTCACTGCCGAGGGCAAATCGTATTTGCTCGTAACGGGGGCGCCGATAACGCGAGGAGAACACGTTTGGGTTCGGCATCTGCCGAATTGGCGCCCTTCAAACAATCCGGGGTGGTTCCTCGGCAGCGTCAACGTTAAAAGACTTCGTCAGTTTTTAGAGACGGGAAAGCAGTAGCGGAAGCCCACGAAAGCCACGCCTTTGGTGTATTCCTTGAAGGAGCAAACCACTGGAATGTCTCCAAGGGTGAATTCGTGCGTGAATGGTTTAGCTGAGCCCAAGGCTGTTGAGGGATTCATTGCGCTTTAGCTTTTCTACTGGGCTAGGGAGAGGCGTGAGGCGAGCGGAGCGAGGAGATCACTTTAAGATCAGGTCTTGTATTCTGTTTCGCAACCCCCTCAAAGGGCTGCTATAGCGTCCCTGCAAGAGCCCATCGCACAACGCCGCTCAATACCAGTCGCAAGATGTTGCGTGGAGTCGCTCCGAGCGCTATGCGCGCACCGATCTCGCGGCTGCGTTGCGCAACTAAATATCCACCACGCCGAGCGCGCCCAGTTCTGGGAACCGAAAAGTCGAGAGGGAGCCTGCGATGCCGCCGATTGTGCGATCTTTGCTTTCACACCATTGAGCTTTGACCTGTTCACCGACGATGTCGAACGAATTTGACACCGTTTGCCGCCGGGCCTCCGAACCTACTGCCAGCTATGGTTGAATGTTACGCGGAGCACATAAGCAAACTTGGCTGGAGCTTGGGCAGGCAGCCGGAGATGCAGGCCGTCGGCGCGCTGATCGAATTGCAATTTGGCATCACCGCCCAAAAGGGCAACGTTTTGCACGGGTTCACTGCCGACGCTGGGCGCGAGCGAGTGAATCACCGGCTCTCCGTTTGCCGGCCAAGCGAGTCCGATGGCGTAAAGCACATCTCCCTTGGTCGTGAAACGAAAGTCCTCCGCGGTATACTTCGCCGTGTCCGTGTCGTGAAATGTTCCTGAGGCCACTTTCGTCGGCCCCTCGCCATAAATCCTCCACGGGCGAGTACCGTAGATCGCCTCGCCATTGATATCCAGCCAGGCTCCCACATCAAGAAGCACCCGCTGCACCTCTTCGGGAATTGTGCCGTCTGAGCGTGGACCGATGTTCAGCAGCAGATTTCCGTTCTTGCTGACGATATCGATGAGCTGGTGGACAATGAATTCCGGTGATTTGAAAGTATCGTCTTTGATGTAACCCCAGGATTTGTTGCTAACGGAGGTATCCGTTTGCCACGGTAGCGAGCTGAGGTCGCCGAGCTGCCCCCGTTCAATGTCGAGGACGCCAGAGTGGTCTTGCATGGCGTAATCCTTGTAGTTGATGACTCCGACATGATCACCATATTTCAGCGAGCTGTTGTAGTAGAACGCGGCAAAGCGCGTGAGGTTTGGCCGGATCGACGGCTGCCCGATCCACCAGTCGAAGTACACGATGTCAGGATGATACTTTTCAACCAGTTCCGCAGACCGCGCCAGCCAATCGTTGGCCCACGCCGAAGAAACATAAGTGAAATCATTATTGAGGGGGGTTCCCCAACGGTTCATGAGCCAGTTATGGGCGGGGCCGTACAGCATGGCATATTGAGGGTCGTTCACATCGGAAGAAATCGTACGGCCCGGTCCCAGGAAGAAATTGTGTTCCACGCGATGTGATGAAACACCAAAACGCAGGCCCGCGGCGCGCACAGCCTTGGTGAGTTCTCCGGTGGTATCGCGATGCGCACCCATTTTGGCGACGGTCCAGTCGCTCAGGCCACTGTCATACATCGCAAAACCATCATGATGCTCCGCCACGGGCACGACATACTTCGCTCCGGCCTTCTTGAATAACTCTGCCCAGGCCGCCGGATCGAAATGCTCAGCCTTGAACATGGGAATGAAGTCTTTGTAGCCGAACTTGTCCTGCGGTCCATACGTCTCGATGTGGTGCTTGTATTCTGGCGATCCCTTCACATACATCATTCGTGGATACCATTCGCTCCCAAAAGCCGGGACCGAATAAGCCCCCCAGTGAATAAAGATTCCGAACTTGGCATCGCGATACCACGCAGGCGGCTCGTATTTCTGGAGTGATTCCCAATCTGGGCGAAAGGGTCCCTGCTGATCAATGTCATCTACCTTTTTCAGGAGGGCGGCGCGTGGCGAGTCGTATTTGCTGCTGGCACTTTGCCAGATCTGATCAATTTTTCCGGGGTCTTCCGAAGCGGTCGGAGCGGTAGCGTTCTGCGAATATGAAAGAGAAGTCGTGGCGAAAAGCATCACAATAGTGCCAAGCTTTCGGATCGATGAGGGTAAGACAGTCATTTCTGCTCCATTCATCGCAAGCTAAGCCAGTGACACCAGAATCTTCGTGAAGCGCGATGGACTTTCACTCCAGGAGCGCAAGGCGGAAGGTCCTTCCGCAAGAGGCACAATCAGGCTCACGACTTCGTTCACTGGAAACCTTCGTTCCTCGAGGAGCCTGATCACCGCTCGGAAGTCTTCCGGCTGCGCATTTCTCGATCCGACAACATCCAATTCTTTTTGGACGAACAGGCGGGTCTCATAGCTCACCGGTTCTTTTGCGTATCCGATGTACACAACCCTGCCAGTAAACGCAACTTCTTCCACGGCAGCGCGGAACGTTGCCGGTGTGCCAACAGCTTCGATGACGATGTCCGGGCCTCGACCTTCAGTTAAGTCCAGCAAACGATCGTGGAGAAATTCCTTCCTGTTATTGATGGTGTGAGCACCGCCTGCCGCTCGTGCCAGTTTCAGCTTTTCGTCATCCACATCAACACAGATCGTCTTGGCGCCTCGAGAATTCGAACCCGCAACCGCTCCAAGTCCTACTCCCCCACAGCCGAAAACCGCGACCGTGTCATCGGCAGTAACTCGTCCGCGAGCCACCGCATGAAAGCCGACTGTCAGTGGTTCCACCAAACATAATTCCTTCGGCGTAAGTTTCGCCGGATACAACTTTTCTGGCGGCATCGCGATGAATTCGGTAAGAGCGCCGTCCCTCTGTACACCCAGAGTCTGGTTGAACTGACACGCATTCGGTCGTCCGCGTCGGCACGACGCACATTGGCCGCAGCTGGTGTAAGGGGAGAGCGCGACGTCGGTACCTTCTGCGAGACCGCTGGCGCCCTGCACGACCGTGGCGCACACTTCATGGCCAGGAATTCTCGGAAACGACACAAGTGGATTGAGTCCGCGAAAGGAATTCAGATCGCTCCCGCAAAGTCCGACCATTCGGACTTTCAGCAATATGTTTCCATTCGTAGCCACCGGCTCGGGGATGGTCTCAATCGAGGCGTGTCCTGGGTTGTGAAGCACGAGCGCTTTCATGTTTCAATTTGGTCCCGCGTTTAGCGACTGACGCTTTCCGGGATGCTCGGATCTCGATCTCAGCGCACACTGCGGCGCAAAGCCTATCTTCAGCTGGTGCATTCCGGTATCCGCTAATGCCCGTCCAGAACGAATAGCACCGCGAGTTCCCAAGGACGGTATATCCGCGCAGTTATCGATGTCAATTGTAATTGCGTCCCCTTTCTTCCCCCATTAGAAATGCGTCCCCTTTTTTGTGTTCTTTTTCTTTCCTTGTGGTTTTCCTCGAAAAATTTCGCGCCAGGAAGCCCCAGAAACAAAGAAATTGATCTTCAATTCAACGGTAAAGGATTCGTCTGTGTGCTCGCGAAGGTCATTCCCATTGCAGCGTCACCAATGTCACAGAGAATGCCGCCGTGCAGCGTACCCATCGGATTGGCGTGCTGTGGTCCGGGCGGTGCGACAGATTGTCGCGTCGATCGACAATCGATTGCCGCTGTTTGATGTGCGAACACAGACGCAGCAGATTGACGACCTGCTCTATCAGGAGCGGCTGTTTGCAAAGCCGGTGGGATTTTTCGCGACGCTGGCGCTGGTGTGCGTGGCGCTGTACGGAGTGATGCCATATGCCGCGGCGCGACGAACCAGCGAAATCGGCATTCGCGTGGCATTGGGAGCACAGCAGAGCAGCATTCTAGGCATGGTGCTTCGCGAGACGCTGGCGCTCGTGGGCATCGGTGTCGTGCTGGGAATCGGCGCATCTCTGGCGACTGCAAAAATCGCACATCACGAGGTCGCCGGCCTGCTTTACGGACTGAAAATCGATGACATTACATCGATCGTGTTTGCAGGGGCGGCGATCGCGGTCGTCACCGCTTTGGCTGGACTCATCCCGGCGCGGCGGGCGATGCGGGGGGATCCGATGGTCGCGCTGAGGCATTAATAGCCACACGACTCATGGCGCGCCGCCCGTCGGAGAGATTAAAATCCGACTGGCTGACTTTGTTGTCGTTACAGGCATAGGCACCGCCACGCGGCGGTGGGGTATTACTTCGGTAGAGACACCGCGCGCCACGTTGGCTCGGCACCCGCGCAAGAGTTCAGGCAGACCGTGAAAAGCTGTTTAGCACGTAGTATTTTCGCAGAAAAATATCAGGCGGGGCCTAGATCAAGTATCCAGTAACAAAGGAACGCGAAACCGCAGTCGTCGGGGCGCACACCTACAAATTTGGCGTTTGCGCCTGGATTACGCTAGCGCTTTATCGGACGCGCGTTTTGGCGAGGCAGTGGAGCAGGGCGTGGAGCTTGAGAAGAGCTCGCGACAAACAGATGTAAACTATCGACATGATCCCTCCTTCCTACAAACCACGAAAGAGGTTCATGGAGCTGGCTATCTCAGAGGCGAAGCGCGCCGGTGATCGAGGCGACTATCCCATTGGCGCGGTCATCACACGAGTTGTGGGCGGGCGCGAAGTGGTTATTGCCAGTGCAGGGAACCGGGTGAAAACTTCGGGATCAAGCATTAAGCACGTAGAGCTGGAAACGCTCAAATACGTATCAAGCGGCTATGGCCGTTACCTGCCTGATTTCGTCCTTTACTCCACTCACGAGCCCTGTGCCATGTGCGCCGGTGCCTGCGTGTGGTCTAGAATTGGAGCGGTGGTGTACGGCGTTTCCCAAGAAGACATTGCCGCTTACGGCCGCAAGCATGGCACGGAAGAACGCAAGTGGCGGGCCTGTCTCATACCCTGCCGGGTCGTCTTTGAGAAGGGTAATCACCATATCCCCGTCACCGGCGGTTTCCTCCGGCAGGAATGCCAAAAATTGTTCAGTTATGGGTCCACATATCGTTAACTGATGCGACTGGATTTCCGGCGTGCCGTCTCCTACATTTTGGGCTCTGGCTGAGTCACTGCCACTCGAAAATAATCCGCTTGGACGAACAGCGTTCGCGTACACATGGAATCCACCGCGAAGGGGAGCTCGTCAAATTGACTCCCAGGACTTAGCCACGGGAGTAAGATTGTGAACGCCTGAACTGCCATGGGATTCTGTGTATGCGAACGCTGTGCCTCGCTCTTCTGCTGATACTTTGCTGCGTGGTTGCGTTCTCAGGTACGCAAGTACCAAACGACTCCGGTGAGCCAGGTGTAATCACGGGTACGGTCATCGATTCCGACGGCCACCCACTTCCGGATGCAAAAGTCTACGTCAGAGAACACAACCGGCCACAAATCGGGGCGCTTCGATATGTCACAACAGGCCAAAACGGTGAGTTCCGCATCGTGAACCTCAGGCCTGGCGATTACGATGTCTTTGCAGTTCCCAGCCGCTCGACCTCGATGCTTAGCCGTTGGAGACAACGGGTGCATCTACCAGAAGACAAGCCCTTCGGAAAGGTCACTATTCGCCTAGCCGCCGCAAAAGTCTAGGGGTCAAGTCCCCGGAAACAGCGATCTCGTCCACGTGGATTGCAACGCAAAACCTGGCCGGGCACTTGTCCGCGAACCCCACTTCCCGGGAGCTACCGCAGTTTGATCGGTAGCTTGGGGTATTAACGAGCAACGGGCGTCCAGCCGTTTCCGCAAAGCAACTAACATCTCACACGCGACAGAGTTTACATGTCACTATACGACATGTCATGTTGCGTGCGCGACCCTGGCTTGCGCCAACGGACGCCCTGTTGTCAGGTGCCCAAATGAAGCGGATCGTACTATACGGTGTTGCTGCTCTCCTGAGCGCTATTGCACTCTGCACGGTGTGGATTAGGCTTTTCGTGTTTTTTCCGGGAGCATTACCGCTGCCAGGAGGACCGCATGCCGTGGGTAGAATGGAGTTTGATTGGCACGATGAGACTAGGCCAGATCCTTTTGTCCCGTCACAGAGGCGCGAACTCGATGTTCTCGTCTGGTATCCGGCCAAACGTGCTGGCTCCATGCCCGCCGTCTATGTTCGCGAAAACTGGCTTCGCCAGTTGGATCGTCCTTTCCCATTTCCGAAACTCAATCGCGTCAAAACCCATTCATGGGACAGCGTTCCCGTCGCAACGCCTGACCGCGGCAGGTGGCCGGTCGTCATTTTGTCCTCCGGCTTCGGAGCCTTGCCCAGCGAGTACACCTGCATCACCGAGGAGTTAGCGAGCCGAGGGTACGTTGTGGCTGTACCGGCGAACACCTATTCCGGGCTCACCGTCGTGTTTCCTGATGGACATATTGCGAAGGAAGTCGAAACGCTTCCCTCGAATGATCATCTGGCTCAGATTTGGGCCGACGATATTAAGACGGTGGTGAAGCAGCTCGCCGAATTAGATGAGAGCCCGGCGTCGCTTTTCTACGAGAGGCTTGCACTTACTCGCCTCGGTGTTATCGGGCACAGTTTCGGTGGAGTAGCTGCGGCACAATACTGCATTGCTGAACCGACCTGTGCAGCCGGAATCAATATGGATGGCGCGCTTTGGGGAGACGCACCCAAGCGAGGCATACAATCGCCGTTCCTCTTCCTGATACGCGACGGGACGACGGCGTTCTGGTCTTCAAAGAGTGAGAAGCGAGGTTGGGCAAGGCAATATCACGAATTTCTCGCGACCTACCAAGCCACCTGTGCTCTTTCCCCGCGATGCACCGTCGACATCCAACCTGGCTTTCGGCACATGAACTTCACAGATTCTGCGGCCTTGTTTCGCGCACCGCTTGTCTGGGTTCATCCTCTGCTGGGATCAGTTGGACGATCCGACGGTTTGGGCACTGCAAGGCGAAAGGTCGCAGAGTTCCTCGACGCCTGGATGAACCATAGTGCTTCCCGGTAAACGCCGAAATCCCCGTGCGTTGTCGCTCATGGTGTGAAGGCGATTTTAGTCTACCTGTGGCCTGACCGCATTCCTATCGTTGCGAATTGGGGTCAACTCCTGAGATACAGCGAAACAGGACAAGTGAGAACCGCGGACTCGCCCGAGTCCGCTTCGAGGAAGTAACCAGTGATCTCCTCGAACCCCGTTTCCGGACAACTTCCGGATTTGCCTCCCCATTCGTGAGTTGAATCCATTCGTTCAACACTACTGCGTTTACCTGGCTGGTTAAGCTTTTGGTCTTCAAGTTTAGACCAAATCCCGACGAGACAATTAACGATTCGCCTGCCATCGTTGATGAGCGGGAGAAGCTTCTGCGTAACGAAGAATACGCCCTTGAAGTGGACCTAGTAGAGCCTGTCCAGTTCATCCTCGGTTGCCTTACGGAGTTGTGGTGCGACGTGAACGGCATTGTTGACGAAGTAGCTAAAGCGCTCGGCAGCCAAAATCTGCCAGCGCCGAGCGGACGTTTCGGATGAGGGCGCGCGAGAAGGAAACATTTCGCGTGCTTTCGGAACGCAGCCGATTGGGCGAATAGCCGATCCGTCGCACTACCGCTGAGCTGGGGGGCGTGCTGACGAACCAAGCGCAGAGTCCAAAAGCGTTGCACGACTCAACTCGAATGCCCCAAATGCTCGGAGATGGCGCGCGCGGCTTTCTTGGTTGCCAGGGCATATGCCCGAATGCGATCGCGGCCAATCCGCGTGACAGGTCCGGAAACGCTGATCGCGGCGGTAACACTTCCACTCTCATCCAGAATCGGGGCGGCAACGCAGCGCGCGCCCACGTCCGTCTCTTGGTCGTCGACGGCATAGCCCCGTTGCACGATGCGAGCGAGCTCTTTTCGGAATCTCGCAAGGTTCGGAATGGTCCGGGGCGTGGCACGCTCAAAAGTAAGCATAGGCAATAACTCCTCGCGCTGTTGGTTGGGAAGAAAAGCGAGCAGGGCTTTGCCCAGCGCCGTGCAGTTTAGAGGCCGGTGCATGCCCGGCTGGGAAGCCATGCGAAAAGAATGAGGGCTTTCGATTACTTCGACGTAGAGCAACTCGTGTCCATCCAAAACGCCGATGTTCACCGTTTCCTTAGTTTCGTTAGAAAGGGCTACGGCCACTGGCCGGCTGATCTTGCGCAGGGTCGCATGATAGGCAATTCCTGCGCCGAGCCTGGCTAGTTTGGGCGCGACGACGTAGGCGCCGGCTTCGTCGCGCAGCAGATAGCCCTCGTTCTCCAAATGAGCCACGAATCGGTACGCCGTGCTCTTGTTTATCCTGGTCTGCTCCGCGATCTCGCGGAGTTGCAGGCCCGCCGGTGAAGCGTCGAGGGCCTCCAAAATGTGCAACACCTTCCCCACCACCCCGACCGGCGCCGACTTGGATTCGCGTGCCCTGATCATCGGTGCGCCACTCCTTCCACTCAAAGGGAACGTTCAGAATATGATGGCAGCATTTTACATGAAGAAACGTTCAGTTTTTCAGTATTTGAAATTTAGATTCTTACTATTGAATTTGCGTGAGCGTCTTGCTACAAAGCCACGTTCCCGGTTTCCCGGCGCGGGTTCAACGGTTCTGGGGGGTGTATCGCCGGAAGCGGGGTCCCATCGACGATCGACCGAATCGAGATTCAGCGAGGGGGGGTGGCTATGCGAGTGGTGAAGTTGGCTGGAATGATTCTCGGGTCCTTCTTCTTAGCCACTGCCGCAGTTCATGCACAAACTGCAGTCGGCGAGGTGAACGGGACAGTGGCAGATAGTTCAGGAGCTATTGTGGCAGGGGCCACCGTCACGCTCACAAACCAAGCGACTGGAATTGTGGATCGAGCTACCACGAATTCTGACGGGCATTTTGTCTTCATCAACGTGAGGCCCGGTCAGTATGTCCTCGGGGCGGAGTCATCGGGATTCAAATCAACTCGAGTCTCTCCGTTCACGGTAGGTGTCAATCAGACCGTCACGCAGACCGTAAGACTCGAACTCGGTTCAGTGACCGAAACCGTTACAGTCAATGCCGAAGCAGCGATCCTTGAAAGATCTTCCAGCGAACTCGGGACGGTGATCACGGAAAAAGCGATTACCGACATCCCTTTGAATGGCAGGAATTTCACGCAGTTGCTAACTCTCACTCCTGGTGTCACGCCGGTTTCTACGTCTCAGAATAAGAGCATTGGCGGAGTGGAGGGGAATGTTGGAATCCCCAATTCCGGCTTTGCTGACCCCTCCATCCACGGACAGCAAAATCGCTCCAAGCTGTACTTTTACGACGGCATCATCAACACTAACATCCGCGGGCCAACGTACGTCGTCGTTCCAAATCTTGACTTGGTCCAGGAATTCAAGGTCGTCGGACAGGATTCCAAGGCGGAGTACGGCGGTGCCACTGGCGGCGTGGTGGATATGGTTTCGAAATCCGGGACCAATGCCTTCCACGGCTCGCTCTTTGAGTACGTGCGCAATGATGCCTTTGATGCTCGCGACTCGTTGAATGATTTTGACCCGCTCACGCGCGCTCCCTCAGCGCCGCTCGCCTTCCGGCAAAATCAGTTCGGAGGATCCTTTGGTGGTCCGGTTTTCAAAAATAGAACCTTCTTTTATGGCGGCTACGACGGCTGGCGCTACAGCCAGCCCAGTCACGGACGTAATTATGTTCCAACGCCTGCTGAGCTGGACGGAGATTTCACCGACACGAGCACTAGCTTGTTCACCACTGTCCACCAGATCTACAACCCTTACTCCACAACAGCGACGCCTCACGCCATTGACGCCAGCGGCACGACAGGCCTTCGGGATCCTTTCAAATGCGATGCTGCGGGCGCCCCGATCGCTCCCGCTTCGGACGGAACGCAACCCGGAACAGTCGGGACGGGAGGTGTAGTCGCGTGCAATATAATTCCTTCCGCCCTTATCAATCCGGCTATGCAAGCCTTCTTCAAAACCTATTCGGCTGCTCCGAATTATGTGAACCCGGCGGACCCTACACACAATTTCATTCAGACACGCCCGGATCGCAATAACTCCAACTCTTTTCAGCTACGGATTGACCATCATCTCAGCAACAGAGACAGTTTTTTTCTCCGCTATACACAGCAAAACGTCTATTCCTATACGCCAATTGGTGAACTAGGTTTCACGGACGGAACCGGGCGTGGCCGAAACTATGGCGGGGGTTGGGTACATACTTTCAGCCCGAGACTTTTCCTCGATGTCCGGGCTGGGTACGCGGGAAGGCCGAGCGTCGATGCCGGTCAGTCCAATAAGGATCCCCACGGGCTTCAGCCTATGAAGGACGCTGGTCTCCTGAACATCGACCAATACCAAGGCATGTTGGTTGCAATGTCCAATTGGCACGCGGGAGATGATCGCGACGACCATGGTAACTTTGGAATTCGTGGGCCTGCCCCTCGCGAAAACCCGACTTGGAGCATCACTCCCAACTTAAGCTGGCTCAAGGGCAACCACAATCTCAAAGTAGGCTTCCAGTACGTCCAGGCCAGCAGAGGCCAGAAAAACACATTTCAACAAATGACTTTTGCTACGGGGCAAACCCAGGAATTCAATCCGAAGGCTGTCAATAATACCGGACTGGATCTTGCATCTGCCTTGCTTGGCTTCCCGAACAATTATCAGGGTCAGCTGCCGGTTGTCCATGGCGGGCCGGTCGAATTCAACTATGCGTCTTGGGCTATCTACGGGCAGGATGAATGGAAGCTTGCTTCCAGATTGACCTTAACGCTGGGCCTGCGGCTGGATGCCCTCACGCAACCCCAGACGACCGATGGCCGGCTGTGGAACGCACTCGATCTATTCAACCAAAAATGGATCATCGGTGCCGCAACAATGCCTCCGCTCTGCAGCGCGGCACAAGTGGCGCCATGTATTCCCGATGGCCCACCTTTCTATGCTCCGGGAACAGGCTCTACTTGCAACACTACCAACTATCCCCCTGTGCCCAACCGCATTCCCTGTGACTTCCGCCAGGATCTTCATTTCGGTGATGTCGTCCTTGCTGGCGGCCCGGCCTTTGCCTTTCCTCCCGTGCGCGACAATTGGGGCCCACGCGTTGGTGTGGCCTGGCAATTCAATCGAAAAGCGGTCTTGCGCGGCGGGTACGGCCTCTACTGGGATTCCCTCCCGGCAAGAAGCCAGTATGCGCAGAACGGCTTGGAAGCCGCGGTATGGCCGGACTCAACGGCGATTCCCGCCTTTGACCTGAATGCACCTGCAGACTTCTCGGGAGGCACTAAGCAGCTTGTGACCCAGGCGCAAGCAAACACCCTGGTCTCTCTTCCGGGGGCGTCTCCCTGGACCGTCGGCAATTTTCCCCTTGATCCCCACTTCAAGGACGCCCGTTCACACCAATGGCATATCCAGGTCCAGAGGGAAATCACTCCGGAGACGCTTTTCTCCATCGCGTATGCGGGGAGCAACAACGGGAGGCTCGACTACAAAGGCAAACCAAATACGGCGCCCCAGGCATTTCCTACAGGAACGGCTGCTGACGCTATCGACGCTCTCAGGCCAATGCCCTGGGTAAGTGCAAACATAAACTATGAACAGAGCATCGGATACTCTCGCTACAACGCTCTTGAAACAAGTTTGCACCATCGGGTCTCGAGCGGTTTGTTCTTTCTGTTGTCCTATACATGGAGCAAGTCCATTGACGTGAGCAGCGGCTACTTTGGTGTCGAGAACGGCCCGGGAGGAGGTGCAGTTGTTCAGGATTACTTCGACCTGAAATCGAACCAAGGTGTCTCCGCTTTCGATATCACCCACTTTCTTTCCCTGGCCTCTGTTTACGAGCTTCCTTTCGGCCATGAGAAGAAGTGGTTGCGGGGTGGGCCACTTTCCTGGATTCTCGGAGACTGGCAGGCCAATCCTCTCTTCCAGGCCCGGTCTGGACAGCCCTACACCTTGAATGTCAGCGGCGACATCGCGAATATTTCCGGAAGCGGCGGGATTTCCGCATCGGCCGCCAGTGGTTACGGTCGGCCCAACATCATTGCCGATCCCTTCCAAGCGGGTCGGGTTCTCACAAACCCCGATCCCAAGTGTCAGTTGACGACTTCCCAAGGCGGGCGTGCTGCGGACGCCGTCCATAATTCTCTAACTTGGTTCAACCCCTGTGCCTTTACGACTCCGATCAACTCGTTCGGTAATCTGGGGCGCACTACTTACCGTGGCTCGTCCGTGTTCAACATGGACTTTTCCATGATCAAGAACATTCCTCTCCCCAGAGAGAGCATGAGACTGCAGATGGCCTTTGAGGCTTTTAATGTTTTCAATATCCAAAATATGGACGTGCCTTCTCAGCTTAATATCACCAACAGAAGCGCCGGCGTCATAACCAGCCTTGCGCAAGGTACTACGCCAAGAGAGCTTCAGTTTGGGCTGAGATTCGTTTTCTGATATCAATTTCGCACGCAAAAGTCCTTTCTTTTCTTTAATGCGCGGCGGTGCTCACCCCCGTCGCCGCGCTGGGCTGATAGAAGGGTGGCGGTTCACAGGAGAAGGAAAAACGATGGCAGCCAATCAAACGTCGCGACGAGATTGGATGATCGGAACCGGCTCTGCCCTGGCTGCGGCAACGCTCCCGGTGAATTCTACGTTCGCCTTTGGACAACCGTTCACACCGGCGCAAGTCGTTACGTCCCCGTCGGCCGATCAGGCGGATCGCGTGCGCCGGATGAAGTGGTGGCACGAAGCGCGCTTTGGCATGTTCATTCATTGGGGACTTTACAGCGTCCTTGGACGGCACGAGTGGGTTATGGAGAACGAGGGAATCCCGGTTTCCGAATATGCGCTTCTGGCAAAGCAATTCAAGCCAAAGCCGTTTCCCGCGCGGGATTGGGCCAAGCTCGCAAAGGAAACCGGCATGCGCTATATGGTCATGACCACCAAGCACCATGAAGGCTTCTGCCATTTCGATACCAAAACCACGGATTATTGCTCGCCAAAGCAAGGACCGGGCCGCGATCTCGTCCGCGAATATGTGGATGCCGCTCGCGGCGAAGGCCTGCGCGTCGGTTTCTATTATTCGCTGATGGACTGGCACCATCCCGACGGCGCGCGCTGCGCAAAGGATGAGGCCGCGCGCAAACGCTTCGTCGATTATATTCACACGCACGTCCGAGAGTTGATGACCAATTATGGAAAGATTGATGTGCTCTGGTACGACGTTGCGTGGCCGCTCGACGCCGCGGGCTGGGAATCCGAACGCATGAACAAAATGGTATTCGAGCTTCAGCCCGACATTATCGTCAACAACCGCAACAAGCTTCCGGGCGATTTCTCGACGCCCGAGCAACAGATTAAGGCGGACACGGAAGGCCGCGCTTGGGAGTCCTGCATGACGCTGAACGACAGTTGGGGATACCAGCGCGCCGATGATGATTGGAAGAGCCCCAGGCGGGTGATTCAAAATTTGCTTGCCTGTTCGCGGGACATGGGAAATTATCTGCTCAACATCGGGCCACGCGCCGACGGCAGCGTCCCGGAAGATTCCGTAAGGGTGCTGACGGAAGTCGGACAATGGCTGCGCCGCAACGGGGAAGCGATCTACGGATCCGATCCCTGTCAGCCCCGCCGCTCGAACTACGCGAGCTTCACGCGCAAGGGCAACACGCTTTTCATGCACGTGCACTTCTGGCCCGGCAATTACGTGGCGATAGCAGGGTTGCAAACGAGAGTGAAATCCGCGCGGTTCCTCACGTCCGGCAAGAGGATAGAATTCCAGCAGGATCCCTACCGCGTTCGTCTCACCAGCTTTCCCGAAGAGGCGCCGGACCACCCCGTGACGACCATTGCTCTGGAATGCGACGCCGAACCTACTCAAGACAATATTTTTGTCCGTGAAGAAAAGCCCCGCGACGGCATCTGAAGAACAGCAACAACGAGCCCCAAGCCTCCAAAGAGAGAGCCGCTACGTGTTAAGCACAAACATCCTCTTGCGCACTGTACTAACGATTTCTGCAGCACTTTGGTTAGCGCCAGCAAGCTTTTCGTCGGCGAGTCCGCAGGCCCAATCCCAGCCAGCCAAGACTCGCAGGTCGCAACGAGTCCACATGCAAGAAGTACAGGTCGCGAGTCCCGACGGGAAGCTCAAGTTCACGGTCCTGTCCGATGCGGAGCGCCTCACGTTTACCGTCGCATTCGGCAACACGACGGTGATTGAGCCTTCGCCCATCGTCATGAAACTCGATGGGTACGATCTTTCCTCCGGTGTGGTGTTCAACAAGGTGGAGCGCTACGAGGTGAACGAGACCTATCCTTGGTACGGCGCGAAAAGTACGGCCATCAATCGATGCAACGGCGTGAAGATCTCTTTGACGCATGACTTGAGCTTTACGGATTACACCTTGGAAATTCGCGTCTTTGATGATGGGGTCGCGTTCCGCCACATTATCCCCGGAGAAGAGAACGTACGGCGCGTCCCGGACGAATACTCGACATTCGTAATGCCCAACGGCTCGACCGTCTGGTATGGCGGGTTGGAGGGCGGTCATTACGAAACCGAATACGTCAAAAAGGATATCGCAGAGGTGGAACCCGGGGAATGGGCCGGGCCGCCGCTCACGTTTAAGCTGCCTGAGGCCGGCGGGTATGCGTCGATTACGGAAGCAAATTTGATGAATTACAGCGGAATGGGATTGGATGCGAATGGTCACGGCGGCTGGGTGATTGGTTTGGGCCATCGTCAACCCTTGAATTGGCCATTCGAGCTGCGTTACGGCAGAGAAGAGGCGAAACGTCTTGGCAAGCCCGCGTCCATCACCGGGACTATAACGACGCCGTGGCGTGTAGTGATGGTCGGCAAGGATTTGAACACGCTCGTGAACAGCACGATTTTGCCAAACCTTTGTCCACCTCCCGATCCAAAACTCTTTCCGGAAGGTATCCACACCGTATGGATCAGGCCCGGCCGCGCCGTGTGGCGCTACCTCGACGATGGTCCGCAAGGCGTCGAGGGCATCAAGGAATTTTCGCGCATGGCATCCGAGCTGGGATTCGAGCACAACATCCTCGAAGGATTTTGGAGTAAATGGACAACCGAGCAGCAAAAAGAAGTTGTGGACTACTCACGCAAGCTAGGCGTAAGCATCTGGTTTTGGAAACATAGCAAAGAGCTACGTACTCCCGAAGCACGCGAAGAGTTCTTGAAGATGTTCCATGACTTGGGCGTCGCCGGCGCGAAGATTGATTTTTTCGATCATGAGGCCAAGGAAGTGATCGACCTTTACGAAGCGCTTCTTCAAAAGGCGGCGGAATACCACGTGATGGTCGTGTTCCACGGAGCGAACAAACCGACTGGCCGGGCACGCACCTGGCCGAACGAGATGGTCCGTGAGGCGGTTCGCGGCATGGAGTCAAGCGCACTGAAAGACCGTGCGTGGCACGAAACCACCCTGCCGTTTACACGCTGTCTTGCCGGGCCCGCGGATTACACGGCGATGATGTTTAACGAGCGTCGCCGCAACACGACCGTGGCGCACCAGATTGCCAGCACCGCTATTTTTTCAGCTCCTTTGCTCACGATTGCCGCCAATCCCGAGACCATTCTGAAGACTCCCGCGGTCGATGTCATCAAGAGCGTTCCCCCGGTCTGGGACGAGACCATCGTTTTGCCGGACTCGGAGATCGGGGAACTCGCGGCTTACGCCCGGCGAAAAGGGAACGTCTGGTTTCTGGCAATAATGGGTGGACCCCAGCGAAAGACGTTGCGCGTGCCTCTTTCATTTCTCGGCCAGAGAGATTACAAAATGGTGCTGGTTCGCGACAATCCCACGGATGATGTGGCTGTAGAAATGGAAAACGCAATTCGGAAACGTGCCGATTCGCTCGATATCAGTTTGCGAGGAGGCGGCGGTTTGCTCGCCCGTTTTTCGCCAACGAAATGACGTCGGCGCCTTTCCGCGACGTTCGAATCGAGGACGTCTCAAGTTTGTTCCAAGATTGCACTCCTGCGGGCACCCAAAGCAGCGGCTGACGTATGGGATAGTTGCGAATGATTTCTTCCACAGTCGGATCAGGATTCAGTTTGCTCCAGGCAGCGAAATATTCAGGTTTCGAAAGTGCGATTCCCGCAAATAAGAGGCTGGGCTGTCGCACCGGCCAAGCCGCGAAGTATTCGACATCATGCGTATATGGCCACGCCTTCTTATCAGCGATGAAGGGAAACATAAAGGCCATCGCTTTCGCGAAACCTCGGCCATCTGGAAGCGAATAGGTGAAAAGATTATTCTCCGGCGTTGAGAGAATTTGGCAAACGGTGGACATCGCATCCAGATTGAAAAGGCAGTAACCATAAGGTTTCGTGCGACTAAGTTCTCGAGGGAAACTGCCATTCTCAGCAATCTGCTCTGGCACGATGACTTCCTTGAATCTTTTTTGGTAAAACCCTGTTAACTCCTTGTTGCCCGTAAACGCCGCGAACTCCGACACTTGCATCAGCCAACAGGTTCCGTGATTATTCTTCGCGTCGCGCTCCTCCTGGCCGTTCTTGGAAGTCATCATCCAATCCAGATAGTCGGCGAACCACTTGCGCAGGCCGCGCGTTTCCGGAGTAGAGAGAGCGCGAGCTTTTTCCAGTACCGGGATGGAGCGGACGACTTCCACCAGATGAATGGTGTCAATAATTCCGGTCCCACGCCCTGTGGTTACACCATGAATTGCCTGGGCGTACTGAAGGTTTGCATGCATGAGCGTTCCAGGATCGAGAAACCACGCTCGTAAATGGCTCACAGCATGCCGCGCGAATCGCCTGTCGTGCGTGAGAACCCATGCCGCGCTCAACGCAGGGACCTGAATACTTAACCGAATCAGCGCGTGTCTGTGAGCCAGGAAATTGTCCGGGTTGGACATGCCATCACGACGGATATACGGCCCAGAAGGATTTTTTGGATCGGGCCACCAATAATCGCCCTCGGAAAAATAATCGTGCAGCCCGCCCGCACTCCGCGGACTTGAGAACGCCGTGATTGTTATCGGTGGTTGCTCGAGGTAGCGATCCGCCGCCTTGAGGATTCGCCGCCGATCAATCTTTGCAAGATCCGGCATATCGCGCTCACGCTCATCGCCGAATGCAAGGCGTGGCATCTTGAGCGTAGCGGCTGCGAAACCTGCAGAAACACAAAATGCTCTCCGCGTTAGTAGACTCATCGCTGGTATGTAGCACGCGAACTGGTCACAGTGAGCGAGAGATCCTGCACTGTAGTTTCAGTCTGTGAAATACAGACTCCTAGTCCTGAAAACCATGGCGTCATCTTACTGCAAGTAATGTGTTTATGCCTCGGAGCGTCAGCGCAATATTCGGTTCTCAAATACTGACGCCAAAACTCCTCGCGGGTCGAGTGCTACTCTGACGGTCTGCTCCCGAGACGAATAAAGAATCTCCATGTTAGATTCGCCCTGGGCGGAGAGAGGGACCGCCCTGCCTTCGGCAGCGAGAATGGGATCTCACTTTCGGCGAGAGAAAGACTCTGTGTCTGTTCCTAAAAGGCTAAAGTTGCTGAGACGCCCTAGAAGTCCGGTTGGGGGAAGTCTGGCGTAACCGAATCCCGCTCGCGCTATGATCTCCTCAAACCCCGTTTCTGGCCCGTGACCTGCACTTCTCCGAGTACGCCACAAATCGGGACTTGGGCCAGTCGAAAGGACGTCCGTCGGAAAGAAACTCTTACCGAGCACGAACGATATAGAGCCTCTGAAAATTCGGCGAGGAGACCATGAATTTGTTCCGGTTCTGCCAATCTAGCCAAGCTCGAAATTGAGTTTGATGCTGGGCAAGCCACTGACTAACCTCGTCAGGACGTGCGATCTGAAAGAGCCAATAGTTGTAAGCCTCAAAGTGGCCTGCCGTTATGACGGCCTGTTGCCAGCGACTCAAGTCATTTGCTGCGATTTTCTTCTGCGCTAAGAGCGCTAGCTGATTCTTGCGAATGTCGCACACCTTGTGGATGGTAAGGGGCTTGACGTCGCTCCCAAATGGAACAGCGCCCATCAGAAAGGCTATCTCGAATTGCGGCTCGAACGGGGGCTGCTTTTGCGGGGCCTCAGCGTTTTCGGTGAGATTCGCGGACACACTGGTACCTTTGACGAAGATAGCCTTGTCGTACCATTCAAACATCAAAGCGCCCACCTGGCTCACGTGCCCCTTGTCGGACGATAGATTGCAGAACACTTCCCCGTAAATCAGAGCCCATACTTTTTCCGTCGTGTTCCCGAAGGAAGTTGCTAGCAATTCGTATGGTTCAGGCCGGGAGTACTCTTTCAGCGCGGCTTCTTCCATCTCCTTGAACTGCTTGGGTTGAATCTGGGTAGGGGCACCTTTCTGGATGGCCTTGTAGTACGAGGAACTCTGACAAAGAGCGGCGGTGGATAAAGCAAGAAAAACGAGTAGACAAGCGACAGTTCTGTTCATGAGTAACCTCGCGTGTTGGGTCTCATCTTATCCCCTCTTCCAGCAAAAAGGCGGTTCGTTTCTCTTCAGCGCTTGGTAAACAGCGTACTCGCCGAAGTGGAATCCAGCGGGAAATGGACCGGCAGACCTGTCCGGTTTCGACTTATAGGGCACTTGAACTGGGACTCGCGGGATACTTTCCGAAGAAGCTGACGACGCGCGTCTCGTACTCTGCCGGTGCTGCACCCAGGGCGGCGGGCCCGCTCCCCGCACTATCCAGAATTCTTTCGGACCCGTGGCTGCTTTATAGACTCGCCGGGAGTGCCGGCAGGGGATGGTGGAATCGCGGGTGCCGCAGATCAATAGAACCGGAAGTGGCCTCTCGGCCACCGCTTGTTCCGGCGAGACGTCTTCTGGCTTGAACCCGCCTTCTTTCTCGACGGAATGCATTGCTGCCATGGATGCGGGACGGAAGAGAGATTTTCCGAGCCAGGAGCCGGCGTGCAGACCGGCGTAGTCGTAACTGACTTCTCGCAGATTTGCAAACGGAGCTTCGGCGACAACGGCTTCGATTCGTGGCTCGATGGCGGCGGACTGCAACGCGATGGCAGCGCCCATGGAGACACCGAGCGCGTAAAGATGCCGGACCTTCTCGCTGGAATAGAGAACGTTGGTGACGGCGACTGTGTCATGGCGCTCCTTCCAGCCGTACGTGGCCATATCGCCGCCGCTCTCACCGTGGGCGCGTGCGTCCATCATCACGAGGCTGTATCCATGACGAAGCAGGAATTCCGCATGGCCGATGTCGCCGGTGCAATTGTCTGAAACGCCGTGGTAGAGGAGCACCCAGTCGCCATTCGGCGCCGGCGGACGGACTTTCCAACCGCGCAACTGGACGCCGTCGGTCGCCGCCGCAGTGAAATCCTCTTTCGTCGCGCCTGTGCGAGCAAGCATCGCCTGAGTCTCGTCCAACCGCATCCGATTCAAGCGCATCGGGTGGAGAATTCCTCCACCGATGGAGGCTCCCACGTATGCGGCGAGGAGAGGCAAGATCGCCAGAAATCCCACCGCAGCGAATTGGTATCTCCTCATATGGAAGTGGAATTTCCGGCTTGGGAGAACGCTCGTGATCAACACTCCCAAAATCGTCTAGGTCTCCACTAGAATCTATCACGCGCTAGTAGATCTATGGTTAGGCATCCTCCCCCTCGCCTGTCTGTGGGTTTACCACCATATCCATCGGCAATGAACTCTAGCTGAATGGCAATTCTTCATCGGCCATCGGCCTGCGCCGGCGCAAAACGAAACTCTCGTTCACGACACCTCAGTGGACGTGTGACAGTGGTCGCGGAGAAGTGAGATTCCGGAGGAGAGGAGCACGCCAACTAATGGCCGGCTTGAAACCGTTGCATCGGCCACTTGTCCGTGAACCCCACTTCTCGGGACCTGACCATCGAATGGAGCCGCAACTCGGGGGCAGAAGCTCATTTCTGGAGACCCACTGCGGGGTATATTCGCAAGTCACCGTCATTCCGACTTCTCATGTATGACGTATCGCTTCGAGGGGACTTACTTTTATCCAGGGCCAAGCGGCAAGGAAAGCAATGGCAGTCGAGATCAGCGTCATCGCAAGCGCAACCGGTATGAGAACATGCAGCTCGACAGCATGGATTTCGTAGAACTGAGACCTACAGAGAATCGTTGCGGCAATTCCCAGCAGCAATCCAATCGACACCCCCACGGCGGAAATGATCCCGGATTGCCGCAAAAACAGCTTAACCAAACGAAATGGCTGAGCACCCAACGCGACGCGGATGCCGATCTCCTTCTTCCGTTCATTTACAGAATAGAAGATAGCTCCATAGAGTCCGAAAATCGCGAGCATCAGGGCGAGCGCACCAAGACCGCTGACCACGCGCAGCGTGAGAAGTGGGACCAAAAGCGTAAAACGCATCACATCATCGGATGTGAACGGTGGAGTATCGACTCTTATGCCAAGGTTCCGAACCATCTGAGATACTGGCTGCGCCCAGAGACGCGAATTACTTTGGGTGTGAACAATCAGTAGTAATTGTGGCAGGTAATGCTGGCTCAGCGCATAGTAGATGACCGGATGCATCGGCTCATCCAATGAGCCGTACTTGCCGTCGCCTGCAACACCGACCACGGTGACCACACGATTGCCATTCTGGATGCGCATCTGCCTGCCGATTGGATTTTCGCCGGGCCAATACCTCGCCGCCAAGTTGTGATTGATGACCACGACTTCAGGAGTGTTTTTCGAATCCGAAGAATCGAACGTGCGTCCGGCAAGGAGAGGAATTCCGAGAGTCGCGAAATAGCTGCCGTCGACAATATTACCAGCGATTTGAACCTTTTGTTGCAAGCCGCCGCGTACACTCTCTATGTTTACCTCATCGGGCGGCCATGGGTCGTCAATCAATGGAAATTCCAGCGCGAGAGAGCTTGCTTCGACGCCATAGAGCTGCGAAGCCGACTGCTTCAGTTCTCCATATAAATTTAGTCCCTGCGCTTCTGAGAAGCCGCTGGATTGCGTATCAATCATCACGGCAACAAGGTTTTGCGGCGAAAAACCCAGGTGGACATTCTGTAGATTGTGCAAGCTGCGGAGGCACAATCCAACGCCGACCACTACCAGCGTGCAGAGGGCAACCTGAATCATCACGAGTGCATTTCGGATGACACCTTTGCGCGTGCCGCAGACTACGGCCTCGCCGCTCAACGCACCGGCGACGTTCGCCGAGGAGGCGTAGAGAGCAGGCGCCAACCCTGTCACTAAGGTGGAGATAAGAATCAAAACCAACGTCATAGCCAGAACAGTTCCATTCGTTCGGAAATTAGCCGCGAGAGTGAAGGTGCCAACGATTGAATTTGGGACTTTGAATTGTGAAAATCCGGCGAGCGCTGCGGAGGCAAGAAGAAAGCCGCCCATACCACCCACGGCACAAAGAATGGCGCTTTCAGTAAGAAGCTGGCGAATCAGCCTTCGGCGCGCCGCCCCGAGCGCCGCGCGGATCAGAATCTCCTGCCTTCGGCCGGTCGCTAGACCTAGGAGAAGGTTGGCGACATTGGCGCAGGCGATGAGCAAAACCATCAAAACGATGGCCATCAGCACGCCGGATATAAGTTTTGCGGTGGACCGCCAATCAGGCGGCAGGGCGGTCGCAGGAGCTAGAACGGCGACGTGGTCTTTGTCCGCTTGGGGATAGGCTGCCGCAAGTTGCCCCGACAACGCCCGCATGTCTGCGCTAGCGCGTTGCCGCGACACGCCAGGGCTCAGGCGACCGATCAAGGTAAGTAACCGAGCATCGCGGTCCGTTAAAGCTTGCGAATCCAGCGTGGTGAGAATGTCTGCACGGAACCCAAAGACAACGCCATTGAAATCTTTTGGCGTGACGCCCTCGATCACGAGGGCTTGCCCGTTCACGACCACCGTTTTGCCAACGATTTCCGGGTCCGCGCCCCATCGTTTCCAACAGGAGTAACTCAAAACCGCCGCCGGCGTTTTCTTTTCATCGTCGCCAGGAGCGAAGAGTTGGCCGAGAAGTGGCCGAATACCCATCACCGAAAAATAATTGTCGGAGGCTGCTTCTACCATTCCTGTTTCATCGCGGTCGCCGTGAGTCATGTGGCGCAACGATATTCCGTTGGGGAAAGCCGCCATAGCGGAAAACGAATGACTGCTGTCGCGATAGTATTTGTAATCCGGATACGAAACGCCGTCGAACTCGCTCGTTGGCGAGGCCGTATAGATGGTGACCAGTCGGTCCGGCGCTGTCGCAACTGGCGGACGAAGCATGATCCCGTTGAAGACACTGAGCCCCGCGACACTGACGGCCATTGCGACAGACAGCGAAAATGCCGCAATCGAGGCCAGCTTCCAGTTCTTCACCAACATACGCAGACCGTAACGCAAGTCCTGAATCAGCGTTTCCATACTACCTCCCGTCCCTTGCCTAAGATGCAGAGTACAAGCTGGCCAGGATTTCGGAAACGTTTCGCGGCGATCGACGGAGTCTTTGTTAATGGAGCGGCTGCCACAGTTCGATTTTGTTACCGTCGGGATCGTATATCCAGGCGAAGCGACCGTAGCTTTCGTCTTGGCGCTTAGGATCGATGCGGACGCCTTCTTTCGCTAAGCGATCGACCAGTACTTCGAGGTCGTCGACGATGTAGTTCACCATGAATGAGGCTTGGCTGGGCTCGAAGTATTTGGTGTTGCCGGGGAAAATGCTCCAGATCGTCATCTGCTCACTTTCAGGATTGTCTTTTTCACGCCACGGCAGCATGACACCATGGCCGCTATCCGCGAAGCCGAGATGTTTTGCGTACCACTCCTTCATTTGTTGCTGATTCGCGGACTTGAAGAAGATTCCACCGATGCCGAGTATTCGGCCTTGCTGGCTCATGGTTGTTTTCCTTTTTTGTGATTGTACAGTGGCAATGGCAATGCCGCTTCGGCTCCAACCTTGACTGGCAAGTTGAAGACCGAAACCGAAAGCGCCAATCAATGCTGTGAATAGCCTCGCAACGTACCAGCGCCGACCAACTCTCTCGCGGTTCGTTTCCACGGTCGAAGTGTTAACCAGGGCGTTCATGGGGGCGAAGCATACCTTAGAAACCTCTCGATTCACAATCAGGTCCTGATTAACCTGCGTTTCACGAGTGAAATCCACGGTCCTGCCGAAACGATTTTTGATGTGGTCGCCGATATGCCGAACTACGGTCGCTGGCACCGGAATTCGCCTTGAGATTCGTCGGGCGAACACCGCAGCTTTCGCATCGGGCGTCACAGGAGACAGGCGAACAGTGAAAGCGGGTAACAGTTCAGATCTCTGGGCTGGACAAATTCCGGAGAATGAGTTAGCTTACGCTGGATGATTGCGAGCACCGCTCGACGAGTTGCTGCGAAACTCCGCGGCTCGAGCCTTCCCCGATCCTCGCTA
>Ga0209577_10000638_pt1 | contig 34885 bp, 26 predicted proteins | sample GraSoiAngelo_109_FD_185874 | JGI IMG/M metagenome (GOLD analysis project Ga0209577, IMG submission 185874) | Grasslands soil microbial communities from the Angelo Coastal Reserve, California, USA - 14_0903_12_20cm (SPAdes) (version 2) | ecosystem: Environmental > Terrestrial > Soil > Grasslands... | reverse complement strand
AGCTCGGCGGACCAGGCTCCCGACGCGTCCTGACGCAGCGCGCTCTCTCGGCTACCCGGCCTGACCTTCACTTCGATGAACCGCGGCGGTCCTGACATGCCGCGCATCTTCTCACGAGCTCGGAAGGAGAACCCGGATTTGAGCTGCCACCCCGGGGTCGGCGCACGGAGCGCGGCGCGAGCTGCGCCGTTGCCGGATGTTCATGAGGTTGCCACAGAAGAGTCCACTTCGCGTCACACAGCGGGGGCAGACTGCCGCCGCTCGCTGAAGCGGCGCGGCGGCCCACGGCCGCTTCCTGACGTATCGGCGATGAGTCAACAGGATCTGCAGCAGCCCGCGCGTTTGCGCGACAGGAGTGGCTTTCCATGAGGAGATATCTGGTTGGTCTCACAGCGGCGGCCGTGGTCGGCGCGCCATCGGTCGCCGTGCATGCCCAGACCAGCGAGAGCGTGCCGCTGCTCGATCACGTGTTCGTGATCGTGCTCGAGAATCATAATGCGTTCACCAGCTTCGGCTCGGCGGGCATCCTCGACAATCCCAAGGCGCCGCACATTCAGGCGCTGGCAAAGCAATACAACTTCGCCTCCGATTACAACGGCGTCTGGCATCCGAGCCTGCCGAACTACCTGGCGATGATCACCGGCGACTGGGTTGGCACCGACGTGATCGCGACCGGCCACACCTACCCCGCGGGCAGCACCGTCGGCATCAGCGATGACGACTCGCCCTCGATAGCCACCGACTACCCGTCACCGCCGGCGAACGTTTCGAGCCATCGCTGGCGCGTCAAACTGCCGTCGCTTGCGGGGCAGCTGGTCGCCGCCGGCAAGGACTGGCGCGCGTACCTGCAGAACATTCCCGCTTCCGGGACGACGCTCGCCAGCTGGCCGGGTGACAGCAACACCGCGAAGATCTACGCGGTCAAGCACAACCCCTTCCCGTATGTCGCTGAGATCCAGGACGATCCAGCACAGTTCGCCAGGCAGGTGCCGATCGAGCAGCTCTTCAACGACCTCGGCGCGAACACGGTGCCGGCGTTCTCGTACGTCGTTCCCGACCAGTGCCGCGACATGCACGGCTTGAGCAACGTGCTGGCTCCCTGTGGCGGCGTGAATGACACCGACGACAACGATGTGAGCCGCGGCGATGACGAGACGTTCTGGCTGGTGCACGGGATCACCGGGAGCCGGTATGGAAAGAGGGGCGCAACGCGATCTTCGTGGTGTTCGATGAGGGCAACGGACCACTGACCTGCAACTACAACCCCGACGCCAAGCCGCCGGTGGACGTCATTCCCGGCACGCTGCTGCCGGGCCCCGACTGCTACAGGCCGAACAACTTCAACGACGAGGTAGGGATGATCGTGATCACCAACTACGGCCTGCGCGGCCAGGTCGACCGTCGCTTCTACAGCCACTATTCGCTGCTCAAGACCGTCGAGGCGGCGTTCGGACTGCCTTTCCTGGGTCATGCCGCCGATCCGACGACCCATACCCTCGCGCCGCTCCTGGCGCCTGCCTACTGATCGCAAGGCCTGCAAGGCCCGCCGCCCGGCGGGGCCTCCGCGGGCCTCAACGTCAATGGAACCCAACCAACGGAGTGCCAAATCATGAAGACGACGACTTTCCTCCGGCGCGGCCTGGTCTCGAGCGCGACCGTCCTGGCCGCGAGCGCGCTGAGTGGCCCGCCGGGGGCATATGCGCAAGAGAGCGCCCCCGCAACGCCCATCAGGCACGTGATCATCGTCGTGGGTGAGAATCACACCTTCGATAATGTCTTCGGAACCTACCAGCCCAAGGGCGGCCAGAAGATCGGCAATCTGCTCGCCAAGGGCATCGTCAACGCCGACGGCACGCCCGGTCCCAACTTCGAGCTCGCGCGGCAGAGCATCGGGAGCGACCGGGGGGAGTACCACGCGGTTACTCCGTCAACCGGTGAATATGCGACCCTGCCGCAGCCGTACACCACGTACGCGATAGGCCAACCGGGCGGCGTGCCGGACACGCGCTTCCCCACCAACCTGCCGAACGGTCCGTTCCAGATCAGCAGATACGTGCCCTATTCCGCCTACACCGGTGACCCCGTTCACCGCTTCTTCCAGATGTGGCAGGACGTCGATGGCGGCCGCAACGACAAGTTCGTGTGGGTCGAAGAGACGATCGGCACGGGATCCAACGGCAAGCCGCCGCCGGCCGGCGGCTTCAACCCCAGGGAAGGCGCGATTTCCATGGGCTTCTACAACATGAATCCCTTCACCGATGCCGCGGGGGCCGCGCACTCCGGCGATGAGCCGGTCTTCAAGGCGCTCGCCGACGCTTACGCCAGCAGTGACAACTACCACCAGGCCGCGATGGGCGGCACGGGCGCGAACTTCCAGGCGATCGTCTCCGGCGATGCCGCTTTCTTCACCGATCCGGTGGCCCTCGACGGCAGCCCCGCCGTGCCCTTCGCCAACCAGATCGAGAACCCGGATCCCGTCGAAGGCACCAACAACTACTACGCCCAGGACGGATACGGCGGCGGCTCCTACGTGAACTGCTCGGACCCGAGCGCGCCCGGCGTGCGCTCGGTGCGGGCGCAGTTGTTGCAGCAAGGCGTGACGCGCGCCAACTGCGCGAGCGGCCATTACTACCTCGTCAACAACTACGCGATGTACTGGAACCAGTCGAGCAGCAATCCTCCGCACCTGATCGATGCCACGCACTTCACGCTGCCGCCGCAGAGCAATCCCACGATCGCGGACGTGATGACACGGCATGGGGTGTCCTGGAAGTACTACAGCGGCGACCGCGGCAGCGACTCGAGCCTCGCCTCGGTCGACGGCATTCCGCTGTTCTTTCACTCCTACTGCGGAATCTGCGACCCGCTCACCGGCTACATCAGCATCATGAGGAATCCCGCCGAGGAGGCGAAGCTGCAGAACTACCAGGCGTTCCTCGCCGACGTTAAAAGCGGAACGCTGCCGTCGGTCTCCTTCGTGCGCCCGTTCGAGGAGCTCGCCGGCCATCCGGCCGACTCGACCACGTCGCTCTACGAGATGTTCATCCAGGACCTGGTCGGCAAGGTACGGGCGAACGAAGAGCTGTGGGCGTCGACCGCGATCTTCATCACCACCGATGAGGGCGGCGGCTACTACGACTCGGGCTACATCCAGCCGCTCGACTTCTTCGGCGACGGCACGCGCATTCCGCTGATTGCGGTGTCCCGGTACGCGAAGCCGGGCTACGTCGATCACACCTACTACGATCATGTGTCGCTCCTCAAATTCATCGAGGAGAACTGGCATCTGCCGCCCGTCTCCTCGCGGAGCCGCGACAACCTGCCGAATCCGATCGCCTCGGCCGACGATCCCTATCGGCCGGTCAACGGCCCGGCCATCGGCGATCTGATGAACCTGTTCGATTTCAGTAGAAGTCAGGGCGACTGACGGGCACAGGTCAGGACTAGCGCCCGAGCGGGCGCGGGCTGGGGGTGAGCGCGAACTCGCCCCCAGCCGGGGCAGGCTGCAACCTCATGCGTGGGACGCGGCGGGCGCGACGCGCAGCTCGGCCGAGTGGGCCTCGGGCCCGATCGCGGTGACGACGATGAGCGCGACGGCGACCACGGCGAGCGTCCACGCGAGGATGGACGCGTAATCGCCGCCGTGAGATTCCGCGATGCCCGCCTGGAAGGGCCCCATCTTGGACATCGCCAGGTTGCCGAGCTGATAGGCGAATCCCGGCAGGATTGCGCGCACCGAGGGAGGGGAGAGCTCGTTGAGATGCGCCGGCACGATGCCCCATGCGCCCTGCACCATGAACTGCATCAGGAAGCCGCCGAGCGCGAGCATGACGGCGGTGTGCGAAAAGGCCCACAGCGGGATCATCGGCAGCGCAAGTGCCGCTGCCGCCACGATGGTGCGCCTGCGGCCGAGGCGTTCGGACAGCGCACCGAAGCAGATTCCTCCCGCAAGCGCGCCGAGGTTCATGACGATCGCGATGTGGCCCGTGAGCGCCGTGGCGAAGCCGTGCTGCGCCTGAAGGAAGGTCGGATACAGGTCCTGCGAGCCGTGCGAGAAGGCGTTGAAGCAGGCCATCAGCAGCACGAGATAACCGAGTGTCGCGAAGTTGTTTTTCGCCGCGCGCCACAGGGCTGCGGCCGAGGCACGCTGCGGGGAGACGCCCGCCACCCAGGCCGGGGACTCCGCGACGCCGAAGCGGATGTACAGCACCAGCAGCGCGGGCGTTGCGCCGATCACGAACATGCCGCGCCAGCCGACGTGATCGAACGCGTAGGCAAATACGATCGAGGCGAGCAGATAGCCGATCACGTAGCCTTCCTGCAGCACTCCGGAGAACAGGCCGCGGCCCCTCGCCGGGAGCGTCTCGAGCGCGAGCGCGGCCCCCACGCCCCACTCCCCGCCCATCGCAAATCCGAACAGCGCACGCAGCGCGAGCAGAGTCGTGAGGTCGGGCGCGAAGGCGGTGAGGAGCTGCACCGCCGAGTAGCTGGCGACGTTCAGCATCAGGATCGGGCGGCGGCCGTAGCGCTCCGCCAGCCAGCCGAATACCAGAGCCCCGAGCGGGCGGAACGCCAGCGTGAGGAAGATGCCCTCGGCCACCGCCTTCACGCCGGTGTGGAACTCGGCGCTGATCGCTCTCAGGCAGAAGACGAAAATGAAGAAGTCGAACGCATCCAGCGACCAGCCTGCGAGCGAGGCGATGAACGCGCGGCGCTGCGCGCGGGTGAGGCTCGTAAAGGGAGCGAACACGGGGGACTCAGGCCGCCGCCGCGGCTACTTCACCGTCGCCGCCCCGACCTTGCACGCGACCTCGTCCTGTGAGCCCGTGCCTCCCGAGCATCCGATCCCGCCGATGAGCTTGCCGCCTTGCACCAGCGGGATACCGCCCCGCGAGCCGATGACTCCATCGAGCGTCATGACGTAGGGGCGGTGGTCGGTCTGAATGGCGTTTTCCCACACCTTGGTCTCGCGTCGGAACGTCACCGCAGCCCGCGCCTTGTGCTCGGAGATCTGGATGGACGCGAGCTGCGCCCCGTCCATGCGCTGGAACGCGACCAGGTTACCGCCCGAGTCCACCACCGCGATGTCGAGCTTCCAGTCGTGCTTCTTCGCCTCCGCCGCCGCGGCGGCGATGGCCGCCTCAGCGCGCTCGAGCGCTATGGGAGCGCCATAGGGGATGTCGAAGGGCATCTTGTCCGGCACCGCATCGAGCGGGTTCGCCGCGGGGGCCGGCTGCGCCGCGGGCGGCTGTTGTGCGACGGACAGGGCAGTGACAAAGAGAGCCAGGCCGAGAACCGATCGTGCGGACATGGTTGCCTCCCCAGTGCGCGAGGAGAGTCTACGCCTTCGGCGCCGCCGGCGGTGCGCTCCGATGTTGGCGCGCGGCACCGGTTTGCCCCGGGAGCGGATCAGGCATAGATTGGCGGCAGACCCTCCAAGGGAGAGCGAGTCATGAAGACTTCGATGGGGGTGATGGTCGTTAGCGTCGGTCTCTTCGCCGCGGCATGCGCCGCGGCTCCGCCGGTGAACCCCGGGGGCCCCGGCCACCTGCCGCCGCCCGCGCCCGCGGGCTTCGACAACGCGAGCAACGGCCTCACGGACGATGCGACACACCAGGTGGACCAGGGGAAATTCGACGAATTCGAGGAGATCTCCGACGGCCTGGGTCCGCTCTACAACGCGCAGTCCTGCCGTGAGTGCCATCAGAACCCGGTGAGCGGCGGGCCGAGCCAGGTGCTCGAGCTGCGGGTCGGCCACAAGGGCCACGACGGGGTCTTTCAGAACCCGGAGATTCCCATCAACGGCGGGGCCGAGGTCATCAAGGGGCGCTCGCTCGTGAACCAACGCGCGATCTGTCCCAACGGCGCCTTCCCCACCACCGAGATTCAGGAGCGGGTGCCGGACTCCGAGAACATACGCACTTTTCGCATCTCGGTGAACCTGCTCGGCGACGGCTTCGTGGAGGCGGTCGACGATTCGGCCCTGATCGAGCTCTCCAGAAAGCAGTGCAAGGAGACGCACGGCCGGATCTGCGGGCTCGCTCTCTACGTCCCGGTGGTCGAGTCCCCGGGCACCACGCGCATCGGGCGCTTCGGCTGGAAGGATCAGCACGCGAGCCTCCTGTCCTTCTCGGGCGATGCCTATATCAACGAGATGGGCATCACGAACGCACTGTTTCCCGACGAGGTGACCAAGCTCTGCAACACCGTGAGCGAGCCGAACAACACGCCGGAGGCCGACGGGCTCGCGGACATCGATCACTTCGCGCGCTTCGTGCGCGCCACCAAGGCCCCGGCGCTCGACGCCCGGCAGGCCGCGACCCCCGCGGCGAGGAAGGGCGAGGCGCTGTTTGGGAGGATCGGCTGTGAGATCTGTCATGTCCCGACGCTCGTCACGGCGGCGGCGGGCACGGTGGTGAACGGCGGCAAGTACGCCATTCCGGAGGCGCTCGGCAACAAGAGCTTCCATCCCTACAGCGACTACCTGCTGCACGATGTGGGCACGGGCGACGGCATCGCCATCGCCATGGAAGAGCACTACGGCAAGAAAATGTACCAGATCAAATGGAAGAACCTGTCGCTCGAGAACCATCGCTCGAGCGCCAACAAGCTGCGCACCGCGCCGCTCTGGGGCGTGCGCATGCATCCGATGCTGATGCACGATGGCGCCACGCTCACCTTCCGCGAAGCGATCCTCCGCCATCGCGGCGAGGCGAGCGATGTCACCCGCCACTTCGAGCAATTGAGTCAGGCGGATCAGCAGGCGATCGTCGAATTCCTGAAGTGCCTCTGAGACTCCGGGAGGCTCCCGGGTGAGCGCCGGGAGCCGCCGGCCGGTGTAACACCGGCGCCGGTGTAGCATGAGTGGCTGAGCCCCCCATCGTCCCAGGGCGTTGAGCCATGAGCGAAGCTCCGGCACCATCCCGCCGCCGTGATCGAGGGCGCTCACAGCGCTCGAGCGGCCCCTCGCTCGCGCCCCTGCCGCGGCTCGAGGTTCCCTGGGCGCCGATCGAGGTTCTCACCCCCGAGCAGGTCGAGCGCATCGTGCAGGCCGCCTACCGGATCCTGGAGGAGGCGGGACTCGAGATCCGCAGCGCCGCCGCCCGCGAGGTCTATCGTCGCGCCGGGGCCTCGGTCGATGAATCGACGCAGATGGTCCGCCTCGGGCGCGAGCTGATCGGGGCGCAGCTCGCGCACGCACCCCCGCGCTTCGTGCTGCACGCTCGCAATCCCGAGCGCCATCTGCACGTCGGCGACAACGTGGTCAACTTCGGGCCCGTCACCGGCGCCCCGCACATCCGCGACCTCGAGCGCGGCCGGCGATACGGCGACCTCGAGGCCTTTCGCAACATCCTGAAGCTCACCCACCGCCTCGGCGTGCTGCACTGGCAGGGCGGCATCGTGGTCGAGCCGGTCGACGTTCCGGTGCCGGTGCGGCACCTCTTCGCCTATCAGGCCCACATCGAGTGCGCCGACACGGTGTGGGCGGCGCGCGGCATCGGCGGAGTGCAGGCCGAGGATGCGATCGCCATGTCCGCAATCGAGCACGGCTGCACGGTGGAGGAGCTGGCCTCTCGCCCGACCCTCATGACCGTGACCAACGTCAACTCGCCGCGCCGCGTCGATGCGGAGATTCTCGACAACATCATGGTCATGGCCGGCCACGGCCAGTGCGTCGTCATCACGCCCTTCACGCTCATGGGGGCGATGGCGCCGGTCACTCTCGCCGGCGCGCTCGCTCAGCAGACCGCGGAAGGCTTGGGCATCATCGCGCTGTGTCAGCTGCTGCGCCCCGGCGCGCCGTGCGTCCTCGGGGGCTTCACCTCCAACGTCGACATGCGCAGCGGCTCCCCCGCCTTCGGCACGCCGGAGTACCTGCACGCGGTGTTCGCGAGCGCCCAGATCGGCCGGCGCCTCAGGATCCCGGTGCGCACCAGCGCGGTGAACGCCTCGCCGACGGTGGATGCGCAATCGACCTACGAGAGCGCCTTTTCGCTCCAGGCGGCGGTCCTGAGTCACAGCCACCTCATCAACCATGCAGCCGGGTGGCTCGAGGGCGGCTTGTCGGCGTCGCTCGAGAAGATCGTGGTGGATGCGGAGCTGTTGCGTAACTGGGCGGAGATCCTCAAGCCCGTGAGCTTCAGCGACGATGATCTCGCGGTCGATGCGATCAAGGCGGTCGCCGCGGGCGGACATTTCTTCGGCTCGCCCCACACGCTGGCGCGCTACCAGACCGCGTTCTATCGGCCGCTGCTCTCCGACTGGTCGAGCTTCGAGAGCTGGACGCAGGCGGGCGCGCACGATGCCACCGCGCGCGCCACCGCGATCTGGAAGAAGGTGCTCGCCGACTACGTGCCGCCGCCGCTCGACCCGGCGGTGAGCGAAGCGATCGCCGCCTACGTCGCGACGAGAAAGGGCGCGCTCGAGGGGACCTCGCCCGCGTGAGGCCGTGGATCACGAACGCCCGCATGTATGCGGTGACCCCCGAGGTCGAGGCGCTCTGGCGGGGCCTGCTCGAGCACATCGCCGCGGACGCCGGCGTGGCGCTCGACTACGTGCCTCATCCGGCGCCGCAGCCGCTCGAGGAGCTCTGGTCCCGGGGCGATCTCGGCGCGGTGTTCATGTGCGGATACCCGATCGCGCTCAGGCTCGCGCCGGTGACTCCGATCGCAGCGCCCATTCCGCACGTGGACTGGGCGGCTCATCGGGCCGTGTATCGCTCGGACCTCATCGTGCGGGAGGACGCGCCGTATCGCACCCTCGAGGACACCTTCGGCGGCCGTGCGGGCTGGACGGTGGCGCACTCCCAGTCGGGATTCAACGCCTTCAGGCACCACCTCCTCGGCTATCGCACGCCGCGGCGGCCCGCACTCTACGCGGAGATGGTGGAGAACCTCGTCACGGCCCGCGCGGTCCTCGACAGCGTGCGCGCAGGGCGCATCGACGTCGGCCCCCTCGATGCCTACTGGCATCTCCTGATCGCCCGGCACGCGCCGCACCTCACGGCGGGCATCCGCGTGCTCGCCTCCACGCCCTTAACCCCGATGCCGCCGTTCGTCGCGGCTGCGGGAGCTCCCGAGGAAATGGTCTCGCGGCTCCGCGCGAGCTTCACGGGGGCGGCCGGCAAGCCGTGGTTTCGCCGGTTTGCCGAGCCGCTCTCGCTCGAGGGATTTGCGGAGGCGACCGAGGCGTCCTTTGCGCCGCTCCTCGAATGGGACCGGGAGGCGAGAGAGGCGGGATTCGAGCGGCCGGCCTGAGGCAGTCGAAGCGGCCGGCGCGTGTGAGCCGCTCAGCCGGCGCGCACCGGCACCCGGCCCGAGGGATGCTGAGGCTCATCGTGCGCGCGAAAGAGGTAGCGGCGGGCGACGTCGAAGTAGGTGCGATAGACGAGTCCGCCGTTCTCGACGACCAGTCGCGCGCGCTCGGCGCGGTAGTGGCCGGGCAGCCGATACCAGGGGACCGACGGCGCCTCGTGGTGCAGAGCATGGAGATTGTTGAAGAGATAGAGCGGACCCAGGATCCACGAGCCCTCGACGATGGCGATGCGCTGGCGCACTTCGGGGCGCGCCCGATGCTCGGCGAAGGAGCGGATCAGCGTGAGGCTGGTTGCGGGAACCGCCATGGCGAAGAAGTAGAGCGAGACGGGCATCCCACAGACCACCTTCACCCACAGGATCACCGGGATGCACCACGCGAGATGCTCGAGCCATGTGGCCCGGACACCTGCGTCGTTCCGGAGGATGGCGCGCCATTCCTGATGCCAGAACCTGCCGATGGCCCAGAGGGCGCCGATCGTGACGCGGCCGGCCAGCGTCTGCTGAAGGCGCACGGCGAGGCGGGTCAGGGGCGAGAGCCGCGCCCAGTCCTCGGGTGTGAAGTAATAGGATTCCGGGTCGTCGAGCGGATCGGTGAGCCGCTCGTCGTTGTGGTGGATGAGGTGACTCACCCGGTAGCGCTCGTACGGCAGGTAGAGCGAGAGGGGCACGATGGCGAGCAGGCGGTTGATGCCTCGCCATCGGGTCGGGTGGCCGTGCACGATCTCGTGCTGCAGCGAGCCGTGTAGCGTGATCAGCACGGCGGCGAGCGGGGCCACGATGATGAGCGGCCAGCGACCGTAGGCGAGTGTGATCGCGAGCCATCCTCCGTAGACGAGCAGCGCAACCCCGAGCGTCGGCATTTCGACCGACGCCTGGCGCTCGGCCCGCGCCGCGAGGGCGGCGGACACATCGGGTGTCGTTACGGCGAGTTCATCTGCTGGTGTCATCCGGGAACGCTCCCTCCCGCACCGAAGCCGGGAAGCAGCCCTGTCTCTCGCGTGGGTCCAAAACCGATTAATTCTACCTGAAGCCGTTCCCGAGGTTCCTGAGGGCGGCAAGACCGCCGCTGGCGCGAATCTGTGGCCGCTCAGGGCGCGAGTCGTCCACTGGGTGAAAACAGGTACTGGCCGTGCGCTTTCACAAGACTTACGCTGTGCGCCGCGGCAATTTCCTGACCGGCGTCCACGACAAATCCATGACGCACGCCGGTTTCAACAATCCTGAGCGGGGAGCCCCTTCTTATGACCACGCCGACGAGAGCCTCTCGATTCATCCGCGTTGGCCTGGCCGCACTGGCGGTCGTCGTACTGATGCCGTTTACGGCCGCGGCACAGTCCGCCGGCCGGCCCGCTTTGCAGCGGGTCGCGGTGCCGCTCGTTTCCGCCTCGCCACTCAGCCAGCGACCGCAGACCGTCGTGCTGAAGATGATCGGCGATCCGGTCGCCGTGCTCCGCAGCCGCGCGCCAGCTAAGCAGCTGGTACCCGGGCAGCGGGAGTCGATCGAGCTCGACTTGCGTGGCAAGCAGGACGCGCTGGTGCCGACCATTGAAAAGATGGGCGGCACGGTGCTCGCGCAGTTCCAGCACGCCATCAACGGCATCAAGGTGCGCGGCACTCCCGAGCAGATCCGCTTCTTCGCCACGCTCCCGGGTGTGGTGGCGGTCAAGCCGGTCGGCATCTACAAGCCGGTCGGCATCTATCAGCACGACAACGCGCACAGCGTGCCCTTCATCGGCGCGCCGCAGGCGTGGCAGGGCCTGCCCGGGCTGCACGGCGAGCACGTGCGTGTGGCCGTGATCGACACCGGCGTCGACTACACGCACGCGAACTTTGGCGGACCCGGCACGGTGGCGGCGTACAACGCCGCCTTTGCGAGCAGCACGCTGCCGGCGGATCCGACCCTCTTCGGCCCCGACGCCCCCAAGGTGAAAGGCGGCATCGACCTGGTCGGTGACCCCTACAACCCGATCGATCCGAATCACGCCACGCCAATGCCCGATCCGAATCCCCTCGACTGCAACGGGCACGGAAGCCACACCGCTGGCACCGCGACCGGCTTTGGCGTGACCGCCGCCGGCACCACCTTCACGGGTCCATATGACGCCAGTACACCAGGCCAATCGTTCACCATCGGGCCCGGTGTTGCGCCGCTCGCGGATCTATACGCCGTGCGCGTATTCGGCTGCACCGGCGGGACCCAGGTTGTCGTCGACGCGATCGAGTGGGCGGTCGCGCACGACATGCAGGTCATCAGCATGTCGCTCGGTCTGGACTTCGGTAGCGAGGATGTTGCCGACGCCGAGGCCGCCGAGAACGCGGTCGAATCCGGTATCGTGGTGGTCGCGGCGGCGGGGAACTCGGGCAGCACTTCCTACATCGTGTCCTCTCCGGGGAGCGGTGACAAAGTCATCAGTGTCGCCGCCATGGACTCACATGACCTTCTGCCCAACGGCGTTCATATTGCAATGTCCTCCGGTGGCGGTGGGGATGGCATCGACGCGAATCCTGTCGTGCCGCTCCCGAGCGGCTCCGTGCCCGCGGTCATCCTGGCGACCAAGCCGGGGACCCTGGCCCTGGGTTGCAGTGCTTCCGATTACCCGCCGGGCGGCGCAGCGGGCGCACTCGTCATCGTATCCCGCGGAACCTGCTCGTTCGTCACGAAGGCAACTCTCGCGAAGGCCGCGGGCGGGGTTGCGATCGCGGTAGTGAACAATAACCCGGGTTTCGTCGATCAGGTCAATCCGGTTATTCCCGGCGTCACCATTCCGTTCCTCCTGGTGCAGCAGAGCGACGGCGCCACGTTCGCGAGTGCCCCGCAGCCGGACAGCGCCACGATCGCCTTCGCGGACCTCCCCAATGCTGCATTCCGGCTGGTCGCCGGTTTCAGCTCCGGCGGACCGCGTGAAAATGACGGACACCTCAAGCCGGACATCGCGGCCCCCGGAGTGACCGTTTTTTCAACGGCGGTCGGCACCGGCAACGGGGGCACCTTCGAGTCTGGAACCTCGATGGCCACACCGCACGTGGCGGGCAGCGCCGCGCTCGCCGTCCAGGCGCACCCCGGCTGGAGTTCGGCCGACGTCGCTGACGCGGTGGTCAACACCGCGGATGCCACCAAGGTCGGCGGGTACTCGGCGCGTCGCCTGGGCAACGGGCTGGTGCAACCTGTCGGTGCGACTCAGACGTCGGTGATCGCGCACGCTGAGGACGGCGCGCCGAGCGTGAGTTTCGGCGTCGCTGAGCTCACACGCGACTTCAGTGGCGATGGCCCCATCGTGGTCGAGAATCGCGGCGATGCGCCGGCGAGCTTTGCGCTCTCGGTGGTGCAGGGGGCGGGCGCGGCACACACCGCGACCCTCTCCTCGGGCGCGATCACCGTCGGCGGCCACGAGAGCCGAACCGTCAATGTGCACCTCGCGGTGCCGGTCCGGACGGTCGGTGACTCGAGCGCCTTCCGGCAGGTGCAGGGCCGGGTGGTGTTCAGTCCCACCCAGGGCAACAACGGCGTCGCGCTCGGCGTCCCGTACTACCTGGTGCCGCGTGCCCGCTCGCTGGTTGGCGCGCGACTATCCGAGTCCGCGCAGGGCCCGACGGTCAATGTCAACAACCGCTCGAGCGCGATCGGGGGAACGGCCGATTTCTACGCCTGGGGGCTGCGCGGCACCCATAGCAGCCTCGCGACCGGGCTCCGGGCGGTCGGCGTGCAGTCCTTCAACGATCCCGTCGACGGTCAGATCCTGGTATTCGCGGCAAGCACCTTCGGGCGCACGTCGAATCAGTCGACCGCCGTGTATGACGTGCTGGTGGACGTCGACGGAGACGGCAGCCCGGACTACGACATCGAGGCCGCAGATTCGGGTCTCCTGGGTGGCGGAGGCTTCAGCGGACAGATGGCGGTCGTGGTTTTCAACATCAAGACCCGCGTTCGCGCCCCGCATGCGTTCGCCGCCATCGCACCGACCGATGGCAGCACCGTGCTGATGCCGCTGATCGCCGCGGACGCGGGCATCACCTCCGCCAACCCGCGCTTCGGCTACATCGCCCAGTCGAGCGACCTGTCTACCGGCACCGTTGACGCGATCACGACCCCGGCGAGCTTCAACGCCTTCGACAGCTCGGTGGGCACCGGTGCGTACGTGGTTCTGCCGCCGGGTGCGAGCGCGGGCGTGCCGCTGATGATCAACCGGCGGGAATTCCGCAAGACGCCGGCCCTGGGTCAGATGGTCGTGTCGCTCGAGAACCGGACGCAGCAAGGGGGGCAGGCGCTGCTCGTGCCCTTGGACGACTGATCCCTCAATCGATGTGCACGTTGCGGCAGATGCGCCGCTCGAGTCCCGCGAGCGCATCGTAGAGCAGCACCGCCATGAGCCCCGTCACCAGGCCCCCCTGGAGGATGAAGGCGTTGTTGTTGGAGAGGAGCCCCGCGATGATGACCTCGCCGAGCCCCTTGGCGGCCACCGTCGAGCCGATGGTCGCGGTGCCGACGTTGATGACGAGCGAGAGTCGGATCCCTTCGAGGATGAGCGGCATCGCGAGCGGCAGCTCCACGGACCGCAGCCGCTCACCAGCGCTCATGCCCATGCCGGAAGCCGCTTCGAGGACCTGCGGCGGGACTGTCTTCAGCCCCGTGATGGTGTTCTCGAAGATCGGCAGGAGGCCGTAGGCAAAGAGCGCGATCAGGGTCGGCTTCTCGCCGAAGCCGACGAGCGGCACCGTGACCGCGAGCACCGCGACCGGCGGAAAGGTCTGACCGACGTTGACGAGCGTGCGCGAGAGGGGCAGGAACTGCGCGCCGCTCGGGCGCGTCACGAGGATCCCGAGCGCGACCGCGACCAGCGTGCTCGCTGCGGCCGCCAGGCACACCACGCCCAGGTGCGCGAGCGCGAGCGCGAGGAGGTCGCCCTGATCGTAGATCGGCGGCGCGCCGTACTGGGTGAGCGGCGCGAAGAGCGGCGCGAAGCTCTGCGGGCTGAGAAGGAACGCGAGCAGCAGGCCGAGCGCCGCGAGCCGCAGCAGTGCCGCGACGCCGGGCATCAGGAGGGCCGCCCGCGCGCCAGGATCGCGGCCACCGTGAGCCGGCCGCGCGGCGTGCCCTCCGCATCCGTCACGGTCGCGGACTCGGCACCGCGCCAGAGAAGCTCCGAGAGCACCTCGCGGAGCGAGGCCGAGGCCGCAACCGTCGGGCCTTCGGACGCGCCGGGTAGCGCCGCCTCGCCCGCTGTCGTGAGCGACAGCAGCCGCATCGCCCGGTCCGAGACGCCGGTCATGCGCGCGACGAAGGGATCCGCCGGGCGCGTCAGCAGCACCGCCGGCCGATCGTACTGCAGCACCCGCCCCAGACTCATCACCGCCACGCGATCGCCGAGATGGAACGCCTCGTCCATGTCGTGGGTGACCAGCACGATCGTGGTGCCGTAACGGCGCTGAATGTCGAGCAGGTCCTCCTGCGCCTTCGCGCGGATGATGGGGTCGAGCGCGCCGAAGGGCTCGTCCATCAGGAGCACCGAGGGCTCGGCGGCGAGCGCGCGCGCGACGCCGACGCGCTGCTGCTGCCCGCCCGAGAGCTGGTGCGGGAAGGCCTGCGCGTAGGTGGCGGGATCGAGCTGGAAGACCTCGAGCAGCTCCTCGACCCGGGCGCCGATGCGGGCCTCGTCCCAGCCGAGGAGGCGCGGCACGGTCGCGATGTTCTCCCGGACCGTGCGGTGCGGGAAGAGTCCGTGCCCCTGGATCGCGTAGCCGATCCGGCGGCGCAGCAGGTACGGGGCTTCCGCGCTCGTGTCGCGGCCGTCGATGAGGACTCGTCCGCGGGTCGGCTCGACGAGCCGGTTGATCATGCGCAGCAGCGTCGACTTGCCGGAGCCCGAGGTACCCACGATGACGGTGATCGAGTTGCGCTCGATGGTCATCGACACGTCGTCGACCACCGTCGCCGCGCCGTACTGCTTGGTGAGATGCTCGACGCTGATCATGTCCGTGCCCGATCCCTGATCTCGATGAGCGCATCGAGCACTACTGCGGCGGAGAAGGCGAGCGCCACGACCGGAATCGCCCCGAGCAGCACCAGGTCGATCGCCGTCTGTCCGATCCCCTGGAAGACGAAGGTCCCGAGGCCGCCGCCGCCGATGAGCGCCGCAACCGTCACCATCCCGATGTTCTGCACCAGCACGATGCGCACGCCGGTGAGGATCACCGGGAGCGCGAGCACGAGCTCGATCGCGCCCAGGACCTGCCAGTCGGTGAGCCCCATGCCGCGGGCCGCCTCGACCACGGCGCGCGGAACGCGCTTCAGGCCCGCGACCGTGTTGGCGGCGATCGGCAGCAGCGAATAGAGAAACAGCGCAACCGCCGCCGGGGCAGCGCCGACGCCACGGATCCCGAGCGCGGCGGCGAGCGGCACCGCGGCGGCGAGAGAGGCGAGCGGCGCCATCAGGATTCCGAAGAGCGCGATCGCCGGAATGGTCTGGATGACGTTGAGGACGCCCAACACGGGGGCGCGCAGCCTCGGGGCGCGGTGGCAGAGGATACCGAGCGGCAGCGCCACGATGAAGGCGGCGGTGAGCGAGCCGAACGCGAGCCACACGTGCTGTCGCGCCTCGCGGGCGAAGCGATCGGCGTTCACCGTGTACTCGCGCATCACGGAGAGATTGTCGAAGGTGCCGTGCGCGAGCGCGAGGCCGGCGACGCCGATGAAGAGCGCGAGGAACAGCACCCTCGAGGCCGGCCCGGGAGAGAGGCGCGTGATGGCATCGGTGGCCAGGAGTCCCAGGCAGCTCAGCAGCACCCATACCGCCGCGCCGGGGGCGACGCGCACCACGCGGTTGCCGGCCGGCGTGAGCGCATCCGCGGCGGCCCCGAGAGCGAGCGCCACGGCGATCACGCCGAGGAGCGCCGCGGTGAGGCGCACGCGGGCGTTCGAGGCCGCGAGGGCGGCGAGGGCGGCGAGAGCGAGGATCGCCTGGCAGGCGAATGCGCCCCAGCCCGGCAATGCGGCGAGCATGGCCACGGGTTCCCCCGGCAGGATCCGATTAGGCTTCAAGACGACGAAAGGCAGCAGCACGAGCGCCGCCGCCCCGAGAGCCGTGAGCAGCGCTCCCAGCGGGTCGACGCGCGGCAGGCGCGGCACGGCGAGCGCGAGGCGCGCGCTCACCTCAGGAGGCCCTTCGCCCGGAGGTAGTCCTCGGCGACCGACTGCTCGGACTCGCCGTCGATCTGCACGCGCGCATTGAGCCGCTGCAGTGCGTCGGTCCCCAGGCTCTCCATCAGCGGCTTCACGATGGCAGCGATCTCTCGGTGGGCATTCAGGACCGGCTCGCGGATGAGCGGCACCGGCGCATACACCGGCTGCTCGTGCCGGTCATCCTCGAGGATCTTGAGGCTCGCCGCCACGATACCGCCGTCCGTGCCGTATACCATCGCCGTGTTCACGCCGTTGGTGCGTGCGGCTGCGGCGCCGATGGTTGCCGAGGTTTCCCCGCCCGCGAGCACGATCATCTGCTCCGGGCGCAGCGTGAAGCCGTAAGTGCGCTCGAGCGAGCGCAGCGTCCCGGCATTGGCGAATTCCGCGGAGCAGGCGAGCACGACCCGGCCGCCTGCCGTCACCCACCTGCCGAAATCGCTCAAGGTCCGAAGCCCGTTGGCCTCCGCCAGGTCGCGGCGCACCGCGAGCGCCCAGGCGTTGCTCGCCCGGGCAGGCGTGAGCCACACGATGCGATTGGCCGCGTAGTCGAGCTGCGCGCCGAGCGCGTAGCCCCGCTCGAGGTCCTTCCAGGCGGGATCGGAGGCGCGATTGAAGAAGAAGCCGGCGTTGCCGGTGTACTCGACGTAAAGATCGATCTCGCCCGAGAGCAGCGCCTTGCGCACGACCGGCGTCGCGCCGATCTTCGTCCGGTCCACGCTCTCGATGCCATGCGCTTTCAGCAGCAGCCGGATCATCTGCCCGATCATCGCCGACTCGCTCGAGAGCTTCGAGGAGACGACCACCGCCGCCGCCAGCGCGGGCGAGGCGCCGAGGGCGAGGACCGCCGCGACGCACAGCGACTTCAGCATGTTGGCCAGGCGCCATCCCCGTAGCGGGCGCAGAAGGCTCGCGCACAGCGGCGCACACTGTCGGTTGCCGGCGTGCGCGTCAAGGGCGCCGCTTCCCGCGCGTGTGCGGATCGACGCCGCACCTTATGATGGCCGACCGATGAGCCCCGCGGCGAAATCCCCACCGGCCCCTCTCGAGGCCGGGCGCGCCTCGAGCGGCCGCTACTCGGGATGGCGGCTCTTTCTCGAGGGTCTCACCGGCCAGCGCGGCTGGTCGCGCGCCTGGGCGAAGGCGGCGCCGCGCCCGCGCTATCGCGTGGTGATCGTCGGCGGGGGCGGCCATGGGCTGGCGACCGCCTACTACCTCGCCGCCGAGTACGGCATCCGGGACGTGGCGGTGCTCGAGCGGGGCCCGATCGGGCTCGGCAACGTCGGGCGCAACACGACCATCATCCGCTCCAACTACTTTCATCCCGCCAACATCCGCTTCTACGAGTTCTCGCTGAAGCTCTGGGAGACGCTCGAGCAGCGGCTCAACTTCAACGCGATGGTGAGCCAGCGCGGCACGCTCAACCTGTTTCACACCGAGGCGCAGCGCGACCTCTTCACGCGCCGTGCCAACATGATGCGCCTGCACGGGGTGGACGCCGAAGCGCTGAGTCGCGAGGAGGTGAAGGAGCTCGTGCCGCTCGTCGACCTCGACAACGGCCGCTATCCGGTGCTCGGCGGATTCCTGCAGCGCCGCGGCGGCACCGTTCGGCACGATGCGGTCGCCTGGGGCTACGCACGGGCGGCCTCGGAGGCCGGCGCGGACGTCATCGAGCACTGCGAAGTCACCGGCATCCGTCGCGAAGGAGCGCGGGTGAGTGGTGTCGAGACCACCCGGGGTGCGATCGGCGCCGAGATCGTGTGCCTGGCGGTAGCGGGACATTCCTCGCGCCTCGCGGCGATGGTCGGACTGCAGCTGCCGATCGAGACCCACGTGCTGCAGGCCTTCGTGAGCGAGCCTCTGAAGCCCGTGCTCGACGTCGTGCTCACCTATGGCGCCGGACACTTCTACGTGAGCCAGTCCGACAAGGGCGGACTGGTGTTCGGCGGCGCCATCGACGGCTACAACAGCTACGGCCAGCGCGGGACGCTCCCGATGGCGGAGGAGGTCGCCGCCTCGGCCGTGACGCTGCTGCCGGGGCTCGCGCGGGTCCGGGTGCTGCGGCAGTGGGGCGGTGTCATGGACATGAGCATGGACGGCTCGCCGATCATCTCGAAGACGCCGCTCGAGGGGCTGATCCTGAACGGCGGCTGGTGCTACGGCGGCTTCAAGGCGATCCCGGCCGGAGGGCTCACCACGGCGCATCTCATCGCGCGCGACGAGCCGCACCCCCTCGCCTCCCATCTGGACCTGCGGCGCTTCGCCGCCGGGCGGACCGTGGACGAGCGCGGCGCGGGTCCCTTTCCCTACGCGCACTGAGCTCAAGGCCCATGCTTCGCATTCCCTGCCCGTGGTGCGGCGAGCGTGACGAAACCGAGTTCCGCTATCGGGGAGATGCCAGCCGCGAGCGGCCCGCGGGCGATGCCGGACTCACCGCCTTCACCCACTATGTTTATGCGCGCGAGAACCGCTGCGGCTGGCACCTCGAGTGGTGGCTGCACGTGGGCGGCTGCCGCAGGCTCCTCAAGGTCCTGCGCCACACCCTGAGCCACGAGATTCGCGCGGTCGGCGGGCCCGGAGACTCGCTCGGCCGATGAGGGGTCCCGGCCGCATCGCCCAAGGTCTTCTGACCGACGCCACGCGGCCGGTCGGCTTTCGCTTCGACGGCCGGCGTATGTCCGGCCTCGCGGGTGACACGCTCGCCTCGGCACTGCTCGCCAGCGGCGTGCGCGTGCTCGGGCGCAGCTTCAAATACCATCGGCCGCGCGGCATCGTGACGGCAGGACCCGAGGAGCCGTGCGCGCTCATCGACGTCATCGGGCCCGACGGGCGCGAGCCGAACCGCCTCGCCACGACGCTCGCGCTGCAGCAGGGCCTCACGGCCGAAAGCCAGAATCGCTGGCCGTCACTCGCGCTCGACTTCGGCTCGGTCGCCGATATCTTCGCGCGTTTCCTGCCCGCGGGCTTTTACTACAAGACGTTCATGGCGCCCGGCTGGGCCTGGGAGCGGGTCTACGAGCCCCTCATCCGGCGCGCCGCGGGCCTGGGCCGACTCGAGCCGATCGTGGCCGATCACGCCGGTCCCGCCGAGACGCTGCACGAGCACGCGGATGTCCTCGTGGTGGGAGCAGGCGCCGCCGGACTCGCCGCGGCGCACTGGCTCGGCGCGAGCGGACTTCGGGTGCTGCTCGCCGAGCAGGACGTGGCCTTAGGGGGCGGCTCGCTCCTCGATGGGCGCTGGGACTCCTGGCGCGCGAAGGTCTGCGCGGCGCTGCGCGGCTTGAGCAGCATGCGCTGCCTGCCCCGCACCACGGTGCTCGGAGCTTACGGGCATGGGGTGTTCGGCGCTCTCGAGACACTCTCACCCGAGGAATCGGCCCGCTTCGGAGGGTTGCGCGAGCGGTTGCGCATCGTGCGCGCGCGGCGTGTGGTGTTGGCCACGGGTGCGCTCGAGCGGCTGATTGCTTTCCCCGGCAATGACACCCCGGGCGTCATGCTCGCGGGCGCGGCGCTCAAATTTCTGCGCCACTACGGCGTCGCCGTGGGTCAGCGGCCGGCGTTCTTCGTGAACAGCGACGAGGCCTACGAGACGCTGTTCGCGCTGCTCGAGGCCGGCATCACCTGCGCCGGCGTGATCGAGGTGCGCGAGAAGTCCCTCGCAGCGGAGCGCGCTCATGCGCTCGGTGTCGAGGTGCACGCCGCTTCCCTTGTCGCCGCGGTCTCGGGCCGCCGCGGGGTTCGCGCGGTCAGAATTGCAGACCTCGGAGGACGTCACCGGCGCTGGCTGCAGGCCGATTGCCTCCTGATCTCTGGCGGCTATTCCCCGGTGACCTCGCTCGCGAGCCAGCTGGGAGCGGCTCTCAACTGGCGGGAAGCGATCGCCGCCTTCATCCCGGATCTGGCTCCCGCGATCGGTCAGGTGGCGGGCGCCGCGCGCGGCGTCTTTGGACTTGCTGCCGCCGCCCGCGACGGCGAGCGCGCGGCGGGCGCGATCGCCGCCGAGCTCGGTCGCGCGCCGTCCGGGGCCGGGTTGGCCGCGGAGCTGCCGCCCGATACCGAGACGACGGCGATCACCGCGCTCTGGGAGGTGCCCGCGCGCGGCAAGGCCTTCGTCGATCTGCAGAACGATGTCACGAGCGCCGACGTGCGCCTCGCCGCCCGCGAGGGCTACGAGCACGTCGAGCACATGAAGCGCTTCACAACCCATGGCATGGGGACCGATCAGGGTCGCATCGGGGCTCTCGTCGGCAGCGCCGTGCTCGCGCAGGCGCGCGGCGTGCCGCTTGCTGAAGTCGGGCTCACGAAGCCCCGACCGTTCCTCGAGCCGGTTCCCTTCGCAGCCCTGGCGGGGGCCGAGGTGCGGGAGCACTACAAGCCGAAGCGCCGCCTGCCGCTGCACGAGTGGCACGAGAGCGCGGGGGCGAGGTTCGTGCCCACCGGACTGTGGTTGCGGCCGCTCGTGTACTCGCCGCAGCCGGGCTGGGACGCGGTGCTCGCCGAGGCGCGCGCGGCGCGCCGCTCGGTCGGGATCACCGACGTCTCGACGCTCGGCAAGATCGACGTGCAGGGGCCCGATGCCGCGCGCTTCCTCGACCTGATCTACGCCAACACGTTCTCGACGCTCAAGGTCGGGCGCGCGCGCTACGGCATCATGCTGCGCGAGGACGGGATGCTGTTCGACGACGGCACGACCTCGCGGCTCGCCGCGGAGCATTTCGTGGTGACGACCACCACCGCGAATGCGGCGGCGGTCCTCGAGCACATGGAGTTCCACCTGCAGGCGGTGTGCCCCGACCTCGACGTGCTGCTCACCGACGTCGGGGACCAGTGGGCGCAGTTCGCCGTCGCCGGTCCCCGCTCGCGCGAGGTGGTGGCGGGGGTGTGCGAAGGGGTCGATCTCTCCACCGAGTCATTTCCGTTCATGGCGGCGGGCCATGCCGTCATCGCCGGGATTCCGGGGCGGCTCTTCCGCATCTCCTTCTCGGGTGAGCTGGCCTACGAGATCGCAGTCCCGGCGCGATCCGCGCTCGCAGCCTGGTCGGCGCTGCTCGAGGCGGGCAGGCCCTGCAACATCAAGCCCTACGGCCTCGACGCGCTCAATACGCTCCGGATCGAGAAGGGGCACGTGACGAGCGCGGAGCTCAACGGCAACACGAGCGCCGATGATCTCGGCCTGGAGCGGCTGCTGAAGCCGCACGGGGATTTCATCGGCCGCGCGCTCTCGCAGCGCCCGGGCCTCGCCGCGCCCGACCGGCTGCAGCTCGTCGGCGTGCGCCCCGTCGATCGCACGCTCCCGCTGCGCAACGGCCTGCAGCTCCTCGACCCCGAGGGACGCGCCGCGAGTCTCGGCTACGTGACCTCATCGACCCCCTCGGTCGAGCTCGGGAGCTGGGTGGGACTCGCCCTCGTGGCCGGCGGCCGGCGGCGCATCGGAAGGCGTCTCACCGCTCTCTCGCCCGTGCACGGCGAGAGCACCGAGCTCGAAATCACGAGCTCCCACATGCTCGATCCGGAGAACCTGCGTGTCCGCGCGTGAGGCCCTGGGTGCGGCGAGTGAGGCCCCTGGCGTCGAGCTCGCCGCCTGCGCGGTCGAGATCGTCGAGCTCGCCGCGTTCCGTGCCCGCGCGAGCGAGCTCTCGGGCATCGCGCGCGGCCTCGGCCTCGAGCTGGCCGCGCCCGGGCGGGTGGCGGCGGGGTCCGGTCAGCTCTCGCTCTGCGTGCGGCCCGGACGCTGGCTGATGATGCTGCCGCCGGACTCCCCGGGTGCACAGTCCGCGCGCTGGCAGCGGGCCTGCGCCGGGGTGGCGGCCGCGATCGATCATTCCTCGGGGCTCGTGGCCTTGCGTCTCGCCGGATCCGAGGTGGGCGCGGTCTTGAGCCGTGGCTGCCGCCTGGATCTGGACCCTGAGTTTTTCCCCCGGGGTCGCGCCGCCGCCACCCTCATGGCGCAGGTATCGGTGATCCTCGCGCGGCTGCCCGCGGGGCTCGTGCTCCTCACCCCGGCGAGCACCGCGCGTCACGTGCGCGAGTGGCTCACCGCCACCGGCCGGCCCTTCGGGCTTACGGCGGGATCGGATGTTACTGTTGCGGAGTTGTCGGCGGTCGCACCGCCGCCGGGAGATGAGCCGAGATGAAGAGTTCCGCGAGAGCCGTAGTCATCGGCGGCGGGGTGGTCGGCGCCAGCGTGCTGTATCACCTGGCGAAGATTGGCTGGCGCGATGTGCTGCTGCTCGAGAAGAGCGAGCTCACCTCGGGCTCGACCTGGCATGCGGCCGGCGGCATGCACACCTTCAACGGCGAGGCCAACATCTCGCGGCTGCAGAAGTACACCATCGACCTGTACCGCGAGATCGAGGCGGCCTCCGGCCAGTCCTGCGGGCTGCACCCGAACGGCGGGCTGATGCTCGCGGCGACCCCCGGCGAGCTCGACAGCCTGAAGCTCATCTGCTCGCGAGCCCGCTACCTCGGCATGGAGACCGAGATGATCCCGCTCGCGGAGGCATGCCGGCTGAATCCGCTCATCGACCCCAGTTACTTCATCGGCGCGCTGTGGCGCGCCGACGGCGGGCACTGCGACCCCTCCGGCACCACCCACGCCTATGTCAAGGCGGCACGAGCGCTCGGCGCCCAAGCCGAGCGCTTCACGCGGGTGCTCGCGCTCACGGCGCGGCGCGACGGCAGCTGGGACGTCGTGACCGACAAGGGCACGGTGCACGCCGAGCACGTAGTCAACTGCGCGGGACTCTGGGCGCGCGACGTCGGCCACATGGTCGGGATCGAGCTGCCGGTGCTGGCGATGGAGCACCACTACCTCATCACCGAGGATCTCCCGGAGCTCGAGGGCCGCGATCGGGAGATCGTCAACACCACCGACTATTCCGGCGAGATCTACCTGCGCCAGGAGCGCGGCGGGGCGTTGATCGGCACCTACGAGTCGAACGGTGTCGTCTGGTCGCCGATGGAGACCCCGGAGGAGTTTTCCATGCAGCTCCTGCCCGAGGATTTCGAGCGGCTGGCTCCCTCCTTCGAGGTCGGCTTCCGGCACTTCCCGGCGCTCGGGCGCGTCGGCATCCGGAAGGCGGTGAACGGGCCCTTCACCTTCGCCCCCGACGGCAATCCGCTCATCGGACCGGTCCGCGGTGTCAGGAATTTCTGGGTCGCCTGCGCCGTCATGGCGGGCTTCAGCCAGGGTGGGGGGATCGGGCTCATGCTGTCGCGCTGGATGGCGGAGGGTGATCCGGGCCAGGACATCCTCTCCATGGACGTGGCGCGATTCGGCGCCTTCGCCACCCCGAAATACACCTCCCTCAAGGTGCCCGAGAATTACTCGCGGCGCTTCCGCCTTGCTTACCCGAACGAGGAGCTGACGGCGGCGCGCCCGGTGCGCCGCTCGCCGATCTACGAGCGCTTGAAGGCGGCCGGTGCGGTCATGGGCGCCAACTTCGCGCTCGAGCAGGCGCTCTGGTTCGCCCCGCCCGGCGTGGCGGGGGTGGAGACCCCGACCTATCGCCGCTCCGAGGCTTTCCCCATCGTGCGCGCCGAGTGTCGCGCGGTGCGCAGCGCCGTCGGTCTCTACGAGACCACCAACTACGGCAAGTACGAGGTCACGGGCCGCGGCGCGCGCGCCTGGCTCGACCGGGTGTTCGCCTCGCGGATCCCGAGGCCCGGACGCTTCGCGCTCGCGCCCATGCTGAATCCCGCGGGCCGTATCGTCGGCGACCTCTCGATCGCCTGTCTCGCCGACGATCGCTTCCTCATCGTCGGATCGGGGTTCGCCGAGGAGTTCCACCTGCGCTGGTTCTCAGCCTCCGACCCGCCGCCCGATGTCTTCCTGCGCTCGGCGGCCTCGACCCTCTGCGGCTTCTCGATCGCGGGCCCGAAGTCGCGGGAGCTCCTGCAGAAGCTGGTGCGCCTCGACCTCTCGGCGAGCGCCTTCAAGCTCTTCGACGTCCAGGAGACCGCCGTCGGCTTTGCGCCCGCGATCCTGACGCGCGCCGGATTCACGGGGGAGCTCGGGTACGAGGTCTGGATCACCCCCGATTACTTCGCGACGCTCTACTACGACATCCTCGCGGCGGGCCACGATCTGGGACTCACGCATTTCGGCGGCCGCGCGCTCTCGTCGCTGCGCCTCGAGAAGGCGTACGGCTCATTCAACAGGGACTTCCGGCCGGACCACACGCCGGGCGAGACGGGGCTCGACCGCTTCGTCGATTTCTCGAAATCCGAATTCACCGGCCGGGCGGCCGCGCTCGCCGAGCGCGCCCTGGGTGCGAAGCGGCGCTTCGTGGTCATGGAGGTGGCGGAGGCCGATGCGGAAGTGGTCGGCTACGAGTCGATCATGAAGGAGGGCGCCGCGGTCGGCTACGTGACTTCCGGCGCCTACGGCCATTGCGTCGACCGCAGCCTCGCCGCCGGGTACGTGCCGGCCGAGCTCGCGCGCGAAGGCGCGCGCTTCGAGATCGATATCCTCGGCGAGATGCGCACCGCGACCGTGCGGTTGCAGGCGCTGTACGATCCGCAGGGTCTGCGACTGCGCAGCTAGAAGCGCCCGCGGTGCATCAGTGCTCGGGGGGGACATGAGCGCCGGTGAGGGCGGCTTCGACTACATCATCGAGCGCGAGCGCGGCTTGCGGCGGGACCTCACCGCACGCCGCATGACCATGATCGCCATCGGCGGCGCGATCGGCACCGGGCTCTTTCTCGGCAGCGGCTTCGCGATCGGTCTCGCCGGTCCCGGCGTGCTCGTGAGTTATGTGATCGGCGCGCTGATCGCGCTGCTGCTCATGGGGTGTCTCGCGGAGATGACCGTCGCCCACCCGACTTCCGGGTCCTTCGGCGCCTATGCCGAGCACTACATCGGGCCGCTCACCGGCTATCTCGTGCGTTACGCCTACTGGACCGGCAACGTGCTCGCGGTCGGGACCGAAGTGACGGCGATCGCGCTCTACATGCACTTCTGGTTTCCCTCGCTCCCGGGGTGGCTCTCGATCGTGGGGTTCTCGGCGCTCCTGATCGCGGTGAACGCCCGCAGCGTCAACGTCTTCGGCGCGGTCGAGTACTGGTTCTCGGCGATCAAGGTCACGGCGATCGTGCTCTTCATCGTGCTCGCGGGCTTCATCGTGCTGCGCGCGTCCGGCGCGCAGGCGGGGGCGGGCGGCGCCGCCGCCGCGGTCGGCGCCGTCGCCGCGGTCGGCTTTCACAACTACACCGCCTACGGCGGCTTCCTGCCGAAGGGGGCGTGGGGCGTGTGGGTCGCGGTGATCATCGCGATATTCAGCTACTTCAGCGTCGAGATGATCGCGGTCGCCGCGGGCGAGGCGGCCCAGCCCGAGGTCGCCGTGAGCCGCGCGTTCCGCTCGACGGTATTCCGGCTGATCCTGTTTTATCTTCTGACGCTCGCGCTGGTGCTGGCGATCGTGCCGTGGACCGCCGCGGGCATCGAAGAGAGCCCGTTCGTCAGGGTCATGCGCGCACTCGGGGTGCCGGGCGCCGCCGGCATCTTCAACTTCGTCATCCTGGTCGCGGCACTCTCGGCGATGAACAGCCAGCTCTACATCACCACCCGCATGATGTTCAGCCTGTCGCGCGCCGGCCATGCGCCGCGGCGCTTCGGCACGCTCAGTCGCCGCGGCGTTCCGGTGCAGGCGCTGCTGCTCTCGAGCCTCGGCATCGCGTTCGCGGCCGTGCTCAGCGTGGTCTCGCCCAAATCGGCGTATATCCTCATGGTGTCGATCTCGGCCTTCGGCACGATGTTCGCGTGGCTGATGATCTTCGTCACCCACTATCGCTTCCGCCGCGAGCGCTCGCGCGCCGGCGCTGGGCCGCTGCGCTTTCGCATGTTCGGCTATCCGGCGACGACGCTCCTCGGCGCCGCGCTCATGGCGGCGATTCTGCTGACCACGGCATTCACCGACGCGTTCCGCATGACGCTGGTGTTCGGGCTGCCGTTCCTCGGCGTCCTCACCGCGAGCTACTGGATCCGGCACCGGCGCGGCGCGCGCTCATCCGCCGAGTTTGCACAACGCGGCCACTCTCGGTCATGATGTCTGAGCCTTAGGGGGTTCCAAGAGGAGAGTCTGCCGACCCGACGCAAGCGCGGGCGGTGGATCACATGGTCTTCAACTCGCTCACGTTCGTCGTGTTCTTCGCGTGCGTGCTCGCGCTGCACTCGCTGCCTTTCTCCTGGACCACGAAGAAGATCAACTTGGCTGTCGCGAGTTACCTCTTCTACGCGGCGTGGAACCCGCCGTTCGTCATCCTGCTGTGGGTGTCGACGGTGGTCGACTGGTACGCCGCACAGGGGCTCGTCAAGGCGCGCCGCCCCGCGGCCCGGCACGCCTGGATGCTGCTCTCGGTGAGCGCCAACCTTGGGATGCTTGGGTTTTTCAAGTACGGGCAGTTCCTGCTCGATAACTTCGGCTCGCTGATGGCGGCCCTGGGTGTCGCCTATCATCCGGCCCATTACGACATCGTGCTCCCGGTCGGCATCTCCTTCTATACCTTTGCGACCATGTCGTACACGCTCGACGTGTACCTGCGCCGGGCGGCGCCCGCACAGAACCTGCTCGATTACGCGCTCTTCGTGACCTTCTTCCCGCACCTGGTCGCCGGCCCCATCATGCGCCCGACGGAGCTCGTGCCGCAGTTCGCCGAGCCGCGCCGCGCCAACGCGCAGCAGCTGCGCTTCGGGCTCGCGCTCATGACGCTCGGCCTCTTCAACAAGATCGTGCTCGCCGACAGCTTCCTCGCCGGCGCCGCCGAGCGCATCTACGACAGCGACAAGTTGCCCGGCACGCTCGATGCCTGGGCCGGCACGCTCGCCTTCAGCGGCCAGATCTTCTGCGACTTCGCCGGCTACTCGACGACCGCGATAGGTGCGGCGCTGTGTCTCGGGTTCGCCATGCCGGACAACTTCCGCTTCCCGTATGCGGCGGTCGGCTTCTCGGATTTCTGGCGCCGCTGGCACATCACGCTGTCCTCGTGGCTGCGCGACTATCTCTACATTCCGCTCGGGGGCAATCGCCACGGCGCGCGCCGCACCTACGCGGCGCTCATGACGACCATGCTGCTCGGGGGCCTCTGGCACGGGGCCAACTGGACCTTCGTCGCCTGGGGCGGGCTGCACGGGGTGTATCTCGCGATCGAGCGGGCGCTGCGAGCGCGCTTCCCCAACTATCGCCCCGGGCCGCTCATGTTCGTGGCGCTCGGGCTCCTCACCTACACGCTGGTCAACGTGACCTGGGTGTTCTTCCGCGCCAAGACCTTCGGCAAGGCCTGGCTCGTGCTGCGGGGCATGTTCGGTCAGAACGCGGGCGCCAGGCCGATTCTGAGCACCTTCAATCTCGTGACAGTCGCCGTGATCATCGGCGGCATGCTGATCACTCACTGGCTGATGCGTGGTCGCACCCTCGAGTCGATGGTGGCGCGTGCGCCGGCTGTGGCCGTGTGCCTCGTCTGGGCGCTCATGGCCTTTGCGATCATCGCCGCCCAGGGAGCTGGGAATGCCTTCATCTACTTCCAGTTCTGACAGCGCGCTCGCCTTGACGCGCGGCCACGCGCGCAAGAGTACCTGGGATCGCTACGCGCGTCAGACAGCGGCGGATCGGCCCGGCATTGCGCAGCCGGTGCCGGTGCGCCCGGTGCCCGCACAGCCCTGGGGGAAGATCCTCGCCGGCGCCGCGCTGCTCCTCCTGCTGATGCTCGCGGGTTGGGAGGAATACTGGCGCGCCTACGGGGTGAGGCCGGGTATCAACAACACCTACGGGCTCTGGGCGATCCAGCGCCGGCGCATCGATGCCGGCGAGGGAGACGCCACGGTACTCCTCGGCTCCTCCCGGCTCTTCTTCGACGTGCAGCTACCGGTGTGGGAAAAGCTCGACGGCCGCCGGCCGATCCAGCTCTCCTTCGAGGGCACCTCGCCCCTCAAGGCCACGGAAGACCTCGCGGCGGATGCGAAATTCACCGGCCGCCTGCTCATCGGCATCGCGCCGGATCTGTTCTTCTCGGGTTTCGAGTTTCGCGCGGGCGCCATCCGCTACACCCGCAACGAATCGCCCTCGGAGCGCATCGGTCAGTGGCTGTCCATGCACCTCATCGAGCCGTACCTGGCGTTCGACGACACTGACTACGCGCTGCAGACCGTGCTCGCGCGCCAGAGCTGGCCTGCGCGTCCGGGCCTGCCCGAGCACATCCGGGTGCGCAAGCTCTCCATGAACGAGGCCGACCGCAACACTCACCTGTGGAGCAAGGTCGAAACCGACCCGGAGTATCGCGCGCTCGCGCGCCGCATCTGGCTGCAGAATTTCGACCCATCCCCCGACGATCCCTCGCCCGAGGCGGCGCTCAAGACCGAAAAGGAGCAGATCGAGCGGATGGCCAAGGCGGTCGTGCAACTGCACGCGCGCGGTGTGAAGGTGCTCTTCGTGCGCTTGCCGAGCAACGGGCCATTTCTCGCATTCGAGAACCGCTCCTACCCGCGTGCCCGGAGCTGGAATGGGCTGCTCGCCGCGACCGGCGCTCCGGGCCTCTACTTCGAGGATTATCCCGAGCTCGAGGGCTATAAGCTCCCGGAGTGGTCGCACGTCGCGCCGTCCCAGGCCGACCGTTTCACGGCGGTTCTTTACGGGATCATCCGGCGTGACTTCTGGCGTCTGGACGCGGCCGCCCCGGGAGGCGAGGCGAGTCCGACGCATTAGCTCGGGTTCTTCACCCAGCCCCGCGGCTTGCGGTTGAAGCCCAGCTGCACGTCGACCAGCCGCCGGCCGCAACGGCAGCGGAATCTCGCGATGATGTTGGCGATCGGCTCGTCCCAGCCGCTGCGGCAATGGCGCGCGAGGAACGCGGGCGTCATCTCGCGCGAGTGCCGGCAGCTGCGGCAGGTGACGACGACGACGTAGTCGCCGAAGTGATCGCGCAACCGCTCGATCGAGTTCCACGGCAACATGGCAGGCAGTGTGGCCAACGGCCCCGACGCCCGTCCACACAGTGCTAGAGTGAGCCCGACACTGGTTGAGCCAAATCCATGTGCGGCAAGTACATCCTGGCGCAGGCGGCCAAGGCCGAGCGTGCGATGGGCATCCGGCGCGGGCGCTGGGAATATCCGCTGAGCTATCGCGTGCTGCCGACCGAGCAGGTTCCGGTGGTCGTCGACGAGTCGGGCGACCCCGAGGCGGCGATGATGCGCTGGGGACTGATTCCCTGGTGGGCGTACGGCGTGCCGCTGCGCGCCTCGACGATCAATGCCACCGTGGAGCGCATCGCGAGCGCGCCGAGCTACCGCGATCCGTGGCAGCACGGTCAGCGATGCATCCTCGTCATGGGCGGCTTCTACGAGCCGCACGTGAACGCGGACGGCACCCGCGATCCTTACTTCGTGCGGCTCGCGGATCGCGAGGTGTTCGGCGTCGCGGGGCTCTGGGATCGCTCGCGGCGCGAGGACGGCTCGTACGTGTTCTCCTGCACTCTCATCACGGTGCCGGCGAACCGGATGCTGGCCGAGATTCACAACGCGAAGCAGCGCATGCCGGCGATCCTCGCCGAGAGCGATCACGAGGCATGGCTGCGCGGAGCGCTGCCGGAGGCGAGGCGGGCGCTGACGAGCTTTCCCGATGAGCGGATGCAAGCCTGGCGGGTGAGCCACAGGGTGAACAGCCCGAAGCTGCCGAACGATGCGTCGCTGATCGAGCCGCAGGAAGCGCCACGTTGAGCCGCCGAGGGCGCCCGCGCAAAATGCGACGCCCGTCACAATTCACCGTGCGTTCACCACCGGCGGTGTGTCATTGCCGCTGGCGATTGGCATAGTGCGCGCCGTGTGTGCGTTGCAGGAAGGAGTGTCATGAGAGCAATTCGTTTCGTGTTGCCGTCGGCGCTGGCGCTGGTGGCGGCGGTGCCGCTGGCCCGCGCGCAGAATGTCAACGTGGGGGTCACGATCACCGGCGAGATCGTTCCCGGAGTCTACGGCCAGGTGGTGCTCGGTAACCGCCCGCCGCCACCGGTCGTCTACGCCCAACCGGTGCTCGCCGCGCCGGTCGTCGTGGCCGAGCCGGTGCCGGTCGAGCCGATCTATCTGCACGTGCCGCCCGGTCACGCCAAGCACTGGCGCAAGCACTGTCACGAGTACAACGCCTGCAACCGGCCGGTGTATTTCGTGAGGTCCGCCGAGTATGACCCGGGCTTCCGCATGGACCGCTGGCGCGAGGAGCACGAGCACGGGCACGGTCATCACGGCGAGCATGGCGATCACCGCCACGGCGACGAGGACCAGGACCACGGGCGCGGACACCACGACGACTGAACCACGTCGAGGTGCCGGACGGCTGGCCGCCGGTACCGGCGACAAGGTCAGGGGGGAGAAGGCGGTGAAGTGAGCGGCGGCAGCTCGCGCGCCGCCTGCTTCAGCTCCCGGCCGGCATCGTACAGGCCCCAGTGCGCCTCCTCCGGGTGCACTCCGGGCGGCGCGCCCGGCGCCGCGAGGGCGTCGTAGGCGCGCCACGGAGCATCGAAGGCCGCGAAGTACGCGAAGGCGTGCCCGCCCGTTGCCGGCAGCCGCGCGCGCAGCAGCCGGTAGAACGAAGCCTGACGGGCCTCGCTGTAGCCGGCGCTCGCCGGGGCTGTCGGTACGCCGGTCTCCTTCACCAGGATCGGCCCGCAGTGGATGGCGGCGAGCTCATCCACCACGTTCGCGACGAACTGAGCGGAGGTGCCGTCGTCGGCGTCGCGGAACCACGGCTGGAAGAGCGGATGCACGTTGGCGAGCAGAAAATCGAGCTGCCCGAGGAGCGGGGCGGCCGTCTCCCGGTAGTAGATGTGGAACGGCTCGCTGACGGATAGCGGCGCCTGCGGCAGCTGCGCGTGCAGGCGCGCGATGAGCGAACCGAGCGCGCCGGGATCGCTGCGAGCGGCGAAGAGCAGCTCGTTGCCGAGCGAGAGGCCCACCACCAGATCGGGGTAGCGGCGCACCGCATCGCCCGCGGCCCGCAGCTCCGCCTCATCGAGCGGGTTCCACACGCCGATGATCAGCGCTCGGAACCTGAGAGCCACCGCGATCGCGGGGATCTCCTCGGCGCCGTGAATCGCGTCGTAAGTCACGAGCGAGTCGAACCTCGGGCGCAGCACCGAGAGGTCCGCACGGATGCTGGCGGCGTCGGCGCCGCGGATGCGGCCGTCGCTGACGGTGAGCGCGGTCGGCTGGTAAGTCACGAAGCGACCGTGCGCGAGCGCGGCGCGCAGCCGTGTCAGCGCGGGCTCGGCAGCGGGTCGGATGGCGCAGGCGGGCTGTGCGGCGCCGGCCGCTGCGGCGGAGAGCGCTGCGAGCAGCGGGATGATGAGGCGCTGCATCTTGTGAGGGTGGCTCCCGGGCAGGCGGGTGTGACAGAGTCTACCCTCCGCAACGCCCGCCGCTGTCCCGGCGGAAGGAGTCGTCCATGCCGGGTCAGAGCGAATATGCGCCGCGCTTTCGGGCGCTCCATCAGGGCGCCGGACCCTTCGTCATCCCGAACGTCTGGGACGGAGGCTCCGCCGCCATCATGCAGGCGCTCGGATTCGAGGCGCTCGCCACCTCGAGCGCGGCGTGCGCCGCGACGCTCGGCAAGCTCGACGGTGAGGTGACGCGCGAGGAGGCGCTGACCCACGCGGGGCTCATCGTGTCGGTGAGCGCCTGTCCCGTCGCCGCCGATCTCGAGAACGGCTTCGGACATGCGCCCGAGACCGTGGCCGAGACCATTCGCTTCGCGGCCGCGGCCGGTCTCGCCGGCGGCTCCATCGAGGATGCAAGCGGCGATCCGGCCGCGCCGATCTATGAATTCGAGCACGCGGTCGATCGGGTGGCCGCCGCCGCGGCGGAGGCGCGCCGCCATGGCTTCGTGTTGACGGCGCGCGCCGAGAATTTCGTGCACGACCGGCCCGACCTCGACGACACGGTGCGGCGCCTCCAGGCCTACGAACGAGCCGGCGCCGATGTGCTGTTCGCGCCGGGGCTGCCCGATCTGGCCGCCGTGCGCACGGTATGTCGGGCGCTGAAGAAACCGGTGAACTTCATGGTCGGCATCCGCGGCAAGTCCTTCACGGTGCGGGAGCTCGCCGCCGCCGGAGTGAAGCGCATCAGCCTGTCGACGACGCTCTATCGCGCGGCCATGAGCGGACTCATGGCCGCGGCGCGCGAGGTGAAGGACACGGGCACCTTCGGCTACGTCGACTCTCTCATACGCGGCGATGAGCTCGCGGGGTACCTCGAGGAGCAGGCGCGCGCGCGCGGCGAGGGCTGAGTCGGTCGCGCGGACTTCAGGCGCTGATCAAACAGCGCGACCGGATCAGCCGGGCGGCGTGTCTCCGGGTTGCGCGCGGCGCAGCCACTCGAGGAACCCTGGCACCGCCGCGTGACTTTCCGCGGGGGCCCAGGCGGCGAATTCGCTCGAAGTCGCCGGGTCGTAGGGACCCTGCTTGATCTCGAGGAAGGCGCCGCCCTCGGGGCCGGGCACCAGTGTGTGCCAGGTGGCCGGTGGCGTCTCGTAAGCGATCGCGCCGGTGCCGTCGCCGACTCCGTAGCGCGCCGTGACGCGGCCCGCGGCGTCGAAGGTGAGCACATCGAAGCGCCCACGCACGATCACGGCGAGCTCGGAGCGGGCGGCGTGCCGATGCGGCCGGAAGTACGAGTTCGCGCGCGCCGCGACGACGAAACGCTGCACCGGATCTTCCGGGCCCGCGTGGAGGTTGTGATGCGCGCGGGCACGGGGACTTGCCGCCGCTTTCGCGACGAGCTCATCCAGCAGGGTTCGCGACAGCAGCTTCACGCCACATCCTGTCAGGCCGCAGCCCGGCCATGATGCTTGTGAACATCGGGGAGAAAGGCGGCCAGCAGCCCGATCAGAGGCAGGAATGCGCAGAGCGCATAGACGAAATCGATGCCGACGTGATCCGCGAGCTTGCCGAGCACCGCCGCACCGACGCTGCCCATGCCGAAGGCGAGCCCGAAGAACAGTCCCGCGACCATGCCGGTGCGCCCCGGCAACAGGTCCTGCGCGTACACCACGATCGCCGGAAAGGCGGAGGCGATGATCAGGCCGATCGGCACCGTGAGCATCGCGGTCCAGAAGAGATTCGCGTGCGGCAGCAACAGCGTGAACGGCAGGACGCCCAGGATCGAGGCCCAGATGATGTACTTGCTCCCCAGGCGATCGCCGAGGGGGCCTCCGATCATGCCGCCGGCCGCGGCCGCCGCCAGGAATACGAACAGCTGTAGTTGAGCATGCCGCACCGACACGTGAAAGTGGTCGATGAGGTAGAAGGTGTAGTAGCTGGTGAGGCTCGCGAGGTAGACATACTTCGAGAACACGAGCGCCAGCAGCACCGCAATGGCGAGGAGAATGCGGGCCCGCGATCTGGCGTGCGGCTGCGCGCGCGCGGCGTGCTGGAGGCGGGTGATGCCGTGCGTCTTGTACCAGTGCCCGACGTTGATGAGCAGCACGATGCCCAGCAGCGCGGCGAGCGAGAACCACGCGACGCTCGACTGCCCGCGCGGCAGTACGACGAAAGCCGCGAGGAGCGGGCCCGCCGAGGTGCCGAGGTTGCCACCCACCTGGAACACCGACTGCGCCAGCCCGTGCTTGCCGCCGGAGGCCATGCGCGCGACGCGCGAGGACTCGGGGTGAAACACCGAGGAGCCGGTGCCGATCAGGGCGGCGGCGACGAGCAGCAGCGCGTAGCTGTCGGCAAAGGCAAGCAGCAGCAGGCCGGCGAGCGTGAAACCCATGCCGGCGGCCAGAGAATAGGGCCGGGGACTGCGGTCGGCAAAGAGTCCCACCAGCGGCTGCAGGAGCGACGCCGTGAACTGGAAGGTGAAGGTCAAGAGTCCGATCTGCGTGAAGCTCAAGCGATAGGAGCCGCGCAGCATCGGGTACAGCGCCGGCAGGAGCGACTGCATCATGTCGTTCAGGAGGTGGCAGAAGCTGATCGCGGCGAGGATGCCCATGGCCGTGCCTGCGGCGGCGCCGACCGTGTCCGCGCCCCCGGCGCTCCTCGGGCCGGCGGCAGCATCGCTCGCGGGAGCGGTGCTGGGTACTTCCGCGGAGTCGTTCAAGCGGATTTCTCGGGCAGCAGCGCCCAGGGGTCAGGCGCGGGGAGACACTCTGCCGCATTCCGCGCGCGAAGCCCATCTCTCCAACGGGGCGCCGCTCGGGAGCGAGTGCCAGGGCGGTGGGGGCCGCCCTGGCGCATCCCTGACGGGTCAGGCGGCTGCGCTCAGAAGCGCTGTTCGAAACGGATGCCGACGGTGCGCGGCGTACCGATCACCGCCAGAGGCTTCCCGCCGCAGATCGGCTTGCCCGCCAGCTGCACGGTGCATTCCGCGAAGCGGTACACCTCCGCACGCCGGTCGAGCACGTTGCTGGCGAAGATC
>Ga0209577_10000637_pt1 | contig 34917 bp, 38 predicted proteins | sample GraSoiAngelo_109_FD_185874 | JGI IMG/M metagenome (GOLD analysis project Ga0209577, IMG submission 185874) | Grasslands soil microbial communities from the Angelo Coastal Reserve, California, USA - 14_0903_12_20cm (SPAdes) (version 2) | ecosystem: Environmental > Terrestrial > Soil > Grasslands... | reverse complement strand
ATCGCCGCGCCGGGAACAAAACCCCCGGACGGGTCGTAAACAGTGCCTTGTAAGCTGGCCCCTACCGTTTGTGCCGAACACGTGGTGGTATTGATAACCAATGAGAGAAATAGCAGTCCCCAGGCAGGTCGCATAGCACACCCCTTTCACAAAAACTAGCAGTCTATTTTCGGTACAATACGCCCAAAATCGTCCCAACGGCCATACCAATGAATTCCCGCCAGGTCTGCTGGCGAAAAGCAGAGATGGCAAACGCGTCCGACTTCGGAGAAATAGGCAACAGCCCTGCTTGCAACTCAACATCCTCAAACCGAGAGGCTCCACCATCCCCAGCGTAAATCCTCAGGTATCGCATGCAGTCAGCTCCGATCGAAAATGCTCGTCGCGGGAAGCACGCATGTCCATGGGTGAGACCTGCGTCCCGCATAACGCCTGTTCATAAGCTGTCTCAACACCCTTTTAAATCACCTTAAGCTGTTAAAGCCCCAAGAGAGGTTTTGAATAGTTCTAGACTGGCCTGAAACAAAGCCGGGCGCAAGCTCTCTCCCGACCGGCTGCAATCGTAGGCCATCTCAGCTTATTTTTCGAGTGGCCCAGCGTCAATGAATCGTTGGTGTGAGAGGCGAAGAGGAGGTGCTGGGCGGATTGTCGGCAAGCGTTACCTTACCTCGTTACGGAAGGGTTCTCCGTGATTCGGTCAGAATCGCCGGACATAAGCTAGTTTGACTGTAGGAATCCCCGAGCAGTTATTGTGAACATTTCGCTGTCCTGCTCCGGACGGCACAATGTACAAAAACGACAAAGATCGGGGAACGCTCAGAGTCGGGCGGCTTGGTCTAGGAGCGTTCGACCTTGGGCGTTGACTGAGCTCCCAGCGGTTCGCAGAAAGGATCCATCGGAATAGGCGCGTACTCGACGTCGATGATCTCGAGATGCTCCGTCTTCGCTGGCGCGCGCAGGTCCACGCGGTCGCCGGGGCTCGCCTTCATCAGCGCATTGGCGAGAGGCGAGCGCCAGCTGATGTAGCCACGGTCGAGGTCCACCTCGTCGATGCCGACGATCGAGACGACGTGTTCGAGGCCGGCGGCGTCCTTGTAGGTCACGGTTGCGCCGAAGAAGACGCGCGTAGCGGCTGGCCCCGGCCGCGGAGCGGCGGGATCGACGACCACGGCCGCGTCAATGCGTTTCGTGAGGAAGCGAATCCGCGAATCGATCTGGCCTAACCGCCGCTTGCCGTAGAGGTAGTCGGCGTTTTCACTGCGGTCCCCGTTACTAGCAGCCCACGCTACGACCTCCACCACCGCGGGCCGCTCGCGACTCAATAGGAACCGATGCTCGTCTTTCAGCCGCTGCAACCCGGTGGGCGTGATGTAGTTTTTGAGGGTCGGCCCCGCTTCCTCGCGCACCGGTCCTCGGAGCGGCCGCTTTGTTCGTATTTGCCAATCTGCCATGGGAGTCGTGTACTTGTGGGTGACCCAATCTCGGAAAGGTCCGCGACTTGATCCCGATAATTCCTCGCACGGTGAAGGTGACGTACGCCGGCTAGATGTCGAATGATACATCGGTCTTTCCTGTGGCACTCTTAGAAAATGCGGTGACCCATCCGATTGCATATCAAGGCCAAGAAGTATGCGGTTCACCTAAGCGATGAGTCGACGAGGTGCCCATTTTCAATGAATTGTTTGTGTTCGACCTGTAGGCTCACAAATTCCGGGCGCTTTGTCGGCAACCCTTCCCTTACCGGATTATGGAAGGGTTGCCCGTCAGTCGTCCAGAGCCAGGATTCGCCTTCGACCAAACGGGTAAAATGACCCTGTTGCTGTCGATTTTAGCCTTTGCCGTTCGTCTTAAATTAGAGGAGATGAAACTGATGAGCAGCGGCTACGCTGAAGTGAACGGTATCAAGCTCTATCACGAGATCTACGGCCAGGGCGAACCTCTCGTGCTGATCCATGGCGGGCTGACGACGATCGACGAGATGCAAGGATGGGTGCAGCCCCTGGCGGAGAAGCGGCGGGTAATCGCGGTGGAGATGCAGGGCCACGGTCGCACGGCGGACACGGACAGGCCGATGAGCTTCGCCACGATGGGCGACGATATCGCGGCGCTGCTGAACCATCTCAAGATTCCGAAAGCCTTCGTGGTCGGCCATTCGTTCGGCGGCGCCATCGCGATCCGCGTGGCAATCCAGCATCCGGACAAAGTCCGGCGGCTGGTGGTCGTCTCGTCGCCTCATGCCAGGTCCGCCTGGTATCCGGAGACACAAGAGGGAATGAGCCACGTCGACGCTAGGTTGGCCGAAAACATGATGCACACGCCGACGGGCAAGTTTTCAAAGCAATGGCCTGAGCCGCAGCGCTTCCCTCAGTTCCTTGACAAGATGGGCAAGATGATGAGCAAGGACTACGACTGGTCGGCCGACATCGCGAAGCTGCCGATGCCGGTGCTGCTGGTGTTTGCTGACAACGACTCGGTCTCGTTGAAGCACATTGCGGAGTTCTTCGCGCTGTTGGGCGGGGGCGTGAAGGAGCCGGGTTGGCTGAACACGCGGCTGTCTAAGCCGCGCCTGGCGGTCGTGCCTGGCTACAGCCACTACAATTTCATAAGCTCGCCGGAGGTGCCGCAGATTGTCGGCAAGTTCCTAGCCGATCCACTCACCCATCCACCGGAAGGCGCAGCCGCCGCGTCTCAGGTCGCGCCGGCGCCGGAGAAGACGCAATAAGCCGGGATCAGGAACCCTACGGGACAGGCAGCCTGATCGGTCCGCATCCGCTTCACCGCATCGGAGCGTCAGGGACCCTGCGGTTTTCGCTGCAGACGGTGTCCACAATTATTGCGGACCAAATCGCAGTGACAGCACTGCCGGCAACTGCCGGCGCATTGATTATGCGACTACATTGTTCTATAATGTAGCTACTTTGGGGAGTATCGCTGAATGGAAAAAGTTGGTATTCGCGAGCTGAAGACGCATTTAAGTCGGCACCTCAAGAAAGTGCAGTCGGGAAAGCGGTTGCTGATCACCGAACGGGGTCGCACGATTGCGACCATTAGCCCGGTGGACGCACCCCGTGCGCTCGACTGGGCCTATCGCATGGTGGCCGAAGGACGCGCACAGTGGAATGGTGGGAAGCCTGGCATTCCTAAGAATCCTGTCAAGTTAAAAGGAAAGAGGACGGCCGCTTCTGTCGTGATCGAGGACCGGCGGTGAGGCTCTATCTCGACACCAGCAGTCTGGTCAAGCTATTCATCGCGGAAACAGGTTCCGATGCGGTACGCGAATTGGTAGACAAGACAGACACGGTTTGCACCTCACCAGTCGCCTACGCTGAAGCCAGAGCCACGTTCGCCAGGCTGCGCAGGTCCGGCCAGCTCGACGCATCCACATTCGCGTCGGCGAAACGGGAATTTGAGGCATATTGGCCGACATATTTGACCGTGAATGTGACCGATTCAGTTTGTCGTGAAGCTGGTGAGCTAGCAGAGCAGTTTGGCCTCCGAGGTTTCGACGGAATCCACCTCGCGTCCTTCACTCAAGTAGCTCGGGAGGCTGGAATTCGGGAAACGAGCTTTTCCAGCTTCGATGACCACCTAAATGAAGCGGAACGACGTTTAAGGCGTGTTCTCGCCAGACGTGGACGCTGAGAATTTGTGCGCATTTACTTGGGGGCACTAAGCATCCCCGCCGTTTCCTTTGAGTTCCTTAGAGCCTATTCAGCCGTGTATGTGATCTCCATTCGATGAATGAGGAAACATGATAGGGCAAGGATCGTGATGGTAAGAAGGAACAATCCGAGGACGGCAAAAAAGGGAGGGACGGGTTCCGCAACTATAGTGAAAACGGCCAAGGCACCAGAAACCGGCAAAGTGACGGGGCATAGATGCTTCAGATAGAAAGTGACGGTGAGCATCTGGGCCCAGGCAGGAAAGATGGCGGCGATCGTTTCCCATCCCATGATCACGACTCCTGGGACAATCGGATTCTTGAAGAGAAGGCTGAGAGCAAGAAACACCGCGCCGTAGCCGATACAAGCGAGGGCCGTCACCAGGAGATAGGACCCCAACTGGCCGAGACCCGGCCCATCAAAGACATACGATTTCCCCGTTGAACCAAAACGGCTATACATGAGGTAGAAACAAGCAAGGACGGCTGTTTCGAAGAGCACGATGGCAACGACCGAGCCGGCAAGAAACTTTCCCACCACCAAGACTTCTCTTTTTACGGGCACGAGAAATTGATAATGAAGAGTACGTTCGACCATCTCGCCGCGAAATAGCCACGTAAAGATGGCCATACAAGCAAAGAAGATGCCCAAGCGGAAATAGTAGAGCTGCACTATTGCCGCGAGGACCTGTGTATCGGCCTCGATTTGCGGGGAACCCGCGGGGTGGTTTCTGTCGACGATGACGTGCGTCAGAATGACGAGCACGGGAACCCAAGCGAGGAGGTAGATCCCAATCCTGCGGCGCGTAAACAAATTCCGGCGAAGCTCGTTGCGCACAAGTATAGAGATCTGGCTACCATAAAGCCGCCACGGCTGTTCCTTTGCCCACTCTTGGGCCCGCGCGGCTAAATCTTGAGCACTCATGCCGGCCCCCGATCCGACCCGATGAGATACTGGTAGATGGAATTGACGTCATCATCGGCAGGCGCAACGGCGTCAACTTCCACGAGACCCCCGGAAACGATCTTGTTCAGCAAGAGATAAAACTGCTCGGCGTCACGCGTGCGCACCAAAACGCCCTGGCCATCATTGAGAATTTTGACCTCCACAACGTGATCGAGTTCAAACGCGGCTGCCGCCAACCGCGCCGCATTCGAACAACGGACAAGTATCTGCATCGGATGGTCGCGAACTTCCCTGCGGACCTCGCGGATTTGTCCTTCTGCGACAACGTATCCACTGCTCATTAGGACGACGCGGTCGGAGATGCGATCGACTTCCTCCAAAATATGGCTGGAAATGATGACGTGCATCCCTTGCTTGGCAATCGCTTCAAAGAGCGCGATTGACTCCGCACGGGCCATGGGATCAAGCCCGTTGAGCGGTTCGTCGAGAACCAGCACGGAAGGATGATGGGCGATGGCTTGCGCGAGGCGAATGCGCTGACGCATCCCTTTGCTATAGCCGGCTACCTTGCGCCGCGCCACTTGGGCCATGCCAGCGCGCTGCAGCGCTTCGTCCGTGAGCTTGGCAGCCTGATCATGCGCAAAACCATGAAGACGCAGTGGCCAATAAATGAAGTCATAGCCCGTCGTGCCGGTAGGAAAAGAGTCAAACTGCGTGCAATATCCCACGAGCCGAAAGAACTCTATGGGTTGTTGCGGGGTAAGGCCGAGGACGTAAATGGCGCCTCGCGAAGGCCGGATCAGGCCCGTCATCAAGTTCATCAGCGTGGTCTTGCCCGAGCCGTTGGGACCGACGAGGCTGGTAATCCCGGGTTTGAGAGTGAAGTTCACTTTGTTCACCCCGAGAACTTCTCCGTAAAACTTGGAGACGTTCTCGAAAACGATTTGGCGGGCGTCCGGTGTCATCCACGCACCACTTCACGTGCCTTCAAGCGCGCATTGAGAATGACAAGCGAGAGCAGGCAGACCAAAATGAGCACGCCCCAGGCAGCGGGAACTGGAATTTCGTTCCCGCTCAGCTGACGAAACCCTTTTGCTAGGATAAGACGGAACATTTCTGTGAAATTCAGCAGCCGACCCCAATAGGTCCCCATAATCGAGTTGTACATTTCACCGATGCCCGCAGGGACAAAAAATGAGATGAAGATTACGCCTGTAGCCACAATTCGCAGCTTGACCGATGCTGATACCGCCAGAGAAATGAGGGAAAGCATGAGGATCCAGATGGCGGAGCACAACACGATAGGAACGATCATCCACAAGTGCGACCAGATCCATCCGTTCCTGGCCAACCCGGCCTGCAGGCCGAATAAAAGCAAGCTCGGAACCCATGTGACCGCGGACAGCAGTAGACCCAACACCGCGAGTTTTCCTAGAACATAATCGGCCCTGCTGAACGGCCGGCTTAGAAAAAGCAGAAGCGCACCGTTGGTTAGGTCTCCAGCGATCAAGACCGGGCCAACCCAGCAGTTCAACAGAAAGGCTGCCTGCGTCTGCGCGATCATGATCGTGGTGAAGTACTCGTTTTCCACTAAAAACAAACCAGTGGAGCGTACTTGCATCAGCAATTGAACCGTTTTGTTGTTGGCGACAAAAATGTAACCTGCGAAAAACAGGATGGGAACGAGACTAAGAATCAGCAGGATGACGAAAAAGCGAGACTTGAACAGCTCTGCAAAAGCATATCTCGTGAGGACAAAAAACCGCGACCACTGCGGCGTCAGAGTCCCGCTGTAGGGATTGTACCTGCGCTTATATACGGGCATCAGCCGCTCCCGTGTGTTCCATCGCGTCGAGGAAAATGTCTTCCAGCGAATCGCGCCGGTGATTCATCCGGCGAATTTGGACGCCGCGGTCTGCCGCGATTTTGAACACCTCCCTGATTTCCACGCTGTCCGGCATAACCACCTTGATGCGGCCGTTACTGAAAACCGCGCACTCGCAACCAAGACTCTCGAGCGTGGACGTAAATGTGGCCTCGGCGCCAATTGTTTCCAACTCCAGGAACTTGCGATTGGCGCGCCGTTCCTCGGCGAGGTTACAAATGGAGGCGATTTGCCCGTTCCGGAGGATCAGCACTTCATCGCAGGTTTCCTCGACGTCGTGAAGAAGATGCGAGGAAAGCAGCAAGCAGATATCACTGGCCTCCCGGATTTCGCCGATAAGCTCGATTAAGCGTTTGCGCGCAGGCGGGTCCAAGCCATTCGTGGGTTCGTCCAGAATGAGCAACTTAGGTCCATGCGCAATCGCCTGCGCCAGCTTCGCCAATTGTTTCATGCCGAGAGAATACGTTCCCACCGGGCGATAGCGCGCTTCGCCTAACCCCACATACACGAAAGCTTCGTGCGCACGCTCCATCGCTTGATCGGGTGGAAGACCCGAAATCTCCGCCATGTAACGAACAAAGCGTACGCCGGACATTTTTGAAATGAAGGCCTCGTTCTCAGGCATGTATCCGACAAGAGACCGAAGCGCATTCCCGTTGGTGTGAGAGTCCAGCCCGAGCACGCGGGCGCTCCCTTTAGACGGGGAGTGAAAACCTAAGAGGGTATTGATGAGTGTCGACTTGCCGGCGCCATTGGGTCCGAGCAGCCCAATGGCGCGGCTCTTCAAAACGCCTGTCAGACCATGAAGGATCGTTCGGTTGCCGAGTTGTACTTCGAGCTCATTGAGCTCGATTGTTGCGTTCATCAATCTACCAAGCACTACGGATTGGCTTGGCGCAAAGTTCCATGATCCGACAAACCCAGCAAGTGGATCAAGGTCGGAAGAGCTGGGTGCAAGTCAAAGAGCTTGGCGCTGCTGGCCACTTCGATGCGATCGCTTTCCCCATAAGCACAGAATACGCTCGGTTTGGCGTCGGCTGCCATCTGCCGGAGGAGCGCCAACTGTTCGGAAGTAAGCTGCGAAGCGAGCGGTTTCAGGATCGGGCTGAGATTCTGATAAATCATTGCAGAAAAGTTCGCCTGGTTGTCGCTGGGTAGGAGCGCGCGAAACCCGGCGGAACGAGCCAGCGATGTCCCGTTCGCGTGAGTTTGTAGCGCCGTCAGAAGCAGCGCCCGCGAAGGCGCCATGATCATATACCCGTCCGCGAAGGTGTAGTCGCACTCTGTCGAAAGCCCACCACTTTGCGATTGGATTGTGTAAAACGTTCGTCCACCGGACTGTGTTTGACTGAGTGTTGTGTCCGGCTGGTTCAACTTTTGCGCTTCGCGGTTAATAGCCTGCACCAGCTTATCTATGGCTACCTGAAGGGCTCCCGGATTGTTGACTTCAACAACCATTTTCCATGAAGGCGTGGGGAGAACCGGACCATCAAGAGCCAGGGCTAGTTCCCCTCCCAGCGTGCTTGCCAAGTCGTTGCGAATGTCCAAGCCAAGTTCTGAGCTTGTTTGAGCCAGACTCTTGCTGAAGTTAGCGTCGGAAGCGCCGATGGTGCTGAGAATGTCATCCAGCATAAGCGCTGGTTGTTTCGCAACGAAAGAAACCGCCGCACCCGCATTGGCCGAAACATACTCCAGCGAACCCATCGGAGCTGGCGCGGCCAGCCAGGAAGCGATGCCGTGCCTCGGGCCATTAAATTCCAAAGTAATCCGGTTGTCTTCCTGGCTGGAGGATTCGCCGCGTGCAGCGATCAAATACTTTATGTCACTAAAACCACTATTCTGCAGCGCCTTGGAATCTTCTTGCAGGGTATGCGTGCTGTTTACGATTTGGCCGAGATTCGCGGCCACCAGAGTTTCGGTCCCGCGGCTGTAGACGGCTGCGATTCGCTGGCCAAAATCCGTACCGGAGAAGACAGTCGTACCGGCGTCGAGTTGTGCGCTCATCTGTCGAACCGAGTCAGCGTCCCCGCCGGCGACAAGCATGTTGGGCCTGACAAGCATGATCATTCCGCGCTCATTGCCGCCAAGTGAAGAGAGCGACTGCGCGTCCACGACGCGCAAATTGGCCGTGCCTTGCGGGTTCTTCAAGATCTCAGCAAGATGATTCTGCAAATAATCCTTCAGCCCAGGCCGCCTCACTTCGGCCAACAGGACGGGTCCATGCTCGTTAGAGGTGGAGCTTGCTCTGGCCGTAATCACCACTTCGTCGCCCAAATACTGGCTTATGAATTGAATTTGGTCGATCAACTCCTGGGGAGTGGGGTGCTGATTCGAGTTGCCGCTCTTGCTCCACCATTCCTGCAGGACTTTGCTTTGCGAGAGTTGTTGCTGGAAGATTTTGTTTGCCTGTTGAAGTGCATCCCCGAGGTTGGGGATGCCGATATACAGGACAGTATCCGCGGGCAACAAGGGAAGGATTTTGCTTTCATAACGCGGGCCAGGAGTCTGGATTTCCGCCAATTTCGTGCGAAGTTTTGAAAATTCTGCAAGCAGAGCGAGTTGGTGATCGAGGTCGCTGCTCCATGCAATCTCTTCGCGGACGGGAACAACGCCGACACTCTGGGTTGTTGCCACCACATCGCCGGAATGCAGAATGGATACCGCCCCAGCATGTTTTACGTGGACTTCTCCTTCAATCACGGCCACGCGCGACCCTTTGGTGCCGGAATTCACGGAGAAAACGGTTCCGGTGACGGCTACCGTGCAATCCGGAGCACTCACGTAAAGGTGCCCGATGCGACGCCTCGCCGCTTGCACGATGATGCTCCCCTGGTCGAGATGAATGGTGGTGTCGCGACGCGTGGCGGTTACCGCCAATTCCGCGCGCTGATTCATTTCCACTTGGGAGCCCTCGAAGAGCCGCACCTTGGCACGGGAATTGGCGCCCGTGCGAATGAACTCACCTGCAGCGACTTCGTCACCCGCCTTCAATGCCCGCTCGCCCCTGGGGCCAATGAGATACACTTGCCCTTCAACGGAATCGATCCGCGCGCGGGGGCCCGGAGGGCCTGCGAAGTACCAATTGCCCCCGGCCCAGACCAAAGCAACCAACAAGACCATTGATGCTGTCGCCATGGACAATCTGGCTAAGCTCCACTGAAAGCCCCGGGACGCCGGCTCCATCCGCCATCCCACGCCCGTCGCGTCATTAACCGCACGGCCAGAAGCATAAGAACGGCACGAGACACATTCCCTCAAGTGATCTTCCACGATGAGCGCGCGAGCCGGCGGAAGCTCGTGCCGATGAAAAGCAGGCAGCAGAGAACGAATATCGGCGCAGCCACGGATAGGCTGCAGAGCATTGGTAGCGGCCTCCTGGCCTTCGCTAGTTTGTAACAGCTGCCACACCCGCTCTGCTGACGCGGACAGAGTTTTGGCGTCGGGCTGTTCGCCGCGAAGTTCGGAAATCGCCCGGTCAAGCTGGGCGTCTTGTTTGGATCGAAATAATTTCATGATGCACCTTTCATAAAGCCACGAAGGCCTTTCTTTAGTTGTGCGCGAGCCCGATGCAGGGTGACCGCCACAACGGCCTGAGATGTGTTCATGGTCCGCGCAATTTCGGGGTTATCCAGCCCTTCGAGATAGCGCAGGACAAACATTTCCGCAGCTCGGGGATTCAGCGTGGCCAGCGCCCGCCGAAGCCAATTCTTGATTTCCAAGGAGGAGAGCGCCCGTTCCGGGGAAATGCCGGGATTCGATTCCAGCTCATCGGCTGCTTCCACGGGCATGTTCTCTCGACCGCCCCTTGAGCGGATTAGATCCAGTGCGGCGTTGACTGCCGACCTGTGTAAGTAGCTCTGTAGATTGGAGATACGGCTTGCGTCGACAGTCCCGCGGGCTAACCGGAGGAAGACGGATTGTAAGACGTCTTCAGCGTCCGCCATGTTGCCGGTCAGGCGGTACGCCGCCTTGAGGACACAGGCTTGGTGTGCGCGAAAGACCTCCTCAAGCTGGACGAACACCTGCGTCACCATGATGTTTTCTATCGCGGCCGCCAAGCATCCCTCCTCGGCTCTTCTACCGCCTAAGACGCGATAGCTAGAAACTTCTTAACACACAATCTGAATTCGGAGGCAATTTGGTCGGCGGAACTTCTCAGTTTTGAAATTGCCTCTTGTTGTGGCCTGTAACGGTCGAGCCCAACCCAACACCGCACCCCAGCCTTCTTTCAAGGGAGATTCGAAACGGCCTTGGCGATGAGCCGAGATGTCGGTGACCACCCCTGCTTTGCCCCTGAACGAGATCGACCGGCAGCTTCAGCTCTTCCCCTGTGACAAAAGCGAAGATCTGAATAACTTTGCTGGTAACCGGACTTACGCCCATCCATTCTCCGTAACTTGCAAAACGACCGTACGAGGCAAGGGATAGCGGCCCTGGCTCCCCAGAACTCCCGTTCGAGAACATCGCCAGTGATCTCCCTGAAGCCCCACAGGCGAAAAGAAACGGCTCCGCAAGAGCGGCAAGAGCGACGTGCCAAGAGCAGAAAAGTAGCCGGGAGTGACAACCTGCTTGTCCACAGCGTGCCCCGACTTCTTGTCTGAATTAACTTCTCCTTCCATGATGGCGTCGGTTCCCAGGCGTTGACTCCTCCAGATGTGGTTTTGGGGCTCGGCGTAGCATGACGTGGAGCTCCAGAGATGCTCTTACGGGTTTAGTCAGTCGTTTTGATTCGAAATCACGTTTATCTTTTCGGCCGCAGCATGGCTTTGGCAATGTAAAAAGCAGCCGATAATGATTAGCAAGGATGCGGCACCGATCATTTCGTTTCCGATGAAGAACCCTACCATCGGAACAGTGAATACAGCCTGAATCAACACAGCGAAGCCGCAGATCAGGGCGATAGGCTTGCCCAAACGCGCCTCCCCGAACGTGACGACCAGCACAATCAGTGCAAGGACGATCCAACTCCACGCCATCGAGAGAAAGGCAATCTCGAAAACAGATTGCAGGGCAATCGGCAGATTCGACCCATGCACCACCGGGGCGGAGAACTTTAGATACGCGAGGCAATGCAAGGTGGCAGCCACAAGCAGCACAACGCAACCCAACGTTACCAATGTGCGCGACACCGTGCGGCGAGCAATCATCTGATTCGGTATTTCATCGTCAGGAAGACGAGGGGAGGATGCCTTAAGAGCGCCACTGCGTCAATAGCGACCACGGCAAGTGGACGAAACCAGGCGCTAGGAGTGGAGGCGTAGGGTTAGTTCGCGAATCGGGTGCCGTTTTCTGCACGAAATCAATGGCTGCCGGCGTCCGGATGGTTGCGGTGCCCCTGAATCGCTTGCCACGCGGCAAGGAGTACCCACGAGCAGTTGCACAACACGATCAATCGATCTGCCCACCCATCCAATGCCAGTACACCGGCGGCAAAGCCTTTGGCGCGTGTTGCGGCAAGTGGCCCCCATTGAGCCTCGACACTTGCATGGTCATGATGGCTAGCGTCGCCACCAGCAGCAGGACACTGAATCCAGCTCAGGTTCGCGACGCATAACAACCGGGTTCGCGCCGCACGCCAGTTTTCGTTGCGGCCAAGCGCTACACTCAGCAGCAAGGCTGCGATCGGAAACCCGATAACCCCAAGAAAGCCGGCTATGGCATGTCCGATCTCGTGCGTGATATTAAAAAACGAAGCCATCGCCCCGCCAAGGCCGGCGATGAGCAGCAACCACAAGCCCACCTTTCCGCCACTCGTATGGACCTCTGACCAGATGGCGGCCGCCAACGCCCAGGAACTTGAGCCCATGCACAAAAACATCAACGACAGCACCCAGGCATAGTGGCCGAATGCATATTCGCTGATCACGCGCCACGAGGGTGAAAACTCCGGGCTCAATACATGCAAAGCCGCCAGCAGCAAGATCGTCGCACCAATCAACAAAACGGCCAACCAGGCTGCAAACTCTCTGAACTGCGAGGCACTGCTCGTACCCGGGAATGATTTTGTTGCCGCCTTGTTCATCGCGCCTTCCAGGTCAGCTATTCCTTGCGGCAAAACTTCGCCCGCCATTAGCGGCCTAGAGCATCCCTTCGAGTCGTACATAGCTCGCCTCCATTCCCTTCTCCATGCCCGTTGACAGCATGGCCGCCCGCGTCTTGGCGTCAGACAGTGTCATGCGCACGGTCATCAACGTGCCCGTGCCGTCCGCATCAAATCGCGTTTCCACATGGTTGTCTGGCGTTCGGTCTGGCAAGAACATCCGCTCGACATGCACGATCCTGCTGTAGGGCTCGAGTTCTACGTACTCTCCCGTGAGATGGAATCCTCCGCCCTTCCTGTTGGTCCATTCGTATCGAATCTTGCCGCCCGGTTTTGCCTCGCTGATGCATACCGGCATGGACCACCCTTCCGGACCCAGCAGCCACTTCTGTAGCAGCTTCGGATCGGTGTGCGCTCGGTAAACCGCCTCCGGAGGAGCGGCAAACCGCCTCGTCACGACCACATGTGTGTCACCTTCTGTCTTCACGGTTAGCTTGCTCATCGCTTCTCTCCTGTTCTGGTCGTCGGAGCTTCCATATTGGCCAGCACCTTGTCCAGTCGGTTGTAATTCTTCTCCAAAGCTTTTCGAAGCATTTCCAGCCATTGGTCCATTGCTTCAATACCCGCCTTCGCCAGCCGTCGCGGACGCCTGGTTCCATCCACGCGGCTCACCACGAGTCCCGCATCTTCGAGCGCCTTTAAGTGCTGCGAGATCGCCGGTTGCGTCATCTTGAACGGCGCCGCCAGTTCCATCACCGTCGCTTCGCCCTTCGCCAACCGTGCCAGAATCGCCCGCCGCGTGGGATCGGCCAGCGCGGCAAACGTCATATCCAGATTCATTGCTGCCACCATAAGCAACACCTTATATAAGTATAGGCTTATTGTAAAGCACAATCTTCACTTTGGCCGCAGAGTCGCTTTGGATCAGGAGGCCCCTACGTGGTCGAGATGCACTGCAGCCGATGTCGGATCTGCCGTGCCCGCGAACTGCTCGTTACCTCTGCGCTGGACCTCGTCGAAATTGCCATGGAGATGGGGTTTTCTGATCAAAGCCATCTCACGCACGCATTCAGGCGCGAAACTGCAATGACGCCAGCGGCTTATCGGCGACTGCATCGGGCCTGAGCTCCAAGCGTACAAATGTTGCGTTCGCGCAAGACGGCTTTCGGCTCCCTGTGTCAATCTAGCTCGCATGCTGCGCTCAATTGTTGTCGTTCTATTACTAGCGCCGGCCGCGTTCGGCCAGAGTGACTGGCAACGCATTACGCCCGAATCGGCCGGTCTTGACGCCAACCGGCTCGACGCTATGGAAACAGCGATCAAAGCCGGTGAATTCAAGAAAATCGGGAGCGTTCTGGTCGCTCGTCACGGGCGGCTTGCCTATGAAAGGTACTTTGAGGGTGACGCCGCGACGCTTCGCGACACCCGGTCCGCAACCAAAAGCATCACAAGCCTTCTGCTCGGGCTGGCCATTCAGGACAAGAAGCTCAGCAGCGTGGACGTGAAAATTCTCGATCTGTTGCCTGAGCGCCGACGCAAACTGCAGAACGCCGACCCGCGCAAGGAAAACATCACGGTAGAAGATCTACTGACGATGTCATCGCCGTTGGAGTGCGATGACTGGAACGATGCTTCGCGCGGCAATGAAGAGCGCATGTACCTCATCGAAGACTGGGCGCAGTTCATTCTCGATCTGCCTATCCGAGGACGGATGAGAGTGGGGGAAGCGAAAGAGACTCCCAGGTACGGGCGTAATTTTAGCTACTGCACAGGCGGTGTATTCGTCTTGAGCGAGGTGCTCTCGAAGGCCACTGGACTACGCGCAGACAAGTACGCCGAGGAAAAACTATTTGGCCCGTTGGGTATCCGGAACGCGACGTGGGTCTACTCCCCCTTGGATATCCCGCAAACCGGGGGAGGGCTGCGTCTGAGCAGTCTGGATCTTCTCAAAATTGCCCAGCTTTATCTCAACGGCGGGAAATGGAACGGCAAGCGAATCACTGACGAAGACTGGATTCAAAAATCGATCACGCCTCACGCAGAGATCAACGATCACCAGGAATATGGCTACTTGTGGTGGCTGCAATCATTCAAAGCGCGTGACGCTTCATATCCCGCGTTCTTCATGAGCGGCAACGGCGGCAATAAGGTCGTTGGCTTCCCAACGCTGGACATGGCCGTGGTGATCACCAGCACAAATTACAATGCGCACGGTATGCACGAGCAGACGGAACGTCTCCTCTCCGACTATATCCTCTTGGCCGTCCGCTAAACCGATACTAGGCATAATTGTGCCGATCGGACACCGGACGAGTGCCGAGCAATGGGGAAGTTGGGATTCCTCAACCGGGGCCCAAGTTCCGATGATTACGGCAAGAGACTCAATTCCGTCCCGTCCTTCGCCGATAGGGCCTTCGCGCGCCGCCGAACTCCTTGCTCAAAACGCAAACGGTGTGCCTGTATGAAACGGATATGTCGTACTCGGAAACAAACCGCGCTTGGAGGAAAACGTGCGTGCTGGACAACTGGCGACAAGCGGGCTCACACGATAAGCCCTACCTACCTGGACCTAGCGCCCTGACCGGTTCATTTGCTTTTGCTTACGAGCTTTCGTCCATCCGCCGAGAGGATAAGATTTTTGTGGTTCACCTGCCACCACTGAACCCACTGTTCAGGCGAATCGAAGGTCTGATCGGTCATCAGGTTTAGCCAGCCCAAGGCAATGCGCTTGGTCGAAAAAGGCTCCGGGGTGTCGTAAGCAGCACGGACAACTTTCTCTCCCTTCGCCCACTCCTCGCCGAGTGCGTTTTCAGGGTTCTGAAGCCAAATCATAAAATCCTCCAGACTCGAATAACTCAGTCCTGTTTCTGCCTGGAGGTTCCTCACAGATTGATCTCTAAAGAAAGGCTTATCCCCCCATACCTTGAGCAAGCTGACCCACTCCTCAGCCTTAGAACGAGTCAAGCGCCATGGGTGCGGGCGCGGAATCTGGGCGAAGAATTTCTGCCATTCCTCCTTGGTCGAGAAATCTTTGTTGAACTGGCCGTGCAAATATTCATCGATACGGCGCTGCTGCTCCCCGGATGCGATTGCGATGAGATCGGCAACGTCCAACCTCATTTCCCAGGAGCGCGCTTCGTCGTCAAAATAAAGCGCATTGACCTCAGGGTGGTTGGAAATATCTCCGATGGGTTCCGGACCAAAAACCCAAAGTTCGTAAAGGCCGGGCTGGTGGACAACAAAGCGCAACGTGTGGAGTTGACGGCGTTGGTAAACGTCCTGGTCTGCAGGGATCCCGACGTTCCGGTCGCGAACCTCTAACCGTTCGTCCGTTCCGGACCAGACAAGATTCCGGTCATTTTTTTTCCACCACGTCTCGAGCTCCTGGTAAGAAGAAAAGTCCCGCCCCAACAGCCGCGTCAGTTCTTTGCGAATCTCCTTGGTGCGCTGCCTGTCCCATTGTTCCGGGTCAATCAACCAGGACCAAGCGCGCGCGGCGCCGACATACCCATCCGAAATCAATCTAGGATCACTCATCGAAGCCGTCCCTCGCTCATCGAGGGACATGCAGACGCTGGAATCGACAGCGGGACGAAGGATCAGTTCGCGTTTTGGTCCCTTCGCGAGTTCACGAACGACTCTTCCGTAATCGGATAAGGGAAGGGTCGCCGACCATCTGCTCGTAATCGGCGAGCGAGTTGTGGTATTTTCCCAGAACAAAAGGTTGTCCGAAGTGTCGCTCAGAAGGAGATCATGATGACGCCGAAAACAACATCGATCACGGACGTAGCGGAAGCCTTCTTCGAAGCATGCGAGACAGGCAAGGGATGGGAAGCCTGCCGCCCCTATTGCATGCCGAATGCGACATTCTCGGCACAGGCCGAACCATTGCTGGACGTAAAAACGCTCGCGCAATACACAAACTGGATGAAAGGCATGGTAACCGTCCTGCCGGACACCCGCTACGAGGTGAAATCATTTGCGACGGACAACGCTCGGAACAATGTCGCCGCCTACGGAGTTTTCTATGGGACGCATACCGGCCAGGGTGGGCCGGTTCCTCCCACCGGCCGAAAGATCAGCACGGATTACGTTTACATCATGCAGTTCGACGGCGACAGGATCGCCCACATGACCAAAGTATGGAACGCTGGCCTGGCGCTCAAAGACCTCGGCTGGGCATAGTGGTGGCACCGCCGAGGTGACAGCTAGTTGCCGGCGGATTTGGTTTTTGTGCAGCCCCGAGCGAATCACGGGCTACTCGGAGACTGACACGCCACGCGGCTGCGAGTCGAAGCCGCTGAGGTCGTTGGCACCAAACGACGTGTCGTACAGCCGCACAGCTTCTCGAAATCCACCCTATCGGACTCGTTCACATCAACTGGAGGCACTCCAAATGTCGCCAACGGTGTAGCCTGTCGGAAAGGGATCATCCTCCTCGATAACATAGTTCGCGAACCCCGTGATCCAAGCTTGCCCGCTGATTACCGGAACCACGGCGGCATAAGGCCCAACACGCGTCTCGGCAATCAACCTCCCAGTAAATGTCGTGCCCAGAACTCCTTCGTGGACAAAGTCTTGGAGCCAAGGGCAGTTGTCCCTTCGCGTACAGTGTTGCCATCTTCGCGGACGTGCCTGTGCCGCAAGGCGAGCGATCGAGCGCGCCCGTCCACGACGCCGGTTTATCCCAATCGAGCTTTCCCGTGGACACTATTACCGCATTTCTTCTAGCAGCCTTTGGGTTAATTGCTGGGCCCGATAGCTGTGCGATGGTAATTCCGGAGATCCCGGGATGCTCTGGATGCTCGACCGGTAACTGCTCCGCGGCTGCGGCTTTGATCATTTCCCCAATGCGGACGATGTCGCGCGCTTGGTTCGGTTTCAGTTCCAAACCAAGAGGTTCGGCCTCCGCGATCACATAAAACATCCCTCCATACGCGACATCCACAACTACGGTTCCTAACGTAGGCACGTCGATTGGTTTCGAGATATGAACGGCGAACGCGGGAACGTTTTGAAACGTGACCCGGTTCACCTTCCCGTTCGTAGTTTCCGCTTCTACTTCGACGAGTCCAGCAGGAGTGTCCAAGGTGAGCTTCGTCACTTGACCTCGAATCGGAACCATGCCGGTTTCTAGAAGTACGGTTGCGACGCAAATTGTGTTTGTGCCGGACATCGCGGGGTACTCGACCTGCTCCATGATGACAAAGCCCGCGTCCGCTTTGGGATCGGTTGGCGGCAGAATCAGATTGCGATTGGATGCCGGATGTCCTCTGGGCTCTCTTAGCATTAATTTTCGAAGATTGTCCTCACATGTTTGAAAGTATTTCATTTTCTCTAACATAGTCCTACCGGGAACATCTCGCACACCACCTATAATCACGCGCCCGGGCTCTCCACAGGCATGCGCGTCCACCGCAGAAATCATTCGTGTGAATTTCATTAGCGACTCCGTACCGCTCATTAGGCGGCAAGAACAAATTACCTCACTTCGGCGGCCGACCCTTGGACAAGACCGTAATCGCTTCGAGGGGACGGTCCCTCCGGAGAACTTGCTTTGCGGCCTCTCAATTCCTGAAGGATTCGGCGGATTTTACCGTGATGCCGCATTCGTCGCCTGACATGAGCAATGGCGGTGGCTTGCCTTCACCGCTGGGAACGCATATTGCTTCGTGGTATGCGAAAAAGCTTGGCGTGCCCGTTGCGATGGTCAATAAAGTTGGCCGCTCGTACAAACCGCCGCCAAATGAGATCAATGGAGTCTTCCCGGGTCGTTCCGCGATAGTTGACTCCGATGGAACCGTCCTTCAGTCGATGGACGACAAAGAGGGAATCGGCATTGCGAGCATCACTTTAGATCCGGGCAAGAAAACTCGCGCTGATCAGGTGTGTACGGGAGTAGGGATTGCCGAACTTGCAGTAGCGGACCGGAGGGAGCTGCAGCAGTGGCCGACGAGTATGCCCGAGCGCACAAGTCCTGCGAAAGCAATCCCGCCCGCAAGGCGAAGGCGCTTTCGATCTCAGGGAAGCCCTGAAATTTTCTCGCTGTGTGCCCCGCAGAGAATGCATGCATTTGAAGCAGGCCGTCAGTTAGTTGCGACTCGCGACGTGAGGTCCAACTTCACTATTGGCGACGCAAACCGGGGATCAGTTCAATGCGAGTTTGAGCACCTGTAGCCAACCTTCTTTGCAGTAGCAATTAACAATTTACCGCTGGCTCCTGTACCATGCCGGGCATGGGCAAGGGTCGCCTAGAAGCATTCAGCGATGGCGTGATCGCGATTATCATCACGATTATGGTGCTGGAAATGAAGGTGCCGCGCGGCGAGAGCTTTGCTGCCTTGCGGCCGCTGCTGCCCGTTTTCCTCAGCTACGTGCTGAGCTTTTTGTATGTCGGCATCTATTGGAACAATCACCACCACATGCTGCACACCACGACTCGCGTCACCGGGTCGATTCTGTGGGCTAATTTGCACTTGCTGTTCTGGCTGTCACTATTCCCATTTGCGACCGGTTGGATGGGCCAGAATCATTTTGCGCTTCCGCCCTCTGCACTGTACGGTTTCGTCTTGCTAATGGCAGGCATCGCATATTTCATCTTGCAGCAGGCCATCATTGTCTCGCAGGGGCCAACCTCGGTGCTCCGCAAGGCGATTGGCAGGGATTGGAAGGGAAAGGTTTCGCCGCTATTGTATGTGGCCGGGATAATCAGCAGCCTTTTCTCGTCCTGGATGGCACAGGCGATCTACGTCTTCGTCGCGCTGCTCTGGCTAATTCCTGACCGGCGCATCGAGCATGCCCTTCGGCAGACCCAGAGCTGACTTAAGAAGAACTCCAAAAAGGATGATCGTTTCTGGATGACGGAAAAAAGGCTCAATCTCAGGGTAGCCGACTATACACCCAGAACTTCGTTTTTTTGCGCTTACACTGTGGGGGTTGCCACGGCACCCGCATATACGCGCGACCCTAGTAGGCGGATCGCGTCATCAGTTCTGACCACGCGCCCGAACGCGAAGCTGAACGCCTCTAGGCCCACACGATGCATCTCCTCAGACCAGCCGGTGCACGCGTCACCGACAATCACCGCCTGAAAGTCACAATCGGCAGCCTCGCGTGCGGTTAACCCGACGCAGACATCCGTCGTCAGCCCGACAACGAAGAGCGTTTGCACACCCGCGTTACGCAGTATCTGGTCCAACCTCGTAGAGCTGAACGGCCCACTAGAAACCTTATTGAGGACCTCGCCCGTCATGGGAGCAACAGCTTCATCAATTTCCCAACTGGGATCGTTTACAACCGGGAATACGCGTTCGCCAAGCACCGCCAAGCCCAGCTTGTCGAGGTCCTTCAACCAGCCAGGAAGGTCGCGCCCGTCGAGCATCCAGCACCCCGCGGCTGTAAAGAATATCGGCAACTTTCGCTCGCGAAAACACGCCGGCAGCCGTTGCACATTCGGGACCACCAGCTGCCGCACCCGTTCAAAGTAGCCGCTGGTAACGCCGGGCACAAGTTTTTCGAAGACCTGCGCAAGCGGATAATCGCAGCGAACAAAATAGCGCTGCATGTCGACGACCACGAGTACAGCATGTTGCGTGTCGAAAGCAAACGGCGCTTGCTCCTTCAAGCGAATTACCTCACGCACCTTGTCCTGTTCCGTCATAGCCCTTCCCTGCCAGGCGTTACACCTTTATGCCGGTCACAATGCCCCAGTAACCGAAGGTTTCAATGACTTCGATATTGGCGAATCCGGCCCCGGAAACAATCTCGTTCAGCTCCCGGCCTGAGTACTGGCGACCTTCTGTCCAGAGCAACATGACCGCCGAGAACAGCGCTGGAGCCAGCGGCCCGATTCGATCATCGTTTACCAATGGCTCGTGAATGATAATGCGTCCGCTGCGAGGCAATAAGTCAAATGACTTTTTCGCAAGAAACCTGCATTTATCTTCCGGCCAGTCGTGAAACACCAGCGAATAAAAATGCAGGTCCGCATCCGGAAAACGATCTTTCCACATGTCGCCGGCTTGTGCGGTCACGCGATTGGCATATCCTGCCTCTTTGGCGTATTCACTGGCAAGTTCACAAACGGCAGCCATGTCGAAGACGATGGCACGAAGGTTCGGCCATTGCCGAACCGCGCCAATAGCATGCGCTCCTGAGCCACCACCTACATCGAGCAGAGATCTGTTGCGAGAGAGGTCGAGTTGGCGGGGCCAAGCACACGCCGCTGCCGTGCTTTGGCTGTGCATAGCCCGAGTAAAGACACGGCTTGCGCCTCGTGCGCTCCGAACATTTCTCCCTCGCCGTAACCGAAAGGATGGCCGCTCAGCACGGCTTTCTTCAAGTTATCAGGCGAGACCAGCATGGTAGTCGCCCGCGCGAAGTCCAGCATTCCTTTCCGCGAAAAGGGACCACTGTCCAGCAAGTAGTCACGCCCGAGCGGCGGCGGTGAGAAGGGCGTCTACGGACCTGACGGGTATTGCCAGCGAGGCGGCAAGTTCCTGAATGCTCTTTTCGCTGTCGCCGACGGCTCCGAACATGCCGATTTCATGGGCAACCAGCAATGCGGTAGTTCCGCACACTGCATACAGCGCGTCCATCAAGATCATCACTTGGGTGCAAACCAGCGTCTCTTTTTTGACTTCAAAAAGCGGGAGCGAGTATACATTCATTTCTGCTCAAATAAGTCTGAAATGTCCCGTGGTTCCTATGGGGGCCGGTTGTGGGAAGGGGGGAGCTCCGTTGGCGTTTTGCAGTCGATCATGGGCGGGTGACGGGCGATCCGTAAGTTGAGAAGCTCCCCCAAGATGCTCAAATTCACAGTGGCCGACAATTCAGCAGCGATCTTCGCTGGGCAACTGGAATAAAAAACCCTCCTTGCGATCATTTCGTTGAAAGCGCGTTCTAGGGCCACTGACAAGCGGGCTGGCATACCGAAGAAGATTCTTTTGGCGATGCGAGCGAGAATGGGGCATTAAAATCGTTCGAGATTGCTTCAAGGCTGGATCGTTACCTTTTCGCACACACTCTGGAAAAATGCTCCTTGCATTCTGTGGGCTACTGTCATACTGTCCTATGACAGAAGGCCTACCCCTTGCTCTTTCAGATCAACTTCAAATCCGGCATGCCCGTCTATCTCCAGCTCGTTGATCAGGTCAAGGCCGCTGCCGCCTCCGGCGAGCTGAAGCCCGGCGAGGCGCTTCCCTCCATCCGTCCGCTTGCCGAAGAGCTTCGTCTCAACCGTAACACCGTTGCGAAGGCCTATGCCGAACTCGAAAGCTTGGGCGTAATCGAAAGCCTGCCCGGCAAAGGATGCTTCCTTAAGCAGAATCACTCGCCGTTGCGCAAAGAAATCCGCCGCAAGCTGCTCATCGAGGAAATCGACCAGGCCATTGTCATGGCCCACCATTTACAGGTGCCCGGCCGGGAATTTTTGGAACTAATCCAACAGCGCATGGATTCGTTCGAACACAAGCGGCGCGCCAACGAAGAGCATAAGGAGAAATGATCGATGAACTCACCCACACCAGCCATCGAAATCAAGAATCTCGCTTACGCCTACCGCAAGGCCGAAGCTGTCCATGATTTGAGTTTCCGCGTGCAGCCCGGCCGCTGTTACGGGCTTTTTGGCCGCAATGGCGCAGGTAAGACCACCACCATGAAGTGCCTGTTGAATCTGCTGCGTCCTCAGCGAGGCCTGGCGCGCGTGTTCGGCCTTGAGCCGGGCAAAGCCGAGGTTGAAGTAAAGCGCCGCCTCGCCTACGTCCCGGACCAGTTGGCGTTCTATCCCTGGATGACTGTCCGCGAGACGCTCGACTATCTGGCTTCCTTCCGCGAACACTGGAACCAGAAGAAAGAGCAGGAATTGTTTGACCGCTTCGGGCTCCATCCGTCCAAACGCACTGATGCGCTCTCGAAGGGCCAGCGCACGCAGCTCGCGCTCATCGCCGCCATTTGCCCCGAGCCGGAACTGCTGGTGCTCGATGAACCTACCTCCGGCCTCGACCCCATCGTCCGCCGCGAATTCATCGAGACCGTGATCGGCGCATATCAGGAGGGCCATCCGGGCTCCCGCACCATTCTCGTCTCCACTCACCTCATCGCGGAATTCGAAGGTTTGATCGACGAATTCACGATCATCGACCAGGGCGCTGCTGTCCTGACGCTCGAAGCCGACACCGCACGCGAACGCTATCAGCGCATCCGCGCGCGTTTCTCTCAAGCTCCGCCGGAAATGGAGCTGAAGGGCGCGCTGCGCGTCCGCCGCGAAGGCCGCGAACTGGAGCTGATCGCCAATGGCGGTGGCCCTCCTTTAATGGAAAGCCTGCGTAAACACAATCCTGAAACGCTCACGACCGAGGCGCTGACGTTGGAAGAAATCTTTGTCGCGGCCCTGAAATCCTAGGAGGCTTCCGTGGACACAACGATTGCCGTAACGCGGAACCCACAAGCCATCCGGTTAAAAAAAGAAGCGCGGGCGCTGTTCTGGCCCTGGTGCGGCACCATGATCGCCGGCGTGCTGGTGGTTTTCTTTCCTCACTCCCGTTCTGCGGCGGACCTGGCCGTGCTGGGCTTTTTCTTTGGGATTCCGCTGCTCGCGACTCTCTCGCTTGGCAACGAGTTTTATCACCGGACATTTTCTCTCTGGCTCAGCCAGCCCGCCGGCCGCATGCGACTCTGGGGAGAAAAGATGAGCGTCATGTGCGCCGCGGTCCTTTCTGCGGGAGCCGTTACGATGGCCGGGATGTTCTTCTTCGCCCTACCGGAGATGAACCTCACGTATAACAAAGCGGCGGCCGTTGCCTACATCCTCGTCACCATGGCTTCGGCCACGTACTGGACGCTGGCGGCTCGCTCCACGGCTGGCGGCTTCATTCTGATCGGTTGCATCTTCTGGATTTTTTATATATTCCTTGGAGAAATCCAGAACCTGCCTCAGCGGGACGGCTTGTTTTATGCCGCGCCTCCACCCATCGCGGCCACGATGGCCATTTTCTCGTTCGCTATCTGCTTCTCCGCCCTGATGCTTTGGCTCGGCGCGCGGAGATTGGTCCGCTTCCAGGTCACCGGAGGCAGCAGCGAAGATCTGCTGACGGCCGGTCCGTCAGTGATACCGGAAATATGGGCCAGATGGTTCCGCAGCCAGCCGTCCGGCGCTACTCTCAACCTGATCCGCAAGGAGTTTTGCCTGCTCCGGCCGATCTGGGTGATTGAGTCGTTCGTCGTGGTTTACCTGGCCTTCCTGGCGTTCTTCCGGCTCTTGCCCGTCCCGCCGGTGTTTCTCCTGGAGACTCTGTTTGAGTGGATCGTATTGGGCCCGGTCGCAATGACCGGTTTAGGTTTGGCCGGACTCGCCGGAATCCTTTCTCTGGGCGAGGAGCGGACCTCCGGAACCTTCGCTTGGTACATGACTCTTCCAATTTCGGCGCGCCGCCAATGGCTGATCAAGCTCCTTGTCGCGATGTTCTCGGGGCTGGCCTGCTCCGTTCTGCTACCTGTGCTGACTTTGATGGCAGGCGGTTCCATCTATGGGTCGCCCTTCCTATTTGTTCACGCTGGCGCCGTGCGGGAAGATCTCATCTTCATGCCCATCCTGATTCTTGCGTGCTTCTGGTGCGCGTGCGCCGCAAACGGCACGGTGCGCGCGGCAACCTGGGCGATGCCAGCGATTGCGGCAGTTCCCTTTACAACGGCCGGCGGCCTATGGCTCGGCCGGGAATTGGCGAACGCCACGGGCACGCTCAAGGATCACGTCGTTTCTTCTTTCCACCTCAGCCCAATGGCGTTCGCCAACATTATCGACTATGCCGATACCCACGTGCTGTGGCTGTTTGTCCCGACTTTGCTCGTCGCTCTGTTGCAAAGTTACCGGCTCTTCCGCACGCCGCCCCAAAATAGCGCCTTGTGGATGTTGCGTTGCCTGCTGCCGCTGGTCGCCGTCACGCTTCTGTGGAGTTTTTCCGCCTCTGTGGGGTTCCTCTCCTCGCACTGGGAGCCCTTCCAAGAAGCCCGGCGAGCGCTCGATAAGTTCTATCTGGATACAGGAAAGCTCGAACTCAACGGCGATGATCTGGCCAGAAGCTCCTCCTTCAGTGGGTTGACGTGGCGCTGGCTAAGAGGCTCGAAGATTGTTGTTGCTCCCACTCAATCGCATTTGCCGGGTTATCTCGCCATGATCCATCTGGCCAGCGGTCTGGAGTGCAGGCTGACGGTTGTCCGTTCCGGAGGGACATCGGCATCCTGCGGTAAGCGCTGACAACACAGGACGAGAGGGAGAGCTCGCCTTAGCTGGGCAGCCGATCAGAAGGCTACTGAGTGAGGGGCAATCCGTAAGTTGAGATTTGAGCTCCCCGGCGGGAGGCTCAACTTCAGAGTTGCTGACAATACGTTCCAGAGCGCTGGGCACGTTGTCATTCCGTCTGCACGATTTCATGAGAACCGTCTATTGTCAGAGTTGCGCCCAAGCCCGCATAAGCGTAGTGATCGCCGAAGGCCTTCTGAAGGGCTGTGAACGCTGGCTCTCCCGTGCAATGACCAGGAGCGATGAAGTCTACTTTGAAATGGTCGTGCAGCGCAGTGACGATCTTCTCGATCTCTGCATCGGGCGCCACTACCAGGTGAAAGCCCCCGACTATGAGGTGAATGTGGGGATTGATCGTCATTGCCAGTTCGACGATTCTGTCGATGCCAGGATGAGAACAACCCACAATGATAATCAGCCCATCTGGTGTATTGATGGCAAGCGATAGCTCACGCAATTCGAGCGTACCCGGCTTCTCAGAAACCAGCGTCAATAGGCGTATGTCCGGCGCAATCTCGGTATTTTTATCCAGCAACTGGAAGTTGGCATCAGGCCAGGCAGAACCAAACCGCATAATTTCGGGAGGCGCACCGTTGTAATAGCGCTTCTCCTGCGGGAGTGATGGGTCCCTGCGATAGAAGGTGCTGGGCAAATCTGCGCCGTAAACTCCAAATCCCTCTTTGGGTGCGTAGATAGTGACTTTGGGATTCACACTTAAGACGTGGCTCAATCCACCCATGTGATCGCCGTGGCGGTGCGACATCACAACATAGTCCAATTTGGTTAAATCGATTCCTTTCGCCTTGGAATTCTCAGCCAGGACGCGCGGATTATTCCCGGTATCGAACAAAATCCGTTTTCCGCGATATTCGATGAAAGCGGCATAGCCCCAATCTTTTTGCATCGGCGAGTTTTTGCCAAAGGCATCGTACAAAATCGTGATTCGAGCCTTCGGCGGAACCTGTTGGCCGCTTGCGTCACGGGCATGAAAGCCTCCGCTGAACGCAAGGAGCAATGTGGAGACCGACGCGGCCGAAAATCCGACTCTCATTTGTTCCTCCGGGCAACAAAATCAATTGAGTTTGAGCGGCGGCGAAAGTGTATAACACCCGGGCAAGAATGAAGGTTTACGGCAACTCGGGAAGAAGCGGATTACTTCTTGTTTGCCATCCGGGAGTTATAGCGCGCCGGCCCGAATTGAAATGCTGAGTGCGGCCACGTCTGTCGGCAGACGCGTCATGCGCCGAGAAGAAAAGGCAAGAAAAACCACCAAGCCGCAATCCGCGCCGGAATGGAATCGAAAGGAGTATTTCCGCTAGAAGCGGAAGTTGGTCTCCAGATATCCAAACTGGGCATTTGTACCCGCTGGATAAATGCTCGCCACTACGCTCTTGCCCCAGGCGCGTGCGTAGTACGTCGTGAACGAAAAACCGTAGCGCAATGGCACGTCCATACTGACGTCCCAGACGTTGGCCAGGGCGCGGTTACCGCCGCTGGCGCGGCCCGTGTAACCGAAGGTGTGCGGCTGAAATGCGCCGCCACCGCCGTACCATAGATCGTTCGCATTGGCCAGGCGCAGGGCGTGCAATTCGCTTTTGATGACGAACGAACGCGGCAGACGAAACGTTGCCGATCCGAAGAAATCCTCATTGTTCATCATATTGTAGAACGGAAAACGGGCGTAGGGACGAGGTGTGGGAAGTACCTGGAAGAATGTGCCATGGCGGCCGTCGGCGGGGTCGTTATCGCCGCTGCCGAAGGAGTAGCCCGCGCGAAAAAAGGGGTTGAGGACGTGGATGACCGGCTGCCAACCCGCTTCGCCGACGAAGGCACCGGCTCGCTGCGTGAGAACGCCCCAACTGCCGTTCTGCAAAGCGCCCCAAAATAAGACGTCGAATTGACCGTGATTTTGTGTACGAAAAACATGAATGTAGTCGGCGCCGTAAGTGCCGATGCGAATGTGATTGTGGTCGGCTGCGCGTAACGCCGTGGCGCGATTGTCGGTTTTCAGAACCGAGGCGCGTTCATCGATGTAGCCGAGACTGAAGAGGCGAAATTCGCCGGACGATTTGGCGGAATTGACAAGCACCGTGTACGCACCATAAAAAAGGTCGACATCGAGTTCGCCCATTGCGTCAATTTGGTACACACCGCGCGTAGGACGCGCGCCGAGCAGAGTGAAATTTCCGGCGTGCGTATCGAAGGCCAGTTGTGCTCCGTCAAAGCTGCGGCCGACCGCGGAAAAGTCGAAATCGCCTATGAGGCGCTGCGTGATACGCGTATTGACGAGCGTGGCGAGCGATTTATCCTTCGGACTGACTTCCGCTCCGTCGAGAAAGGTGAAGCGGCCGAGTTTGAGCTTGCCGTCTGAAGGCAGCACAAAGGCCATATACGCCTGACGGACGAAGCCATTGGCGTTATTCTGGCCGCGCCCGTTTGCGGCGAAGTAAGTACCGCCGAGGCCGAGCTGTCCGGGACGCCCGGCCAGAATCGCGCCGGTGGGCAGGTCGAGAATCGCGTCTTGTGCGCCTTCGACGAACCATTCGAAGCGCTCGGATTTTTGACCGAGGCCGACGCGGAGCAGCGAGTGTTCGAAGGCCTGGGTGTTTTGCGCTGGAGTGGGCGCTTGGAACCAATCCCAGGCTTCCGTGCGGAAGCGCCAGTTGACGCTGAGGTCGAGCGGACCGAGCTTGTGGTGAGATGAAGCTTGCGAAGCCGGTTGCGGGCTCGCTTCGGGTCCGCGGGCAGCCGAGGCCGGTTCGTTCGAATTCGTGACCGCGACGAGTTCTTGTGCGGAGGCGGCGCCAGCGAAGAGCATCGCGAGTGCTAGAAATACAATTCGAGGGAGTTTTGTATAAATCATTCTCTATCTTCCTTTCTGCATACACCCAGTTGCGCGCGTGCGCGAACGATTCCGCTGCTTCTGGAGCCGGAGCCGGGAAAAGCTTTTGGTACGAGAAAATTCCAGCGCGAGCGACGGAAGCTTGATGCCAAACGTAGATCACACTGCGTGCCGAGCTGCAGCAAGATCAAGGTAGCCGCAAGGAAAGCGCGGGCGAAAAGAAAGCGCCCTCCCGAATACTGAGGGGTTCGCTGCTTGATAGCGCCGAGAGGCACCCGCCGACGGGCCCCGATGCAGGTCTCCGCGCTATGCAACACGACGCCGGTGACCGGATCCTTGGAGTAGGCGTCCACCGGACAGCCTTGCAGACATGTCGGCTCGATACAGTGATTGCAGCCCATCGAAAGATAGGGAGCGGTGGGTATTCGGGTACCGGCCGCCTTCGATCTCTCCCACCCTTCGCCAGTTGATTTCTGCGGGATTGCCGTTCTGCTCGTTGCAAGCCACAACGCAGCACTTGCAGCCGATAGATTTGGTCATGTCGAAGTGAAACCGATACTGCTCTCCCGGCAAAAGAGGAGGCTGCGGGATGCGCGCTACCGCAGTAGCGAAGGGCGTCCCGCACTGCGGTGCGCCGCTAGAACGCGACCCGATTTTGGGGGTCAACAAAGGGTGGGCAGTCTGTTCTTTTGCTTTTTCGAGTAGGGGCAACAACATAGCGTAGTAGCAAACTCCAACCACGACCCGGTATTTGGCGACCGAATCGACCAAATAGCACGGCTCTTTTGACCCACAGTTTGGCGAACGGGGCATCCTCGCAATGGCTAAAAATCTTTAAGCGCTTTGCGAGTTGCCTCCGTCACGATCTGTCTTTGAGACTGCGGTGTGCGCGATGGAATGGCAAACGCATAATTTGACTTCGGCCCATTACATATTTTGCCGAGGCGGTCTCAAAAAACCGACGCATTCCATTTCTGCTTGTGGCCAGATGACGAGCAAACCGAAGATTGAGAAAGCTAAGTCCTATGCGGTAAGTCCAACTTCAGAGTTAATAATTTGGCGGCTAGCAGCCGAGTGAGTGACGAAGAGAGCGTTAGAATGCAGCATACCTCAATTGACCATCTCGCGGGTGGCACGGCAAATTCGACTTCGATCGTCGGCGATTCGCTGTTACGAGCGGATTGGCCTGCTCCCCCTGCGCAGCGGCTCAGCGGGCAGAGACGTTACGATCCAAGGGTGCTTTACCGCCTGGCAATAATTCAGTTTGCTCGTCAACTCGGTTTTACATTGGCTGAAATCCGATGCTTGTTTTTTGGCTTCCGCGATGTTACCCGCGCGTCGGAACGCTGGCGGACGCTCTCTCAAAGAAAGCTCGCAGAGTTGGAGCATCTAATGAATGGAATTAAAACAGTGCGGGGGTTGCTCAAGAAGTTGATGACAAAATGCCGGCGACACCTTGGATCAATGTGGCAAGGGCATATTTCAGAGCATGCGTAGCGACGAACCAGCTACGTCCCTCGCTCGAAGTGGTAGACGCGGAGAAGAGTGTGCTAAGGCTCTTCGAAAGTGGCTTAAATAGGAAGTTTGGAGCTGCTGATAATCAGCGTGCTCAGCGTGCCGCACAGCGTGCCGCTAGGCTTGCTCCTGACCTGGGGAAGGCTTAAGATTTAACGCGTTCGAGCGGTATCAACGGAGTTCATTTATGTCCGCGAAGAACATCCGACGAACACTTGCAAGTTGGGTGGTCATGGCATTTGTTGCGGCTGCCCTATACGTCTTCATCACGCCGTGGTATCGACAGGGCGAACCGTCTATTCCTGGCAAGAATGCCGAAGACTTTCCCCTCACCGTTGCAGGAAAGCAGACTCGACTCTCCGCGTTTAGAGGAAAAGTCGTTGTTCTCAACTTTTGGGCATCTTGGTGCGGTTCCTGCGTGGAAGAGATGCCAGACTTGGACCGTCTTCAAGCGCGGATCCGCTCACGTGGTGGTATTGTCCTAGCCGTTAGTGTGGATGAGAACTGTGGTAACTACGAAGACTTCCTGAAGAATTATCCTGTACGATTTTCGACTGCCTGCGAGCCGACGAACAAAGTTCCGTCGCACTACCTCTACTCCGGCCCTTTGGATGATGGCCAGATTCCCGAAACCTATATCATCGACCGTGAAGGACGCATTGTGCGAAAGGTTATTGGTCCGCAGCAATGGGACTCCGCAGCAATGAACGCTTATTTTGATTCCATTCTGGCCGCTTCTTGAGCAGAAGTTTCAAACTCCTGAGTGGCCGCTGCCGTCACGGACTCCAGCATGCAATCGTACGATTTTGTCGTTTACCAGGATCTGGCGATTACTTCTGAGCCGCTAGCGATGGACCAATGAACGCGGAGAGGCCAGGGTCGCGAGTGTAATTGAGATTTTTCACCAACTATGCGTTTACTTTCTTTCTCATTTCTCCACCCGAACCCAGCCTGAATCAGTACACACTATAATAGCGTCATCACTCCCCAGTGGACGTTCGCCGTTGTGGGCTTGGCAACACCTTTCCAATCGCACCCGGGATGCTGAATGTCGCCTTTCTGCGCTTCAAGTCGTACGAGACGGTTCTTAGGAAACTCGATCCCCCAGTCGGGTTTCGCAGCCGTGTCTTCATATCGAAGAATCCGAAAATCTGAGAAAAGTCCCAGTAGTTCGTTATTACGATAGGTGGCGTCCTCATCCAAGAGCCGCTCTCTCATCGTGTCCCTATGAAAGTTCTCGATGACGACGACACCGCCCGCTTTCAAGCTGGGCTTAAGTTTGGGCAACAAGTCCCGAAAGGGCTGGTAGGTAAGTACAATCAAATCCCACTGCTCTGTTCCAAAATCAAAATCAGCGTCACGTTTTACGATTGCGTTAAGCTTGACCCCGAGCTTCTTCGCCCGGTTCCGCGCTTGTGCCACTGCAACATAGGCTATATCGAAGCCAGTGACGTCCCATCCGCGAGAAGCTAGGAAGAGGGAATTTCTGCCTGAACCCATGCCCACATCCAGCGCTTTGCCCGGTCTTCGATTGCGAACACATTCAACAAGAAATGCATTTGGATTGTGGTTGAACACCGGCCCCGCCCGGTTCCGATTGTTGAACGGCTGGTTTTGAAGCATCCCGTGCGTAAACACAGACAGTGACGAATAGGAGAAACGGAAGACAATGCTTCATTGGCGCTCTCCTTGCAGCAGGAAACGTGGAAGTGCCCGGGGCACCCGCGGATCCTACAAAGTCCAGTCGCTAACGGGCGGTCCAGCCGCCGTCGATGAGAAGCGTTTCGCCGGTGATCAGCGAGGCTGCGGACGAGGCGAGAAAGACCACGGCGCCAGCCACTTCCATGGGCTCGCCGATGCGGTGGAGGGCGGCGATGCGGTCAATGGTGTCGGTCAGATGGCGCAGGTCGGAGAGATACTCTTCCGTGCCTGGCGTGCGAATAAAAGTGGGGGCGACGGCGTTCACGCGGATTCCATGTTTGCCCCATTCGACAGCCAGGCATTTCGTCAAATGAGCGATGCCGGCTTTGGTCATGCAGTAAACCGATTCGGTGGGAAGTGCAGCGAATCCCGCCTGCGAGCTCATGTTGATGATAGCGCCTTTCTTCTGCTTGATCATCACGCGGCCCGCGGCTTGGCTGGCGAAAAACGTGCCTTTCAGATTGACGGCGAGGGTGGCGTCGAAATCTTCTTCGCGGACCTTCTCGGCGGGATTCTCCGGGGCTATTCCGGCGTTGTTCACGAGAATGTCGATGCGACCGAATTCTTTCACGGTATCGTCGATGGCGCGAAAAATCTGCGGCATGTGGCTCATGTCCATCTGCAAGGGCAGCACGCGCCGGCCCAGTTTGAGGATTTCGGCGGGGAGGTCCGCATTGGCGTTCACGTCGCGCAAGCCGAGGGCGATATCCGCGCCGGCGTGAGCCAGCGCGAGGGAAATGGCGCGTCCCAGGCCGCGAGCGGCGCCGGTCACCAAGGCGATTTCTCCGGTTAAATCGAACCGCGGATAGTCTGTCGCTTGTGGCATGGTGAACTCCTCAAGACTAAGACGGTAGAAGAGTACCAGTAAGAGGGTGGAAGACGATAAGAGCGTAAAAGTGGAAAGTAAAACCTTCGGAGCGCCTCGAAGACGTTTGGATTATGCAATCTGCTTCTGGCAGTACAAGGAGTCTCGGACGCCCGAGTGACGGGGGCCCTTCTCAAGGCCATCGGCCGCCGTTTACGCCGTTGTGGCTTACCAAGGGAGGCTGCACCGCTGAAATCTAGTCCGGTCAACCCGCTCCGCTCGGATCTTGCTTTTTCCATTTCTCTCCTATAGAGTTTCTATAGCAACTCCTATGGAATCTCTATAGGACAGGACAAATGTCGCCTTCCAACACCAATCTCCTCCAGGGCACCCTGGATGTGCTCATCCTTAAAGTTCTTGCGCTCCAGCCAATGCACGGCCTAGGAATCTCCAACCGCATCGCGCAGGTCACCTCGAACACCTTTGTCGTCAAGCCGGGCTCACTCTTTCCCGCCCTTCACCGCATGGAGGAAGCCGGCTGGCTCACGTCCACCTGGGGCGAATCCGAAAACAACCGTCGCGCGAAGTTCTACCGTCTCACCGCCGCCGGCCGCCGACAGCTCAAACAGGAAACCGATCTCTGGGCGCGCATTTCCGCCGCCATGGCCCGCGCTCTTAAAGCAACTTGAGAACGAGCAGCTCTTCGAGGTGGACTATGCTCTTTTGGCCAAAACTCAACTCTCTCTGGCGCAATCTGACCGAGAGGCAGAAAGTGGAAGCGGATCTCGCCAACGAAATACGCTCCTACCGCGAATTGCTCGAAGAACAAAAGATCCGCGAAGGCGCTGATCCGGTCACAGCTCGGCGGGAAGCCTCGATCGAACTCGGCGGCGCCGAAAAGCTCAAGGAAGAAGTTCGGGACGTGCGCCGCGGAGCTGCTTTTGACGTCCTGGGCGCAGAACTTCGGCAATCGTTGCGCGGTCTTCGCCGCAATCCTTCGCTAACCGTCCTCGGCACAACCATGCTCTCCCTCGGCATGGGCGCCTGCATTGTTGTCTTCAGCATCTTCCAATCCGTGCTGCTCAAACCTTTGCCGTTCCGCGAGGCGAATCGCCTGCTCACCATCTCGGAAACCCGCGTCGACCGCGGCATCGATCACGCATCCTTTTCCGAAGCCAATTTCTGGGACGTTCGGTCGTACAATCACTCTTTCAGCGAAGTCGGGGCTTATCACTATGACGAAGCCAACCTAACCGGCTTTGGCCCCGCTGAGAAGGTCGTCGCTTGTGAAGTCAGCGCCGGCTTCTTCCGCACACTCGGCGTCTCTCCGGTTCTCGGCCGCGATTTTTCCTACGACGATGACCGCGGCGGATTCCGAAATTCGGTTGTGATGGTTGGCAACAAATTCTGGAAGACGCGCTTTGGCGGCGATCCAAGAGTTCTCGGTAAAACTCTTCGGCTCAATGACAAGGCCTACGTCGTCATCGGCGTTCTTCCTCCCGGCGAGCCCTGGATCGACGATCAGCTTTACATGCCTTTCGGTTATCGCCCCGACGCCGACCGTACCAGTTGGGAATTTCAAGTCATGGGCCGCCTCAAGCCTGGCGTAACCGGGGAAGCCGCGCAAGCCGATCTCGCTCAAATCGCAGCTTCCCTGGCGCAGTCCTTTCCCAAAGAGGACAAGGGCATCGGCTTTGTCTTCACGCCTTCGAGTACTTGGGTTGCGAGTGATACCACGCGCCGCGCCCTCTGGGTTCTCCTCGGTGCCGTCACCTTTCTTCTTCTCATCGCTTGTCTGAATATCGCCAATCTTCTCCTCGCTCGTGGTACCGCGCGCATGCGCGAAATCGCCGTGCGCACCGCTCTCGGCGCCAGCCGCGCCCGCCTCATTCGCTTCGTGATGATGGAGTCGCTTTTGCTGAACGGCCTCGGCGCGGCGGCAGGATTGTTCGTCGCCTACCTCGGCATCGGCCTCATCCAATCTGTCGAAATTCGCGGCATACCGCGCCTTGCTAACGCCGGGCTCAATACCTGGGTGCTTGCCTTCGCGGTTTTCATCGCCCTGGTGACTGGCGTTCTGTCGGGCCTCGCCCCCGCGCTGCGGGCGCCCGCTTCCGGCATTGCTGCCGCTCTTCGCGATGGCGATCGCCAAACCAGCAGCCGCGGACAAGGCCGGCTTCGCAACGTTCTGGTCACCGGTGAAGTGGCGCTGTCGTTTCTTCTGCTCGTCGGTGCGGGTCTCCTCATCCGCAGCTTCAAAGAACTCATGACCGTGGACCGTGGCTTTCACACCGAAAATCGCCTCATGTTTACCGTCAGCATGCCCGGTTCTTATTGGGAAAAAGGAATCGGCAAACAGTTTCTCGATCGCTTCTTCGAGCGCCTGAAGACGAACCCGCAAGTTCTGGCAGCCGGCGCCGTCAATCAGCGCCCCGTCGAAGGCGGCGATCCCGGCATGGGCATCGACACGCCGCAATCTTCGGCGCCACCCCCTTGGGCCGGATGGCGCATCGTTACGCCGGGTTATTTCGCCGCGGTCGGTCTTCCCCTGGTCCGCGGCAGACTCTTCGATGAAAACGACAAGCCCGTCTGGATTCCCAAAGACGTGCCGCCCTATCCTCGCCGGGTAATCCTCAGTGATCGTCTCGCCAAACAAATTTTCAAGAACGAGGATCCCATCGGAAAGAAAGTGGTTCTCTGGAAGGGCCAAAGCAGCGGCCTCGCCGAAGTTGTGGGTGTTGTGGGGGATAGTCGCGAGCGCGGTCTCGCCGAAAATCCGACGCTCACCGTCTATCTTCCCTACGGAACGAACGCCCTGACCAGCGAGTTCGTCGTTCACACGCGCGACAATCCGCTTGCGCTGGTTCCGACCATTCGCTCGCTCGTCGGCCAACTCGATCCCAATCTTCCCATTTCCGACGTGCGCTCCTTCGACCAGGTCGTGTACCGTTCCGTCGCTCCACAACGCCTCAATGCCATTCTCCTGTCCATCTTCAGCGTGCTGGCTCTTCTGCTCGCCACAACCGGCATTTACGGCGTACTCTCCTACTCCATCACGCGGCGCACGCCCGAAATCGGTCTCCGCGTGGCACTCGGCGCTACTCGCTCCAATATCCTGGGCATGACCATTCGGGAGGGCTTGCGTCCTGCTCTCATCGGCGTGCTCCTCGGAGCCATCGGCGCCTTCTGGCTCTCCCGTTACTTGGCTACTCTTCTCTTCGGCGTAAAACCCTTCGACGCCGAAGAGAAGAGTAGCCAAGTAA
>Ga0209577_10000635_pt1 | contig 35031 bp, 41 predicted proteins | sample GraSoiAngelo_109_FD_185874 | JGI IMG/M metagenome (GOLD analysis project Ga0209577, IMG submission 185874) | Grasslands soil microbial communities from the Angelo Coastal Reserve, California, USA - 14_0903_12_20cm (SPAdes) (version 2) | ecosystem: Environmental > Terrestrial > Soil > Grasslands... | reverse complement strand
AGACCGAGCGTCTGCGCCGTCTGAGACCAGGTGTTGAACAGCCCGGGCTGGGCCCTGCTCGACATGAAGATCACGTCCTTCATGTCGGGCGTGAACAGAGCCTGCTCGTCCCAGGCGGGGTTGTGGGTGAGCTGCCTGATCCGGCAGGCCCTTTCGTTGTCGATCAGGCGGCAGAAGAACAGCTCGGGATTTCCCGCCGACCCGCTGGTCTCGGTGTAGAGGAACCCGCTGCCGTCAGGGGCCCACCACTGCGTCTCGTACCAATGGCCGTTGGCGGGGCGCACCACGTGGATGTTCCTCAGCGACGGAACCCCGTGCTTGACCGAGAAGTCGGCCACGCGGACGTCCCATTTGCCCTGCCCGCCTCCGGTGATGAAATTCCAGTTCAGGTGGGCCCATTCGACGTGCCTGCCGTCGGGCGACCAGTACGCGTGGTAGTCGTCGATGCCCTCGCCGGCGCCCGGTCCGGCGGATGCCGGCTGCACGTCGGTGAGCTGCGTCTGATCGGAGCCGTCGGGATGCATCGCCCACAGCGAGGAGCCCATGCCGCCATAGCCCGGGGAGCCGATCGTCATGTAGTGCCCGCGCCAGGAGTGGAATAGGACCCAGTCGCCCTGCGGCCTGACGGCGGGAACGCCGTTGACGTTGTCGGTGCCGGAGCCCGGCCCCGAGCACGTGCGGCAGCGCAGCCTCCTTCCAGCCGGCCAGCTTGCGCTGTACACCTGGTTGCCCGAGCCGCGCTTGAAGTCCTTGCCGAACAGGACCGTGTTGCCGTCCGGCATGAACACCGGCGCCTGCCCGTACGCGTAGCGGTTCGTCGACTCGGTGAATCTCGCGGTCGAATAGTCGATGGCGGCGGCTGACGCCGCCGGCGCGGCAAGCGAGGCGACGATCGCCAGCGCTGCTCCGAACACTGCGTTGCGCACGGCTCCTCCCGCGGGTCATGCCGCCCTCCCCTAGGAACGGCCCTGGATGGCGGAAAGGTATGAGGTACGCGAGCGTATTTGTCAAGTTGCTACCGCGCGGCACAGCGTCACCCGGGCAAGAAAGAGAAAATCTTGGCTCCGGCGGGCGTCGCGATCGCCGCGCCGGTTCGCCAACACACCGCGGGAGGAGCAAGTGCAGAGAGAAGTCATCAATCGGTGGACGTGGCAGGACAGGTTCGGATTGATCCAGGCCACGAGGACGACCGGGGCCGAGCAGGTCCTCTACTGCGTGGGGCAGACCTCGGTCGACGAGAATGGAAGCCCCCTGCACGAGATCGAGGTGACGGCGGTGAGGTGATGACACGGCGCTCGCTCATCTGGCCGGCCGGCACGACCGCCGGGCTGCTCGTCCCGCTGGCGATCCTCGATCGTCGGATGCAGGCCACCGGTGGGCCCGGGATCATCCCGTTCGAGCTGGCCGGCCCGCCCCGAAGCAAGCGGATATTGCGAGCGTGGGGCGCCGAGGGCCGGCGTGCGGCGCGGGCGTCGCTGCTGCTCGACTTCCCCTATCTGGCCGCCTACACGACGCTGAACGTGCGGCTCACCGCGCGGGCCGCCGAGGCCCTGGCCGCCGGGGGTCGAGGGCGCGCGGCGTCGGCCGGCTCCGCAGTGGCCGCGATCCAGATCGCCGCGGGCGCCTGCGACGCGGTCGAGAACGCCGCGCTGCTCGGCGTTGTGGCGCGAGACGGGGACCCCCGCCTTGCCTCGCTCGCCCGGGGCGCCGCCACCGCGAAGTTCGCCGGTCTGATCGCCGGATGGCTGTACGGCGCCGCCGCGTTGGCGGCACGGCGTCACACCGGGTAGGCCACCCCGGCGTCCTTCGGGCGGCCTCACCCGGCTCAGGGGGGCGCCGGCAACCCGACCAGCTGAACGACGGCGAACACGAGTATCGCCAGCCCCACTCCAACGATGCCGGCGCGGACCGCCCGGATCTGGAAGTGCCCGCTGATCCCGACCAGGAACAGGACCGTCGCCAGGAATACCGTGTCGCGCACGTACTTGTCCGCGGTCTCGCCGGCGTCCGACCCAAAGCGGAATGACGTGTCCGCAGCCTTGTCCTCGGCTGCGGCGAGCTTTTCCTGCGGGATCACGTATTGGGGCATGTACGCCGGTCCGGGCGGAGCATTGGGGTTGTGGGCCGGGTCCGTCGCGAGCCAGGCGAAGAACGCCGGCCGGTAGCCCGGCCGCAGGCGCTTCTGCGCGAGCAGCTCGGCGCGCTTGTTGTTCACGGAGAACGCCGAGAACCATGCGTTGAAGGAGACCGAGTCGAGCGTCCTCGTGACAATCGCCTCGGTGTTGGCGGCGTTTGCCTTGGTCCTCAGCGAAGACGCCCTGGCCAGCGACACCGAGGACTTGGTGCTCCACTTCGCGGCCGCGAACCCCGAGTACGCCGCCAGCACCGCTACCAGCGAGAGGATCACGGCCTCGAGCACCGTGATCCATCGGTCCCGGTGCCCCCGGCCCCAGCCCTGCTCACCGTGCTTGCGATGCTCGGAGATCTCCTTGCCGACTTCGCTCGGCGAAAGCCCCTCAGGCACGCATCAGCCCTCCTGGCGGGTTCGCGACCGCCTCGTCCCGGCAATGCGTGGCCCGCGCCCCGAGCGCCATGTGCCCACGATAATCGCCGAGCGGACGGCTGGACGCCGTGATCGACCACTCCCGCTCCGGCGGCGTCTACGCGAACAGCTCGGCCGCCGCGGCGGCGAGCTCGTCGGGCGGGACCTCTCGGGTGTGCTGCGCGATGTTCCAGCGGTGACCGAATGGGTCGGTGAGCTGTCCCTGGCGCTCGCCCCAGAACTGGTCAGCGAGCTCGTGGTGGACCTCGGCGCCCGCCGCGAGCGCGCGCGCCCACAACCCATCCGCGTCGTCGGTGGAGATCTGAAGCACGGTGGCGGTGCCGCCGATGCTCAGAGGAGAGACGATCCCCATCGCGGGAAACTCGCTTCCCACGTGGACCGGCGAGTCTCCGATTCGCAGCTCCACCGTCAGCGCCCGGCCGTCTGGCAGCGGCACGCGGCCGACCTCTTCGGCCCCGAATGCTCGCGCGTACCACGCCGTCGCGGTAGCGGCATCCCCCGCGACGATGTGAGGCGTCAAGCCGGTCAGGTTCATGCCGCCACGCCGCGGCGCCGGCGTTCCAGCGCGCGGCGGTAGTTGAGCCGGAGAAGCTCGATCACGTCGCGGACGTCGGCGTCGCTCTCGATCCGGCGCGCCGCGGGGCCCCGCGCCTCGGGGAACACGGGGTGGGGGATGATCCGGCCCTGTCGCCGTAGGTCCTCCCAGACGTCCTTGGGAAAGCTGAAGTGGGCGGCGTGATCGCCGTGGAGGTGCCCGAGCTCCCGGTGCCCCACGCGGAACGCGACCGAGGCGCCGCGGGCGCCCGGCCCGACGGTCACCTCGGGCCATGATCCGGCCTCGTCGATGATCCGCTGGCTCGCTGTCCGGGTGGGGTTCGCTGTGTCCTTGGCCGTGCTCACGTTGATGCTCCCTGGGGTCGATTGACGTCGTCTAACGGCAAACTACAAGTTCAAGTAAGCTTGAAGTCAAGGCGGTCACGTCCCGGATGGCGGAGCTCCTGACAATCGGCGAAGTGTCACGGCGCAGCGGCGTCGCTTCTTCGGCGCTCCGGTTCTACGAGCAGCGCGGGCTGATCAGCTCGGAGCGTGCCGGGTCGGGCCACCGCCGCTACGCCCGCCCGGTTCTGCGACGGATCGCCTTCATCGTGTTCGCCCAGCGGATCGGCTTGACGCTCGAGGAGATTGGCGCGGAGCTCGCCAAGCTCCCTCCCGACCGGGCGCCCAATCGGCGCGACTGGTCGCGGCTGTCCACGCGTTGGGGCGCCCGGATCGATGCGCGCATCGCCGAGCTCGAGCGGCTGAAGGCCGGCCTGACGGAGTGCATCGGGTGCGGCTGTCTGTCGCTCAACCGCTGCAAGCTCTCGAATCCGGAGGACCGCGCCGCGCGCCTCGGACCAGGACCGCGCTACTGGATCGGCGACCGGCCGGCCGCCGGGTAGCGCTGCTGCTGACGGCCGAGAGTCGCGTGCAGCCAATCGAACACGCGCTGGTCGCGGATTCCCGGCGAGCGGGGCTCGCAATGCCAGTCGGATCCCTCCTCCGCCGGGAACCTTGCAATCTCCTTCGGGCCGGTTCCCATCCTTGATCTGGCCCGCCACCGCCCGGCACTCCCCGGCGTCGGCCTGTCCGCTGTACGTCGAGCCGAGCGCGATCGAGAGCCCGAACTCGAAGTCGTCGTTTTTGAACATCCGAGCCACGTCTACCTCCTTCGGCGTCGCAGGTCAGCCGGGTCTACCCTTGTCTGCATGTCTGCTGATCCAAGCCCATCCGGCGACGACCTGTTCGGCGAAGAGCACGTACGCGTATACCGGGACACCGACGGCGAGCAGGGATACGACTGGCGGGGCGCAACGATCCTGCTGCTGAGCACCACCGGGCGACACTCCGGAGAGGAGCGTACGACTCCGCTCATCCATCGCACCGATGGAGGCTCGTGGGTCATCGTCGCCTCCAAGGGCGGGGCCCCCGACCATCCCAGCTGGTACAAGAACCTCGAGGCGAACCCCGACGCGACGATCCAGGTCAGGCGCGAACGGATCCCCGTGCGCGCCCGCACCGCGCAAGGATCCGAGCGCACACGGCTGTGGGAGCTGATGAACGAGGTCTGGCCCGCCTACGACGAGTACCAACGGCGTACCGACCGGGAGATCCCGGTCGTCGTGCTCGAGCGGCGATAGGCGACCTGCGCCACGGAGGCGGGGGGGTCCCGCCGGATACCCGGCGCGCGCTGCCGTTTACTCCCGGGACGCCCGGGTAGCACTCGACCACCAGGTCCGATGTGGGAAGGAGAGGCAAGATGCTAATCGCCCTGGTAGTGATTCTGCTCGTGCTCGCCCTCGTGGGCGGGATTGCGGTTCACCCGCTGCTGTTCCTGCTCGCGCTGCTCGCGCTGCTGGCCTTCTTCATGGGTGGCCGTGGGCGCACCGTCCCGTAGGAGGCCACGATGGCATTCGCACTGAGACGGCCCTACCGAGCGTCGCGCCGCACCGCGGCCCCGGTGGAGGAGGCTCCGTACCGGACGCCCGGACGTACCCGGGTCACCGCGGCGCGCGGCGCGTGGGCGATCGGATCGGGGATGGTGCTGCTCGCGCGGATCCTGCGAGTCGTGGTGGGAGTGATCGTCGCGATCATCGTCGCCGCGATTCTGCTGCGGGTCCTGGGAGCCAACCCCCACAACACGATCGTCCGGGACGTTCACGACGCCGGGCGGGCGCTCGTTGGCCCGTTCGACGGACTGTTCTCGATCAAGCCGCCGAATCTCGCGATGGCGGTCAACTGGGGTCTCGCCGCGGTCGTCTACCTGGTCGTGGGCGGGTTCATCGCCCGGGCCATCGCGCGGGCCGCGCCGCGCGGCGTCCATCCTGCGCGGCCGGTCGTCTAAAGGCTCTGCGGCCGCCTGCGCGCGATCGCCCGGCGGTGCGCCTTCGTCCAGCCAGAGGCCCGGATGGCCGCGCACGCCGACCCGCCATTCGCCCGCTGGGTGGGCGTAAGGGGCACGAAGCCGGTGTCTTCGATCACCGTCGCGGTCATCTTGTGATGCGGATCGGTCAGCGTGCAGAGCCGGAGGACGTCCGGAGTGGCAGCGGCCGCCTCGTAGCCCCAGAGATACCCGACGCCGGGCTGGTTGGCAGCCCACAGCTCGCACTCCGCTCTCACGTTCACGCTCGGTGAGTCGACGACGATCTGCGTGGCGTAATCGGACTCGTACACCGTGCAGGTGGTGGGGCCTTCGGAGGATGCGGGCAGCGAGATGAGATATGGGGAGGGCGCCTTGAAATACGGCGCTGTGGGGGTTTGGGCAGCTAAGCCCACGGCGTCTGCGCCGGCCGGCTTCTGGGCGCCACCGCCGCACGCGGCCAGGGCCGTTGCCACAGCAACGAGCGCGGCGATGCACCGCGTGCCGACGATCACGCTTTCAATTATGCGGCCATATCATGCGCACGACCGGATGCCGAGGGGCCGCTGAATGATCGGGGAAGTCGCGCGCGTGGCGCTCGCCGCGATGCTGCTCGCTGCAGCCGGCTCGAAGCTGGCCGATCGTAGGGCGAGCCGGGAGGCGATCGTCGCGTTCGGCGTGCCGCAACGTGCCGCGGGCGCACTCGGATGGGCCCTGATCGTGAGCGAGTTGGCGATCGCGACCGCGGTGCTGCTCGATCCGTCGACGGCCGCGGGCGCCGCGGCCGCGCTGGTGCTGCTGGCGATCCTCAGTGTCACCGTCGCGGCGAACTTGGTACGCAGGCGCAATCCCGAATGCCACTGCTTTGGGCGGCTCTCCAACGGCCCGATCGGGGCCTCGACGCTGGCCCGCAACGGCTTCCTCGCCTCGATCGCCGGTTACGTTGCGGCCGGCGGCCGCGCGCCGGCGGTGTTCGCGGGGCTTGCGGTGGTGTCGGCCGTGGCATGGCTCGCGCTCGGGACGCTACGGCCGCGTGCCCGGCGCGGAGCCGGGGCGCCGGGATTTGCACTGGTAGATGCCGCCGGGGCACAATGGACGCTCCTGGCGCTGCTGGGCAAGCGGCATCCGGTGCTTCTGGTGTTCAGCCACCCCTCGTGTGGGGCGTGTCAGGCGCTGCGCACCGATCTGGATGACTGGCATGCGCGGCTCGGCGATCGCCTGACCGTCGCGGTGGTCGAGCAAACACAAGCGGCTCGTACCGCCGATTACCCGGTCCTGCTCGACCGCGGAGGGGACGTCGCGACCGCGTACGGCGTGACCGCGACCCCGAGCGCGGTGCTGATAGACCGCAACGGGCGTCGGGCTTCCGCGATGGCTCGGGGGGCCGACGAGATCGACGAGCTGGTCGGCCGCAGGTTCAGGCTGGACGATTCCCCGCGGTTCGAGCGCCGCACGCTGATCGTCCGAGCGGCCCGTGGCGCGACGACATTAGGAGCGTTCCCGCTCATTGCCGCGGCCTGTGGCTCAAGCACCTCGTCCTCGAGCCACAGCGCGTCCACCCGGTCGGCGACGACGGCCGCGACCTCGACGCCGCCCACGTCGCTGAAGGTCGGCGGGGCCTACATCTGTCGGCAGAAGTACGCCTTGTGCACGAACGCGCCGTGCCGGCCGGACCCGCACAACCCGAAGGTCGTGATCTGCGACTGCGTCGTCAAGGACGGCTACTCGGTCGGACTCACCTCGTGCGCGAGCAAGGTTCCACACGGCAGCACCCTGTATTCGACCTTCTCCACCGAGCTGGTCAGGGGCAACGTCCGGGCGATGAGGTGCGGAGCGAACATCGCGTGGGCGAATTGTGTCGATGCGCCCTGCAAGCTTGACCCGAACGACTCCGGCAAGGCCACCTGCCAGTGTCCGCTGGTCAAGACCGGTCCGTCGTTCACCTTCGGCGGCAACTGCGACACGAGCACCTGTGGAAAGACCGTCTGGTCGGGGGCGCACACGAACCTCGGGGGCCCTCAGGTCGCCGAGGCGCTGCAGCGGCTCGGGCAGCCGCTGGCGACGCCGAAGCCCTGTCCGAAGGCGTAGCTGCTTCGCCAGGGGGCGGCTGCGGGGATGTTGCGTAACGGCTTCCTCTACGCACGGTCTCGCAGCTCGATGACTGATTCCATGTCGAGAAGCTCTGACCGGCTCCGCTCTAGAGGTGAAGGGCCGCGACAGGCACGGCCCACGACACCAGGAGACCACCATGCCGAAGTACCTGCTCCTCAAGCACTACCGCGGCGGCCCGGAGCCGCATCATCCCTTCCCCCCGATGGACCAGTGGGCCCCTGAAGACGTGGAGGCGCACATGTCCTTCCTCAGGCACGTCAGCGAGCTGCTCCAAGAGTCGGGCGAGTACGTCGACGGGCAGGCGCTCACGCCCGCGCAGACCTGGGTGCGTTATGGCGGCCCGGACGCCGCGCCGGTCACCACCGACGGTCCGCTGCCAGAGACCAGCGATCTGGTGGCGGGCTGGTACATGGTCGACGTCGAGTCGCACGAGCGCGCGGTCGAGCTCGCGGCCTACATCTCCTCCGAGCCCGGTCCGGGCGGCGGGCCGCTGTACGAGTGGATCGACGTCCGGGAGGTCATGTCCGGGACGCCGTCGGAAGACTGACCCGGCGTGATCGACGAGTCGACGCGACAGCTGGACGAGGGCGCGCTGCGCGCCCTCGTCCCTCGGGTGCTCGCGGGCCTGGTCCGGCGGGGCGAGGACTTCGATGCCGCCGAGGACGCGCTGCAGGAGGCGCTGCTGGAGGCCCTGCGGGTGTGGCCCGAGCACCCGCCGCGTGACCCGCGCGCGTGGCTGGCGACCGTGGCGACCCGGCGACTCGTCGACGCCCGCCGCAGCGAGGCCGCCCGTCACCGCCGCGAGGAGGCGACGTACTCCGAGCCGCCGCCCGCCGCCACCGAAGAGGGCGATGACACCCTGTTCATGCTCTTCTGCTGCTGCCACCCCGACCTCGCGCCCGCTTCCCAGGTGGCGCTGACCCTGCGCGCGGTCGGCGGCCTCACCACCCGGGAGATCGCCGACGCCTTCTACGTGCCGGAGGCGACGATGGCGCAGCGGATCAGCCGCACCAAGCGCGCCCTGCACGGGCGCCGCTTGGACCAGCCCGGCGATCTCGCCGTCGTGCTGCGCGTGCTCTACCTGATCTACACGGCCGGCCACGCCGGCCGGGTGGACCTGGCGCGCGAGGCGATCCGGCTCGCCCGCCAGCTCACGCTGGCCACCGAGGAACCGGAGGCGCGGGGGCTGCTCGCGCTGATGCTGCTTAACCACGCCCGCCTACCGGCGCGACTCGACTCAGAGGGTCGCATCGTCACGCTCGACCGACAGGACCGCAGCCTGTGGGACACCCGCGAGATCGCCGAGGGCGTGCGGGTCCTGCAGTCGGCGCTGGCCAGGCAGACGGAGGAACGGCGTCCCGGGCGTTACCAGATCGAGGCCGCCATCGCCGCGCTGCACGACGACGCGGCCGGCGCCGAGGAAACCGACTGGCCCCAGATCCTCGCCTGGTACGACGACCTCGTCGCCCTAACCGACGACCCGGTGCGCCAGGACCCCGCCGCGGTGCTCGGGCGCGCGGTCGCGGTCGGCCACGTCCTCGGCGCTGCCGCCGGGCTGCGCGAGACCGACCGGCTGCGCGAGGTGCTCGGCGAGCGGCATCGGTGGCACGCCGTCCGCGGCCATCTGCGCGAGCTGGGAGGCGACCTGCCCGCGGCCGCCACGGCGTACGCCGAGGCCGCCCGGCGCGCGACGAACGTCGCCGAGCGCGACCATCTGGTCCGTCGGGCGGCCCGCGCGCGGGCCGCCGGGCTACGGTCGAGCGCGTGACGATCCAACGAATTGAGATTGCCGCGGGAGAGCCGTACGCCCGGGTCGTTTATCCGGTGCCCCCTGCCGCCGGCTCGTAGACGAGGATCGCGACGCCGTCGCCTACGACCTTCGAGTCCACGAGCCGCAGCTTCTTCTTGTCGCTCGTCTCCCCGAAGATCCGGTCGCCGCTCCCCAGCACGACAGGGAACACCATCAGGTTTAGCTGGTCGACCAAGTCGTGCTCGAACAGGGTCTGCGCGAGTTGCCTACTGCCGTGGACGTAGATGTTCCCGCTGTGCTCGTCTCGCACGCGTCTGACCGCCTCGATCGGGTCACTGTCGAGCACGGTCGTGTTGGTCCAGCGCGAGGCGTCCGCCTTCGAGCCGACCACGTACTTGGGCAGGTTGTTGAACCTGTCGGCGAAGTCGCCTTCGCGCTGGGGCCACGCGTCGGCGAAGCCGTCGTACGTCACTCGGCCCAGTAGGAGGGCATCAGAGTCGAGCACCTCGTCGTACTTGAACTTGTCGCCCTCCTCGCCGCGCGAGAACTCGAACGACCAGCCCCCGTACTTGAAGTCCTCAGCTCCGCCCGGATCCTGCATCACGCCATCCAGCGAAACGAACTCCGTGACAACGATACGGCCCATCCGCTACCTCCTTGCTCGATGCTAAGCTATTCAACCGTGAGGTTTAGCAACCTACCAGATGAATACAAGTCCTAGCGACCGCCTCAGCCTGACCTTCGCCGCCCTCGCCGACCCGACTCGACGCGTGATCCTGACGCGGCTCACTGAGGGCGACGCGACCGTGAGCGAGCTCGCCGAGCCCCTGCCGATTAGCGTTCAGGGCGTGTCCAAGCATCTGAGGGTTCTCGAGCGTGCCGGTCTGATCACGCGCACGCGGTCAGCCCAGCTGCGCCCCTCGCAGCTGCGGGCGGCCCCATTGAAGGATGCCGCGGACTGGCTGGGGTCTTATCAGCGGTTCTGGGAGGCCGGCTTCGAGCGACTCGCGGAGCGACTCTCGAATGACTGAAGGGGCCAGCGAATACGGGATCAGGATCAGCCGCTTGTTCGACGCTCCGCCCGAGCGGGTCTGGAGGGAATGGACGGAGCCTGAGCGCTTCGCCGACTGGTACGGCGGCCCGCAATGCGAAGTCCCGCTCGACAGCGTGTCGATGGACGTGCGCCCAGGCGGCAAATGGCGGCTGACGATGTTCGCCCCTCCCGATCGGCGCAGGATCGACTGGAAAGGCGAGTACCTCGAGGTCGCTGCACCCGAACGGCTCGTTTTCACCGTGTCCGATCAGCCAGGCGACGACGCCTTTGAACTCGTCACCGTCGCCTTCACTCCCGTCGACGGCGAACGGACCGAGATGCTGTTCGAGCAGCGCGGGTCGATGTCACCCGAGCAGTACGAGCGCGCGGCTAAGGGCTGGGGCGGCTTCTTCGACCGGATGGACGAGCGCCTTGCCACCGCCTGAACGAGCCAGAGAACTAACCGCTCACGCGCTCGCGCCTTCGGTCGCCGGATTGCCACGCGTGTGCGCCTCGCGGTATTCGCCCGCCTGGCCATCCGCCTCCGGGTCGCCGGACGCGGACGCCGCGTCGCGTGCTCCCGCGCGCGCACGGCCGGGCTCGACCGCCGCGAGCACGACGACGAGCGCGCAGCCCACGAGCGCTGCCGCGACCCAGAACGCGAGGTGGTAGCCCGACGTGAGTGCGGAGGCGAGCGGATGCCCGGTCGCTGTCAACGTGTTCGTGCGCGATGTCGAGAGCGTCGCGAGCACCGCGAGCCCGAGCGCGCCGCCGACCTGCGCGGTCGTGTTCACGAGGCCCGAGGCGAGGCCGGCATCCTGCTGCGTCGCGCCAGACATCGCGAGGTTCATGAGCGCCGGGAACGCGACGCCCGCACCGAGGCCAAGAAGCAGCATCGATGGCGCGACCTGCGTCGCGTAGTCCGCGTGCACCGGCGCAAGCGCGAACACGATGAGGCCCGCGAGCACGAACGCGAGACCCGCTAGCAGCGCGCGCCGGGCGCCCAGCGCCATGAAGATGCGCTCCGAATACCGGATCGAGAGCGTCCCCATCGCGATCGTCACGGGTAGGAACGCGAGGCCGATTTCCAGCGCGTCGTAGCCGAGCACGCGGCGCAGGTAGAGCGCGCCGAGGAAGAACATCCCGAACATCCCGGCGACCGACAGAATCTGGATCGTGTTCGCCGCCGCGACCGGCCGTGAGCGGAAGATCCGCAGCGGTATCAACGGACGCCGCGCGCGTGTCTCGCGCGTGAGGAACAAGACCATCAGCGCGATCGAGCCCGCCCCGAAGAGCAGCGTGCTCGTCGAGCCCCAGCCGTGTTTGGCCGCGACGCCCACAATCGTGTACACGCCGAGCATCAACCCGCTCGTGATCAGCACTGCGCCTGGGACATCGGCGCCCTCGCGCAGTCCAATGCCGGGCTCGTCGGGCACCAGCCGCCGCGCCGCGAGTGCCGTCGCGATGCCGATCGGCAGGTTCACGAAGAAGATCCAATGCCAGTTGATCGACTGCGTCAGCACGCCGCCTGCCAGCAGCCCGACGGAGCCGCCCGCCGAGGCGACGAACGCGAACACGCCGATCGCCTTTGCCTGCTCGCGCGCGTCCGAGAACATGGTCACGATCATCCCGAGGATCACGGCCGAGGTCATCGCGCCCCCGACGCCCTGGAGGAAGCGCGCGGCAACGAGCCACCACGCGGCCTGAGCGACGCCGCACAGAAGCGACGCGCTCGTGAACAGTGCTACGCCCGTGAGGAAGACGCGCCGGCGGCCGATCAGGTCGCCGAGGCGCCCGGCCAGCAACAGCAGTCCGCCGAACGCGATCAGGTACGCGTTGACGACCCACGCGAGGCTCGAGGTCGAGAACCGCAGGTCTTGCTGAATCGACGGCAGCGCGACGTTCACGATCGTCACGTCGAGGACGATCATGAGCATCCCTAGGCAGAGCACGTAGAGGGCGAGCCAACGCGAGCGGTCGGTCGTCGCGCTCATACTGTCGCAGCCCCCTGCACGAGCGCGTCGGCGAGCTTGTCGAGCAGCTCCCTCGTCCCGTGCTCGCGCGCCTCCGGCGTGTCCTCACCGTCGAGGAACACGCCCTGCTCGGTGTAGCGCAGGTGCGTTCGGCCGCCGTCCGCGAGCAGCTCGACGGTCGTGACTGAAACCGACATCCGCACGCCGTCGCGGTGCATGTCGTAGGTGTAAACGAGCCGCTCGTCGGCGACGATGTCTTCGTAGCGCGCGTCGTAGGAGTAGACCGCGCCCCCGACCGTCGCCTCGAAGTGCTCGCGCCCGCCCTCGCGGAAGTCCAGCTTGTGCTGCTGGTCGCCGCCCGGCCCGAACCACTGACCCTTCGCATCTACGTTTGCCCACGCCGCGAACACGCGCGCGGGGGATGCGTCGTAGTCGCGCTCGATCACGAACGTCGAGTGGGTCGCTGACCTCTTGCTCATTTCGATCTCCTTTTCGATCTCGTCTTCTTTGACTGGGTGGACCGCGCTGACTCATCGGTGTCTGCCGCGAGAAGGTCGCCCAGCCGGTCGAGCCGAGCCTCCCACGCCGCGCGCCGCTCCCTGATCCAGCGCTCGGCCGTGCTCAGAGCGAGCGGCTCGATCTCGCATGTGCGCACGCGCCCCAACTTGTGCGAGCGGACCACTCCACTCGCCTCGAGCACGTGCAGGTGCTGCACGACCGCTGGCAGGGAGATGGCCAGCGGCCTCGCTAACTCGCTCACGGACGCTGGGCCGTCGAGCAGCCGATCGATCATCGCACGCCGGTTCGCGTCAGAGAGCGCGTGGAAGACCACGTCGATCGGCGGCTCGCCTGAGGCGTGTTGCGCGTGCGAATGCTGAAGCATTCACTTAAGTATTGCATGTCTGGGAGCGGCGATACAACGGCGCACCGAGCGCTGTGGGACCTCCGCCCCCTCGCGTTCCAGGGCGCCGGGCGAGCGCTCGCGTCCGCGAAGGCGGCGGTCCTGTCCCGGATGAACGCCTTGGATGCGGGGGTGAAAGGGGGCGTTCGAGCAGGGGCTGTAAGTGTCGCCCTGCGCCCCCGACGAGCGATCAGCGCGACAGCGTCACGGCCAGCACCGACAGATCCCCCACATGGTGGGCGAGGTGGACCCAGCCGACGTCGTTGCAGTCGGTCAATCGCGAATCAACCAGCTGCTGCGCTCGTGTGAGCGCGTCGGCCGCGTGCGCCGCCGAGCTCCCCCGCGCGGGGGTGGGTTCGGTGTGCTTCATGTCCGGTCTCCTGTTCGTTGGGCACCGACGAACCCTCGCCCCCCCTCGCTCACGAGGATAGCCACCGGCCCAAGCCCCGCCTAAAGGCGAGACCCAGTACCGCCCCTGACGCGGCACCGCAAGCAACCGAGACGGCGACCGAGATCACCGCCCTACTCAGACGTGCCGCACCCGTTCCTGGGCCGTGGCGCGCAGCGTCGCGTCCACTTGTGGCGCGCGGCGGAGCAGCTCCTCGAGCGTGGCCGGAGCGAGCACCAGGAGCCGGGCGTCGGAGCTCGCGAGGACCTCGGCCGTGCGCGCATAGCCGAAGCCGGCGCCCCAATCGAGCGCGGCCAGCTCGCCGAAGAAGTCGCCCGGACCGAGCTCGCGGAGCTTGCCCTCGAGCCCGCGGACCTCGACCGTGCCCTCGACCACCACGTAGAAATGACGGCTTCCCTGCCAACGGTGGACCACCGTCTCGCCCGGCCGCGCGCGCTGTTCCTCGGCCGAGCGCAGGATGACCTCCAGCGCCTCTCCGTCCAGCTCGGCGAACAGCGGTAGCGCGCGAATCGTCCGCTCGTCGAAATCGCTGGAGTCGGCCCAGCCTCCGCTGACGTCCGGGTGGCGATCCTGTGCCCTGGCGGACGGGCGCGCCGGCGCCAGCTTAGGCCGGGGCGCGGTCGCGAACCACTCGAGCGTTTCGGTCACATCCTGCGGACCGCTCGTGTGGTTCATCACGCACATCCGGATCGCGTACGTCCCTCGCAGGCGGGTCGAGGACAGAAGACCGCGGCCGGTCAGTTCGAACGCGGCCAAGAGCTCGGCATTCAGGCGCTCCAGCGTCGCGTCGTCTTCGACGCCGTCGAACCTCCGCCGGAAGGCGACGATCCCGAGCGAGGCGGGCGACATCAGCTCGAGCGCCGGGAGCTCGCGTATCCGCCGTTCGGCCAGCAGCGCGAGGTCGATCGCGCGATCGATCGCGGCGCGGAATGCGTCGGCGCCGAAGTAATTGAACGACAGCCAGATCTTTAGAGCCCGCGCCGACCGCGTGAGCTGCACGCCGAGATCAGAGAAGTTCACGGGCTCGCCCTTGTAGTCAGCGAGGTAGTCGGGGTTGATGGTGAACGCCTGGGCAAGCAGGCGCCCCTCGCGGACCAGCACCGCGCCGCACTCGATCGGCTGGTACAGCCACTTGTGCGGGTCGAGCGTCACCGAGTCGGCCAGCTCGATCCCGGCAATCGCCGCCCGGCCTCGCTCGCTCAGCGCGGCGAAGCCGCCGTAGGCGCCATCGACGTGCAGCCACAGCCCGCGTTCACGGCAGATGGCCGACAGCTCGCCGAGCCGATCGACCGCGCCGGTGTTGGTCGCGCCCGCATTGGCAGCCACGATCAGCGGCTGGCGGCCGGCTTTCGCGTCGGCGTCGATCGCGCCAACGAGCGCGTCAACGCGGAGCCGGTGGGTCGCGTCGGTTGGGAGGATGCGGACCTGGTCAGGCCGGAACCCGAGCAACCGCGCCGCCCGCGCGATCGACGAATGCGTCTGGTCCGCGGTGTAGAGCACGACGCGATTGGACATCGGCCCGAGCAGCGACTCGCGGGCACATGCCAGCGCCGTGATGTTCGCCGCCGACCCGCCGCTGACGAGAATCCCACCAGCATCTGCTGGGTAGCCGATCCACTCCTTGAACCAGCCGAGCACGGTCAGCTCGACCTGACTGGGGCCGGCGGCCGAAAGCCACGAGCCGACGTCGATATCAAGCGCACTCGCGATCAGATCGCCGAGCGCGCCCGGAAACGTGCTCGAGGCGGGGATGAACGCGAAATAGCCCCGGTGGGCGAGCCGGCTCATCGGCACCAACACACTTTCGGCGAGCTGCCCCATCAGCTCGTTCCAGTCGCCCGGGGCGTCCGGCGGCGCCCCGCCAAGGCGGGTGCGCAACTCGGACGGATCGCCGCGGCGCAACGCCGGGATCGACGGATCGGTCAGCTCCCGGGCGAGCAGGTCGACGGTCGCGTATCCGAGCTGACGGATCTGCTCGCTCGTCAGTCCGAGCGGATCGCGGTCCAGATCCACGCTAGCGCCCCCAAGCAGTACTGCCCTCGGCTCTCACCCGTCTGAAAGCATACGGCGGTTGAGCCCCGCCGTGCAGCCGATCGAAGCGGTGCGCTCACGCGCTCCGAACCTCGCCGATGCGATCGCCGCGGTCGAGATCGCAGATGACGAGGAGACGCGCGACGCCGTATTCCGCTTTCGCTATTCGGTGTACGTCGAGGAGCTCCGGCGCCGCGTGGGGGCGATCGACGACGACCGCGGTTTGGTCCATGACCCGGAGGACGACGAGCCCGTCACCACGCTTCTCTACACCCGCGGCGACGACGGAAGCCTCACCGGCACCGCCCGCGTTCGCGGCTGGGCGGCGGGCACGGTCCCGCCCCAGGTGCAAAACAGGTTCTCGATGGACCGCTTCGACGGCTTGGCCGGGCTGCGAACCGCCGAGCTCGGGCGGGTGATGCTCCGGCGCGACCGGCGCGGCCACTTCGGCCTGACCTCGCTGCTGTGCGCCACTTACCAGCTGGTTGCGCATGAGCTCGGATCGGATGTGATGTTCCTGACGTGCTTGAGCGGGCTTGTTCGCTATTACCGGCAGGTCGGTTTTCGGACTTACGACGCGCACCTCGTCCCCACCCCGGACGGCGTCACCGTGCCGATGATCCTCGTGCCGTCGGACCGGTCCTACCTGGACGGCGTGGGATCGTTTTTGGCGCCTCTGGTGGGAGCGTTCTACAGGCCCGGAAAGCGCGAGCCGGTCGACATCGGTCGATGGTCCAAGCAATTCGATGCCGACTACGCTCCGATCGAGCTCGACTCGGACGCCGTCTGGGAGCGCGTCCGCCGGCTCTACGGCGCGAGCGGTCCCGATCCGCCGTTCCTCGACGCGCTCGACTCGCGAACGGTGCATATGCTGGCCGACCAGGGCTTCCTGATGAGGGTCGAGCCCGGGCAGCTACTGACGAAGAAGGGCCTCGTGGAGCGGGAGCTGTTCGTTGTGCTCGAGGGCGTCTTCGAGGTCCACGACGGCGACCGCCGGTTGCGCGTCGTGGGGCCCGGCGAGGTGATCGGGGAGGTTGGCTTCTTCGCGACGGCGAAGCAGCGGAGCGCCTCGGTCACCTGCGCTGCGCCCGGTCAGGTGCTGGTCATTCGCCGCCACTGGCTGGATGCACTGCGCCACTCGGATCCTGGTTGTGCGGCCGACATCCTGTTCGAGCTGGCTCGAGCGCTCGCCGACCGGATGTCTGCGCCGGGGCCGTGAGCGTCGGCCAGCAGCGATGAGTCACCGGCGGGCCACCTTGCGCCGGGTCCTCACCGACCATGCGCTGCGCCGCGTAGAGCTGGCCTTTTTCGCGTTTGGGGTGGCCGAATACGGCGTGTGGGTGGCGGTGCTCGTGTACGCGTACCAGCGCGGCGGGGCGACGCTCGCGGGAGTGATCGCCGTCGTCCAGCTGATCCCCGCGGCTGTGGTCGCGCCGCTCGCCGCTCGTTCCGCGGATCATCGGGGCGCCGCAGCGACCCTCAAGCTCGGCTACGCGCTACAAGCGCTGACGCTGAGCGCCACCGCTGCCGCCCTGCTGGCCGGCGCTCCGTCGGTAATCGTGTACGTCGGCGCCGTGGTGACGGCCAGCGCGGTGACGCTGGTCCGCCCCGCACAGTCGGCGCTGCTTCCCTCGCTGGTCTCCGAGCCGGCCGACCTCACGGCGGCAAACGCGGTCAGCACGTGGATGGAGAGCGTGAGCGTGCTGGTCGGCCCAGCGCTCGCCGGGGTAATGATCGGAATTGACGGCCCCGGCGCCGCGCTGGCGCTGTTCGCCGCGGCGCTGCTGGCCGGCGCCGTGCTCGTCGCCCCACTGGCCGGCGCTGGCGGCTTCGCCGTCGGTGATGCGGAGGACGACCCCGCGGGCGCCGGCGTGCTGAGCGCGCTGCGGGACGACCCGGGCGTGTCGGTCCTGTTGGGCCTGGTGGGCGTGCAGTTCATCGCGGTGGGTGCCCTCGACGTGCTCGAGGTCGTGCTCGCGGTGAGCGTGCTGGGACTCGGTCCGTCGGGCGCGGGATACCTCGGGGCGGCGTACGGGGCAGGAGCCGCGGTCGGCGCGGTCGGGGCGTTCACCCTGATCGGCCGCCCCCGCCTGACCGCGACGGCCCTGGCGGCCGCCGGGGTGTTCGGAGCGGCGTTCGTCGGGCTCGGCGCTTGGACCGTGGTGGCGGGCGCATTCGCGCTGATCTGCGTGGTGGGCGCCGGTCACGCGGTGCTCGACGTGGCCAGCCGCACGATCCTGCACCGGGTGGTCCCGGTGACGATCCGCGGCCGGGTGTTCGGGATCCAGGAAGGCCTCAGCATGCTGGGCCTGGCGATCGGCTCGATCCTCGTAGCGCCGCTCGTCCATGCCGGCGGTGCCGCGCTCGCGACCGCTGTGATCGGTGGGCTGCTCGTGGTGGCGACGCTGTTCAGCGCGCCAACACTAGGCGGGATCGAACGCGCGGCACCGCCACCCAGCGCCGAGCTCGCCGCGCTCCGCCGCTCGGCTCTGTTCGAGCTGCTGGCCGGGCCCGTGCTCGAGGACCTCGCCCGCGCGCTCATCGCCCGATCCGTCGAAGCGGGGGTGGCGGTCGTGCGCGAGGGCGACCCCGGGAACCTGTTCTATCTGGTCGCCGCCGGCGAGTTCGACGTATCGGTCGCCGGGCGCCATATCAGGACGCTCGTCACCGGTGACGGCTTCGGTGAGATCGCACTGCTGCGCGACGGCATCCGCACCGCGACGGTGACCGCCCGCACGCGGGCGAGGCTATACGCGCTCCCGCGCGAGCCGTTCCTGGAAGCGGTCACCGGGTCGCACCAGGTGCACCAAGCGGCCGAGGAGCTTGTCAGCGACCGCCTCGCCAACGCCTAGCCTAGCCCGCGGACGATGATCGCCGTGCCAGCCGAAGCGGCAACTCCCCTAGACAAAGGCGATCCCCCGAAGCCCTCTGTCGGACTCGAACCGACGACCCCTTCCTTACCATGGAAGTGCTCTACCAGCTGAGCTAAGAGGGCACTTGCAGGGATTTCCCGGATCTTGCGCGCTTCCCCCGCGATTTCGTACTGCACGGGTACTGCAGAATTCGGGTCGGCCGCTGCTGCGGGCAAGGCTAGCTCATGCTCGTCTACCCCGCCGGGCACTGCTTGACATGGGGCGCTGGCCGTCAGCATCGGCTCACGCGACCCGCAGCTCGCGACGTCGACCGGCGAGGGCAACCTGGCGGGCCCGGATGCGCTCGTCGCTGCTGGACGAGCGCCTGACGATCTGGGAAAGGTTGAAGCAGCCGAGGATCGCGAGGTCCTCGCGCCGGCACTGAAGCATCGCCTCGAAGTCTGAGCGGCGCGAGTCGGTCAGGTACGCGTCGAACCTGTCGTCGTCGGTCGGAGCAGTCGCCAACGCCCGGTGAAACGAGCGGCTCCCGCGCATCAGCGCGATGAACTCGTCCCGATCCGACGGCGCCGGGGAGCGCAGGAACACGCGCTGATGTCGCGCACCGAGATCTCCTCGCATGCCCGCTCGGCGAACCGCGCGGACCCGGTGTCTAACAGCTGGCGCCGGCGCTCGTCGACCCCAAGACGCTTGGAGAGCACCACGTCCATCGAGCCTTCGTTGGGGCATGGGTGGGGTTGTGGATGGGTGATGGTCGTCGTACGCTATGCGCTGGACTGGGAAGACATTGATGGCGGCTGTGGAGGGTCCGGCGGGCTGGGGCGCGCGGGACGGAAAGGGGACACGATGGATGCTCGGTGGGTGTCGCGTTGCGTAGCGACGATCTGTGTTGGCGCGGTTTGGCTTGGTTTGGTGGCTGCTGGGGCGTTGGCGGCGGTGACGCCGGGGTGGGAGTGCGTTCCGACGACGGCCGGTCAGGCAGTGGTGTCGGGCGGATCGCTTCGTCTCCGTCGTGTGGGGCGGGTACGACGGCGGTGCTCGCGCCGACGTATGTCTCTAGTGGGGTGGGGGGCAAGCCGACGGTGCAGTTCTCGGCGGTGAACGTGCAGGTCGTGTCGGGTTCGGGCAGCACCGATGGGGTGGTGAATGGCGAGGGGAACCTGATCGTTGGTTACGCGGAGAACTCGGGCGGCTTCTCGCGGGCGGGGTCGCACGATCTGGTGGTCGGCGCGAATAACGGTTGGAAGAGCTATGGAGAGATCGTCGGCGGTAACCAGAATCAGGCGCTGGGCACGTACGCGACGGTGTTCGGGCGCTCGAACAAGGCATCGGGCGGCTCAAGCCTCGCCGCGGGCGAGGCCAACACCGCCTCGGGCGAGGACTCCTCGGTCAGCGGCGGTGCGCACGACAGCGCCAGCGGCTCGGATGCGAGCGTGTCCGGCGGTGAGTACAACCTCGCCGGCGGCGCGGGATCCTCGGTCAACGGAGGGGAGCGCAACGCGGCCACGGATGCGTTCGGCGCGATTCTCGGTGGCGGCTCGAACACCACCGGCACAGGCTCCAACCCCCACGCGACCGACTGCTCCGGCATCGGCAACCCGGAGGCGAACGCGATCAGCGGCGGGACGGACAACATTGCGCGCGGACAGGCCGGAGCGATCAGCGGCGGCAACACGAACTACGCCACCGGCACGTTCGGCGCGTGGGTCGGCGGCGGATTCAGCAACGACTCCACTGGGAGCTCCACGGCGATCAGCGGCGGAGCGCACAACTCCGCAACCGGAGACAACGCCACCGTCGGCGGCGGCGACACCAACACCGCGGGTGCCGGATCGAGCTCGGTGACCGGTGGTGACAACAACGCCGCCAACGCATCGAACAGCTCGGTCAGTGGCGGGGAACACAACACCGCGTCCGGCGCTGGCAGCTCGGTCGTCGGCGATTCCCATGAAACGAACTCCGCCAGCGACTCAACCGCGGGTGTGTTCGCGGAGCAGGCTGGGATCACGCTCGGCTCCGGCACAATCGGCGCGAACGCGTGCCTGCGCTCGACGCTAAACATCAGCGGGGTTCAGACCCAGGACCTACCGTTCTGGCAGCCTTCGGGCGGCGATCTGCCGGCCGGGCTGGTGGCCCTGCCCGAGCGCGTCACCTCCGCCGGCCACGTGCAGGGCGATTTCTGCAACGTGACGACGAGCGCGATTTCGGAGCCGGGGCAGGCGTTCACGTACTGGTCGCTGAGGTGACCCCGAGGTCGTGACAACACGCGGTCGCGTCGGGTCTAGGCTCCCGACGCGACCGCATGCGGCCCTCGGAAGGCTTTAGGGTCGTAGGCGTCCACCGCCGCGACACGGCCGCCGATCTCCCCGGAACCTCGGGCGGGACTCGATACGAGCACCGATCAACGATCAGGGCAAGTCGCCCAGCATGCGGGCGAGTGCGAGTTCCGCTCCCGCGTTTGCAGACCCGGCTTCATCGCGGCGGCGATCCGCCTCTGCGCCTCAGGGGCACGGACTCCTTCGGCAAAGAGATCGGAGTCGCGACGAAAATCGTCGGCGAGCGCGAGCGCGATCGAGAGTTCATACATCTCCCGCGCCCAGCTACGCACCGCCACTGATCGCGCTAGGTGCGCTGCGTCCCTCCAGCGGTCGAGACGGATGCGGCGGACGGACTCAGTACGAGGCCTGAAGCAGGGACATCATCGTCCCGGCCGAGCCCGGTCCCACCGGGGAGCCGCTGGAGTCGGCGAAGCCGATCTCGAGGTGCGGGCCGGTCGAGATGCCGACGATGCCGGGACCGACCGAGCTCATCGCCTCGCCCGCGCTGACATGGGCGCCAACGGGCTGCTGGTCGACCGGGCCGGCGTGCCCGTAGTAGACGTAGCTGTAGCCCCCGACCGGGCTGTCGCAGTGGAGCACCGGCGCCCAGGGACCGAAGCCACCGATCCCGTGGAGCACGATCGTCCCGGAGCACACCGCGAACTCCGGCGTATCGCCGGGCGCCGATATGTCGACGCCGTCGTCCGGCGACCAGGTGCCCGGGGGCGACGCCGCGTCCTTCGGGAGCGGGAACGTGAACCCGCCGCTGCTGCCGGCGGGGCTCCCGGTGGTCGGGCCGACGGGGAACCCGGAGCCGGCCGCCGCCGCGGCCCTGGCCGCCTGCGCGGCCTGAAGCTTGTTGAGCTGGTTCTGGAGGCTCGACACCTCGTCGCGCGCGCTGGCCAGTGCTCCGGCCTTCCTGGCCCGGTCGCGGGCGACGACGAGGCGCTGCTGGACGAGCGCGAGCCGCGCGCCCGCCAGGCTGTTTCGCTCATGCAGGACCGAGACCGTCAGCGCTTGCTGGCGGACCTCGAGCGCTCCGAGGCGGACCGCCTCGGCGGCAACCTGCCGCCGGGCCCGGCGCACCTGGGTGACCACCTGGACGTCCTGCCGCTGGATCTTCTGCGCGAACGAGAGCCGCTCGAGCAGGTCCTGGAAGCCGCGCGACTCGAGCACCACCGTCATAAGGTCCGGGTGGTCGGACTCGTAGGTGCTCACGAGCTGCTGGGAGAGAGCCTGTTCGCCGTGGGTCTCGAGAGCCTGGAGGGCCGCCAATCGCTTGCGGGCAGCGTTCAGCTGGACCTGCAGCCGGATGAGCTCGGCGCGCTTGGCGTCGAGGTCGGCCTGGATCCGGGAGATGCGCGCCTGGAGCCCTCCGATGCTCGAGTTGAGCTGGCCAAGGCGGCCAGATGCCGCGCTGACCTGGTTCTGTAGCGCGGACACCTTGCTCTGACCAGCGTTGAGCTTCTGCTGAAGCGCTCCCTCACTCGCGGCGTGCGAGATCGGCGACTCGATCCCGAGCCCCAGCGTCGCGAGCAGCGCGAGCCCCGCCGCGAACGCCGCGCGTGCCACTCGGATGGATGGCCTTCGGACTCTGAGCATCAGTGTTCGACGGAGCCGCGGAACGCACCGCAGCATCCGTTATTTCCCTGCACCCAGGGAGTTCGGGCGGCGATGACCGTAACACGGCGGACCGTCTTCCGGCCTCACCAGAGGCCTCTGCAAGCGATCCTGCAGCCGGAGGGATGAGGGGTCGGTGCGCGACGGGCCGGGGGCTCGCTCAGGCTCTTGAGATCGCGACCGTCCGGAGCTCGCGCGGCGCGCCCTTGGCCTTCAGTCGCTTGGACCGGGCCGTCTTGAGCCCCTCGGTGTCGATTCGTTCCAGCACGGGGTCGGAGACCACGACCTGCTCCGCCTTCGCGCAGTCGGCCACCCGTGCGGCGATGTTCACGTCGACGCCCAGGTAGTCGCCGCCGAGCTTGCGAGGCCGTCCCCAGTGGACCCCGGCGCGCATCCGCGGCCGGTACCCCGCGACCTCGATCGCGCCAACCGCGTCCTGGGCATCCAGGGCCGCGTCGACCGCGTGCTGGGCTTCGACGAACGTCGCCATCACTCCGTCCCCGAGGCGCTTGACGATTCGGCCTTCGTGCTCGAGGACGGCGGCCTCGATCGCGTCCCCCACGGCGCGCAGCAGCTCGAGCGCGGCCGCGTCCCCCGCTTCGAGAGCCCACGAGGAGAACCCGACCAGATCGGTGAACAGGAGGGCCAGCTCGCGGTCGCCCCGACCCCGTCCGGTTGCCTCCGATAGGGACTGCCAGAGCTGAAGGCCGGCCAGACCGAGCTCCTTGACGACGCTGTCGCGCTCGGGCTGCATCGCGGAGACGCCGCGTGCGATCACCTGTACGGGGGTGTCACCCGTGGTCGACAGCGCGTCGCCGAAGCGCTCGTCCCCCGGAATCCGTCCGCGCAGGCCCCGGGCGACGGCGAGAAGCCCCGGCCGGGTGTCGAGGCCGATGGCGCGGGCGCGGAGCCGGGCCATCCGGCCCTGTGCGTCCTCGGACTGCGCCCCGTCGGGCGGCTGGACGGGCTGCGAGCGTTCGCGCTCCTCAGTCGTCATCAGCGGCGAGGATAGTGTTGTGGCGTGGCTGTGACGTTGCGGGACTCGCCCGTTCACGTGTCCGAGGGCGGGTCGGCGATGGCCCCCGTCCAGATCGATGGGCTGCCGGCGGAGATCGAGGGGCTGGGGCGGCGGTGGAAGCGAAAGGTGGAGTTCCACATGACGGTCATCGGGCAAGCGGTGATCGATGCGGCCGGCGGTGGCGATCCGGCGGCGTGGGATAAGGTCGCGGGCGTCCTCGAAGCACGATCGCTCGGCCCGATCCGCGTCACGCGCGAGCTTCGTCGGGTGCAACATCCCGGGAGGCCGGAGCTCGAGACGATCGTGGTGATGGTGGAGTGTCCGGCGTTGCCCGGCGTCTACCGCGAGCTGTCGAAGGAGCTCGGAGCGAGTCTCCGGCCGATCCCTTCGCACATCACCCTTTACTCCACCGATCCCAAGGAGGGAATCGGGATCAACAACGATGAGCAGTTACGCGAGCGCGCGCCCGAGTTGAGCGAGGCGGAACAGGAGCAGCTGCGCCGGGCGATGCGGTTCGACGAGGTGTTCAACCCCCTATCGCGGCAGTGATGGCGGGGGCAGGATTCGAACCTGCGAAGGCAGTGCCATGCGGTTTACAGCCGCACCCCTTTGACCGCTCGGGAACCCCGCCGGGGCGCGTCGAGTCTAGCGTCGGGAGCCGGCCGATCGGGCGGACGACCGCGCCCTACGACGCGTCCCGCAGCCGCTGCGCCTCGGGCAGCGCCTCGAGCTTCTTCAGCGTGTGGTTCTCGATCTGGCGGATCCGCTCGCGGGTGACGTTGAAGGCCCGGCCGACCTCCTCGAGCGTGTAAGGCCTCTCGCCGGTCAGCCCGAACCGCATCTCGATCACCTCGCGCTCGCGCGCGGGTAGCGCGTTCAAAGCCCGCCGCAGGTTCTCCTGGCGCAGGTGCTCGGCCGCCTGCTCGAACGGCGACTCGGCCGTCTGGTCCTCGACGAAGTCCCCGAGCTCGGACTCCTCCTCCTCGCCGATCGGCTTCTCCAGCGAGATCGGCTGCTGAGCCATCCGGAGCACGTCGCGCACCTCGCGGACGGTGGTCTCGAGCTCGTCGGCGATCTCGTCGGGCGTAGGCTCGCGCCCGAGCTGCTGCACGAGCTGCCGCTCGACGTGGACGACCTTGTTGAGCTTCTCGACCATGTGCACCGGGATCCGGATCGTCCGCCCCTTGTCGGCGATCGCCCGCGTCACCGCCTGGCGGATCCACCAGGTGGCGTACGTCGAGAACTTGTAGCCCCGGCGGTAGTCGAACTTCTCGACCGCGCGGATCAATCCCATCGAGCCCTCCTGGATCAGATCCAGGAAGGTCAGCCCGCGCCCCAGATACGCCTTCGCAATCGAGACGACCAGCCGCAGGTTGGCCTCGATCATCTGCTGCTTGGCGAGCATGTCGCCCCGCTCGATCCGCCGCGCCAGCGAGACCTCCTGGGCGGCGGTCAGCAGGTCGACCCTTCCGATCGACCTCAGGTACAGCCGCAGCGAGTCCAGCGACGGCTCGACGGTCAGGTCGACCTCGACCTTCTTCGTGGCCGGCTGCTCCCGTTGTGACCTGGAGGCTTCGGCGGCCGCCCGCTCCACGGTTCCCCCCTCCGACTTGGCGATCCGCCCGTCGGCCTCGACGACGTCGATGCCCGACTCGTCCAGGTAGGCATGCAACTCCTGTACCTGCTCTTTGGTGACCTCGATCTCCTCGAGGCACGCCGCTATCCGGTCGAAGGTCAGGAACCCACGTTCGTGACCTTCGGCGATCAGCGGCTTGAACTCATCCAGCTCCGCGATCGGAGCCTCGTCCCCCAAAAGTGCAATTGCGTCTTCGCTCACAGCCCCTGAGCTCCCTTCCGTCGCGATCCGCTCACGACAGACACCCTCTCGGTCGTCCTTCTCTCTCCCTCCGACGCTCACAGTGATACCACAATCGACGCTCTTGTCCACTCCCGCCAGCGGCCCGGGCGGCCGACCCCTCTACCCTTCACTGCAGCGATGACCACCGAACGATCCGATGCCGTGACCCTGATCGACGTCCAAGCGCAGCGTCCGACCGTGCAGCTGAGCCTCTCGCGGGTCGGCGTGACCGACGTCGAGAAGGTCATCCACCTCAATCACAGCGGCGCCGAGCAGCTGTTCCTAGCCCGCTTCGAGTGCGTCGTGGAGCTCGGCCCCGGCCAGAAGGGCGCGCACATGTCGCGCTTCGAGGAGGTCGTCAACGACGCGATCAACGCGGTGGTCCTGAACGAGACCACGTTCAAGGCCGAGACGCTGGCCGAGCACATTGCCCAGCTCGTCCGGACGCGCCAGCAGGCCCGCCGCGCCGAGGTGACGGTGGAGGCTCGCTTCCCCGAGCACAAGCCGGCGCCCTCGTCGGGGATCCAGACCCAGGAGCTCTACACGCTCCACGGTTCGGCGATCTGCACCGAGTTCGGCACGCGCCGCCTGATCGGCGTCACGGCGCAGGGGATGACCGCCTGCCCGTGCGCCCAGGAGCTCGTGGCCGGCAAGGCGCGGGAACGACTCCGGGAGCAGGATTTCGACGAGGAGCAGATCGAGCAGATCCTGGAGACGGTTCCCGTCGCGACCCACAACCAACGGGGCCTGGGCACCCTGCACATCGGGTGCACGGAGCTGTGCGACGACGAGATCGACGCCGCCGTCCTGCTCGAGATCGTGGAGCAATCGATGTCATCCGAGATCTACGAGCTGATGAAGCGCTCCGACGAGGCGCTGGTCGTGGAGAAGGCCCATCGCCGCCCGCGGTTCGTCGAGGACTGCGTGCGCGAGATGGTGCGCGGCGCCGTCGAGCGGTTTCCTGACCTGGACGACCGGGCGTTCCTCTCGGCGCGCCAGGTCAACCTCGAGACGATCCACCAGCACAACGTGGTCGCGGAGCGCTTCGGCACGCTCGCGGAGGTTCGCCGCGAGCTCGAGAGCGGCGTCCCCGCCTCGACGCAGACCAGCCGCCGCGCGTGGCTGGATCAGGTTCCCTGAGTCCGGGCGGCCGCCCGCTCGCCGCCTGAGTCAGCCGTGCCGGTGGCCCGCTCGCGCTCGAGCAGGCCCCGCCGCAGGCCGAAGAAGTAGTCCGCGCCCGACAGCACCGTCACGAGCACCGTCACGTAGATCAGGACCTGAAGCCACACCGGTTGGCCGTGGACCGCGATCAGCGCGATCACCATCGCCACCTGGAAGGCGGTCTTCAGCTTCCCGAGCGGGCTCGCGGAGATCACGACCCCCTGCCCGGCGCCCACGGTGACCGCGAACTCGCGGGCGATGATCACCATCGCCACCCACGCCTCCAGCCGGCCCAGCGACACGAGCACGACGAGCGCCGCGATGATCAGCAGCTTGTCGGCGATCGGGTCCATCAGCTTGCCGAATGTCGTCACCGAGTTGCGCGAGCGCGCCAACCACCCGTCGATCGCGTCGGTCAGCGACGCCACCGCGAACACGATCGCGGCGAGCAGGTCTCCGCCGCTGGTCTTCTCGAGCAGCGCGACGACCAGCACCGGCACGAGCAGGATCCGCACGACCGTCAGCAGATTCGGGACGTTCAGCGGGACCATCGACACGGAGAACGCTAGCGTGCAGATGAATGCGCGCAGCAGTACTGGAGCGTCAGGGCGAGCCGTTGCGGGTCAAGACGCTGCCCGATCCCGAGCCGGCGCCCGGCCAGCTGCTGCTCACGGTTTCGGTCTGCGCCGTGTGCCGCACCGACCTGCATCTGCGCGACCACGAGATCGACGCGACCAAGCTCCCGGTGGTCCTTGGGCACCAGATCGTGGGCATCACCCCGGACGGGCGCCGGGTGGGAGTCCCATGGCTCGGCTGGACCGACGGGACCTGCGAGTACTGCACTACCGAGCGCGAGAACCTCTGCACGGGCGCCAGGTTCACCGGGCGCGACATCGACGGCGGCTACGCCGAGCTCGCCGTGGCCGACGAACGATTCTGCCTACCCCTGCCCGACGACTTCCCGGACGAGCAGGTTGCGCCGCTGTTGTGCGGCGGGCTGATCGGCTACCGCGCGCTGACGCTCACTGGCGACGCGGAGCGCCTCGGCCTCTACGGGTTCGGTTCCGCCGCGCACCAGATCTGCCAGGTGGCGGCGTTCCAGGGCAGGACCGTGTTCGCGTTCACCCGTCCCGGGGACACCCGGACCCAGGAGTTCGCGCGAAGCGTGGGCGCGTCCTGGGCGGGAGGGAGCGATGACGTCCCGCCCGAGGAGCTCGGCGGCGCGATCATCTTCGCCTCCGCGGGCCCCCTCGTCCCACAGGCCCTGAGCGTGCTGGCGCCCGACGGGGTGGTCGTGTGCGCGGGGATCTACATGAGCGACATCCCCTCGTTCCCCTACGAGCTGCTCTACAAGGAGCGGAAGCTGCGATCGGTCGCCAACCTCACCCGCAAGGACGGTCAAGAGCTGCTGGCAATCGCTCCACAGGTCCCGATCCGGACCACGGTCACCGCCTACGAGCTCGATCGGGCCGAAGAGGCGCTCACGGACCTGCGGAGCGGGCGGTTCGAGGGGACCGCCGTGATTCGCGTACGCTGAAGCGCCATGCCCCTGATTCCCATGGTCATCGAGCGGACCGCGCGCGGCGAACGAGAATTCGACATCTACTCGCGGCTGCTCAACGAGAGGATCGTGTTTCTCGGCACGCCGATCGACGACACCATCGCCAACCTGATCGTCGCCCAGCTGCTGCACCTCGAGTCCGAGGACCCCGACAAGGACATCTCGATCTACATCAACTGCCCGGGCGGCTCGATCTACTCGGGGCTAGCGATCTACGACACGATGCAGTTCATCAAGCCAGAGATCCAGACGATCTGCGTGGGGATCGCGATGTCGCTGGGCTCGCTGCTCCTCACCGGGGGGGCGAAGGGCAAGCGGTTCTCGCTACCCAACAGCCGCATCCTGATCCACCAGCCATCGGCCGGGTTCGAGGGGCAGGCGACGGACATCGAGATCCACGCCCAGGAGATCCTCAACGTTCGCGGCCGGATCGACGAGATCTACGCCAAGCACACCGAGCAGCCGCTCGACCAGGTCCACTCCGACATGGAGCGCGACCGGTTCTTCAAGCCGGACGAAGCAGTCGAGTACGGGCTGATCGACCGGGTGATCGAGCACCACTAGGGGAGACCCGGCCGCATGCGGCCGGGTCCGGGTCGGCGCATGCGCCGACCCGCGGGGTGGCGCATGCGCCACCCCGAACTACGCGACCGAGTGCTCGATCGAGCCCAGCCGCTCCAGCTCGATCCGGACGGTGTCGCCCGACTGAAGGAACTGCGGCGGGTCGAGGCCCATGCCGACCCCGGACGGGGTGCCGGTCAGGATCAGGTCGCCCGCGGCAAGCGTGCACGTCTGAGAGATGAACTCGACCAGCTCGCGGCAGCCGAAGATCAGGTCGGAGGTGCGTGAGTCCTGTCGGAGCTCCCCGTTGACCCAGGTTCGCAGCGACAGGTCCTCCGGATCGGGAATCTCCTCGGCGGTCGTCACCCACGGACCGAGCGGGCAGAACGTGTCGGCTCCCTTGGCCCGAGTCCACTGCGGCTCTCGGCCCTGGAGATCCCGCGCGGTCACGTCGTCGGCGATGCAGTAGCCCGCGATCTCCCCTCCCGCGCCCATCACGATCGTGAGCTCGCCCTCGTAGTCGAGCCGCCGCACGACCTCCGGGCAGACGATCGGGCCGCCCGGTGGCGCCACCGATCCTCGAACCTTGACGAACACGATCGGCGCTTCGGGCGTCTGCCCACCCGTCTCCTCGATGTGCTGGGCGTAGTTGAGCCCAATCGCGTAGATCGTGCCGGGGTCGGGAACCGGCGCGAGCAACTCCACCTCAGAGAGCGGCCACGACTCCCCTCCCACCCTGGCAGGCTGGCCGGCCAGGACGTCGATCACCCGCTGTCCGGCATCGAACGCGGTGACGCGCTCGTCCTCGACCGAACCGGCGAGCGGCCCGTCACGTCCCGGCGGGGTGAACGTGGCGAGCTTCACGCGGCGGGAGCCTATACCCCCGCCGTCGCCTCCTCATGGCTCGGCGCGAGCACGTGCGTTACCGGGAGACCAAGCCCGCGCGCCTTGCTGATCAGGTCGAGCTTCAGCCACCGCGAAATCCCAAGCGGAAGCGTGGAGATGATGATCTCGTCGTAGTTGCCGAGGTTGATCGCGTCCTGGATCGCCATCAGTGGCTCGGCGTCGCCGATCGCTCCCGTCACCTCCCTGCCCGCCACGGCCGAGAGCTTGGGCATCGCGTCGGCGAGCACCCGCTGGGCCTCACCCGCCCCGTGCTCCTCCGGATCCGCCAGCTTGTCGAGCCCATGAGGACGGCGTGGCACCACCAGGTGGAACTTCGCCGGACCTCTTGCGGCGCGCTCTCGGACCGCGTCCAAGAGCGGGGTGGTCGCCGCGGTCTGATGGGCGACGACGAGGACGTTGGCCGGGTCTGGCATGGGTCACCTCCGGGCACGCGGTGGCTATCTGTGCGGCGAGTATTCCACCGCACCGGCCCGACCGGCAAGAAGTTACTCCGAGACGTGCGGGAGCTGCTGTCCGCGCGGCGGCGGGTCCAGACGAAGCAGCTGCGGGACCGTCACGAGGTCGTAGTGGCGGCGCCGCAGCGCGTTGATGATGGCGGGCAACGCGGCAACCGTCTCGCTGCGATTGCCACCGCCGTCGTGCATGAGCACGACCGCGCCGGGCCTCGCCGCGGCCACTGCGCGGCTCACGATCATGGCCGTCCCGGGGCGGGTCCAGTCGCGGGTGTCCACCGACCAGAGCGTCATCAGCATCTTCAGCCGCTTGGTCACGGCCAGCGTCCCGGAGTTGTAAGCGCCATAAGGAGGCCGGAACAGCCGAGGGAACGGCGCCCCGAGGCGGGCCAATCGCACCGCGGCATCGTGGAGCTGCTTGTACTGGCCGGTGGTCGAGAGCCGCGTGAGGTAGGCGTGGTTCTCGGTGTGGTCGCCGACCGCGAACCCTTGGCGCAGCTCGTCCCGGAGCCTCGCGGCGAAATCGTTCAGCTGCTGACCGACGATGAAGAACGTGGCCGTCGCGTGCATTCTCGAGAGGATCCGCACGATCTGGTCGGTGTAGGGGCTGGGACCGTCGTCAAAGGTCAGCGCGATCACACGGTGTCGCGGAATCCCGCCCTTGATGAACGGCGTGTACGCCAGCACCCGGTCGATCCCCCGGGTGTCGACGGTGGTCGCCGCCGGCTCCGATCCGGTGGATGAATGCGCCGTCGTCTTTCGCTTCGAGGAATGGCTGGTGGCGCTCTGGTTGCCGCGAGGCGACGCCGCGGGTCCGGACGAGGAGGTACCTGAGCCGCTCGAGGTGGCGACGATCAGAAGCACCACCACAGCCGCGATGAACGTCAGCAGGACGCCGAGGCGCGCCAGGCCGACCCGGCGGGATCGGCGACGGCGACGGTACGCGGGCTGCAGTGGGGACGGGGGTCGCCCGCGCGGAGGTGGCCGCCCTCGGGAGGGGGTCCGCCGGCGCGACGCGGAGTGTCGGCGGGACGCTGGCACGCCACCACGTTACCCGCCTGTCCGCCGATCTACGGCGCTCGCACGCCCGATTTCACTTGAGTCGCGCCGCCAGCTCCCGGGCGTTCATGTGGGCGATCGCCTGGATCGAGATCTGTGGGTTGACCCCGGAAGCCGTGGGGAAGCTCGAGCCGTCCATCACGTACAGGTCGCGCACGTCCCAGGTCTGCCCGGTCGGATCGCACGCCGAGGTCGCGGGCGAGCCCCCCAAGCGGGCCGAACCCATGATGTGGAACGAACCGAGCGTGATCTGACCCGCTCCGTATCCGGCCGTATCGGCGGCGGCCATGAAACGCGCCCGGCCCGCTCCGTTGCCCGGGCCGGGGTCGTATGAGACCCATTTCGCGTGCGAGGAGAAGATCCGCCGGGCGCCCGCGGCCTCGAGGATCTGCGCTGCCCCGTCGATCCCGGTCCGGAGGTGGCCGGCGTCGAACGGCGAGAGCTTGTAGCGCACGACCGGCTCGCCGTCCCGGCCGACGCGGACCTCGCCGCCGTCGCGGTCACGCAATAGGACCCCGATCGGCGCCGTGTGCGAGAGCCCCTGCATCAGGCCGTAGTGCTCGCGGCCGCCGCGCCACGGGCTGAACGGAATGAACAGATGGGGGTGGTTGGCCGCGGTCTCGTACTTGAGGCCGTAGCCGCCGTCCAGATCCCGGTGCTGGTCGGAGTAGAGCGCCTGCATCACCCCCTCCCATGGCTTGAGCTCCTCGTCGAACACGCCCCACACCGCCGTGGCGGGGTGCAGCTTCAGGTGCTTGCCGATGTTCGGGTTCTGCAGCCCCGAGCGCCTGAGCAGAGGGGGAGTATGGATTGCGCCGCACGAGACGACCACCGCGCGCGAGCGGATCGTGAGCGGTCCACTCTCGGTGCGCCCGCCGATTCCCCGCGCGGCGCCTCCCTCGACCAGGACCCGGTCCACCCGCGCCCTCACCACCAGCCGCGTCCCGGCCGCCTGCGCGTCCGCGAGCCAGGTCTTGACCACCGACTGCTTGGCGCCCACCCGGCACCCCAGGCCGCAATAGCCGCACTCCTTGCCCTGGGCACAATGCCGGACCCCTCGGGGCATCGCGTCGATGTGCCAGCCGAGCGCGGTGCAGCCGTCGCGCAGCTTCTGCTCGCGCGTCGATGGATCGTTGTGCTCCTGGTTGACGCCGAGCCGGTCGCAGACCGCGTCCAGACTGGCTGTGTACTCCTCGGAGGTAAACGCCGGAACGCCGTGCGAGGCCCATTCGGCCCGGATCTGGTCTGGTGTGCGGAACGACGTCGTGTAGTTGACGACCGTGCCGCCGCCCAGGCAGGACCCCGCCAGCAGCCCGACGCTCTGGTCGTGCGTCGCCGACGGCGCGCCCATGTACAAGCGGGTGATCGCCCCGAGCTCGGACCCGTCGAAGTCCTGATCGTCGTAGTAGTCCCCGGCCTCGACCACGATCACGTCGAGGCCGGCAGCCGACAGCACCCCCGCGGCCGCGCCGCCGCCGGCGCCCGACCCGACGATCACCACATCGCACTCGAGCACCTCGCCCGCGCCCGGCTCCGTGGTCTGAAGCGCCTTCGCCGGCGCGTCCTGGAGGCGCCCCAGCGGGCCGTCGTAACCGATCGCGTCCCACGCCGGGTTCCGCCCGCCGTCGCGTCCGGGAAGCATGTAGTAGAAGAGCAGCGCCGCCTTGCGCAGCGCCTGGAACACGGCGCGGCGCTGGGGCAGGCGGGAGTCACCCCACGCCAGCAGGACTCGCTCACGCTGCTCCGGTGGGAGCGCGGCGAAGCTCTTCAGCCCGACGCCGCCGAGGGGGCCCAGCGCGGGGCTGTTCCAAGCGGCCAGCAGCGCGGCGAGCTGCCGGCGCTCCGACGCTCGCGGGTTGCGGGCGATCGCGTCCACGAGCGCGTCGGGCACTCCTAGCTCCCGTGCGCTCGGAAGCCCGTCGCCGGCGGGACAGAACGCGTCGCAGATGTCCTCCAGCGCCCGACGTTGTCTCGCGCTCAGCTTCAGCGTCGACGCGGCCCAAGCCATCGACGCGGAGCCTACTGGAGCCGGTACTCCCCGGAGGAGACGACCACGGCGGCGCCCCCCACGACCACTCGCTCGATCCGCTCACCTGACCTCTCGACGCGCGCGTGGAGGACCGAGGGGCGTCCGATCTCGGCCCCCTGTCGAATCTCGATCTGCTCGCCCCAGCCGATCCGGCCGTGACGAGCCAGATGAAGCGCCAGCGGGCCGGCCGCCGAGCCCGTGGCCGGGTCTTCCGGCACTCCCAGCGCGGGCGCGAAGTTTCGCGTCTTGAAGCGACCGCCGGCGCCCGCGATCGTGGCGACGCCGAGGTCTGCGCCGAGACCCTCGATCGCGCGCAGGTCCGGGCGCACTGCCGCCACCGCCGCCTCGCTCTCGAGCGCCACATACACGTGCCGCGGACCGTTCCTGTAGGCCTCCACCGGGAGCTCGGAGCGCTCGACGCCGACTGCGTCCAGCAGCTCGCGCTCGCGTTCGAACGGCTCCACCGTCGGGATCGGCTGCTCCATCTCCCCGAACACGACCTCCTCGCCCCGATGGCGCAGCGCCACGGGCACCGGCCCCGCTCCGGTCTCGAGCGTCACCAGCGGCGAGTGCGAGCGCCGTCCGAGCACGAACGCCGTGCCGAGCACCGGATGTCCGGCGAACGGCAGCTCCGCCGACGGCGTGAAGATCCGCACTCGCGCGTCGGCTCCGTCCTCGGGCGGAAGGACGAACACGGTCTCCGAGAGGTTGAGCTCCCGCGCCGTGCGCTGCATCGTGCGTGTGTCGAGGCCCGACCCGTCGTGGAACACGGCCACGGGGTTCCCCTCGAGTGGCGTGCCCGTGAACACGTCCGCGACCGTGTACGCGCGCGCGGTCATCCGTCCGCCATCGCCAGAAGAGCGGTCACCGTCGTCCAGTTTCGCGCCGTCGCCTTAACCCCGAGGCCGGCACCCGCCAGCTTCGCCCACAGCTTCGACCGGGCCACGCCGTCGGGGTGCCACGCATACAGCTCCCGTCCGTCGGCGACGAGCCGCTCCCCACGGCCGGCGAGGGCGGCGAGCTGCTCGACCAGCGAATCGTCAAGCTCGCCCCCGAGGAAGCTCACCTGGTAGCGCTTCGGGTTCCGCGCGACGTCGGCGAGCGGGTTGCGCTCCACGACCGCGGCGAGCTCATCGCGCGTGCGGGCGATCACCGGCACGTCGAACCCGAACCGCTTCGCGATCATCCGCTCGGACCGTCGCTCGAGCTCCTCGGGCGGGTCGTCGCTCGAGAGCACCACGTTTCCGCTCTGGACGTACGTGCGGACCTCTTCGAAGCCTTCGTTCGAGAACAGCTCGCGGAGCTCGGCCATCGGAACGCGTTTGGTGGGGCCCAGGTTGATTCCGCGCAGCAGGACGATCCGACGCCCCATCAGAACAGCGGTTCCTGCCCAGCGATCGCGGCACCGTCCCGTCGCGCGCCCGGCCGTGCCTGCCCGAGCGCGTCGGCCAAGTCGCCGGCGATCGCGCCCTCCGAGCGCGAGGCCACGATCGGATCGTCCATGCCGTCGACATAGACCAGCGTGCGGCGCCCGTCGCCCCGCTCGGCTCCCTCGAGCGGCACCAGCGCGTACACGTGGTCGGCGCGCACGAACTTGCCATAGCCGAGCGCGATCATCGGAGGAGTCGTACGAGCCATGCGCGGATCGTACGCCGAGTGTGTGCGATCTCACAGTTTTGCTGGGTTTGTCGCAAAGGGAGAAGAGGTAGCTTCGGGCAGCCAATGGATCACGAGTCAGGGGAGGCGCCGTTCAGGGAGGGCGACGCACAAGCCGCCTTCGAAGACGGCAACCGCCTGGCCAAAGATGGCGATCTGCGGGGGGCCGAGGAGGCGTTCCGCCGCGCGGACGAGGCCGGGCATCCGACCGCCGCCGCGTACTGCGGGGTGTTCGACGAGGCACACGGCGAGATCGCCGACGCCGAGCAGTCCTACCGCCGTGCCGACGAGCGC
>Ga0209577_10000633_pt1 | contig 35062 bp, 32 predicted proteins | sample GraSoiAngelo_109_FD_185874 | JGI IMG/M metagenome (GOLD analysis project Ga0209577, IMG submission 185874) | Grasslands soil microbial communities from the Angelo Coastal Reserve, California, USA - 14_0903_12_20cm (SPAdes) (version 2) | ecosystem: Environmental > Terrestrial > Soil > Grasslands... | reverse complement strand
CGATCGATTCCACTACGCGGTCAACGGTCGGTTCGGCTCGCGCGAGAGCGCCGACGGCGGGGTTATCGTCCCGTTCCAGATCGCCCTGCAGGGGCGTCTCACGCTGGGGCCGAGCCTCGTGGGCGCGGGCGCGCGCAAGGCGAGCGGTCCGACCCCGGACGACTGAGCGTCACCGCAGCGGTGGCCCTAAGCGCTCGGCACCACGCTCCACGTCCTGCCCGGGTAGGAGTGTGCAAGTCCTTGCAGCGGAAAGAGGCGCCGGTCGGAATCGAACCGACGAATAGAGGTTTTGCAGTTTAGTTTGGCCTCTTGCGTGCCGTCGCGCCTAGTACCAATCCCGCTACGTTACCGGCGGTTCGCTCCCGAAGCAACTTCTATTGAGTCGCGTCCGGTTGCGCGCTTTTACGCGCCATCTTTGCCCTAATTTTGCCCTTTTTCGCCCGCAACAAGAGAACGCCCCGAGCACCGGACTGCTGGCGCTCGGGGCGTCTCCTCAGCCCGCTAGGCGGTAGACGATCTCCGCGAGATGCCGTGCGCCCCAGAGATTCATTGCTTTGCTGCGTTGGTCTTCGGCCCATTCCCCGTCGTGTATCCCGTCCCACGCGCGGCGAATCGCCCCGTTCCACTCGCGGTGCAGCGCCATGTGCAGGTCCGCGCACGCCCCGAAGGGCTGCTCCAGGAGCCACTCCGAGAACGTCTCCTCGCCGACCTGCTCCTCGACGCGGATCAGCAGCTCTCCCATCTTGCGCGCGTGGACGATGCTGGCGTACTGCGCGCGTCGCGCGGCTTCGTGCTCGTGCTTAATGCCCTGCCCCAGCTTCAGCGCCCGCTTGATCTCCGGCGTCGCGTTCACGGGCGCCGCCACGTCGTGCGACGCCGTCAACTTCTTTCTCTGCCGCTTCATGGATCGATCCTCCCCTTGTCAAAAGAGCACGTTTTGCAGGTCGGACAGGACTGTCCTTCCTGCCTGCACCCTCTATAGGCGAGATCGAGGATCGATTCTAATTGGGCGGTCGACTCTAATTGGTCAGCGCCGCCCCTTCTTGGTCGGCGGCTGTGGGCGGCTTCTTCACAACTCCGGGTTTGGGACTTGTCGCCAGAGAGGCTCTCGGGGAGGCGGGCGGGCGATCGCCCGCTTATCTTTGCACCGGGAATGAACCGGCACAGAACCGCCCCAGCGTCACAGCTCCGTTTGGACCTGTTGGAGCGGCGGTCGCGTCCCCGCCGGGCCGGTCGCGGGCGGCGACTCACGGTCGCCGGGTTATTCGCTGGTATCGGGGGCATCGAGCTCGGGCTCCATCGGAGCGGCCACTCGACCGCGCTACTTTGCGAGATCGACCCAGCCGCCCGCGCCGTCCTCGAAGCCCGCTTCCCCGGTATCCCCCTCCACGATGACATCCGCACCCTGGGCCGCCTCAGGCGCGACGTCGATCTCGTCGCGGCGGGTTTCCCCTGCCAGGACCTGAGCCAGGCCGGGATGACGCGCGGCATCAAGGGGCGCCAGTCCGGGCTCGTGAGCCACGTGTTCGACCTGCTTGCGGAGCGGGCCGTTCCCTGGGTGCTCCTAGAGAACGTCCCGTTCATGCTCCAGCTCGATGGCGGGCGGGCGATGGAATACGTCGTGAGCGCGCTCGAGCGCCTGGGGTACCGCTGGGCGTACCGGGTCATCGACACGCGGGCGTTCGGCCTCCCGCAGCGTCGCGAGCGCGTCTTCCTAGTCGCCGCGAGGACCGAGGACCCGCGCCGCGTGCTGTTCGCCGGGGACGTGGAGGCAGCCGTGGACCCGCGCGAGCTGAACGGCGCCGCCTGCGGGTTCTACTGGACCGAGGGGAACAAGGGGCTCGGGTGGGCCGCGGACTCCGTCCCCACGTTAAAAGGGGGCTCGACGGTGGGCATCCCGTCACCGCCCGGCATCATCCTGCCGTCAGGCGAAATCGTGAAGCCGGACCTCCGCGACGCCGAGCGCCTGCAGGGCTTCCGAGCGGACTGGACGAAGCCGGCCGAGGGGGTCGCCAGGAAGGGCGCACGCTGGAAGCTCGTGGGGAACGCCGTGACTGTGAACGTCGCCGAGTGGATCGGGGAGCGGCTCCTCGACCTCAAGGGCGACACGGACGTCGCCGGCGAGCCGCTGCGGCGGGGCCAGCCGTGGCCGCGCGCTGCTTGGTACGACGGGGAGCAGCGCTTCGCCGCCCGCCTGTCGTCGTGGCCCGTGAGGAGGAAGGCCAGACCCCTGCTGGAGTTCCTGAAGTACCCCACGACGCCGCTCTCCGTGAAGGCGACCGCCGGGTTCTACTCCCGCGCCAAGGCGAGCTCGCTTCGCTTCCCCGAGGGCTTCCTCGGCGCTGTCGCGTCGCACCTTAAGAGGATGCGGACCCTCGAAGCCTGAGGCCGCCGCGTACATGGCCGGCCCGCGTTCCTCCATCCGGACGGACCCCGCCACGTCGGAACGGATGGCGCGGATACGCCAGCGCGACACGGGCGCAGAGCGACTCGTGCACGAAGGCCTGCGGCGGCTCGGCCTCAGGTTCCGCACCCACAACCGCGATCTTCCCGGCTCGCCCGACGTCGCCAACCGCGCCAAGCGGTGGGCGATCTTCGTTAACGGGTGCTACTGGCACTCACATAAGGGGTGTGTGCGGGCGACGGTGCCGAAGCGCAACCGCCTTTTCTGGCTCAAGAAGTTCGCGGCAAACCGCGCGCGGGACCGCCGGGTGGTGAGGGAGCTGCGTTCGATGGGCTACCGGACGCTGGTCATTTGGGAGTGCGAGGCCGAGAAGCCGGGGAGTCTGCTCACGCGTCTCCGACGCCTGTTATCTCCCTGAGCACACCTCCTCCTAGGGGTTCCGGGCGTCATAGACCGCGACAATCTCCTTGAGCATCCCTTCCAAATCGCGCAACGGATCGACCCTAGTACCGACCTCAAGCCCCTTGCGGGCAGTCGGCCGCCCCACGGAGGGAGGCTCGTCGGCGACGTTGAAGAACACGACGCTCCCCGGCTCGGTGGTATGGTCGTACAGCCCCACGTAAATGCACTCAAAGAGTTCGCGGTGCCCCTCGGGGCCTCCCCGCTTCGCGCGGTGCTTGAGCACACCGTCGACGATCTGGGCGAATGAGGACTTGCTAGTCTTCCGCTCGGGGTTCCCGTCGTCGCAGCTATCGATCGGCACGAACACGACGCCCGCGAGCACGGCGAACGGCTGGCGTTGGTGGTAGTCGCTCGCCTCCGCCCGGAGCTCGTTGTCGATGCGGGTCGCGTTCTTGGTGTATCGCTTCGATCCGGGGTCCCGGAAGTTCAACGTCTTGACCGAGATCCCGAGCGCCAGCCCGAGGTCGGGCGTGCTGTAGTTAACGTCGAGCTTCTTCACCCCCTTGCCGGTGCGGGCCTTCGACTCCTGGCGGGTCCCGTCTGATAGGGGTGTTATCCCGTGGAAGGTCGGCCTCAATCGGTTCGCTACGAGCACAGACAGGGCTGCGGACAGACGCTGCGCGTAGTTCTTCTTGTCGGCCTGGGTGCCGCCCGCGGAAGGGCGTGGCTTGGCTGCGTCGAGCGCGTCTTGGAACGAGTCGATGGACCGGGTCTGTAAGAAGAGCCTGACGGAATCCTTGGTTCTTCGCATTCGTGCCACGAACCCGGCCTCAACGTGGGGTCGGGCTCCAATGGTACGATCAACGGCTCCAAGCGCAAGGTGGGTTGACGCCCCGTTGACGGCGTGGCGTTAGGCTGCGGCCGTCACGCTCCGAGGGGAATCATATGGGCATGGTGATTTGGCCCGACCTGCCGTGGCGGGCGTTCGAGGGATCACAACCGATCATGCCAATGGAGACAGGGCGGCTAGTAGAGACGGATCGCCTCGAGCCGAGTCTAGCTCACACCATCGATGGCACGTCAACCGCACGGCTGGCGCGGTTCGAGCAGAGGGTGTTACAGTGTGGGCGGGCCATGCCCATCCCCACCTTCCGCCTTCTGAGCCTGCAACAGCCCGTTGGTCAGGGCGCGACCGGGGCGCGATACGTCGGCGTGCAGGGGGTGGCCAAAGAGCATCGGGCCGGATCGTACACAGTGGTGAACGAATGGGTAGCGGCGGAACTTGCGCGACAACTCCGGCTGCCCATCCCTCCCAGCTTCATTTCGCTCTTCGGTGACACGAAGTACTTCGTCTCGATGAATTTCGCCCTCTCAGAAGAAGCTCTCCCCCCTGTCGTCGCGGCCGCGGTCGTCGGTGCCCAACCGGACCTGGCGGCGCGGGTCACCATGTTCGACGCTTTCATCGTGAACGAAGACCGGCACGCGCAAAACATGGCCATGCACCCCACGACGCACGAGTTGATGATCTTCGACCACTCCCATTGCATGTGCGGGCAAGGGGCGGTAGGCACAGCGCGCGCCTTCCTGGAAGCCCATCGTGGGCATCTGGCTATTATTGGAAGGCACGCTTTGGTGCCGGAACTGACAAGCGCCGCTGACCTATGTGTGGCGGTGGCACGCATCACCGATCTACCGGAGCGGGTCGTCCGGGAGATTGCCTTGGAGAGCCGTAGCTTTGACGTCCCGCCGGATGAAGCAACCTTTCTCGCCGACTACCTCGTCGCGCGTCAGCACGCGCTCATGGGCATGCTGGCCGCCGAGCGGAACGGGTTCCCCAAGGTCCGGCAGGAGGAATTGGAGGCCTGCGTATGACACGAACCGCGGAATATTGGCTCGCTCGCTACACACCCGACCTGTTTCGGCAGGAGCCTCGCAACGTCGGTGTGCTGGTGCACCTCGATGGCGTGCTGGATGCGCGCTTCCTGGGTGAACGCGAGCCCGGCAAGATCGACGGTCGCAGCATTCGCTACACGTTTGCCGATACGGCAGCCTATGAGGCGTGGGTGCAATTCTGGCGACGCACACTAGAGCAAGCCCCGCAGGCTACCGAAGTGAGGGGCGGTCCTCACGATCTGGTCAGCTACCTCGTTGAGGCGAGCCGTGGCCAATACTCCGTGACTCCCGGCGGGGAACTGGCGGGCGTAGCCGACCGCGACCGGCCCGCCGACGTGCGCGACTTCCTGTATCGCTCGCTCGTTGGCGATGAGGGGTTCGCGACCGTCATGGCGGGTGAAGCTCCGACAATGGAGCCACGCACTGCGCTTCGTACAGCCGTACAAACAGAGCTGGTGCGCGGGGACCTGCTCGGCTCAGTGGACGAGCCGCTGCTCTCGCGGGGTAAGGTGATTCCTAATCTTCCGGTGAAGGGAACTGCAAACGAACCCCACCGGCCGGACTTCGTACAAGAGAACGGGCGCCTGTGGGTCATGGCAGTGGTGGACTTCACGACTCCCCAAACGCGTCTTGCCAAAGAGCACGCGGGCACGGCTGCGTACATCTTCCGTGACTTGCGGGAAGCCAAGCGACGCAAGGTTGAGCCCATCTCGTTGGTTAGGCGCGGGGGCGATGATCCGGATGTTCGGTGGGGCCAAGAGGTCCTTGAAAGCAATTCCTCCGTGATTGACTGGGACGACCCTGTCGCGCAGAGGCACTTTCTCCAAGACCGCGCACGCGCGGCGCATGGTGCCTAGAGTCGGCGAGTGGTGATCACGTCCACGGCGGCAGCGGGAGGTCGGCGGCAAGGTATCGTCCCACCTCCTGCGTGAACGCCGGGCTGCCGACTCGAACGGCACGCGCGGGCCATGAATCCGTCGCGCCACCTGGGCCCGGTTGCGCCGGCGGGCGGGGCCGAGAAGGGTACCCCAACGCACCGCCCACGACTTCGGGACTCTTCAGGACGAGGCGCCCGCCGACCTCGCCGGGAGTCGCACCCGGGATCTCGCACCCGCCGTCACGCCGGCTGATTCGGCAGCCGGAGCAGCGTGTCGATCTTGTCCGCCTCAAGCTTCGCTTTCGTCCGCGCCGTTGGGGACGACTGCTTGTCGTCGGCGATCGCGCGCAGGAGGTCGCGCTGGACCTCCAGCTCGTGGCGCCGGGCCGGACTCAGCACGGCCCCGGGCGCGGGCGTGTCGTCCGGCCCGCCGCCGACCGGCGTGGGCACGGCGAACACCGTCACCGCGCCCGTCTCCGTATTCACGGAGGCGACGAGCCGCTCGTTGCCCGGCTTCGCCAGCTCGCGCTCGACCGCAGCGACCTGCGTCTGCGCGGCCTGGGCCGCCGCCCGTCCGCGCTCGCGGCGCTCCTGCCCAGCCTGCCACGCGGCCACGGTCATGTGCCGCGGCAGCACCTGCAAGCCGGTGTTGGTCTCCACAACCACCTGCCCGGCGCGGTTCGTCCAACTGTTGAGGACCTGCATGGTCACGCTCCTTTCGCTTATCGCCTGTCGAACGGGCTTCCGCCGCCCGTGCCATCCCCGCGCCGGTTGAACGGCGTCACCTCCTCACCTCCGTCGCGCGGCTGCAGGCTGCTGCCGCCGCTCAACGCGTCCCACGTCCCGTCCGTCATCCCGCGCCCGCCGCGGATCTGCGTGATCGACCCTTCCAGACCCTCGCCCGCGAGCAGCCTCCGGAGGGACGCCTCGCGCCGGAAGGAGAACTCGCGCGGCTCCCCCATGCCGCTGAACCAGACGTGCGTGCTGCGGACCTTCTTCAGCAGCGGCGCGAGGGTGAGGAGCACGGCGTCCGCGAGCGGCAGCACCGCGGGCACCACGGACAGGAGCCCGCCCGCGCCACGCACGGTCCGGATGCTCAGGCATTGGTCGCCGAGGCCCCGGAGCGCGGGCAGCGTCAGCCCGTCCCGGAGCAGCTCGCGAAGCGCCAGCGCGGCCTGGACGCGCCAGCTCGCGAGCATCTTGTCTTCGACGAGCGGGGCCGCGCCCTCAGGCTCGACGATGGTACGCGTCTCCGCTTCGACGTGGCTGGCTAGATCGTCCCGTACGGCAGGCGCGAGCCGGGCGTCGAGGACCAGGCGCGTGACGCGGCGCGGCAGCCGCGCGGCGGCGGCGCTCGCGGGCATCGCCTCCACACGCTCCACGGTCCAACGGTCGCGGACGGCCATCACGATGCCGCCCCGGCTGCTTGGGCCCGGGCCGATGCCAATCACGATGGCGGGGCGCTTCGCGCTTGGATCGAGCGCGAACTCGCGTGTGGGGGTCACGCGGCACTCCTCGGCATGAGCCAGTCCGGATTGATCAGCGGTTCGGAGGCGGCGCCCTGCGCGAGGCCCAGCGCCAAGGCGACGGCCCCGCAGGCGACGTTCGCCAGGTCGTCGTGCGCGCCCGCCGGATGCGTGACCAGGTCTTTGCCGCCCCGGCGCGCCTGCCGGACGAGGCGCGACAGTTGGAGCCGGAGCTTCTGGTCATCGGGGAGCAGGACGCGCCGCGTATTGATCGCCGTCAACGATTCCAGATACAGCTCGCTCGCGGAGAGCGCGCTAAACTCGTAGGAGAGCGCCGCGCGCGCCCACGCCTCCACGGTCAACTGTTTCGCGTACTTGTCGCCGGTGACGGACGCCACGCCGTAGGCCCGCAGCAGCGCCGCCCACTCGGCAATCGTGCCCTCGATGTCGAGCGGCGGGGGCCGGTCGCGCACCACGTCCACGATGGCCAGCTCACCGTCCTCTGACAGATGCGCGATCGCGAGGGCGAGCGAATCCTTGGCGCCGCCGCTCATGTCGGCGAACGCCTGGTAACTGACGCCTGCCTGCGGGGGCCGTTCCACGATGCCGGGCTCGATCACCGCCTCGATCGCCGCCGGGGAGAGGAACGCCGCGAGGTCCGCGCGGAAGGTGGCGTCATACTCCGCCGCCGCCAGCGGATCGTCCGCGACCGCGGCCTGGATCGCGGTCGCGTCCATCGTCGGGTTGAACGTCCGCGTGTCGCCGTGGAGCACGAGTGTGCTCGGATGCTCCTGGCCGTAGAACTGCTCGTACATCTGCCACGTCGCGCCGGCTTGCATGTAGGGCGTGGTCGCGAGGAGCAGCTCCCCCGGCCCCCCGCGCAGCTTCAAGAGGCCCGGTTTGACGGCCCGAAGCACTTCGGAATCCGGATTGCTCGCGGACTCGTCGCTCCACCAAAAGCTCAGCTCGTCCGCAGCGACGCCCGCGTACGTCGGCCCGCGCACGCGGCGCCAATGGCTGTGCCGCACCTGGACCACGACGTGGTGGGCGAGATGGAGGCTGTCCTGTCGTTGCCGGACGACGAGGGCCCGCAGCTCGGCATCGCCGATCAGGAACTCCAGCACGTAGTCAAACAGCGTGCCCGCCTGCTGCTGGTCGCCGGCGAGCAACAGCAGCTGCGCCACCTCGCCGCGCGCGAGCTGATACAGGCGCGTGGCGCGGTACGCAATGCGGGCGGCCTCGAAGATCGTCTTGCCGCTGCCGCGTCCCGCCAGAATGAGCAAGACGAGGACCCGCGCCGGCACCGTAGTGCGGCCCGAGAGCCGGCGGTACACCGCGTGTTCCTCTGGTGAGAGGTCTGCGAGCGCGACGCCGTCGAGGAGCTTGGCCACGAGGCGCCACGCGGCCCAACTCGGGTCTCGAAAGCCGAGACGCTCAGCAAAGAAGGTGTGAAAGCTCTCGCCGGCGAGGCGCTCAAGCGTCGCGTTCGACGATGCAAGCCGGACGCGGCGGCGGTGCTCGACCGACACCAAGCCACCCTTCTTGCCGGCTGCCTTGGCGCGGGGATCGCCCTTGGCGAAGGGTGGTCCCGCCTTACGCATTCCGTCCGTCGGTGCTATCACGCCCGCATCCCGGCTTCGAGCGCCGCGCTGCGCTGGAACTCGGGCAGCACCATCAGCCCCTTCGTTCGGCGCAGCGTCCAGTAGATCGTGTCGTCCTCCCATTGCGCCGCAGCGGCCAGCTCCTCTTCGTTGTCTCCGTCATACGCGACCACGGGAAAGACGCCCAGCCGCTGGGCGGTCTGACCCAACGAGCAGCGGCCCCACCCCAGCGCCGGCGCGCGGGCGTTGCGCACGGCGATACCCGCCGCGCCGGCGCGCTCTGCCAACACGTCATAGGCGACGGGGCCTTCGGCGAGCTGCTCCTTGAGCCACGCATCCACACGCGCGATGGCCTCCTTGTGCGGGCGATCCATCGCCTCGCGGCGCTCGGCGTTGAGCGTGAGCATGCTCTTCGGCGGCCGCGCTACGAGCAGCGCTTCCACCGCCGTACCGAGCGCATGGTCGCCATCGGGGTCGTCGGCCAGCGCCGCGACTGCGGCCCGGCACGCCTCCGCGAGCTGGTCCCCTTGCAGGAACCGACCCGTCTCGGTCCTGTGCAAAGGCTCCCCGGGACTCGTGGTCGGTGGCGAGGGTGGTGTCACGTCCAGGCCGAACGCCCGCACGAAGGCGCGGGAACTGTCGGTCAGGAGCTGGGCACGCTCGCGGTGCTGTTCCGCCTTCTCCTTCACCTCGGCCAGCTCGTGCTCAAGCTGCGCGATTCGCGCCGCGTGCCACGCAATCCGCTCGCGCGCCTTATCAGAGGCGGGCGTGGCCACGTTGGTGATCCACTCCACCAACACCGCCGCATAGGCATCGACGCGCCCCGCATCGAGGCGCGCCCGGAGCACGGGCAGCACGTCTGTGATCTGGTTCAGCTGCACACGCACCTCGCGCTGTTCCGCTTCGAGGGCCGCGGGGTCGCCGGAGCCGATGTAGGCACCGGCAATCGCCTGGGTCAGGTCGCGGTCGCGGCGCTCCAGGTCACGCTGCCGCTCGACCAGCGCCGCGAGCTTGCGCTCCTGCTCGCTAACCTGCGCGAGATCCAACCCGCCCCCGCCCTTCGGCGCGCGCTCCGCCGCTGCCCCGTATGCCGCATCGACTTCATCGCTCGGTGGCATCTACTCCTCCTCGGAGAAACCGTTGCGTTGCTGCGCGTGCGGTCATGTGCGCCGCCTCGGGAGGAACGCGGGATCAAGGCCAAGGGCGCGCGCCAGCGTCCGCGCCGGCCGACTCCGGTGTCCCTGCGTTTGAATGACGCTCGCCAACTCGGCGCAGGCGTCGACATCCACTTGCCGCCCAGCGCGGGACATCGCTGGAAGGAGCCGCTGGTAGATCGCCTCTTCGGGCGATCCCCGTGCCGGTCGCGCGCTCATCGGGCCACCGCCAATCGCGGGCCGTCGATCGGTCCGGCGCGCACGATTTCTTCCTGTGCCACGAGCCACGCGCGGACTTCCCCGACGAGGAACACCAGCTCACCATCAAACTTTCGGTGCGGAATCGGATGCTCGGCCTTCGCGGCGGTGTGCCGGTAGAGCCAGCTCTTCGGGCGCCCCACCGCTTCGAGCAGCTCCGCGCGCCCGATCCGCGTTTCAGCGGGAGCCGTCCAGAGCAGCACGCGCCAGCTCTGGGCTTCGGCAAGCGCGACGGTCGTGGGGCGTGTGGGTGCCGCCAGGCTTGGGCTTGGATCTAGGCTTTCAAGCCCCGGGCATGCGGCCAGGGCATCGAGCACGGCCTCCACGGGCACGAGCGTGCCCCTCGGGAGCCCCCGGAACTGCGCTAGGATTTTGCCCTTCGCTTTGCCCGGCTCCCTAAGCCCTTGCATACCAACGTCTCCCGCAAGCCAGAGTATTCCGGATTACCTAGGCTACCGTGACGCTGCCCTAGGCGGGGCTCCTGCTCCCTGCCCTTCTAAGGCGAGTTCCGCGGCGGTTTCTAACGGCTGAGCGCTGGGCTTACGCGCGTGCGCGCGGGTGTCGGGCTGGGTGTGGGACGCGGCGCGCTGTGCAGCGCGAGCACGGGAGGGGGCATAGCCAGGCTGGCTGTTGACGACGTTGACGACGTTCCCGGTTGGCATAGTAGCTCATGCATCTCAGCCTACGAACAGGGGCCGTCGTCAACGTCGTCAACAAAGCGCGCGTATCGTCAACCCGCTCCCTCACTTCCCCGCGTTTTCCGCGTTCAGCTGGCCGTTGACGTCGGTTACTGCCGTGTCCGCGTTCAACAACCCGTCCTCACCAGGAACGCCGACGCCGCGCCAGTACCGCAGCTGCCGCCCCTTCATACGGGGATTCTCGACGCGCACGCCCGGATGACTGAGCAGCCAATCGCTCACCGCCTTGTTGTTCGGCCTCGGTATCCCCTCCTGCTCGACCCACGCCTTGAGCAGCTCCTGCAACCGGCTCCCACCAATCGCGAGCCCTTTGTCGAACGTGAGCCCCACATCTTCCGCGAACCGCGTGAGCACGTCCTGCGATTGCCGATAGGCCAGCGTGTCGCGGAGCACCGCGTCCGGCTCCTTCAGTCCGTGTGTCTGCCACGCGCGGCACCCCGCGAGCAGCCAGTTCAGAATCCCCGACGCCTCGCGCGCGAGCACCGCGTCGAGCGTGGTGTCCATCTCCGCGCCCGCGAACGTCCGCACCCACTTCACCACGCGAACGCGCCGCCAGATGCCCGTGTCGCGCCCTTGGATCTGCGGCAAGTGGTTCGTGCAGAGCCAGAGCGAGTGCGTTGGCTTGAAGCGCCACGGGTCCTCCCGCATGCGGCGCGCCATGATCGTGTCACCGCCCGTCAGGTTCTTGACCGACGATTCGTTCAGGCGGGCGACCTGACTCGTCTCCTCAGCGACCGCCAACCGCGTGCGGAAGAGCGCCGCCCGCACCGTATCGTGCTCGCGGTGCTTGACCTCGATCAGCAGGCTCAAGTGGATCTTCGTCGCGTAGGGCCCGAGCACCGCTTCGAGCGCGCGAATGAACGTGCCCTTGCCGTTGCCGCCTTCTCCGTAGTGAATGACGAACACGTGGTCGCGCTGCTCGCCGACCACTGCCGCCCCTGCGACGCGCTGGACATACGCGCGCACCTCCGCATCCGGGAACCATTCCGCCATCGCTTGCGTGAAGCGCGGACACGTCGCCGTCGCGTCGTAGGCGGCCGGGCACTGCATTGTCATCAAATCCTTCGGGTCCGCCGCGCGGAACGCGCCCGTGCGCAGGTCCACCACGCCGTTCCCCACGCCCAGGAGCCAGCCATCCGCGTCGAGCTGCTCGTGGTCGATCAGGACGCCCGGAATCCCGCGCGCTAGGATTTCCGCCGCGCGAATCTTGCCCGCCGCGAGCGACTTCTGGCCCCACGCGAACAACACCTTGGCCGTGGAGTCGTCCGCGCAGGCCGCCGCTTCCCGCTTGAGCGCCAGGCCCACGTCCTTTGTCAGCTCGTCCAGCAGCGCGGCTTTCGGATCGTGCGCCCACACGGTCCCGCTCCAGACGAGCCACGTCGCCCACGCGTGGACGTGGCGGAGCCGCGCCCCGTGCAGAGCGATCAAGCGCGTCGAGTTGCCCGTATCGGTGAACGACGGCGTGTCTTCGTAGTAGAGGCGTGTAGGCGCGCCAGTGGGCTGCGCCGGTGGGAGCGTTGCCACCGCGGGGGCGGGCGTCGCTGGTGGCGTCCACGGCGCGGCATCGCGCGCCAACTCCATCAACTCGCGCCCGTCGTGGCCGGCATCGAACCAGTCTGATACGTCGCCATGCGCAGGCACGCCGGGCAGCTCCACGATCTTGACGCTCGCCGCCGTGCCGTGCCGGGCTTGTCGTGATCTGGGACGATGTAGACGTGCGCCGAGCGCAGGGCCGCGGCGTACTCCGGCCGCCACTTCCCCGCGCCGCCCGCGTTGGTCGTCGCCACGATCTTGAGCGCGCGGAGGCGCTCAACATCCTTCTCACCTTCGACCACAAACACGATGCCGCCCGTGCGGGCCGCCTGCACGACCTCGGGCAAATGATAGAGCACTCGGCGCACGCCGTCGAGCTTCCACGTCCAGCCACCGGCACCGTCTGGTCGGCGCTGCTTGAAGCCCTTCGGGTGGTAGCGCAGGGCTTGAAAGAGCAGCGTACCGTGCTCGTCGGTGTAGTCGTACTCGCCGACGATCTTTGGCGTGGATGACAAACCAGGGAGCTGTCGGTCGGTGAACAGATCGCGCAGCTCCAAGCTGAGCGCCCGCACCACGTCGTCAGTCCCGCAGCCCGCGTGGCAGTGGAGCAGTACGCGCCCGTCTTTCCCTTCGGTGATGCTGAGACTCGGGGTCGTGTCGTCGTGCGCCGGACACCGCGCCTGCCAACCGCCTGCCACCTCCCGCGCGTCCAGCACGCGGCTCAAGACCGTCTGTAGTGGATTGTTCACCGCACCCATCCCGCCCTAAGTGAGTCGCGCCAGAAGGGATGGCCGGGCCGCAGCAATCGTCTTAGGGCCGACTGCAACGCTTTACGGGGTGCGCACCCACCCGGCCATTCAACAGTTCCTTACTTCATAGGGCCAGGTTGAGGGCGATTTCTAATGAGGCGTAGACAAACAACCCCGCCTTGCTGGCGGGGTGCGAGAAGGGTGTGACCACTGCCGTGCGCTTTTTTACAGGAGGCCGAGCTTGCGTTTGAGCGAGATGCGGGCGTTGTATACCGCTTGCTTGGCGGTCGGCTTGGTGAGGCCGATCAGACGCGCGATGGCCGCAGGATCGCGCGTAGGCTCCGCTTCGAGGGCTTGGCGCTGCGGGGGGGTCAAGGGTGCCCGCGCCTGCTCGGCGGCTTCTTCAAAGAGCGACAGATGCTCCGGTTTTGACTCCGCACAGAGCGCGATCCGTTCGCGATTGTCGAGCAGACCCCAGATGCGGGCGAGGTGGGCGATTTCCGCGTCCCGCAGGTCGTCATCGTCGCCGAACACCACGCTGTGCTCCGGCACCCGCGCCCCCGTTTCTTGGTGGGCGCGGAGCTGTGCCTTGATGTCACGGAGGCGCCCCCAGGCGTCGGTCCGTTCCGCAGGCGCCGTGTGCTTATTCTTGATCGTCCTCTGCAACCTACGCGCCTCTCCACTCAGCTCCTTACGCTCCGGGCTACCGTGCGGGAGCATACGCGGAGTGTCGGCGCTGATCGTCGAATCCAACCACGCGCGGGCGCGCGCCAACGTCTCTTGCGAAACGTATTGCTCCAAGCCGACCGAGGCCGCCGTGGTGAGTGCCGGGATACCATCTACCGCACCACTGCCGGTACCGCTGCCTAGCCGAGAGACGGACTGCGGCTCCGCTGCGCCAAGCAGAACTGTCTTGAGGGTGTCCCGCACGAGCCGTCGCTTCGTTTCGGTCCACCCCTTATCAGCGGTCTTCACCAGCTCACGAAGCCCCTCCCGCAGCTCGTCGCGGACCTTTTTGGGGCCGGGAGGCTCAAGCAGCATGTTCGCGAGTTTGTCTACGATTGAAGAGTGAACGAGGAACACGGGTTGCTTGGCTGGCCCGACGACCAGCCGAATCCTGGATGGGAGGACGACGGGCACGACCGCAGCATCATCCTCAGGCGTCGCCTTTGCGAAGGCGGCGTTGAGCGTTTGCCAAGTAAATGGGTCGATGACCCAGTCGAACGAGGTGTCGGTCGCGGCCGAAATCGCCCGCGTCCCATCCACGATTGCTTGCCACCGCACCGCCTCGGCTTCATACCGCGCGATCACCTTGGCCGAACGGCCTTCGGCCTTCACCACCTCAAGCCGAGCCCGCGCGTCGGCGAGCATCGCCTCGGGCGTGGGCGGCAGGACCTCGACCTCCCCTTCCCGCCATACGAACCGATCCGAGCGTTTCTGCCGCTTCTTCGCCGTCATCAGCCACGCGCCTTCTGCGCAGTGGGCGCCTGCGGCTCCTCAACCAGCGCCCGCAGGTGTTCGGGCAAGAACGCGTAGTAGGCCATCGTCGTAGCGAGCGCCGAGTGCCCCATTGCGTGTTGGACGTGCACGGCGCTCTTGCCCTCTCCGAGCCAGGTGGTCACGCGGCGGTGCCGCAGGTCGTGCATGACCCACGCCTCGGGGATCGGGTCGCGCTTCTTGCGCTGCAGCTCGAGGTTCGCGCGCGCGACCGCGCTCGCCACCGCGCCCCGGAAGCTGTGGACGCGCGTGCCTCGCAGGTGGCGCCGCCGCGTGCGCGTGTGGTGGAACACCCACTCACTCCCGCCGAAGCGGTACGTCGCGAAGTGTTTCTTGAGCGCCGTCGTGAGCGGAGCTGTCATCGGCACGAACCGGCTCTTACCGCTCTTGGTCCGGTGCCCGCCGCGCCCGCTCACGATGGTGATGAAGCCGCGCTCGAAGTCCACGTCTTCCCACCGGACCCACAGCGCTTCGCTCTCGTCCCGCGCGCCCGTCTCGCCGAGCACCAGGACGTAGAGGTGCACCATCGGATCGTCGCACGCCTTGAGCAGCGCCTCGTACTGCTCCGTGGTCAGGATCACGGGGTTCTTCGCGTCGCCTTTGATCTTCGGCACGCGGCGTACGGGATTGCCCTCGCGCAGCTCGAGCAGGTCGGCGAACGCGAACAGCTGATGCAGGACCGCCCGGTCCTTTCCCCGGCTCCGGGCCGCCAAGGGCTTGCTGATCACGGTGCCGTCGGGGGCGTGGGTCCGCCGCCAGGATAGATACGCTTTAATGTGCGCCGAATGCACTTGGTCGAGCATCGGGTCGCCATGCATCGAGACGAAGTAGTGCGACGCGGGCCGCAACGTGGCCTCATACGTCCGCTCGGTCCCGCGCGCCTTGTCCGGCAACTCCTCGGCGCGGTAGCGGCGGAGCAACTCCGAGAAGCGCGTGCGCCCGGGCAGCCCTGCGACCTCGCGCGCCGCCGCCTTCTTCAACTCCTCGAGCTTCCGCCACGCCCATTCGATGACGGTGTTCTTTGGCGAGTCGCGCTTGAGTAGGGGTTCGAGGCGCGCGCCGAATTGATGGGTCTTGCCTGCTACGCAGAGCACCACGCGCCACGCGCGGCCGGATCGTGGTTGGCCGACGTAGCCCGGCAGCCTATGCTTTCCCATTTGGTGCCTCCTTGTTCAAGTAGCGGTCGAGCGCCTCGCGCACGAGCTCCGCGACGCGCACCTCGCGATTCACCGCCAGCAGCTTGAGGCGGCGGTGTTGCTCCAGCGGCACGCGGGCGAACAGCGTCCGCATCTCCGGCCGTGCAGCTTGTGACTTCTTCGGCATCCGGGCCTTCCTCTCTATTCAAGTGATGGTGAGTTCGCACCCGAAATATAACGCAATCGCGATAGAACGCTATCACGCTAGTTTTGCCCTTTCTTTTGCCCTTTTCCCTGTGGGCCGGGGCACACGCGCTGCTATGTTGTTGGGGGCGAAGCGATTTACTAAGAGGCGCCGGTCGGAATCGAACCGACGAATAGAGGTTTTGCAGACCTCTGCCTTACCACTTGGCTACGGCGCCGTGAGAGATAAACTCGCAAGCTACTTGGAGTTTCTCAACCCACCACGGGAAAGTTCTAAACCTCTGCCAAACCTCTGCCTTACTACTTGGCTATGACGCCGTGCGAGTTCCTAACTTGACGCGGTCCTTGGTGTTTCTCAACCCCTCGCTGTTCAACGGTTCAGCCTCCTTAACCAGATTGGGGGCACATTTGGGGGCATTCTCTTTCCGATGCCTCAACCCGTTTCAGCTGCGCCCGCGCCGTCGTCACCCTTGTCTCTCGTTCCCAGACGCCGGTGCCTGGGTACCGCACCAAGCTGCGCCAACCGAGTCTCTAAACAAGTGCTTTCCACGGGAGGCCACACATCATGGTCGTCTCTGCCAACCAGGATGAGCTGCGGGTGTTTACCTAGCTGTGATTGCTAAGGAGGTTGTTCACTGAGGCACGAAGAGCGAAGCTGGGGTTGCGAACCAACCAGTGTGTATTCGCGTGGACCAAGCGGGGGGCGACGCAGCCGCGCGATCACCACGGCTCCCGCAGCGCGAGTCCAGCGCTGATGGGGAAGAGGTTCGTCGCGCCGCTGTTCGCGCGGATCGTCATGAAGCGCGCCTCCACGAACCCGAGCGCCGGCCCCACCCCGAGTAGCGACAGGCCGGCGCCACCGGACCAGGCGATGCCGGTTCGGGCCGTGGACGGCAAGCCCGCGCGCACGACGCCCACGTTGTAGACACCGACCCCCGTAAGCAGGTACGGTCGCAGATTCGGCCCGTCCCGCCGCAACCGCCACACGACGCTGGCGGTGCCACCCGCCAAGGTGGTGTGTCCAGTCTCGAGTCCCTCTCGGGGCGTCCGACCGTACATCGCGTCGACGCGGAGGCCCACGTGGGGGATGGCCAGCGGCAGCATCGCCGCGCCCAGCGCATGCCAGCCCGCGCCGTCGGCGGTCCCGTAGCCTCCCGCGGGAACGGTCAGACCGCCGCCGAGGCTGAATCGGGGGCCCTGCGCCGCCAGCTGGGACACGCCGCCGGCGGTAAGAACCGCGAGCATCAACGACAGAGTACGCGTCTTCATCTGGCACCGTCCGCCGCAACACGCACGCGGCTGCCGTCGCGCAGATCGTCGGGAGGATTGACGACGACCACGCTACCGTCCGCGAGCCCACCCGTGACCTCCACCCAGCTCCCGAAATCGCGACCCACCGTCACCGTCTGGTACCGCGCCGTCGAATCGGGTCCCACCGTCACGACCTGTGGCGGGCCGTCCCGGATCACAAGCGCTGTCGCCGGGACGCGGAGCGGCGGCGTGCCCGCGCCGAGTGCGAGCTGCACCTGCGCATACATCCCAGGCAGGACAGCGCCCTTGGGATTCGCCACCCGCACCTCGGTGAGCAGCGTACGGGCGGTGGCGTCGAGCGATCCGGCGGTGCGGGCCACGCGCCCCCGCAGCGTGTCGCCGGGAAGCGCGGGTACCGTCACCACCGCGGGTTTCCCGATCGTGACCGCCGCGGCGTAGTCTTCCGGCACCGTTACATACACGCTCAGCGTGTCCGTCTGCGCCACCGTGAACAGGCTCCCGGGCGCGCTCCCGGTCGCGGCGGTCAGCGTGCCGCTCACGCCGCCCGCCGTTCCGACCAGTGCCCCGGCATCCACGTTGCGCGCCGTGATCACGCCGGCGAACGGAGCGAGCACGCGCTCGTATGCCTGCAGCTGCACCAGGCGCTGCAGGTTGGCCTCGGCACTGTTCAAGTTGGCCACGGCTTCATTGAAGGCTGCCTGCATCTGATCGACCTCCTGAGCCGTCACGGCACTGTCAGCCGCGAGCGCCCGCCAGCGCGCCAGGTTGGCCCGAGCCAGGTCCAGCGCTGCGCGCGTCTGGGCGACCACGCCACGCGCTTGCGACACTTGCTGATCGAGGTCGGGAGCGTCGATGTCGGCGAGGAGCTGGCCCGCCCGCACGCGACTGCCGATATCGACCAGGCGCCGGCGCACGTAACCCGGAGTGCGCGCGTAGATGGCGGCCGTCTGGACCGCCGTGAGGGCGCCCGGGAGACTGACGCTCGACGGGCTCGTATCACGTGTCACTGTGGTCACGCTCACGCTGGGCAGCGTGACACCAACCGCGGCGACCGCGGCCGCGAGCCGCTGCCGCTGCGCCACGCGCGGTACAATCCCCGTTAACAGGATCGCCGCCAATACGCCCCCGGCGATCCCGCCCCCGAGCCAGTTGATCCCCCGGCGTCGCGGCGAGGTGGGGGCGGGTCGCCGATGACCTTTCCTGGCGTGGAGCGGCTCGAGGATCTGCGGTACGGCGCTCATGCGTGTCCCTCCGGGATGACGATCGGTGGTGTGGGCGGTGCGACGCGCAGGATGCTGTACAGCACCGGCACGACCACCAGGGTGAAGCACGTGGCGACGAGCAGCCCGCCGATTACGGCGCGGCCGAGCGGGGCGTTCTGCTCGCCCCCTTCGCCCAGGCCCAGCGCCATCGGCAGCATGCCGATGATCATGGCGAGCGCCGTCATGCACACCGGCCGCAGGCGGCCGAAGCCGGCATTGAGCGCCGCCTGGAGCGCGGAGCGACCTTCGCGTCGCTCGTCGTCTGCGAACGTGATGAGCAGCACGCTGTTCGCGGTGGCGACGCCGAGCGCCATGATGGTGCCCATCAGCGACGGCACGTTGAACGTGGTTTGGGTAGTGAAGAGCATCCACACGACCCCCGCGAGCGCCCCCGGGAGCCCCGCGACGATCACCAACGGATCGAGCCAGGACTGGAAGTTGATCACGAGCAACAGGTACACGAGCACCATGGCGAAGACCACCCCTAGCCCCAGCCCCAGGAACGACGACCGCATGCTCGCCACCTGGCCCCGCAACACGATGTTCGTCCCTTTCGGGAGCGACGGCCGCATCTGGGCGATGACCCGGTCGACGTCCGCCGCGACGCCGCCGAGATCGCGCTGGTCCGGGGCCGCGTACACGTCGGCGACCGGCAGCAGGTTGAAGTGGTTCACCACGGCGAGCGAGGTCTGGCGCCGCGCCGTCACCAGGTTGCCGAACAGCTGCGGCGTCGCGAGACCGGGCGCCGTCACCGGGGTGTTGGTCATCCCCTCGAACGAGGTGATCTTGTCCGGCGGCGTCATGACCTGCACGGCATAGCTGATCCCGCTCTGCGGGTTGAGCCAGAAGTTCGGGGCCGTCTGCGCGCTCGAGCTTAGCGAGACGAGGAGATTGCTCGCGACCTGGCGCTGCGTGAGCCCCATCTGCTGCGCCAGGGTCCGGTCCACCGAGAACAGCAGGTCCGGGTAGCTCGCCACCTGCTGCACCCGGACGTCGACCGCGCCGGGAATCCGCCGAATCTGTTCCGCGAGACGGATGGCGGTTTGATAGTCCGCCATCTTGTTCGCCCCGACCACCTGAACGTCGAGCGGGGCCGGCAGCCCGAGATTGAGCACCTGGTTCACGATGTCCGCCGGCACGGCGAAGAAGGTCACGCCGGGGAACTCGTTCGGGAGAGTGGCGCGAAGACGTCGCACGTAATCCCAGGTCGAGCCGCTCCGGTTCGGCCCGAGCTGGACGAGCACATCGGCGTCCGCCGCGTTCAGCGTGGCGCTGGCGCTGGTCGCCAGGTTGATCGCGTTGCGGTTGATGCCGACGTTGCTGAGCACCAGGCTCAGCTCCGCCGGCGGGATTACGCGCCGGATGGCGCGCTCCACGCCGGCTACGATGAGCTCCGTCCGCTCGACCCGCGTCCCGGCGGGCGCCCGCACGTGGAGCTGGAACGCGCCGGCGTCCGTCGTCGGGAAGAAGTCCTCGCCGACGAACGGAACCAACACGAGGCCAAAGGCGACAACGCCGGCGGCCGCGCCGAGCACCAGCCGCCGATGCTCGAGGGCCGAGGCGAGCAGGTCGCGGTAGCCTCCCCGGAAGCGCTCGAACCCCGCCTCGAACCGCGCGCTCACCCGCTCGATCACGCCCCGCGCGCCGTTCCGGCCCGCGGCGAGGCGGTGCGCGTCGGCGGCCAGGAGATAGTGGGCCATCGTGGGCACGATGGTCCGCGACAGGACGTACGAGGCGAGCACGGCGAATACGACCGCCATCGCGAGCGGCCGGAACAGCGCGGCCGCGGGACCGCTCAAGAAGAACATCGGCACGAACACGATCGAGATGGAGATCGTGGAGACGAATGCCGGGGTCGCGATCTGCGCCGCCCCGTCCATGATCGCCGGCAAGATCTCCTTCCCGTCCTCCATGTTCCGGTTGATGTTCTCGATCGTGACCGTCGCGTCGTCCACCAGGATGCCGACCGCGAGCGCGAGCCCGCCCAGGGTCATCACGTTGAGCGTCTCTCCCAGCGCCGCGAGGCAGACGATCGAGCACAGCACCGCGAGCGGAATCGAGGTCGCGATGATGAGCGTGCTGCGCCAGCTCCCCAGGAAGAGGAGAATCATGAGCGCGGTGAGACACGCCGCGATGACGGCTTCACGAATCACCCCCGAGATCGACGCGCGCACGAAGAGCGACTGGTCCGCCAGGTATTGCACGTCGAGTCCCTGCGCCAGTGAAGGCTTGATCTGGGCGAGGAGCGCCTTCACGTGGTTGACCACCGCGAGGGTCGAGGCGTGGCCGGTCTTGAGCAGCGTGAGATACACGCCGCGCGCGCCGTTCTGGCGCACGATGTTGGTCTGCACGCCAGCACCATCGCGGACCTGCGCGACGTCGCGGATGTAGACCATCGCCCCGTTGACTTGCTTGATCGGCATGTCGTTCAGCTGGCCCACGATGTCCGGGCTCGAGTTGAGGCGCACGTTGTATTCGCGGGTTCCCAGCTTCGCCGACCCCGCCGGCAGGATCACGTTCTCCGCGTTGACGGCGGCACTCACGTCAGATGGCGAGAGCCCCTTCGCGTACAGCCGCGCCAGATCGAGGTCGACGTTGATCACCCGGGGCGCGCCCCCGTAGGGGTACGGGATGGACGCGCCTTGAGCCGACGCGAGCGGCGGCCGGACGACATTGAGCACGTAGTCGTTGAGCTCAGCCGACGACATCGTGGTGCTCCCGACGCCGATCTGAAGGACGGGCACGTCGGTCGCGTTGAAGCGCAGGATGATCGGCGGCGTAATCCCGGGCGGCAGCGTCCTGGTGTTGCTCTGAGACACGGCGGTGAGCTGGGCCACGCCGGTCGCCACGTCGGCAGTCGGCTGGAAGAAGACCTTGATCACCGCGACGCCGGTCAACGATTGCGACTCGATGTGCTCGATGTCGTTGACAGTGACCGAGTAGGACCGCTCGACGGTCGTAACGATCCGCTCCTCCATCTCCTCCGGCGACATCCCGTTGTACTGCCAGATCACCGTGGCGACCGGGAGCGGGATGGCGGGGAAGATGTCCACCGGCGTCGTCATGATCGCCACGAGGCCGGCGATGAGGACGAGGATGGCGCCGCTGATGAACGTGTAGGGGCGCCGCAGCGCGACACGCACGATCCACATCATGGCTCGAGCCTCATAGGTCCCGGCCGAGCAGCGCCTCGAGCGAGGCGCGGGCGACCTGATAGGTGAATAGGGCGCTCACGAGATCGAGCTCCGCCTGAGTGAGCGCGGTCTGGGAAGTAAGGACGTCGAGAATCGTGGCGATGCCGGCGCGATACCGCGCCCGGATCACCCGCAGCTCCTCGGTAGCGAGCCGCACCGACTCGCGCGAGAGCGCGATGTCCTGCTCGGCGACGCGCAGGCTGCCGAGCAGCCGCTGTGCCTCCGCACGCGCGAAGCGCTTGGTGTCCGCGAAGGCCGCCGTCGCGACCTCGGCGGCGACCTTCGCCTGCGTGACGGACGCCTCACGCACGAACCCGTTGAAAAGCGGGAACGACGTGCTGAGCGCGACGATCCACCCCGACCGCAGCGATCCGGTGACGCGCCCGTCGTTCGACCAGTTGTAGCCGGCGCCGAGCGAGATCGTGGGGAGGTACTGCGTCTCGGAGGCGCGGACGGCCGCGGCGTCGGCGTTCGCCAACGCTTGCGCGTTTACGACCGCCGGTGCGGCCGCCGGCGCCAAGCCGGGCACACCCGAGTCGCTGAGCGCGAGGGTGACGGGCTCGAGCGCGATGTGCGCATCGGCATCCGTCGGGCCGTCGGCGCCCACCAGCCGGCCGAGCGCCGCAGTCGTCATGCCGAGCGTGTCCCGGGCGGCGAGCGATTGACGGCGCGCCGTCGCCGCCGCCAGCTGAGCGAGCAGCACGTCGGCGCGCGTGGCCGTGCCGGCCTGCTCACGATCCCGGGCGTACCCGAGGCCGAGCTCGGCCTGTGCGACGGATTCGCCGGCCACGCGGACCAGCTCGTGCGCGCGCAACACCTCGAAATAGGCCTGTCTGGCAAGCAGGATCGTGGCGTAGCGTTGCTGTACCAACCCGGCATCGGCGGCCTGGCTGATCGCCTCCGCTTGGCTCCGTTGCGCGCCACGGCGGCCGCCCGTGAAGACGTCGACCGCCGCCGCGAGTCCGGCGCCGTACGCGTTCAGTGTGCTGCCTGCGGTGCCCGACACCACCCCGGAGGTTGCAAGGGATTGATCGGTCCAGCCCGCGCTGGAATTGAGGGCCACAGTCGGGAGGTACGCCCCGAGCGCCACGCGCCGGAGCGCAGCCGCGTCGCGCACCGCGCCCTGGGCACCGGCTACGCCCGGGCTGTGGGCGAGCGTGCGTGCGACCACCGTCTCGAGCGACAGGCGCGGCCCGAGCGCGGACGTGTCCGGCACCTGGCCCTGGGTGGCTCCTGGTAGGCACGAGCCCAAGACGATGACCAGCGCGAGCGCTCTCACGGCCGGACCGGTCCTACGCCCGCACCCGTACGCTTGATGGCAGCGGCGATGTCGTCCAGGTCGCTGTCGGTGAGCTCGAGACTCGCGGCGCCGATCCAGCCGTCCACCTGGGCGGGAGACCGCGCGCCGACGATCGCCCCCGTCACGCCGGGCCAGGCGAGTGTCCAGGCGACCGCCACCGCAGCGACCGTCGCGCGGTGACGCTCCGCGATCGGCCGCAACGCGTCCGCCAACGCGACATTGTGGCGCAGCCCAAGGCCCATAAAGTCGGGAGAGCGGGAGCGCCAGTCGTCCGCACCCAGCTGGGCGGCGCGCTCGACGGTGAAGGCGCCCGTCAGGAGGCCCGATTGCATCGGGCTGTACACGATCACCCCCGTACCGTGCGCGGCGCACCAGGGAAGCTCGGCGACCGCAACCTCCCGGCGGATCGCCGAGAATGGCGGCTGCAGCGAATCCACGTGCCCGAGCCGCTCTGCGTCTTCGAGTTGCCCGACATGGTGATTGGAGAGCCCGACGGCACGAACCTTTCCCTCGTCTTTCAGCTGCAAGAGAGTGCCCCAGTAGTCATCGAGTGTGGTGCCGTCCTCGGCGGGCCAGTGCATCTGGTATAGGTCGATGCGCTCGACGGCGAGCCGGCTTAGCGATGCCTCAACCTCGCGGCGCAGACTCAGGGGATCACCGACGCGGCGCGGGGGGGCGGCACGGTTGCGCTCGTCCCACACGAGGCCGGCCTTGGTGAAGACGTACGGCCGGTCGTCGGCCGGGATGTCGCGTAACGCGCGGGCGACGATCTCCTCCGAATGGCCCAGGCCGTATACGGCCGCCGTGTCGATCCAGTTGATGCCGCGCTCGACGGCATGACGGATCGCCGCGATCGAGGCGGCGTCGTCCTGGGTGCCCCAGGCGAAGGTCCAGCCGCCGCCCCCGATCGCCCACGCGCCGAAGCCGACGCGCGTGATCCGCATGCCGGTGGTGCCGAGCGGCGCGGTGGGCAGCGTGTCCGTGTCGCGAACTGCGTGTGTCATTGGTGCCCTCCTCAATGACGCCTTCTGCAGGCGTCTGTCGATCATGTCAGCGAGACCGCTCAAGTCCGACGGCTTGATGGACTTGAGCGCCTCGATCTCGAGCCGGCTCAGCTGGAGACCCTGCCGCAACAGCCACATCAACAGACCGTGCGGGTCCTGCTCGAACGCCTCCCGCAACTCCTCGTCGGTGAGGAGCTTGCCGATCAGGATCTCCACGCTCTGCTGCGTCATGAAGCCTTGGTCGCCGCGGCCGGGAACTTGTCCACGATTGCCTCGACGGTCTGCTTGAGCTCCTGCTCGTACTCCTGCTCGTTGTCGGAAACTGCCGCGACCCCCTGGCCGCGCCACAGCAAGTCCTTGGTCTTGGGGTCGATCACATCGACGATCACAGTCCCCTCGGTGTATTGGGTCACCATCGGGCTGTTCTGAATCCCCCAATCGCCGCCCCAGCCGCGTCCCCAGCGGCGTCCCCAGCCGCCCCACCAGTGCGGCCGCAACGCGTAGCCGTAGTCCCAATACGTGAGGTCGAGCTTCTGGTTGGTGCTGGCGTAGTACGCGACGCAGAAATCGGGGTTACTGTCGCTCGCCATGTAGCCGAGTCCGGAGAACTCCTGTGTCAGGTCGGTGCGGAGCGCGCGGTTCGAGATCGAGTTCACGAGCATCGGGTCGTTCGTCGATGCGACCGCGCCTGCGATCTTGGGTTTGGGTGTCGGGAGGACACGGAATGTGTGCAGCCCGGTGAGGCTCACGTCCGGACTCAGCGCGGTGCGCACGCTGATCGCCGGAGCGCAAGCCACGACCGCGGACAATGCGGCCGCTGTGAGAAGCTGTGTGGTTCGCATCGTATCTTCTCCTGTGGTGTGTGATGTCGTGGACGGCGACGGGCCTTTGCACCCACCGTGCCACACGCAGGGCGCCCGGCTGCGGACCGCCAAAGTCATTGTCGGGTCGCGGGTTTGAGCTCGCGCGACGATGGACGGCGCGGCGGGGGGGGCGGTGTATGTTGATGAACGTCGAGCAGAACTGCGCGGAAGTCGACAGGCGCGGAGTCGTGCGACTACGCGACGCCGGCCAACCGTTCCATCGCTCGGACGATTACAGAGAAGTCTTCATTGGTGTAGGCGGCCAACTGCCGGGCGTGCTCCGCGGCGGCCACCTGCACGGCCGCGGCGGTCGCGGGCATCGGGACCGACAGCTCGAGCGCCGTGTCCACGATCAATCCGAAGTCCTTGAACATGAGCCGGAGCGCGAACGCGGGCGGGTACTCGCCTTTGCGCGCATTCTCGAGCTTCGCCTTCTGACTGGGCGAGACCACCGCGGTTTCGCCCATCACCTGTAAGAAACGCTCGCGCGGCAGCCCGGCCTTCAGGCCCAGAGCGATAGCTTCGGCCAGCGCCTGGACCCCCAGGCCCAGCAGCGTGTTGACGCACAACTTCATGGTCGCGCCGGCGCCACTGGGCCCGAGATAGAACGTCTTGGCGCCCAGCACGGCGAGGATCGGCTGGCATTTCTGGTACACGTCCTCCTCGCCTCCCACGAAGATCACGAGCTGTCCTTGATCCGCTTGCACTGTGCTCCCGGAAACGGGCGCGTCCAGCACGGAGACACCCTTGCTCCCAGCCGCCTCGTGCAGACGGCGCGAGGTGCGTGGGTTTACGGTGCTCATCTCGATCACGGCCGCGCCGGACCGAGCGCCCGCCAGAGCGCCGTCGGGTCCGAACATCACCTGCTCCAGGGCAGCGTCGTTCGCGACGCTCGAGAGCACGATGTCGGCGCCTGCTGCGAGCTGTTGCGGCGTCGCCGCGACCTTGGCGCCGCGTTGCTCTAATGGCCGCGTACGCTCCGGGGTCCGGTTGTACACGACCAGGTCGTGGCGCGCCGCGAGTAACCGGCTCGCCATACGACGCCCCATCGCTCCCAATCCTATGAAGCCCACGCGCATCGTCTCACCCCAGCCATTGTGGATTCTGGTATGTCCCATCGAAATGATGGGTCGTCTTGTACAGCTCGTACTTGCCGTCCCGCCCGGCGCGACCGGTCCGCTCGAGTAGCGCTGCTACGTCCGCCCCGCTCAGCGGGCGAAAGCTGCGGGCCGCGTACAGCGCCTGCTCGAGCACTGGCAACGAGTCACAACCCGTGATCACGACGCTCGTCGGCAGGTTCATGGCATAGTGGAGGCATTCGACGGCCGTCACGGTGCCGCTCACCAGGACGAACGGATCGCCCATGGGCTTCATCCCCAGCACACCGATGTTCTCTTCAACGAGCCGGGGCACGACCTGCCGCTCGAAGCTGTCGTAGTGCGCATCCATAACGTTCAACGGCATCTGCACCGCGTCGAACCCGAACCCGTGCGCCCGGGCGGTGTCGAGCATCCGCAAGTGGATGGCGGGGCTCTTGTGGCCGGTGAAACCGACGTAGCGGATCTTGCCCGCCCGCTGCGCCGCCGCCACGGCTTCCAGGGCGCCGTCCGTCCCGAACACGCGCTCCGGATCCGTCATCCGGATCACCTCGTGAAATTGCATGAGGTCGATGCGGTCGGTTTGCAGCCGCCGTAGCGACTCGTCGATCTGCCGCGCCGCGCTCTCCTTGCTGCGGCCGTCGATCTTGGTCATGAGAAACGCCTTGTCGCGATAGCCGTCTCGCAGCGCCTTTCCCATGCGGAGCTCGCTGGCTCCACCGTTGTAGTCCCAGCAGTTGTCAAGAAAGCTGATGCCGTTGTCGAGCGCCGTGCGCACTATGCGGATGGTCTCCTGCTCGTCCGCTTGCCTGCCGAGATGGTAGCCGCCCACGCCGATCAGCGAGACCATTTCTCCGGTGCGCCCGAGGCGACGGTAGGGAATCCCGTCGCGGTGGGTCACTGTCGGCATGGGGCACTCCCGTGGACTATGGTTGTCAAACGACTGCAGCGGAGAGGCGGGCCACCGTCGGGGTCGCCTTGTCGGAGCTGGGCGACGCAATCCGCGACCGGTCAGCTCAATCGGCCCGCTCCCCGTGGTCGCATCGTACGCGACCGCGCAGTCAGGTCCTACGCTCTTGCACGCCATGTGCCAGTCGGCAGGCGACACCGGCCGCGCAAGACAAGTCGCTGCACCGCAGAGCGTTCAGCGGCATCCCGGTCGATGGTGCCCGGAGCGGCGCCGGCCTGGTGGGGTGCGGAGCGCTGAGCAGAAGTGCGTGGGAGCCGACAGACGAGTAGACTATGCTTCGAGATGGCTCTCGGCTCGACCGAAGAAACCTTCGGACAGTTGGTGAACGTCCTGGCGCAGAGCCTCGACGTCCGTGAGATATTTGCCCAGATCTCCGCGCTGGCCCGCCAGACCGTTCCGCACGATCGCCTCGTCTTCGGCTTGATCTCGGAGGATCGCGAGCGCTACCGCATCCTCGCCCATTCCGAAGACGAGTCGCGGGGGGCCCCGCTGCCAGAAATTCGTCTTCAGGCCTCCCGCGGACTGGTGGAGCAGGATTGGGCGCTCGCGCACCACGTCCGAACGCTGCCAGGGAAGAGCTTACGGCTCGAGGGGACGACGCGCACCTCGTCGCGCCCCGCCGACGAGCCGTTCGAATGGCGGCCCGCCGGTCTGCACTGGGCAGGGCACGAGTCGTGGATGCGGCTCACCGTGCGGCTGCGAGGGGGCGTGCTGGGCTTCATCATCTTCCTCTCCCGCACGCCGGATCAGTACACCGAGGCGCTCGTACCGCCAGCGAGGCGGATCGCCGACCTGGTGGCGTTGGCATTCGCGCACGAGCGCCTGGCCGAGGAAGAACGTCGCCGCGCCGAGGCGCAGCAACGTGCCGTCCGGCTCGAAGCCCGCGTGGCGCGACTCACGGCGGAGCTGGAAGCGGTGGAGGGACACCGGGCCATCGGGACGTCGAGAGCGTGGCGGGACGTATTGACGCAAGCGGCCAAGGTGGCGGATGCGGAAACGACCGTGCTCCTGACAGGGGAGTCGGGGACGGGCAAGGAGGTCGTCGCGCACCTCATCCACCGGGGGTCGCGCCGGGCGGAGGGTCCGTTCGTCGCGCTGAACTGCGCGGCGCTCCCGGAGGCGCTGCTCGAGTCGGAGCTGTTCGGCTACGAGAAGGGCGCCTTCACCGGCGCCGTGGTGGCGCGGGCGGGCCGGCTCGAGCAGGCCGCAGGGGGGACGCTGTTTCTCGACGAAGTAGGCGAGATGAGCCCGGCGGTGCAGGCGAAGTTCCTGCGGGTGCTCCAGGAGCGGGAGTTTCAGCGCCTGGGCGGCACGCGGCCGCTCAAGGCGGACGTGCGCGTCGTCGCCGCGACGAACCGCGACCTGAAGGCGGCGATGACGAAGGGCGCGTTTCGCGAGGATCTGTACTATCGGCTGCACGTGTTCGCGATCCACCTGCCGCCGCTGCGCGAGCGTCAGGAGGACATCCTGCCCTTGCTCGAGCATTTCCTGAACCAGCTGGGCCCGGTGGTCATCGGGCGGCCGGCGGCGGGCGTCTCGCCCGAGGCGCGGGAGCAGTTCCTGACGTATGGGTGGCCGGGGAACGTGCGCGAGCTGCGCAATGCCGTGGAGCGGGCGCTGATTCTCTGCGAAGGGGGCCTGATCAATCCCGAGCATCTACCCTGGCACGCCGAGGCAGCGCGGAGCGCGCCCCCCCCACCCGCACCGGCTCCATCCGCCGCCCCACCGGTCGTCGGGGACTTTCCGGTTCACGGCGTGGACCTCGAGGCGATGGAGCGCACGCTCGTCGAGGGCGCCCTCAAGCAAGCCGGCCGAAACAAGTCCAAAGCGGCCCAGCTGCTCGGGCTGAGCCGCAGCAAGCTCTACACCCTCATTGAGCGCTTCCGCCTTGCGTAGGTAGCCTCAAACCCCGAGCGCCTGGGCGGCGAGCTTCGTGCCGGCCACGGCGCGTGCGGACGTCCGGGCAGGAGTGCGCGGACAGCGACCGCCGAGTAGAATGTCCTGTGACATGGCTGCCGACGCGACCGAAGAGACGTTAGGACCGCTCCTCGACGTCCTGGCGCAGAGCCTCGATGTCCAGGAGGTCTTTGCTCGGATCTCGGCGGTGGCCCGCCAAACCGTCCCACACGATTGCCTCCTCTTCGGCCTGGTCACGGAAGATGGCGAGCGCTACCGCGTCGTGGCCGTTTCCGAAAGCGAGGCGCGCGCCGTGCTGCTGGAGCAGTCGTTTGCGCCGCCGTCGCCCGGGTTGGCCCAGGAGGACTTCGCGATCTTTCGCAACATCCGGACCATTGCGGGGAAGGCCCAGGGGCTAGTGCGCACCGCCTCCAGCAGCGCCGACGAACTGTTCGAGTGGCACCCCGGTCCCCCCTGGGTTGCGATGGGCTACCCGTCGTGGCTGCGGTTGACGGTCCGCTTGCGAGGAGACGTGCTGGGCTTTCTGAACTTCCTCTCGCGGGAGCCGGACTCGTACACGCAGGCCGACGTGCCAGCAGCCCGGCGGATCGCCGACCTCGTGGCGTTGGCGTTCGCCCACGAGCGCCTGGCCGAGGAAGCGCGGCGGCGCGCCGAGGCCCAGGAGCGCGCCGTGCAACTCGAAGGGAGGGTGGCGCGGCTCACGGCGGAGTTGGACGCGGCGGAAGGACACCGGGCCATCGGGACGTCGAAGCCATGGCGCGAGGTATCGGCGCAAGCGGCGAAAGTCGCCCCGGCGGAGACGACCGTACTCCTGACGGGGGAGTCGGGGACGGGCAAGGAGGTCGTAGCGCACCTCATCCACCGCGGGTCGCGCCGGGCGGAGGGCCCGTTCGTCGCACTGAACTGCGCGGCGCTCCCGGAGGCGCTGCTCGAGTCGGAGCTGTTCGGCTACGAGAAGGGCGCCTTCACCGGCGCCGTGGTGGCGCGGGCCGGCCGGCTCGAGCAGGCCGGGGGCGGGACGCTATTTCTCGACGAAGTGGGCGAGATGAGCCCGGCGGTGCAGGCGAAGTTCCTGCGGGTGCTCCAGGAGCGCGAATTCCAGCGCCTCGGCGGCACGCGGACGCTCAAGGCGGACGTGCGGGTCGTCGCGGCGACGAATCGCGACCTGAAGGTAGCGATGACCAGGGGCGCGTTTCGCGAGGATCTCTACTATCGGTTACACGTGTTCGCGATCCACCTGCCGCCGCTGCGCGAGCGCCAGGAGGACATCCTGCCGCTACTCGAGCATTTCCTGAGCCAGCTGGCCCCGGTGGTCATCGGGCGGCCGGCGGCGGGCGTCTCGCCCGAGGCGCGGGAGCAGTTTCTGGCCTATGCGTGGCCGGGGAACGTGCGCGAGCTCCGCAACGCCGTGGAGCGGGCGCTGATTCTCTGCGAAGGGGGCCTGATCAATCCCGAGCATCTGCCCTGGCACGCCGAGGCAGCGCGGAGGGCGCCCCCCCCACCCGCACCGGCTCCATCCGCCGCCCCACCGGTCGTCGGGGACTTTCCGGTTCACGGCGTGGACCTCGAGGCGATGGAGCGCACGCTGATCGAGCGCGCCCTCAAGGAGGCCGGCCAGAACAAGTCGAAGGCCGCGCGCTTGCTCGGCCTGACGCGCACGAAACTGTACACACGAATGCAGCGCTTTGGCCTTGAGGGGTAACACGCCGGTCCAGGACTAGCCGGGAGCTGACGGTGCGGCATCCACGGCGCGTCGCGTCAGCGCTATGGCACAGCCGCTTGATACCGCGCCGCTCACGACCAGGGGCAGCACCAGCGAATGCCGCACCAGGAGCGCGCCTGCCGCCGCCCCCAAGAACATACTCAGCACAGATGCCGCACGCCGCCACCCGCGCGGATTGGCACCGCCCGCGAGTGCCGAATCCGCCGCGAGCCCCGTGAGCGTCAACGTGAGGACCGTGGTCGTGAGGTCGGGCAGTCCAATCTTTCGCACGGTGGCATTCCTCACGCCCATGGCGAGCGCCGTGAGCACGATGACGCCATACAGCGCGTACAGTGCCGAGCGCGCGCCGAGCGCTGCCGCCAGCGCGGCGCACAGCAGCAGCACGCCTTCCGCGCCGAATGCCGTAGCAAGCCAGCGGTGCCGGGGACGGTTCCCGAGTCGCGCCGCCAGCCTTCCACCCGCCACGGCACCGACAAGAAATGCACCGAGCGAAACCGCCGAGCGCGGGATCGAGAGGCCCGGCGCGCCCGCGATGGCGAAGGCGAGGAACACGACATTCCCGGTCATGTTCGCCGTGAACACGTGCCCGAGGGCGAGATAGCTGGCGCCATCGATCAGCCCCGTTGCCGCGGTCAGGAACAGCAGCGCTCCGGTGAGACGCAACTCGTAGCTCGGACTCATTGGCGCTGAGCGCTGCGGCGCACGTTCTCCAGGAGCACGAGGGCGAGCAGCGCGAACAGCACGGGCCCTCCCCACGCGTCCCGCAGCCTCAGCGCCGGGAGGGCGAACGCGGCTATCACGAGGCAGATGAGGATGCCGAGCGTCAAGCTCGCATCCTCGACGAACAGTCCCCACGGCGAACGCAGGGCCGCCGCCAGGGCGGTCACCGCTCCCTCCCGGGGTGACCGACCCGCGCTGGCTGAGCCGACCGCCGGACGATAGCGACGGCGAGCAGTCCCGTCGCGCTGAAGCCGGCGACCAGGCCGAGGATCGCCAAATCGCTCCCCGGCCACGGGTACTTGAGTCCCTCGCCGACCCAGAAGACCCCGAACGCGGAGAGCAGTACGCCCACGCCGAACTTGAGGGCGTTTTCCGGCACCCGCGCGAGCGGCCGGCGCAGCCCGACGCCCGCGAGGACCACGAGCGCTCCGGCCAGGGCCGCTCCCAGTGCGGCGGGCGCCAGCAGTCCCCGCGCCCCGGTGGCGATGACGATGAACACGACCTCGAGCCCCTCCAGGGTCACGGCCTTGAAGGAGGTCAAGGCCGAAATGCGAGCCGCCGTCTCCCGCGCGTAGATCGCGGCCTCGTCGTGGAGGGCGATCACGCCGCCGGCCCGGAGGATCGCCTTGCGGAGCCATCGCATGCCGAACAGGAGTAGCAGGACGCCGACCGCGAGCTGGAAGGGACCGAGCGGGATGCGCTGTAGCGCCGGCCCGAGCGCCAGCGTGAGCAAGGTCAGGAAGACCACGCCGGCACCGGCGCCGATCAGCGCGGGCCGCCACCCGCGGGTGGTTCCCACCGCGAGCACGATCGTGAGCGCCTCCACGAACTCCACGAGCGACGCGAGGAAGGCGGCGACGATGACGGTGCCGACATGGGCCCAGCTCACGGCGCTCAGGGCGTCACCTCGATCGTCGCCATCATGCCCTTATCCTCGTGCGACAGCAGGTGGCAATGATACACGAACCTGCCGACGATCACCGGGTCGGTGAAGGGAATGATCACCTTCACCTCGCCGTGCACCGGGACGTTGACGATATCCTGGTACCCGTCGAACCGTTGCGGCACGCCGTTCACCTCTGTCACTTGAAAATGCGTCTGGTGGATGTGGAAGTCGTGCAGCTCGCCGGACGCGTTACGGACGGTCCATTCTTCGATCGCGCCGAGCTTGACGCGCGTGTCGGTGCGGTTCGGGTCGAATGTGCGGCCGTTGACGAAGAACGTGTCGCCGTCGGCCGATTCGGAGAACCCGATCGTGCGTCGATTTGTGACGGCACCCCGCAAGTCGGCCACGGGGAGGAGCTTCTCGGGGAGCGCGATGGGCGTGACCGCGGCACCCGCGACGCGCACAGTCGCGAGCGCAGCCCCTGCGTAGTGATTGCCCTGCGGCCCGGTGTCGAAGCCGGAGGTCCGGAGCTGGTAGGTCCCGGGCCCGGCCGCCTGCACCAGGACTTCCTCTCTCGCCCCCGGCGGGAGGAGGAGCTGCTCCTGCGGCACCAGGCGAGCGAGGCGGTGGCCGTCGCGCGCTACTTCGTAGAAGCGGTGCCCGTCGAGCCTCAGCAGGTAGTACAGGTCCGCTCCGACATTCCCGATGCGCCACAACTGCGTCTCGCCCGGGCGCAGCGTGATCGTGGGGTCGCGCAGGCCGTTCACCGTGCGGATGGCGTCGTCGCCGATCCCACGATGCACGATCTGCCCACCGCCGATCTGCGCGTCTTTGAGCAGCAGCAGGTGCTCGGGCACCTCGCGCAGCTCTGGAAACGGGTCGAGCAGGCCTTCGACGATCAGCGCACCGGACATACCGTTTCTCACCTGCTCATCGGAGCGGCCGTGGGGATGCGGATGGTACCAATACAGTCCCGGTGAGTGGGTGGCAGGGATGCGGATCTCGTAGCCCTGCGTGCGGCCGGGGGCGACGTGCAGGAACACGTTGTCGGAGTTGCCGAGCGGCGAGACCGCCAACCCGTGCATGTGGAGATTCGTAGTCTCGTCGAGCGCGTTGATGAGCCGCAGCCGGACTACGTCGCCCCGCTGCACGCGCAGTGTCGGCGGCAGATAGCTCCCGTTGAACACCTGTGCGCTGACCCGCCGGCCGGCGATCTCCACCGGAGCTCGCGCGGCGCTGAGCGTCAGCTCGAGCCCGCCGTCACGGCTGGCTGCCACGGCGGGCTCGCGAAACGTCCCCGGCCGGGCCGGTCCCGCATCGTGCGTAGCGCCGCCTGCGAGCAGCGACACCACGAGACCCGCTCGCAGCCTCACGGCTTTCGCGCCGGAGCGCCGCTAGCTCCGAACACCGTGAACGGTACACTGGTCACGCTCACCATTTCCGGTGCCGACGCGACGAGCGTGTAACCCCTGCCGACCTCGCTGATCATCAGGGTATCGAAAAACGCGACGCCGGACAGCGCAGCCACGCTCACGGTGCCACTGAGCGCTCCACCAGACGCATTCGAGCCGAGCGCCACGCGCACGGTGCCGCTGAAATCGGTCAGCACGTTGCCGAGCGAGTCGAGCGCTTCGACCTTCACTTCCGGGTCAATGGGGCTGCCCGCGGCGACGTCGCGCGGCTGCACCAGAAAGGCCAACACGCCGACTACGGCACCGCCGCCCGGGGTGGCGCCCCCCTCCTGTGGGATGGACGGGCCGACCGGGGCGCCTGGGCCGGCGCACGCGCTCGCGGCGCACAGGACCGCGATCAGCACGACGATGCCGGCACGCAGGTGTCTGGTCAATGTCCCCCTCCGGTCCCGGTGTGCAGCCGCAGTTGCCGTTGGGCACCATCGCGGCTGATCCACACGACGCTGTCGCCGCACATGATCGCATCTACTCGATACGGCTGCAGCGCGAACGATGCGGCGTCCGAGCTGGCGACTTGAGTGCCGGGGAAGTAATAGAAGCAGCGCTCGCCTCCCGGGTGGCTGTGGATCATCCCCACCGTCCCCGGCCATCCTGCCTCCTCGCACGTCTGCCGCGGCCGTACCTGGGTCCGGGTCGAGTGAGCGGACTCCACGTCCGCGGGCGCGATGCGCTGCACGAACACGACGGGCCCCACGACCTGGCCGATCATGCAGCCCAGGAACTCGGTGGGGTACGAGCCGTACGCGAGCCGGAGATAGCGGCGCGCCTGGTCCGACACGACCAACGCCCGGGCCGTCATGGACACCGTGCCCGCCACGCCGGCGGCCCCAAGGTGCAGCACGAGCAGCGCCGTCACGCCCGCCGTCGCGACCGCGGCGCGGAAGTGCAGGGCCTTCACGGACGCACCTCGTAGCGCACGAGCACCCGCGGCTGCAGTGCGCTCGAGCCAAGGCACCACCACGCCGCGAGGACGCGAAGGCACCGCAGGTACGCGGGTTCAGGAAGGCTCAACGTGATCGTGCTCCTCATGGCGCGATGCCATTTGCACGCCCCATGCCAGCCGCCGGTCGAATGCAGCTGTCCGAGCAAGTTGCTGGCGCGCCACGCGTTCGATCAGCGGAGGCGATTGGCCCCCGGGACATGGACGGATCGTTGATGCAGCCGTTCGCGCACAACTGCACGGAAGTCGACAGTGACCCGGCACGCGAATCGAGAGACTTCGCGAACCTCTTAGGGGCGGCGATCGCCTCCCTTACGAGCGCCTGCGCTTCTCCCGCCGCCATTTACCCGTTCGCTGACGGCGTTTCCTTCGGGAGCTCGCGACGGACGGGGGCAATTTTGGGGGCAGTCGCCTGTGGCCTTCGGACTGCGACTGGAACGTACGCGGGGACTAACTGTTACAGAAGGGTCCGACTTTGGATGATCCTCAGTCATCCGAATGATCGCGATAACCGCCCTTTTTCATCCAGCTCGGCACTGCCGGCGTCGGCAGCGGCTTGGGAGCGACTCG
>Ga0209577_10000631_pt1 | contig 35115 bp, 36 predicted proteins | sample GraSoiAngelo_109_FD_185874 | JGI IMG/M metagenome (GOLD analysis project Ga0209577, IMG submission 185874) | Grasslands soil microbial communities from the Angelo Coastal Reserve, California, USA - 14_0903_12_20cm (SPAdes) (version 2) | ecosystem: Environmental > Terrestrial > Soil > Grasslands... | reverse complement strand
CCCGCCGGCAAGCAGGAATGACTTCGCGACGTCGTGCTGGGCGTTCTCGACCAGCGCCAGCGGCTCCCCGGCGCCGACCACCACCCGCACGCTGCCCAGATTGACCGGACGCTCGAGCACCCGCATCCGCCCCACGTCCGGCACATGGGCGGTCGAGTACCCGAGCCGGGCGACCGTCAGCTCGTGCCCGGCCGTGTTCTCCCTGCCCTGCTCGGCAGGGGTCTCGCCCGGCTCAGGGCCGGATCCGCCGAACACCTCCGGGTGGTTGCTGACCGTGGAGCCACCCGGGACCAACACGAACAGGAGAGTCGAACTGGCCGTGTAGGGCTGAGCCCGCAGGTACCGCGCCGCTGCCGAGGAGACGACCGAGGGCGAGGCGGCGGTGAACGGCACGATGGCGTGCGAGAGCTGATTGGCCTGCGCCGACAGATTGCGGTCGATCTGGCCGCGCAGCTGCCTGCCCGTGTCCTGGTAGACGACGATGAACACGGCGGCGGCGGAGACGAGCATCACGCCCGCGACCCAGGCCGTGAGCCGCCACCGGAGCCCGGCCGGCAGCACGGCGCGGAGCCTACGCATCGAAGCGGTAGCCGACCGAGCGCACGGTGACGATCGGCACGGGCGCATCGTCCCGCTTCAGCTTGCGGCGCAGGTAGCCCACGTAGACGTCGACGACGTTGGTGCCCGGGTCGTATTCGTATCCCCACACAGCGCGCAGGATCTGCTCGCGCGAGAGCACGTGCCCGCGGTTGCGCATCAGGTAGGACAGCAGTTCGAACTCCGTGGTCGACAGACGCACCAGCTGATCGGCCCGGCGCACCTCACGGGTGATCAGGTTGACCTCGATGTCATCCCCGGACAGAGTCGTCTGGGGGGTCTGAGAGGCCACCCTCAGCTGGGCCCGGATCCTGGCGGCAAGCTCGGACAGCGAGAACGGCTTGACGATGTAGTCGGCGGCGCCCGCGTCGAGTCCGGTGACGCGATGCTCCACCTGATCGAGCGCGGTGAGCACGATCACCGGGAGCGTCGGCTTGGCCCGTCGCAGGCGCTCCAGCACCTCGAGCCCGCCGCGGCCCGGGAGCATCATGTCGAGCACGACCAGGTCGACGTCGGCGTGCAGCGCCGTGTCGATCCCGCTGTCGCCGTCCGCCGCCGAGACGATGTCGAACCCGTGGGCTGCGAGGCCGCGCTCGAGGAAGTCGACGATCCCCGGCTCATCCTCGATCACGAGGACCAGCGCGCTCACCCTGATCTCCCGCATTTGCAGGCGAAGAGCATTCTCATTGTGCGCTGAACCATGGTTCAAGGGTTCGGCCGACACTACGGGCCGTGATCGGCTCAGAGGGGCTCAGAGATCAGAGTGTGCGCGATCCGATCCGCGCACGCCTGCTGGGCGGCGGAGTCGACGGGAACGAGTGGTTGACGAGAGCCACCGGGGTGGTGTTGATCGTGCTGCTCGCGGTGCTCGGGATCACGATTGTTCGCATCGGGCAGCTGACCTGGCTGCACCTGTTCCTCGGCCTCGTGCTGGTCGGGCCGGTCGCGTTGAAGCTGGCGAGCACCGGCTACCGGTTCGTCCGCTACTACACCCACAGCCCGCGATACGTCGATCGGGGGCCGCCGGCATGGGCTCTGCGGGCGATCGCCCCGATCGTCGTGGCGACCACGGCGGTGGTGTTCGCGAGCGGGATCGTGCTACTGCTCGACGGCCCGCGGCACCGTGGGCCGTGGCTGTCGGTCCACAAGGTGGGGTTCATCGCGTGGCTCGTTTTCACGGGGCTGCACGTGCTCGGGCACCTGCCGCGGCTGGGGCGGCTGCTCCGGGCACCTCGATCGGGCTCTGCGGGCGAGGAGCCGGTGTTCACCGGCGGCAACGGGGCGCTGGGCCGGTGGGTGGCCGTCTCAGGGGCGATCGTCGCCGGCGTGGTGCTGGCGATCGTGCTGATCGGAGACTTCGGGACGTGGACCGCGCCGGGCGCGCTCCACCATCATCGGGGCGGCTAGCTGCTCCCGGGCGCGGCGCAGCTGGCGGCCCAGGCGCACGCGTTGAACCCGTCCGCGTCGGGATCGGGCGCCGAGGGGGCGCCGATCACCTTGTTGTTGGAGTTGACCAGCTGCATCTCCTCCGAGCGCTTCAGCTTCGCCGGTTGCCCGTTGGTGGTCGCGAGGTCGAACTGCGGCGAGCTCAGGTTCGGGAGCGCCGCGAACCCCGTCCCGTTCGTCCCGATGATCACCGGGGTCTCCTCGATCCACTCGGCCGTGAGGTGCGACGAGCTGTAGGGGACCGTGGTGGTGAAGGTTTCCCCACGGGTCAGGTCCTTGAGCGTGATCTTCCAGACGTTGGAGTTGCTCACGACCTCGGCGATCGACGCGTACATCCGGTCACCGGCGCCGACCTTCATCTTGACGTTCAGCGACGGCGCCGGGATCACCTCCCACCATGCGGAATAGGACGGCTTCCCGCCGGATCCGACGTCCTGCTCGGTCCCGGTCTGGATGAGGGTCGTGTCGGGTACCAGACAGTTTGCGTCCACGCAGCCTCCCCCGATCCCGATCCAGTCGGAGGAGTACTCGGCCTGCCCCTTTACGTGCTGGGTGGCGGTCGGAACGGTCCACTCGCCGGTGATCGAGTGGAAGAGCTTGCCGCCCTGCTCGATCGTGCCCTGGTTGTAGCCGAACCAGTTCTGGCTCTGGTTGGCGTTCAGGCGCGGATGCGGTGCGAGTCGCAGCAGCTGGCCGTGGGCATTGAGCGCCGAGGCGCTCGTGGCCGCGATCGCCAACGTTGCGAACGCAGCCAGTGCCAGGATCGAAACACGCGCCGCGGTGCGCATCGCGCTCTCCCGCAAGCCGATCTTGTTCATCGCGTCCCTTTCCCGACGGCCGCGGGTGAGAGCCGCCGCCTCCCGCAAATACCAACCCGCAGGGCGGTTATACCCGATCGGCGGGCCCGGCAAAAGCCGCCACGCGCCAGGGCGGGCGCGGCGGCTCGCCGTCAGCCGGAGGTGCTCAGCTGCTGCCGGGAGCTCCGCAGCTCGTCGACCAGGCGCAGGCGTTGAAGCCGTCTGCGTCCGGATCGGGTGCCGATGCAACCGAGTACGCGTTCCCGTTGGAATCGGCGAGGTTGATCTCCTCGGAGGGCTTGAGGTTCGCCGGCTGGCCGTTCGTCGTGGCCAGGTCGAACGCCGGGGAGGTCAGGTTGGGCAGCGCCGCAAAGCCGGCGTTGGTGCCCAGGATCAGCGGCGTCTCCTCGATCCACTCGGCCGTGGCGTGAGTCGAGCTGTACGGCACCGTCGTGGTGTACGTCTCGTTGCGAGTGAGGTCCTGGAGCGTGATCTTCCACACGTTGGAGTTGCTCACAACCTCCGCGATCGAGGCGTGCATGTGATCGCCCGGTGCAACCGTGAAGTTGCTGATCGTCAGCGATGGACCGGGGATCACCTCCCACCACGCCGAATAGGACGCGCTACCGCCGCTGATGTCCTGCTCGGTGCCCGTCTGGATCAGCGTGTTGTCACCGACCGTGCAGCCCGAGTCCACGCAGCCGCCGCCGATCCCGATCCAGTCCGAGGAGAATTCGTCTTGACCCGGCGTGTGCTGGGTCGCGGTGGGCACGATCCAGTCTCCGGTGATCGAGTTGAACAGCTTGTTGCCCTGCTCGAGCGTGCCCTGGTTGTAGCCAAACCAGTTCTGGCTCTGGTTCGCGTTCGCGCGCGCGTGCGGGGCGAGCCGCAGCAGCTGGCCATGGGCGCTGAGCGCGGACGCGTTCGTCGCCATCACCGCGCACGTGACGAGCGCGGCGCAGACAAGCACCGGAAGACGCACAGCGCCAACCGGCCGAGTGATCCTCTTCATCAGATCCTTTCTCGGCGGCCGCGGGTCAGAGCCGCCGCCTCCCGCCAGTACAACCCGCAGGGGGCGTTATACCCGAAGGCGGTGCTTCACAAGCCGCACCGGATGCGGCGCTTCACGAGTTGGCCACCGGCCGCCGTCGCCGCGCGGTTCTCACCGCGCGTACTCGGTGGCTCGTGACTCCCGGATCACCGTGACCTTGATCTGGCCCGGGTACTCGAGCTCCTTTTCGATCTGGCGCGCGATCTCGTAGGACAGCAGCGTCGCCGCGTCGTCGTCGATCGCGCCCGGGGCGACCATCACGCGGATCTCGCGACCCGCCTGCATGGCGTAAACCTTCTCGACGCCCTTGTGGCGCATCGCGATGTCCTCGAGGTCACGGAGCCGCTTGACGTACTGATCGAGCGACTCGCCGCGGGCCCCGGGCCGGGCACCGGAGAGCGCGTCGGCGGCCTGCACGATCACGGCTTCGATCGTCTGCGGGTCCACCTCGTTGTGGTGGGCCTCCATCGCGTGGGCGACCGCCTCGGGCTCCCCGTACTTGCGAGCGAGGTCGCCGCCGACGAGCGCGTGCGGGCCCTCGATCTCGTGCGTCACGGCCTTGCCGATGTCGTGCAGCAACGCGGCGCGCCGAGCGGTCTTGGGGCTGGCGCCGAGCTCGTCGGCCATCATCCCCGCCAGCCGCGAGACCTCCACCGAGTGATCGAGCACGTTCTGGCCGTAGCTGGTGCGGAACTTGAGGCGGCCCAGGATCCTGATCAGCTCCGGGTCGAGGCCCTGGACGCCCGCCTCGAACACGGCCTCCTCCCCCACCTCGCTCATGTGGTCCTCCAGCTCGGACTTGGCCTGATAGAAGGCCTCCTCGATCCGCGCCGGATGGATCCGGCCGTCCTGGAGCAGCTTCTCGAGCGTCAGCCGGGCGATCTCACGGCGCACGCCGTCGAATCCCGACAGCACGACGGCGCCGGGCGTGTCGTCGATGATGAAGTCGACGCCGGTGAGGTTCTCGAGCGCGCGGATGTTGCGCCCCTCCCGTCCGATGATGCGTCCCTTCATGTCATCGCCGGAGAGCTGTACGACCGACACCGTGGTCTCGCTCGCGTGTCCCGCGGCGAGCCGCTGCATGCACACCGAGAGAATGTTGCGGACCCGGCGCTCGGCCTCGCGCTTGGTCTCCTCCTCGATCTGGCGGATGCGCCGGGCGGCGTCGTGCTTGGCGTCCTCCTCGATCTGCTGGAGCAGGAGCTGCTTGGCTCTGGATGCGGTCATGCCCGAGGCGTGCTCCAGCACTCGCTCGAGCTCCTGTCGCTTGCTCTCGAGCGCCAGGCGCTGCTCCTCGAGCGCGGCCTCTCGTTGCGCGAGCGCGTCCTCGCGGCGCGCGATGGCGGCCGTGCGCTCGGCGAGCTCGCGTTCACCCCGCTCGCCGCTGCCGGAGTCCGATGGCCGACTGGCCGAGCCGGTCCGGTGCGTGCGTCCATACACGAGCGCAGCGAACACGAGTCCCACCGCGATCAGCGCTGCGGCACCGATGATTTCCATGTTCGATCCTCTCCTGGGGTCGGGCGGTGAAGCCGGACCCTCTCCTCAGCTTCCGTTTTAGGAGCGACCGAGTGGCCCGTGCGGGACGCACGAACGGATGCCGGCAAGGCGCCGGGCGCGCTTCAGGCGGCGGCTAGATGCTGGTCGTGAATGAGTGCTCGGATGGGCCGGGCGGCCCGGTGAAAATCGCCGTCAACACTAAAGTCCGGTATCCACTGAATCTACGAAATTTCCTGGCGTTTTACGGCCCGCAGGCCATTCGTTCGCTGACTGGATCGTAATACCGCGGGGCGGGGCGCGCAAACGGCGCCGACGCCGCCGCGGCGTCACCGGTGGGCAGCGCAGTGCTCCCCCAGCGCTTCGAGCGCCAGCTCGTACTCGTAGCCCTTGCGCAGGAGCACGCCCAGCGCCCGCTCGCGCTCGCGCCGCTCTCGCGGCGGCGCCGGGAATCGCCGGCGCAGCAGATCGAGCGCGCGGTCGCGGTCGGTGGGGACATCGCCGGCGTTCGCACCGGCGAGCCCGGGGGCAGGTCCGGCCTGGGCCAGCGCCTCCTCCGCGAGCTCGCGGTCGATCCCGCGCGATTCGAGCCCGCGTCTTATCCGCTCGGTGCCCCACTGCTCGAGCGAACGCTTGTCCTGCACGAACAGCCGGGCGAAGCGCTCATCGTCGAGCACGCTGTCTTCCAGCAGCTGCTCGATCGCCGCCTCGGCCTCGCCCGGCTCGATCTGCCGGTTGATCAGGTGCTTGCGGACCTCGGCGACGGTTCGCTCACGACGGTTGATGTAGCGATAGGCGAGCTCGAGCGCTCGGGGGGCGTCGCTCACGCGGCGCGACCCTCGACCGACTCGACCGCAGCCAGCGGCGGCTCCTCCTGACCCTCGATCGGCTTGACCAGGTCGCGGCCGATCCCGAGCGCCTCGTAGATCTTGCCCTCGATCTCCTTGGCCATGTCCTGGTGCTCGTCCAGGAACGCCTTGGCGTTGCCGCGGCCCTGTCCGAGCCGCTCCTCGCCGTAGGAGAAGAACGAGCCGGACTTGGTGATGATGTTGTGCTCGATCCCATAGTCGATCAGGCAGCCCGAGGTGGAGATGCCCTTGCCGAACTCGATGTCGAACTCGGCCTGCTTGAACGGAGCCGCCACCTTGTTCTTGACCACCTTCACCTTGACCCGGTTGCCGACCGCCTCGGTGCCGTCCTTCAGCGTCTCGATCCGGCGGATGTCGAGGCGCACCGACGAGTAGAACTTCAGCGCCCGGCCGCCGGGCTGCGTCTCGGGGCTACCGAACATCACGCCGACCTTCTCCCGGATCTGGTTGGTGAACACGCACAGCGTCTGGGTGCGGTTCAGCGTGCCGGCCAGCTTCCGCATCGCCTGGGACATCATCCGCGCCTGGAGGCCGACGCTCTGGTCTCCCATCTGCCCCTCGAGCTCGGCGCGCGGGGTCAGCGCCGCGACCGAGTCGACCGCGATCATGTCGACCGCGCCCGAGCGGATCAGCATGTCGACGATCTCGAGCGCCTGCTCGCCGTAGTCGGGCTGCGAGACCAGCAGCTCGTCGATGTCGACGCCGATCTCCTGTGCGTACAGGGGGTCCATCGCGTGCTCGGCGTCGACGAACGCGCATACGCCTCCGAGCTTCTGGGCCTCGGCGAGGATGTGGTAGACGAGCGTTGTCTTACCCGAGGACTCGGGGCCGAAGATCTCGACCACCCGTCCCCGCGGGACCCCGCCGATCCCGAGCGCGAGGTCGAGCGGCAGCGCACCGGTCGGGATCGCGTCACAGGCCACGCGCGCGCCGGGATCGCCCATCCGCATCACGGTGCCCTTGCCGAACTGCTTCTCGATCTGGCTCAGAGCCCCCTTCAGCGCGGCCTGGCGCTTCGCGTCAGCCGCCGCGTCCTGACTCGCGCCTTTCTCTTGCTCGCTCATCTTTCGCTCGGGCTCCTTGTCTCGCTACGTTCGAACTGGCCACGGTACGTGCGGCACCGGACGGAAGCGGGACCGTAAATCCACCCCCGGCAACGAAACAAGACGTATTCGTCACAAGTCTGCGACAACAAGCCTGCGAGACCGTAGATTCGCGCGGCGTCCCGCCTGGACGCGGTTGCTCCCGCCGGACCTATCGAAGAGGATCGGCCCACGTTCCCACATGATCGGAGGCTTCAGGTGCCGCTCTATCTCGGTCGGTTCAAATACTCCGCTGAGGCGATAAAGGCGATGGTCGAGGACCCCCAGGACCGCGGCGCAGCCGCCACGCAGGCGGCCGAGTCCCTCGGATGCAAGCTGCACGGCTTCTGGTGGGCGTTCGGGGATCGCGACGGCGCGTACATCCTGGAGGCCCCCGACCACGCGGCCGTGGTGGCGCTGGCAATGGCGGTGGGCGCCACCGGACAGATCAGCACCGAGACGACCGTGCTCCTCGATATGGACGAGGCGCAGGAGGCCATGCGCCGGGCGGCCGCCGCCACGTTCCGCGCGCCCAGCTGAGCGCGGCGACCGCTCTCGCGACGTCTTCAACGTCGCCGAGGAGCGCCACGTCGGGGCCGCCTATGGGTTTGGGGACCTCGAGAGGGGTAAGGCTCTCGAGGGTGCGAGGGGCGCGCGGCGCGTCTGCTCGTCCGCGCGGGGACGGTCTCCCCGCAGAGCGCGGGGACGGTCTTCCCGCAGAGCGCGGGGACGGTCTCCCCGCAGAGACTCAGAGGAGGGATGATTTTGAGCCGAGCAAGAACTGTGCGCACCGGGCTCCTAGTCGCCGCGGTCGCCGCGTTCAGCGCCCAGGGCGCCGTGGCCGCTGCCAGAACCATCGTCGTGAAGCAGCACCATTCGATTCAGGCCGCGGTCAACAAGGCCGGGCGCGGTGGCACCGTCGTGGTGCGCCCCGGAACCTACCGCCAAGCGTTGGTGATCAGGACCGATGGGCTCACGCTCAAGGGCCCGGGCGCCGTGTTGAAGCGGCCAGGCAGGGCGCCGAAGACGCCCTGCAGCCAGATCGACCCGTCCGGGGTCACCGGGATCTGCGTGGTCGGCGATGTCACGCCCAATGGCAGCGGGCCGCCGATCGTTCACAAGAGCGTCAACCGGGTGACGATCTCCGGGGTGACGGTTCAGGGGTTCTCAGGCAACGGGATCCTTGGATTCGCCACCAAGAACCTGACCGTTTCTCATACGCACCTGCTCCAGAACGGTAGCTACGGGGTTTTCAGCAACACTTCCTCCGGCACCCGGTATCTGAGCAACGTGGCCCGCGGCAATCATGCGCCTGGGCTGTACATCGGCGACTCTCCGCAGGCCCGCGCATCCGTGATCGACAATCTGTCGGTGAACAACGCCGGCGAGGGGCTGCTGGCGCGCAGTGCCGACTTCGGAATCGTCAAAGACAACGTGTTCACCGGCAATTGCGCCGGGATCCTCGTGCTCGCGGACTCGCCCGGACCGGCCACCAACTGGAGGGTGGGCGACAACATCGTTCGCACGAACAACAGGGCGTGCGCCGGCGATCCGGCCGAGGGCGAACCGCCGCTGTCGGGGATCGGCATCGCGCTGGTCGGGGCGGCGGACACGCATGTCGGGCGCAACACGGTCACGGGTAATTCGAAGGGACACAATCGAAGCCCGTTCTCCGGCGGGATCCTTGTAGTGACGCTGCCGGGGGGCAAGACCGCTCCCAAACGCGACACGGTCAAGAGCAACCATCTGTCGGGCAACAGGCCCCGCGACTTGTTTTGGGACAAGACGGGGACGGCCAGGTTCACCGGCAACCACTGCCGCACCTCGCGCCCAGCTGGGCTCTGCAAGTAGCGACGGAGCGACGGCATCCGGGTGTACGCGCCCGGATGCCGTCTGATATTTCCTCAACCCGCGCCATGTCCCCGGACGAAACCGCCACCGGAGCCCTCGGTCCGCTGGTGCGATTCGACGGCCACGCGGTGCTGACCGGCAGCTGCTCGTGGACGGATCGCACGCTGGTCGCGGAGTCCGACTGGTATCCGCGTCGCACGATGAGCGCCGAGCAGCGACTCCGGTTCTACGCGGAGCAGTTCCCGCTCACCGAGATCGATTCCACCTACTACGCCCCGCCGGCAGAGCAGCAGGCGCGCCTGTGGGCGGAGCGAACGCCGGAGGGCTTTCGCTTCGACGTCAAGGCGTACTCGCTGTTCACCGGCCATCCCACTCGGCCCCGCTCCCTCTGGAAGGACCTGCGCGAGGCGCTCCCACCGGAGGTGGCCGAGAAGCGCAACATCTACCCGAAACACCTCGGCACGGAGGCGCTGGACGAAGCATGGACGAGATTCGAGTCCGCCCTGCGCCCCCTCCACGACGCGGGAAAGCTGGGCGCGATCCTGTTCCAGTACCCGCCCTGGTTCGTGCCGCGGCGCGACAACCGGACCGAGCTCGAGTCGCTGCGCGAGCGGCTGCCCGACTACCGGATCGCGGTCGAGTTCCGCTCCCCGATGTGGATGGCGGAGGACCGGGACCGCGAGCGTACCCTCGCCGTGCTCGAGGAGCGGGGAATCGTGTTCGTGTGCGTCGACGCGCCGGAGGTCTCGGGGCTTCCGCGGCTGCTCGCGGTGACCAACCCGGAGCTGTTCATGGTGCGCTTCCACGGCCGTTCGGACAGCACCTGGTCCGACACCTCCCGCTCCGCCGCCGAGCGGTTCCGCTACCTGTACTCGGGCGAAGAGCTAGAGGAGCTCACGACGCCGGTCGCCGAGCACGTGAGCGAGGCCCGCGAGACCCATCTGCTGATGAACAACTGCTACCGGGACTACGCGGTCCAGAATGCCGCCGAGCTCCGCGAGCTCCTCGCCGCTCGGGTGAAGGCCTGACGCGGACCTGGCAGAGCGCTCGATCGCCCCGATCCGCGCTCAGCTCAGCGTCTTCTCGAACCAGTGGTGCGCGAACGGCTCGTCGTTGAACCGCGGGATCTCGCGGTAGCCCGAGGACCGGTACATCGAGATCGCCTCGACCAGGGATCGGTTTGTGTCGAGGCGGACGGCCGGCGCCCGGCTGTCTCGCGCAATCCGCTCGAGCTCGGCGAGCAGGCGGCGTCCGATTCCGAGCCCCCGGGCCGACTCCGCGACCCACATGCGCTTGATCTCCGACGGCATCGCCGGGTGGTGCTTCACTCCGCCACACCCGATGGGCTCGTCTCGCAGGTAGGCCACCAGGAACGCTCCGGCCGGGGGCCGAAGCTCGTGGGGCTTGGCCGACGTTCCCTTCGCCGGATCGAACGGGATGTCCGACCGCCGGTTGAGTTCGGCGAAATACGCACGCAGGCACCGCCGCGCGTCGGCTTGCGCCGGATCGACCGCGCGAAGCTCGACCATCGACGCGGTGATCAGCCGCTCGACCGTGCGCATCGCGATGACGAGCTCGGCGCGGTGACCGTCATCCAGCGGGGAGAGGATCGATCTCGCGAGCTCGTCGCTGCGCTCGTCGAGCAGCGTTCGCTCGGCCGACCCGGCGGGCGTGAGGCGGGCGAATCTGATCCGCGCGTCCATCGGGCTCGGGGTCAGCTCCACCAGCCCGTCGCGCTCGAGCGAGCGCAGCAGCCGGCTGGTCTGACCCGAATCGAGCCCCAGCCGCGCCCGCAACGAGCGCACCTCGCAGCCCTCGGCGCCGATCTCCCAGAGCACTCGCGAAGCGCCGAGCGTGCGGTCTCTGGAGAGATACTGGTCGCTGAGCGCGCCCACGCGCTGGGTCACCACGCGGTTGAACCGCCGGACCAGTGCGATGCTCGCCTCGGTCGCCATTCTCTGACCTGAGTCAGAGATTAGCGCAGGCGCAGGGGCCCAGGCCGCGCCTGCAGGCGCACGGCCGGGGCCGCGCCTGAGCGCTCAGGGCCGCAGCGCGCTTGCCACGAGCATCCGCTCCGGCAGTACGAGCGATCCGTCCTCGCGGCGATAGTCGCCGGCGGCGGAGGAGATCGCCGATCGAATCGCGTCGCGGCCTGCATCGTCGAGATTGGCCAGCAGCGCTCGGACCGGACCCGCGAGGCGTCCCGTGAGCTCGAGCCACTCCTCCACGGAGGCGTACTCGATCCGGTCCTCGAGCGTCTCGGTCGTGATCGACTCGAACCCGGCGCCGGCCAACAGCGCGACGAACTGGTCGTGGTCGGCGAGGGCCCACAGCCCGGGCGCGCCGGGCGGCGGCGGCGGGGCGCCGAAGTGGTCCATGATGGCGCGCATCGGGACGGCCGCCCACGGATTCGCCTGCGCCTCAGACCAGACGGCAACGGCTAGACGACCGCCCGGCGTGAGGACGCGCGCACTCTCTCTCAGCGCGGCCGCGGGTTCCGCCATCAGCATGAGCCCCATCCGGCAGAGGACGACGTCGACCGACGCGTCGGGCATGTCGATCGCTTCGGCGTCCATGACCTGGAACCGCATGTTGGAGGCGCCGTCGGTCCCGGCACGGGCACGGGCGGCGTCGACCATCGGCTGGGCGAAGTCGGTGCAGATCACCTCTCCCCCCTCCCCCACGTCGCGCGCGGCGGCGAGGCTGAGCGTCCCCGGTCCTCCGGCCAGCTCGAGCACGCGATCGCCCTCCTCGAGCGCAACGGCCCCGAGCATCCATTCGGCGGCGCGCTCGAGCTGGCGGTCGACGCGCGAGATCAGCTCGCCCCAGTCGGGTGCGACACTCGACCAGCCGGCGAGCGAGGCGGCGCGAAAGTCGTCCACGTCCGGACCCTATCCGCGCCCGCTGGGCGATCGCAAGGACTACACGATCAGGGGCGATCCCGCCGGGAGGACCAGCACGGAGCTGCGCGCGTTGTTGAGCTCCGTGCGCACGTCTCCGCCGATCACGACGTGGCCGGTGGGAGCGTCGGGCTGCGAGCCGATCACGATCAGGTCGACCGGTCCTGAAGGCGACTCCGCGACGGTCGCGCCGAGCTTCTCGGCCAGGGAGTTGGCGGTCTGGCGCGCGACGTCGTTAATCGGCCCGGCGAGCGGGACCGCGATCGACCCGATCGCGCCGTCGGTCTCCGTCCGCAGGCCGGCAGCGGCGATCGCGACCGCCACCGAGCCGCCGTCGAGCAGGTGCTGAGCGGAGGTGCCGGGCTCGATGTGGCCGGGCGGCGTGCGGTAGTCGGAGCCGAACACGATCAGCGACGCCCGTTCGGCCGCGGCCAGCTCGCCAAGGCGGTCTCCGGTCGACGCGCCGACGACGACGTGCCGCGCGAGCGATGGATCACCGAGCAGGGTCGCGCCCCGCTCGAGCCGCTGCTCGGCGTCGTGCTGGGCGAGCTCCTCGCGACGCGGATCGAACTCGTGGGCGTGGCGAACGTACGCCAGCGCGAGCGTGACGCCCGCCGGCGCCAGGCGCTTGCCGAGCGCCAGCGCGTCGTCGTCGTTCGGGGTCCCGTCGTAGGAGATGATCGCGGTCACGCTCACGGCCCGGCATCCTCCGCCCGACCTCGCCCGCTCGGCATCGGCCGGATGGATAGGGATCGGCCCGGGAGCACTATCCAAGTGGCGGTGCCGAGGCGGCTCGAGCCCGAGCCGCCTCCGCTAGCTCGCGGCCGGATCGGGAGCCCCGAGCTCGGTGAAGTCCTTGGCCCGATACGCGCCGCCGGGCACCCCGCCCACGATCAGCAGGCGAACCGGCTCCGGCCCCGTCACGACGCGCCGCCTGGTCCCCGGGCCGACCCGGGCCACGTTCTCGCCCGCCGCGAGCTCGACCGTCTCGCCCCCGTCGAGCTCGAGCGTGGCGCGGCCTCGCACGGCCACATACAGCTCCTCCTGTCCCTCCTCGCCGTGATCGTGCCACGGGTACCCGTCGAAGTCCGGCGGGAGGTCGACCGTCTGCACGCCGAAGCTCGAGAGCCCCAATTCCGCGCGGACCTTGCGCATCGCCCCGCCGTACAGGCCTTCCATGTCGTCGATCCGCTTGGCGGTGAAATCGGACACGCCGCGTAATCCTAACTTCGATGTTTGGTACGCGTGGGCGTGGTGAGACTGACCGGATGAGCGAGAGAGAAGACACGGCCATCGAGCAGCGCGTATCCATCTCCGAGTCGGCCGGGCAGCGCGGGAGCGACGACCGGCGTTCCACGGTCCGTCCGGGCGATGACCCCGCCCCGGTGAGCCCGGAGCCGGACGGCGAGGCGATCCGCCAGGGCGAGGCCATCCTGGAGCGGGTCAAGCCGTACTGAGCTTGGCGGGGCGTCGCCCGCTCGCGCCCTACCGGGACTGGTTCGAGACTGGATCGGGACTGTGCATCGGGCTGGGGTGACGTAGGGTTGCCGACGTGATGCAACCCGGGGGTGAGTCGTGCGAGATCAGCTGAGCTGGGTGCGGATCGCCGGGGTGGCGATCCTGCTGTTCTCCGCGGTGCTGCTGGGGGTGGCGATCCACCACCTGGTCGCGACCGGCACGTGCTCGTCGACCGGATATTCCGCCAACTACGGTCCGGTGCCGCACTGTCCGTCCGGCACGGGGTGGTGGATCGCCTTCGTGTTCGTGGGGATCCTGGGAGGCCTCGCCGGCGCCGCCATGGCCGGCAGCATGGGCCTCATCTTCGCCGGAATCTTCGGCGCGATCGGGTTCGGGGCGCTCTCGATCGTGCTCGACTCGAACGTCCGAAGCAGCACCAAGGTGTTCGGAGCGGCGTTCGGTGGCGCGTTCGCGCTGTGCGGGGTGACCGCCGCGGTGATCGTGCTGGTCGGCGCCGTGGGGGCGCTTCGCTCGCGCTCGCCCCGAGAGGTGCGCTATGGGAAGACCAAGACCTCGTCGCGCGGGACGGCGGCCGCGAGCACGACTCCGCCGCCGAGCCCCGGACCGTCGCCCACCCGGGCGCCGGCACCGTCGCCCGCCATGTCGGCGTCGATGGGCGTTCCCACGCCGAGCGCGCTGAACCTGGTCCCCGGGCTCCAGGCGGCCAGGAGCTTCGCATCCGGCAACGCGGTCGACCAGCTCTCGAAGCTTTCGACGTTGCACGACCAGGGAGACCTGACCGACGAGGAGTTCGCCAGTGCCAAGGCGAAGCTGCTCGGAGAGCTCTAGGAGGCCGTTCGCATGCGCCTGATGATCGCGCTCGTCGTGTGGGTCGGAGCGGTGGTGGGCGCCGTCGCGGTTTCCGACGCGGTCTCCCACAGCATCCACAACCGGCCCGCCAGCGCCGGCGGTTTCACATTCACCCCGTCGGGCGGGAGCTCGAGCTCGTCCAGCGGCGGCTCGAGCTCATCCGGCGGCGGCGGCTCGCCCGCCCCCGATCCGAGCTCGATCAAGTCCACCGACCGCGTGTCGCTGTTCCGCGCGGCCAACCTGTCGAAGGCGCTCGCCAAGGCTCGGGCCGCGCTCGGAGCGGGCGCCCGGCTCGACAACTTCGCCCTGTATCCGGGCTATCTGTCGATGACGGCGGTCAAGGGGGGCGGGGAGGTCCAGTTCTACATCGACGCGTACGGGCAGGTCCAGCGGACCGCGAGTCCCGGGAGTCCCGGCAGCACCCCGCTGTTCCGGCTGTCGGCAGTCAGCGCGAGCGTTCCGGCCGCGCTCGCGCACCGCATCTCGACCGCGGGACACCTCCCCGCGTCAGCGCTTCACTATGTGGTCGTCCTGGTCGACCCGATCTCCGGGCACGGGCTGACTTGGCTCGTGTACCCGGTCCAGGGCAACCGGGTGGAGTACTTCAAGGCGTCTGGGGCGAACGGCCCGCTGTTCGAGTACCGCGCGAACAGCTCGACGGGCCTGCAGCTGGTCTCAGGCTGAGCCGAGCGCGATCCGCTCGAGCGGTTCGTAGCTGGCGCCGCTGCGGCGGAGGTGCGATCGGTAAAGCACGACGTCCGTGGCGTGGAACCGGAGGTCCGGCGGCGGGCTCGCCAGCAGCGCGGTCCTCGGAATCCGCGCCCGCCGCCCCGCTCGTGCCACCGTGACGTGGCCGTAGAACGGGCGCTCCTCGGGCTCGTAGAAGCCGCCCGCGTGCAGCGCATCAGAAAGCGCCGCCTGCGCGGAGGCGAGCTCAGCGTCGGTGTCCTCGAGCGCCATCGCCAGGACCCGGGGCCGGCGGCGCGGGAGCGCGACGGGCTCGCCCAGACGCAGCTCCACTGCGCCTCGTCCGCGAACCACAGCGCACGCCGCCGCGATCGCACCAAGGTCCCCGATCGCCCGCCATCCGAGGAAGCAGAGCGTGACGTGAAGGTCCTGGAGCGCGATCGGCCGCACCCCCTCCCCTCCCGCCAGGGCGGCTCGACGCCACTCCTGCAGCGCCTCGCGCACGTCCGCCGGGAGGTCGAGGGCGACGAACAGCCGCGCGCGCTCGGGTCTCCCGGAGCCGATGGCGCGCTCGGGGCCCCCGGAGCGCTCGCCGCTCACCGGGCGCGAGGCCCGGAGGCGGCCCCCGCTCCCGGCAGCTCACCGATTCGTTCTCCGACGAGCAACCTGCGCAGGAGATGCATCGCGACGGTCGTCGAGCGGTCCCGCACGTCGGGCCGGCCGCCCGGCAGCCGCGTGCAGCGGGTGATCCGCTCTGCGTCGCGTTCGATGACCGAGAAGCACACGCTGCCCACGGGCTTGTCCTCGGTCCCGCCGCCCGGCCCCGCGATACCGGTGATCCCGATCCCGAAATCCGCGCCGAACCGTTCGGCCGCGCCCTCCGCGAGCGCCTCGGCCACCTCGGCCGAGACGGCGCCGAGGCGCTCGATCAGCGATGGATCGACACCCACCAGCGCCACCTTCGCCTCGTCCGAGTACGCCACCACGCCGCCCGCGAAGTACGCCGAGGAGCCGGCACGCTCGGTCAGCCGGGCGGACATCAGCCCGCCGGTCTCCGATTCGGCCACGGCCACCTTGCGCCCCCCGAGCAGGCTGGCGACCTGCTCGTCGACGGTCGATCCGTCCTCGGAGAACAGCGTGTCGCGATGGCGCTCGCGGATGAACCGCACCAGCGCCGCGTACGCGTCGCCGGCCCGCGGCTCGTACCGGGTCGAGACCTCGATCTCGCCGCGCCGCAGGCAGGTGGTGATCTCGAGCGGCTCGAGCTCCAGCCCCTCGGCCTCCGCCGCCCGCAGGGTATTCGCGATCTCGGACTCCGGGATCCCGAACAGCCGCATGATCCCGCGCTGGTACGTGGTCGCACCGCGGATCGCCGCGGCGAAGGCCTCCGTCTCCCTGGCGGTCTCCCACATCGGCTGAAGCTCGCGCGGGGGCCCCGGGAGCACGACCACGGCCGGCCGCTCGCCGTCGCGGGGCGGCACCACCAGGCCCGGTGCGGTGCCGACCGGATCAATCACCGTCGCGCCGTCGGGGATCATCGCCTGCTTGCGGTTGGAGACCCTGATCGCCTCGCGATCGAGGTTGGGCCAGCGGCGCATCAGGCCCGAGAGGATGTCCTCGATCCGGTGCTCCAGCGCGGGGTCGAGCACCATCTCGCGCCCGCTGAACTCGGCCACCACCTCGGCGGTGAGGTCGTCGGCGGTCGGGCCGAGCCCCCCGCTCGTCACGATCAGCGCCATCCCCTCGGAGGCCATGAACCGCAGCGCCTCCAGCAGGTCATCGCGCCGATCGCCGACGATCTGGATCAACGCCGCGTCCACTCCGACCTCGCGCAGGCGCTCGGAGAGCCACGGACCGTTGCGGTCGGAGATGATCCCCGTCAGGACCTCGGTGCCAGTGATCAGGATGCCCGCGCGCGGGGGAGTCACGGGCAGGTTGGGGTCTGGGAGAGCGGGATCGGCTTCACGGAGGAAGGCGTCAGCAGCAGGCGGATCGCGCTCGAGGACGGGGTCACCGGCACCGGCTTGCCGTTGACCTTCATCTGCACGGACGCGTTTCCGAGCGTGAGCAGCAGCGTCGGGGCGGTCTCGGCCGGGATCTGCTCCCCGACCGTGAACGTGCGCTCGTCGATCAGCTTCGCGCCGGCGCCATTGACGAGGCACACGTACACCGTGCTCGTGGGCACGAGCTTGAGGCTGACGTTCGTCGGCTTGGCCACGGTGGTGGTGCCGGCGGCGGCCCGATGGTGACGGGGGCGGTGGTGCGCGGGCCTGTGCGCGCTCGAGGAGGTCGGCCCGGACTGGGTCGCGCTGCCCACGGCGTACAGGACGCCCAGGATCACGATCACGACCAGCGCGATCGGCGCCCAGGACGGAAGCCTCGGCGTGCGCCGGCGGCGTTCACGCTCGCGGGCGATCGTCGACGCCGGGCGGATCTCGTGATCGCTGGGACGCTCGTAGCGGTGCTTGAACTCGTCGATCAGCATCCGGGAGTCCAGCCCGAGGAAGTCGCCGTACGTCCTCAGGAAGCTCTTGGCGTAGACGGGGCCCGGGAGCAGGTCCCACTCCTCGTTCTCGATCGCGCGCAGGTACTTGGCGCGAATTTTGGTGCGCGCCTCGACCTCGCTGATGTCGATCCGCTCCCGCATCCGCGCCTCGCGCAGTGTCGAGCCGATGTCCGTCATCGCCCGCAAGGCTAGGGTATGAGCGTCCGTCGATTCAGAAGCGCTCGGGCGGCGCCGAAGCCGCGCTCGGCTGGGCCTCGCCCTCGCTCAGATGCGAGAGGATCCGGGGCACGTCCGCCTCGGTGATGAGCACCTGGCGGGGCTTCGATCCCTCGTATCCGGAGATGATTCCGCGCCGCTCGAGCATGTCGATCAGGCGGCCGGCGCGGGTGTAGCCGAGGCGCAGGCGGCGCTGGAGCATCGAGGTCGAGGCGGTCCCCATCTGCGCGACCAGTGCGATCGCCTCCTCGAGCAGCGGGTCCTCGTCGGGATGGAACTCTTCCTCCCCTGAGGACCCCGCCTCCGAGCTCTCGACCTCCTCGAGCAGCTCCTCGTGGAACTCGGGCTCTCCCTGCCGCCGCCATGCGTCCGTGACCTCGGCGATCTGGGGCTCGTCGATGTACGCCCCCTGGATTCGCTGCAGCTTCGAGGCGCCGACCGGAGAGAACAGCATGTCCCCCTGGCCCAGCAGCGACTCGGCGCCGTTCTGGTCCAGGATGACGCGCGAATCGGTCTGGGAAGAGACCGCGAACGCGATCCGCGAGGGGACGTTGGCCTTGATCATCCCGGTGATCACATCCACGCGCGGGGACTGCGTGGCCAGCACCAGGTGAATCCCGACCGCGCGCGCCTTCTGCGCAAGACGGATGATCGAGTCCTCCACCTCGGCGGGCGCCACCATCATCAGGTCCGCGAGCTCGTCGATCACGCACAGTACGTACGGCAGGTGGGGCTCGCCGCGCTTCTCCCGCGCCCGATTGAGCTCGGGCAGCGAGCGCGTCCGCGCCAGCGACATGATCCCGTAGCGCTGCTCCATCTCCCTGACCAGGTTCTGGAGCGCGTTGGCGGCCATCCGCGGGCTGGTGATCACCGGCGTGAGGAGGTGCGGGATCGACTCGTAGTGGTTGAGCTCGACCTGCTTGGGATCGACCAGCACGAACCGGACCTCGTGCGGGGTGGCGCGGAGCAGAATCGACGACAGCATCGCGTTCACGCACGCGGACTTGCCGGCGCCGGTGGTGCCGGCGACCAGCAGGTGCGGCATCTTCGCGAGGTCCGCGCCGATCGCCCGGCCCGCGATGTCCTTGCCGAGCCACACCGACAGCGGCGACCAGTCGGCGGGGGGCTCCTGGAACACGTCGCCGAGGTGGACGATCCGCCGGCGCGCGTTGGGAACCTCGACGCCGACCGCCTGCTTGCCCGGGATCGGCGCCAGGATCCGGATGTCGGTCGCCGCCAGAGCGTAGGCGAGGTCGTCCTTGAGCTGGGCGACCTTCGAGACCTTGGTCCCCGGCGCGAGCCGCAGCTCGTAGCGGGTGATATGGGGGCCGGTGACCCGGCCGATCACCTTCGCGTCGATCCCGAAGTGACCGAGCGCTTCGAGCAGGGTGCGGGCGGTCTGCTCCTGCCCCGCGGTATCGGGCTTGGCCGCGTCGCCGGTCGAGCGCACCAAGAAGCGCGCCGACGGCAGGCGCCAGACGAAGTCCGGGTCGTCGGTGACGCTCGCGCGGAAGCGGCCCTGCGGCGTCAGGGCATCGTCGCCCGGCTCCTCGTCGTTCTCGGGAGCCGCGCGCTCGCCCGGCGCCCCACCCCGGGTCTCCGCCTCCGCCGCCGGCTCGAGGTGTAGCTGCTCGGGCTCGGCGTCGTCGTCGGCGCCGCGCTCCGCCGGCGGCGGCGCCTCGACGTGCGTCGCGCTGACCACCAGCTCGGAGGTGTCCGGCTCGGGCGGAAGCAGCGGCCCGCGGTCGGTCTCCTCGAGGGAGGGCGCGGGCCTGCGGACGACCGTCGCGGCGAGCTCCTCGGTGGAGCGCTTCAGGGTGTTGATCGACGTCGCCACCCCGGCACCGCTGAGCAGGATCACCGCGGCGAGGAACAGGAACACCGCCAGCACGTGCGCGCCCACCGTGGAGAACAGGTGGGTCGCCAGCCACAACTCGCCCTGGCCGATCACTCCGCCTCGGGACTCGAACGCATGCGCCCGCCAGAACCCGCTCCCGTGCAGCGTGCCGGGGCCTATCCCGAGGGTTCCGGCCGCCAGAGCCAGCGTGAGCGACGCGATCAGGCAGACCAGGCCGGTGCGGATCGGGCGGGCCGGCGCGCGGAGCTCGCGGATCAGGACCAGCGCGCCGGCCAGGACGAGCGCCGCCGGCACGACGTATCCGAGGGCACCGAGGAGGAACCGGAACGCGGTGATCGCGCCCTCCCCCACCGTCCCGCCGGACCACTGCAGGTAGGCCACGCCGGCCAGGAAGAGACCGATCGCGATCAGCGCCAGCGCGACGATGTCGACCTGATGCGGCTCGAGCTCGGGCCGCGGAAACCGCGGCGAGGGGCGCGCTCCCAGTAATGAGCGCGTGGCGCGCTTCGGGGGCGGCTTCTTTCGCTTGCGGGCGGCCATCTCCGAAGGGATGGCTTCGACGGCCGCCGGACCGCTCCTGCCTTACGCCCGCGGCCTCGCTCCCTACTATCTGATGCACATGGCCGACTACGAACGCTCTGCGCGGGTGCTGGTCGTCGAGGACGACGACGCGATCGCCCAGGTTCTCCAGCGCTCGCTGCGCCTGGAGGGCTACGAGGTCAAGCTGGCCGCGGACGGCGTGGTGGCGCTGGAGGAGGCGCATGCCTTCCTTCCCGATCTGGTGATCCTCGACCTCGGACTCCCGCGGCTGGACGGGATCGAGGTGGCCAAGCAGCTCCGGGAGGCCGACGACGTCCCGATCCTGGTGCTCACCGCTCGTGACGCCGTCGAGGCGCGGGTCGAGGGGCTCGACGCGGGCGCCGACGACTACCTCGTGAAGCCGTTCGAGCGCCAGGAGCTGCTGGCGCGGCTGCGGGCGCTGCTGCGGCGCCGTCCGCCCCGGGGACAGGCGGCGCTGGCGGTCGCCGACCTGCGGCTGAACCCGGACACCCACGAGGTGACCCGCTCGGGGAGGCGGATCGAGCTTACGCAGCGGGAGTTCGAGCTGCTCGAGTACCTGATGCGCAACGAGCGGATCGTGATCTCCAGGCAGCGCCTGCTCGACGAGGTGTGGGGCTACGATCCGTTCTCGATGACGAACACCATCGAGGTGTTCGTGTCAAATCTCCGAAGGAAGCTTGAAGCCGGTGGCGAGCCTCGGCTCCTACATACGATCCGCGGCGCGGGCTACGTTCTCCGCGTATAGGTCGCTCCCGATCCGCTGGCGGCTGGCGGGCGGATCGGCGGCGCTGACGTTCGTGATCCTGGCGGCCTTCGCGGTGCTCGTCGGCGTGCTGACTACGCGCCAGCTCCGCAACCAATTCAACGACCAGGTCGCCCAGGCAGCGCAGCAGCTCCGGGGCGAGCTGAAGCTGAGGCTGCTCCCCAACGGCGCGCTCACCTGCAACACCACAGTGAGCCTCAGCGACTACGTCACCGCAGAACGCGCGCAGATCCGGATCTTCGACGCCCGCGGAGGAGATCTGCTGTGCACCCAGGAGGGGATCAGGATCAAGGGGACCAAGCAGCCGCCGCCGACCCCCGCGTTCACCGCTCCAACCCGGGGTGGCACCTATCAGGAGCTCGGCTACCGCGTGGTCGTGCCCAGGCACCTGGAGGTCCGGCCGGAGGGCGACGTCTTCCTCCTCTACGCCGTTCCGCTGTCCGATCTCGATCACACGCTGAACCGCGTCCAGTTCTTCCTGCTGCTCGGGGTATTGGGCGGGACATTCCTGGCGCTGCTGGCGGGGCTCGCGACCGCCCAGCGGGCGACCCGGCCGATCTCTCAGCTCACGGAGGCCGCACGGGAGATCGAGCGCACCCGAGATCCGAGCCGGCACGTGCCCCACCCCAAGGCCGACGACGAGGTCGCGGAGCTGGCGCGGACGCTCGAGGGGATGCTCCAGAGCCTCGATGAGGCGCGGGGCGTCACCGAGGCGATGCTGAACCGTCAGCGGGAGTTCGTGGCGGACGCCTCGCACGAGCTGAGGACGCCGCTGACGAGCGTGCTCACGAGCCTCGAGCTGCTCTCCGAGGAGCTCGACGGCGAGCAGGCCGACACCGCGAGGATGGCCTTGCGATCGGCGCGCCGGATGCGGCGCCTGGTGGGTGACCTGCTGTTGCTGGCCAGGGTCGACGCCAAGCGAGTGCAGCCGCACCACCCCACCCGGATGGACAGGGTGCTGATGGAGGCGGCGTCGGAGATCGGTCCGGTCGCCGAGGAGCACGCGCTCGAGATCGACGCCCGGCGCGCGATCGTCTCCGGGGCGCGAGACGACCTGCACCGCCTGGTGCTGAACCTGATCGAGAACGCGGTCAAGCACACTCCGCCCGGCACGCATGTCCGTGCGTCGACGATGACCGCGAACGGGGACGTGATGCTCGTGGTCGAGGACGACGGGCCGGGGATTTCCCAGGAGCTCCAGGACCGGATCTTCGAGCGATTCGTCCGCGGATCCGGTGACCGCAGCCCCGACGGGCAGGATCGCGCCCGCGGCTCGGGACTGGGGCTGTCGATCGTCAGAGCGGTCGCGGAGTCCCACGGCGGCTCAGTGGCGCTCGAGCACTCAGGCGGCGGGCGCGGCGCGCGGTTCGTGGTGCGGCTACCCGCGGGCGCGGGGCCCGCGGCGCGCGGGAACGGCGATCAGACCTCCACCACCACCGGAAGCACCATGGGGCGGCGGCGCAGCCGGTCGTAGACGAACGCGGCGAGATCGTCGTGCAGCTCCTGCTGCAGCAGGTCGATCTCGCGGATCCCCTCGCCGACGGCTCGCCTCAGCGAGTGCTCGACCTCGCCGCGGATGTCCTCGCGCAGCCCGTCGGCCTGCTCCACGAACGGGACGCCGCGGAAGATCACCTCGGGGTGGACCACCGACTCCCCCGTCTGCTCGGAGATCGTCGCCACGACGATGAAGATGCCGTCGTCGGAGAGCATCCGCCGGTCCCGCAGGGCCACGTCGGCCGGATCGCCGATGTCGACGCCGTCGACAAATATCATCCCCGACTCCTCGGGCGCGCCGAAGGCGGCCCCCCGCCCGTCGATCTCGAGCGGCAGGCCGTTCTCCCCCTGGAAGATCCGCCCCGGGTCGAGGCCCACGGCCTCGGCGAGCTGCGCGTGCAGGTGGAGCCGCTTGTGGTCGCCGTGGGCCGGCAGCACGTACCGCGGCCTGAGCAGGTTCAGCATCAGCTTCAGCTCCTCGGTGTAGCCGTGGCCCGAGGCGTGGATCGGAGCCTCGCGAGGCGTGATCACGTCGCACCCGATGTGGTAGAGGCGGTCGATCGTCTCGCCCACGGCGCGCTCGTTGCCGGGAATCGGAGTGGCCGAGAACACCACCGTGTCCCCGCGGTGGAGCTTGATCATCCGGTGGTCGTTGTGGGCCATCCGCCGCAGTGCCGAAAGCGGCTCGCCCTGGGAGCCGGTGGAGACCACGACCACTTTCTCGTCCGGCCAGTCTTCGACCTCCTGGGGCTGGATCAGGATCCCCTCGGGGAACTCGATGTGACCGAGCGAGCGTCCGATGTTGACGTTCTTGCGCATCGAGCGCCCGACCAGCGCGACCTTGCGCCCGAGGGCGGCGGCGGCGTCGATGACCTGCTGGACGCGGTGGATGTTCGAGGCGAAGCTCGTGACGACGATCCGCCCCTCGGCGCGGGAGAAGACCTCCTGCAGGTGGCGCCCCACGCCGCTCTCGGAGGGAGAGAAGCCGGGCCGATCGGCGTTGGTCGAGTCCCCGCACAGCAGCAGCACCCCCTCGCGGCCGAGCTCCGCGAGCCGGGAGACGTCGGCCGGCAGGCCGTCCACCGGGGTCTGATCGAACTTGTAGTCGCCCGTCACGATCACGGTTCCCAGCTCGGTGCCGATCGCGACCGCGCACGAATCGGGGATCGAGTGGGTCATGTGCACGAGCTCCAGCTCGAACGGGCCACAACTCAGGCGCTCGCCGGGCTCCACGTCCTGGAGCGGGGCCTCGCGCAGGCGATGCTCGTCCAGCTTCGAGCGCCCCATCGCGATCGTCAACCGCCCGCCGTACACCGGCGGCTGTGCGCCGAGCTCCCGCAGGACCCACGGCAGCGCCCCGAGGTGATCTTCGTGGCCGTGGGTGATCACGATCGCCTCGATGTCGTCCACCCGCTCGCGCAGGTAGGTGAAGTCCGGTAGCACCAGGTCGATCCCGAGCATGTCCGTGGTCGGGAAGCGCAGCCCCGCGTCGACGACCACGATCCGGCCGTCGTACTCGACGACGGTCATGTTCTTGCCGATCTCGCCCAGCCCGCCCAGCGGGAGGACCCGCAACGTGCCGCTCACGCTTGAGCCGGCTGAAGCAATCCGTGCCGCTCGAGCATCGCGCGGATGACACCGGTCTCGCGCTCGTCCAGCTCCACGTAGGGCAGCCTGGGCCCTCCCACCTGCAGTCCGATCATGTTCAGGGCGGCCTTGGTTGTGCAGGCCAGCGGCCCCACCGTGAGGTCGCGATACACGTCCTGCAGGCCGGCGTCGATCTCGCGGCGGCGGTCGGGCTCGTCGACCATCCGGCGGAGCTCGGAGCCGAACAGATGGGCGGACACCAGGATCCCGCCTGGCTCGCCCATGTCCAGGACGTCGGCGAACACGTCGTCGTTGCCGGCGTAGATCTGCAGGCCGTCGATCTTCGCGAGGTTGGCGTTGTTGGACTGCTTGACACCGACGACGTGCTCGAGCTCGGCGAGCTCGGCGAGCAGGTCGTTGGGCATGTCCGACGCCGTCCGCTGCGGGATGTTGTAGAGCAGGATCGGGCGGTCCGTGGCGCGATCGATCTCCTGGTAGTGCCGGATGATCCCGCGGCGGCTTGGCCGGCTGTAGTACGGGTTGACCGACAGGATCGCGTCGACCCGGAGCTCGCTGGCCCTCTCGGTCAGGTGGACGGCGTGGCGGGTGTCGTTGGAGCCCGCGCCCGCGACGATCGTGCAGTCCGGGTGCGCCGGCTTCATCTCTGTGACCGCCAGCTCGATGATCCCGAGCCGCTCCTCGTCGGACAGGGTCGAGGCCTCTCCCGTGGTGCCGCACACCACGAGCCCGTCCGATCCGTGCTCGAGCAGGTGATGCATCAGCGTCACGGCCGCCTCCTCGTCGAGACGCCCGCGCGCATCGAATGGGGTCACCATCGGGGTGAGGACCGCTCCGAGCTCGACCGGCATCGGCTGATTATCGCAGCGGCCCGCGCCGCCGGAGGACTCGGTTAACTTGGGGGGAGATGAGTTTCAGGGACGTGCATGCTCGGCGCCTCGAGCGGGAGCGCCTGCGCCGCGCGCAGGCCCGCCGCAGGCGAGTCGCCGCGGCCGCGGCGCTCGCCGTGGTCGTACTGCTCGCCGCCGGGCTCGCGATCGCCTCGGGCGGCGGCGGCTCGAGTGGGTCAAAGCAGGCCGCGTCGAAGAAGCCGGCGGGCGCGAGCCACGCCGCCAGCGGCACGACGGCGCACGGAGCGACGGTCGCCGCCAAGGGAACGGGCGTGCCCGGCAACGCCACCGTGCCGATCCTCATGTACCACGTGATCAACCCGCCTCCGGCCGGGGCGCCGTTCCCGAGCCTGTACGTTCCGGCCGACGAGTTTGCCCAGCAGATGGACGCGCTCAAGTCCGCCGGCTGGCACGCGGTGACGATGGATCAGCTCCGGGCGAACTGGACCCGCGGCGTCCCACTCGGGCCTGGGAAGCCGGTCGTGATCACGTTCGACAACGGCTACACCTCGCAGTACACCAACGCGCTTCCGGTGCTCAAGCGGCTCGGGTGGGTCGGGGTCGAGAACATCCAGCTGCTCGGACTCCCGCCCTCCCAGGGAGGCCTGACCGAGCAGCAGGTGCGCGGACTGCTGGCGGCGGGATGGGAGCTCGACACGCAGGGCATGACCCACGCCGACCTGATCAGGCTCGACGCCGCCGGCCTGCAGTACGAGATCGTCCATGCCCGCCGGCTCCTGCAGCGCCGCTACGGCGCCGCCGTGAACTGGTTCTGCTACCCCTCCGGCCATTACGACTCCACGGTGATCGGCGCCGTCAGGGCGGCCGGTTTCGTCGGCTCGACGACGGTGGTCCCGGGGTGGGCCGCCAGGGCCAACGATCCATACCGGCTTCCCCGGCTGCGCGTGGTCGGCGGGACGAGCGGGCCGGCCCTGCTGGCGCAGATTGCATCGACTGAGCACGCGCAGACACCGCCGCCCTCATATGGCGGCGGCAGCGCCTGAGGCGGGATGTTCGCCCCGCCGCTGATGCCCGCGGCCGCGCTTCACCTGGCGGAGGCGACGCCGCCGGTCCTGGCATCGATCGTCTACCTGCTGCTTTACAGCAAGCGCGTGCGGACGCTCTCCCGGGAGGGCCGGCCGGTCGACGGCCTGCGGGTCGCGTCGTTCGTGTTCGGCGTGGCACTCGTGACCGCCGTCCAGCTCCCGCCGCTCGACGACCTGGCCGACGAGGTCCTGGTCGCCCACATGGTCCAGCACATCGTGATCGGCGACATCGCCTCGCTGTTCATCGTGCTGGGCCTGACCGGCCCCGTGATCCAGCCGCTGCTGCACATGCGGGCCACGCGTCCTTTGCGGCGGCTGGCGTCACCCGGGGCCGCGCTCGTGCTGTGGGCGCTGGACCTCTATATCTGGCACGTCCCGTTCTTCTACCAGCTGGCGATCAACCACGACCTCGTGCACGCGCTCGAGCACGCCTGCATGCTGTGGTTCGGGGCGCTGCTGTGGCTGGCGCTGATCGGCCCGCTGCCCAAGCCGGCGTGGTTCTCCGGCTGGGGGGCGCTCGGCTACGTGATCCTCGTGCGGTTTGGCGGGGCGGTGCTGGCGAACGTCCTCATCTGGTCGCAGACCGTCTTCTATCCCGTGTACCGCTCGACCGACGCCGCCCGCGGGCTCAACCCGCTCTCGGATCAGAATCTCGCCGGTGGGGTGATGATGGTCGAGCAGAGCATCCTCACCGTGTTGCTGCTCGGATGGCTGTTCATGCGCTTCGCCAAGCAGGACGAGGAACGCCAGGCGCTGCTCGACCTCGCTCAGCGCCAAGGAATCGAGCTGAGCGACGAGCGGGCCGCCCGAGCGGCCCGGGCCGGGCGTGCGGAGGGGTTGCGCGAGAGGCTGCTGGCGGGGGCGCCGGTGGACGAGGGCGAGCCCGGGCCTACAGAAGGTTCTCCAACCCGATCACCGGGGACTCCGACAGTCCCCCCACGCGCCTGATCGCCAGCAGGACACCGGGCATGAACGATTCGCGGTCGATCGAGTCGTGACGGATCGTGAGCGCCTGTCCCACGTCGCCGAAGATCGCCTCGTGGTGGGCGACCAGCCCGGGAAGACGGACCGAGTGGATCGGAACCTCGCCGAGCGCCGGAGCGGCGTCGCGGATCAGCGCGGCCATGCGGGCCGCGGTGCCGCTCGGCCTGTCGAGCTTGCCATCGTGGTGGAGCTCGATGATCTCCGCCTTGGGCATGTGCCTCGCCGCCTGCGCGGCGAACATCATCATCAGGACGGCGCCGATCGCGAAATTGGGGGCGACGAACACGTTGGCCGAGGCGCCCGCCAGATCGTCGAGCTCGTCGAGATCGAATCCGGTGGTGCCGATCACCGCGTGAACGCCCGCGGCGACCGCCTCGCGGGCGTTCGCGAGCGCCGAATCGGGGACGGTGAAGTCGACGAGCACTTCGGCGCCGTCGAGCACTACGGAGACGGGCGTCCCCAGCGCCGGATCGGCCTTTCCGGTCAGCTCGAGGCCGTCGGCGCCCTCGACCGCCGCGCACACCGTCTGCCCCATTCTCCCCGCGGCCCCGGCGACCGCGACCTTGATCACCGACCTGCCTCCGCGACCGCCGGCGCGACGGCTGACAGCGCCTCGTCGAAGCGCTCCTCCTCCGGGCCGATCCCGGCGGCCGACAGTCGCTCGGGCGCCCACAGCGCCTCCACCAGCGCGCCGAGATCGTCCAGCGTGACCGCGTCGATCCGTGCGATCACCTCGTCGATCGACTCGAGCGGCACGCCCGCCAGGAGCTCAGACCCCAGGCGGTTCATGCGGGCGCCGGTCGACTCGAGCGCGAGTACCACCCGGCCCTTCAAATTCTCCTTGGCCCGGTCGAGCTCGTCGGGCGTCGCCGGCTCCTCGCCCAGGCGCCGCAGCTCGGCGCCGACCACCGCGAGCGCCTTGCCCAGGTTGTCCGGACGCGTGCCGAGGTAAATCCCGACCTGACCGGTGTCCTGATAGGCGCTGGTGAACGAGTAGACCGCGTAGGCCAGCCCTCGACGCTCACGGATCTCCTGGAACAGCCGCGACGAAGAGGTGCCGCCGAAGATCGTGTCCAGCACCCGCAGCGCGAACCGGCGATCGTCATGCCGGGAGATGCTCACACCGCCGAGGCACACGTGAAACTGCTCGGTGTCCTTGCGCTCGAACCGCCGCCGCCCGGCGGTCGGCTCGGGCGTGGAGAGCTGGGCCGGCGGCTGCGCCGGCTCGTGCGGGGCCTCGACCCGCTCGCGGGTGAGCTCGACGAGCGTCTCGTGCTCGATCGCGCCGGCCGCCGCGATCACCACGTTCCGGGGCAGGTAGCGGCTCGAATGAAATCGCGCGATCTCCTCGGGGGGCGTCTCGGCGATCACCGGCGCTCGTCCGATGATCGCGCGGCCCAGCGGATCGTCCCCGAACACAGCCTCGCCGAACGTGTCGAACACCTTCTCCTGCGGATCGTCCTCGTACATCGCGATCTCCTCGAGGATCACCGCGCGCTCGGAGTCGATGTCCTGAAGCGTCGGCCGGAACACCATGTCCGCCATCACGTCGAAGGCCTCGGACAGGTGCTGGTCGATCACCCGGGCATAGACGGAGGTCGACTCCTTGCCCGTGCCCGCGTTCAGCTCGGCGCCCATGCCGTCGAAGATCTGGTCGATCTCGAGCGAGCTGTACTTCGCGGTTCCCTTGAACAGCAGGTGCTCGAGCAGGTGGGAGAGTCCCGCCTGCTCTTCGGTCTCGGCCCTGGAGCCCGCGCCGATCCAGAACCCGAGCGACACGGATCGGACGGAGGGCATCGCCTCCGTCACGATCCGGACGCCCGAGTCAAGCGTCGTCAGCCGGTGTTCGGCGGTCACAGCGGTCGCTAGGACCGGGGGCGCTCCGGGTCGCGGTCCCGGACGCGACCGACCTCGCCGACGTCGCGGGCAGGGCCGCGGTCGCGGTCACGGTCACGGTCACGATGCCCGCGGCCACCGCGTCCGTCGCGGCCACGATCACCCCGGTCGCCGCGGTCGCGGCGCGACGGCGGTCCCGGGTCTCCGGTGCCGACCGCCGCGAGCTCCTCGACGCTCTTGCCGGCCACATCGGGGTCGCTGGCGAGCCGCAGGCCGATTCGGCCCCGCTCGCGGTCGACCTCGACCACTCGCACGGCGAGCTCGTCGCCCTTGCCCAGCACCTCCTCGACGGAGGCGATCCGCCGGCCGGGAGCGACGTTCGAGATGTGGAGCAGGCCGTCGGTGCCCTTGGAGAGCTCGATGAACGCGCCGAACGCGGTGGTCTTGACGACCTTGCCGGTGAACTCGTCGCCGACCTCGACGTCCTTGGTCATCGAGCGGATCCGGTCGACCAGCGCGTCGCCCTGCTCGCCGGAGGCCGCGTACACGAGCACCTGGCCGTCCTCGCCCACGTCGATCTGGGCCTCGAACTCCTCCTGGAGCCCGCGGATGGTCTCGCCGCCCTTGCCGATCAGCAGCCCGATCTTCTCCGGGTCGATCTGGATCGTCGAGATCCGCGGGGCGAACTTCGAGAGCTCCGTCCGCGGCGCCTCGATCACCTTGCCCATCTCCTCGAGGATGAACTGGCGGGCGACCTTCGCCTGAGCCAGCGCGTCGCGCATGATCTCGAACGTGACGCCCGTGATCTTGATGTCCATCTGCAGCGCGGTGATCCCTGCGTCCGTCCCGGCGACCTTGAAGTCCATGTCGCCGAGGTGGTCCTCAACACCCGCGATGTCGGTGAGGATGATGTAGTCCTCGCCCTCCTTGATCAGGCCCATCGCGATCCCGGCAACCGCCTTCTTGATCGGCACGCCGGCGTCCATCAGGGACAGCGTCGAGCCGCACACGCTCGCCATCGAGGACGAGCCGTTGGACTCGAGGATGTCCGAGACGATCCGGATCGTGTACGGGAACTCCTCCTGGCTCGGGACCATCGGCACCAGCGCCCGCTCCGCCAGGGCTCCGTGCCCGATGTCCCGCCGCTTGGGCCCGCGCATGAACCCCGCCTCGCCCACCGAGAACGGCGGGAAGTTGTAGTGGTGGAAGTAGCGCTTGGAGGTCTCCAGCCCGAGCGTGTCGAGGCGCATCTCCTCCCGGGTAGTGCCGAGCGCGACGACGCTGAGCGCCTGCGTCTGGCCCCGGGTGAAGAGCGCCGACCCGTGGGTGCGCGGGGCGACTCCGACCTCGATCGAGAGCGGGCGAATCTCGTCGGAGCTGCGCCCGTCCGGACGCCTCTTCTGCACCGCGATCCGCTCGCGGATGATCGCCTTCTCGAGCTTGTCGAAGGCCAGCTGGGCCCTCGCCCGGTACTCGGCGTACGTCTCGGCCTCGGGATCGCCCGAGTACTGCTCGAGGACCTGCTCCTCGACCGCCTTGGAGGCGGCCTGCCGCTCCAGCTTGTCCTCGACCTGGGTCGCGGAGTCGAGCGCGGCGCCGTGCGAGGCCTTGATCTGCTCGTAGAGCCCGGGATCTACCTCGGGAGCCTGTACCTCCATCTTGGGCTTGCCCGCCTTCTCGGCCAGCTCGCGCTGGGCGCCGCACAGCTTCTTGATCTCCTGCTGGGCGATGTCGAGGGCGTCGAGGATCTCCGCCTCGGGGACCTCGTTGGCGCCCGCCTCGACCATCAGGATCGCGTCCTCGGTGCCGGCGACGATCAGGTCCAGGTCAGTGCCCGCGACCAGGTCCTCCTCGTCGGGGTTGACGACGAAGTTGCCGTCGATCTTGCCGATCCTGACCGAACCGACCGGCGTCGGGAGCGGGATGTCGGAGACCATCAGCGCCGCCGAGGCTCCGTTCATGGCCAGGATGTCGTAGGGGTGCTCGTGATCCACCGAGATGGGGATCGCGACGAGCTGGGTCTCATACCGCCAGCCCTTCGGGAACAGCGGGCGGATCGGCCGGTCGATCAGGCGCGCGGACAGCGTCGCCTTCTCCCCCGCGCGACCTTCGCGCTTGAAGAACGAGCCGGGGATCTTCCCGGCCGCGTACATCCGCTCCTCGACGTCGACCGTCAACGGGAGAAAGTCGACATCGCGGAGATTGCCCGCGGTGGCGGTACAGAGGACCATCGTGTCGCCCGCACGGACGACTACTGCGCCGGAGGCCTGCTTGGCCAGCTTGCCGGTCTCGAACGAGATCTCGTCGCCTGCGATCTCGACCGGCACGCGTGTGACGGCGTCAGACATATTTATTTTTCCTTCCTGCTCCGCCGTTCGGTAGGCGGAGTGACTCTTCGTTTTCTTTCTTTTTGTGCCGAACGTCCTAAGCGTAGCGGGCCGTCCCTGGCACGTGGCGGAAGTTCAAGGGCGCTCCAGGAGATCGCGGCCGCCGAGGTCAGCTGACGCGCTCCAGCGCCGCGACGTCGATCTGCCCGGCGTACAGCCGTCCGGCGGCGAACACCGCGGGCGTGGTCACGACCCCGGCCCGAACGCCCGATTCGAAGTCGCGGCGCACCCGGACGCGAGCTTCGTCGCTGCGCCGGTCGCGCTCGAACCGATCGAGGTCGAGACCCAGCGCCCGCGCCCGATCCCACAGGTGGGGATCCTCCAGCCGTCCCTGGTCGGAGAACAGCAGGTCGTGCATCTCCCAGAAGCGTCCCTGGACGGCCGCGGCCTCGGCCGCGCACGCGGCCGCCCACGCGCGGGGGTGGCTGGAGCGGATCGGGAAGTGGCGGAACACCCGGCGCAGCTCGGCGCCCGCGAGCCTGGCGCTCAGTGCCGCGCAGAACGGGCACTCGAAGTCGGCGTACTCGATCGCGAGTGGGGCCCCCTCCGGCCCCCGGACGTGATCGTCCGGGCCCGTCGGGGGAACCGGCGCCGACCCGAGGTCAGGCGGCACCCGCGGCGAGACCGTCAAAGATGAGGTTCGCGCCGGGAAGCTCGCTCGGGGAGGCCGCCTGGTAGCTCCACTTGACGATCCCGTCGGGACCCACGACCACCAGCGCGCGCTGGGGGAAGCCACCCTCGTGATAGGCGCCGAACGCTCGGCATGTGGCGCCTTTGGGCTCGAAGTCCGACAGCTGCTTGATCCGGACCCCGAGCTTCTCCCGGAACGCCGACTGCGAATACGGGGCGTCGCAGGAGACGCCGTACAGCGTCGCGCCCTTCGCTTCGAGCTCGTCGAGAACCTCGTCATAGAGGTTGAGCTGGTCGGTGCAGACGCGGCTGAAGGCGAACGGGTAGAACACGAGCACGGTCGTCCTGCCGTCCAGGTCGGCGCGGGTGAACTCGCTGCCGTCCTCTCGGCGGAGCGTGAACTCGGGAGCCGGCTCTCCCGCCTGGACCACGAGCGCTACTTCCTGAGCCCGAGCTCTGAGACGAGCGTCCGGTAGCGCTCCAGATCGGCGCGCTGCAGGTAGTTCAGCAGCCGGCGGCGGCGCCCAACCATCATCAGCAGGCCCCGGCGGGAGTGGTGGTCCTTGCCGTGGACGCGCAGGTGCTGCGTCAGGTCGTTGATCCGCTCGGTGAGCAGCGCCACCTGGACCTCGGCCTTGCCGGTGTCGCCGTCGCCGTCGCCGAACTTCGAGACGAGCTCCTGCTTGCGCTCCTTGGTGAGGGTCATGCGGCCGGTGAGGCTAGCAGGCTAGGCAGGGCTTCTCCGCGGGCGGGCTCAACACAGCTCGCGGGTGCGTTGTACGTCGAGACGCATCTGCTCGACGAGCGCCTCCACCGAGTCAAACCGCCGCTCCCCCCGCAGGCGGGTGAGGAATTCGACCCGCAGGACGTGGCCGTACAGATCGACGTCGCGATCCAGCAGGTATGCCTCCACCAGGACGCCCCGCCCGGTCCCGAACGTCGGGCGGACCCCCACGTTGACAGCGGCGCACTGCCCGTCGGCCCGTGCCACGTAGACCCCGTGGCCCGGGCACACGAGCGCCTCGTCCGGCACGATGTTGGCGGTGGGGAAGCCGAGCGTGCGGCCTCGCCTGTCGCCCACCACGACTTCCCCCCGCATCTGGAACGGCGCTCCCAGCATGGTGTCCGCAAGCTCGACCTCGCCGGCTCCGACCAGCGCGCGGATGTGGCTCGAGGAGACGATCTCGCCGTCGATCTCGACCAGCGGCACCACCCGCGTCTCGAAGCTCTCCTCGGCGGCCAGCACCTGCGGGTCGCCGGCTGCCCGATGACCGAACCGGAAGTTCTCGCCGACGGAGACCCGCGTCGCCGCCAGCGTCTGGACCAGCACTTGTTCGATGAACTCCTGCGGGCTCTGGGCTGCGAACCGGTGATCGAACGGAATCACCACGAGCTCCTCCACGCCGAGCCGGGCGATCAGGTCCGCCTTGACCTCGAAGCTCGTCAGCAGCCGCGGCGCCGCCTCAGGACGCACCACCCGCAGCGGGTGGGGCTCGAATGTGAGCACCGTGTCGGAGCCCTTGATCACCTCGCGGTGGCCGAGGTGGACGCCGTCGAACTCGCCCACCGCGACTCTTCGCGGTCGGCGCTCCACCTCGTCGAGCATCGTCACCTGCATCGGCGCGGAAGCCTAGAGACCCCGGAGCTCTCAGCGATCGCCCACGGGCGGCGAGAAGCCCACCGGCGGCGAGAAGCCCACCACCGGCTTGAACTCCTGGCCCCCCGCCCGGAGCTCGGCGAGCGCGATCAGCCCTTTCTCGCCGGTGATCCGGACGACGCTGCCCGGAGCGGCCGGAGGATCCGCCGGGACGCTCAGCCCGTGCCCCGCGCGGCGTGCCTGATCGGGATCCACCCGCACCTCCGGGAGGAAGTCGAGCGCCGTCGGCAGCGAGATCACCAGATCCGGATCCGCGGCCGACACATCGAAGGGGCCGATCCCAGTGCGCCGCAGTTGCTCACAGTACGCGTCGCCGAGGTCGGCGATCAGGCTCCGCACGTACGTCCCCGACGAGCACTCGATCTCGAAGCCGCGGCGGTCCCCGTCCCGCCAGGTCTCCTCGAAGCGGTACACCTCGATCTCGCGCTCGGGCAGCACCAGCGCGGTGTCTCCCGCCCGAGCCAGGGCGTACGCGCGGCGCCCGGCCACCTTGACCGCGGAGAACGCCGGGGGGCGCTGGCGCAGGCGGCCCGTCGGCAGCTCCAGATCGCCCTCGGGGACGACGCCCGTCTCGGCGATCTCCCCCTCGGGGTCGCCGGTGGTGGAGGTCGCTCCGAACCGGGCCGTCGCCTGGTACCGCTTGGGAAGCGCCATCAGGAACCGCTGCACGCGAGTGGCCCGCCCTACGAGGATCAGCAACAGCCCGGTGGCGAACGGGTCCAGCGTGCCGGCGTGGCCGGCCTTCACGCCGCGGCCGCCCAGAGAGCGCCGCACCGCGCCGACCGCTGCCGATGACGTCATTCCCGCCGGCTTGTCGTACACGACGACGCCGTCCAGGCGCGCCGCCTCGCCGTTCACGACGCCGCGAGCTGCCGGTCCAATTCGGTTCGCAGGAACTCCACCAGCTCGTCCCAGTCCATCGATGTCGTGAATCCCGCGGCCTGGCGGTGGCCGCCCCCTCCCTGGGCGCGGGCGATCCGGGAGACGTCGACGCGGTCGTCGGAGGCTCGAAGCGAGACCTTGCGCAGCCGGCCGCCGTCTGCGTCGCTCACGCGGTCACGGATCAGCGCGGCGACCGCGGTGCCCTCGACCGCCCGCAGGTGATCGATCACCCCCTCCGAATAGCTCTCCTCGGCCTCTGACTCGGCGAAGTCGCGCGCGTTCAGCTCGGTCACCGTCAGCAGGCCGCCGTCGTAGCGCTCCACCTTGGCCAGGCCTCTCGCCAGCAGCGCGAGCTTCCCGAGCGGCACCCCCTCGTACACGCGGCGGTAGACCTCGTGGGGGCTGACCCCGGCGTCGATCAGGTCTGCGGCCATCAGGTGCGACCTCGCGGTGGTGTTCTCGTACATGAACCTGCCGGTGTCGGTGATGAGCGCGACGTACAGCGCCTCGGCGATCGCGCCGCTGGGCGTGACGCCGAGGTCGCTCATCAGGTCCCACACGATCTCGGCGGTGCACGAGGCGCCGGGGTCGACCAGGTTGACGGTTCCGAAGTGAGTGTTGTCGTGGTGGTGGTCGATGTTGACGATGCGCGTCCCGTCGCGGCGCAGCGCCTCGGCAGGATTGCGCTCGAGGTTGCC
>Ga0209577_10000630_pt1 | contig 35201 bp, 37 predicted proteins | sample GraSoiAngelo_109_FD_185874 | JGI IMG/M metagenome (GOLD analysis project Ga0209577, IMG submission 185874) | Grasslands soil microbial communities from the Angelo Coastal Reserve, California, USA - 14_0903_12_20cm (SPAdes) (version 2) | ecosystem: Environmental > Terrestrial > Soil > Grasslands... | reverse complement strand
TGTTCGATCACGCTTTCGAATGGCTCGTCATCTTCGCCCGGTCGCTTTTGCACGCCCATGACGACGTCGCCATACATTTGCAGAAACCGGCGATACGAATCCCAGGCGAAACGTGCATTGCCGGTTTTCTTCGCGACAATCTCGACCACTTCGTCGTTCATCCCGAGATTGAGGATCGTGTCCATCATTCCGGGCATGGAGTCGCGCGCGCCCGAGCGAACCGAAACCAAAAGCGGCCGCTCCTTGTGGCCGAGTTTTTTGCCAACTGATTTCTCGACTTTGGCCAAAGCCGCTTCCACTTCGGCCTTGAGCTGCGGCGGATAACGGCGGTTGTGTGCGTAAAAATAACTGCAGACGTCGGTCGTGATGGTGAAGCCCGGCGGCACCGGCAAACCGATTCGCGTCATCTCGGCCAGGTTCGCGCCTTTACCACCGAGCAACGGTTTCATTTTGCCGGTCCCATCGGCATGACCGTCGCCGAAGTAATAAACGTAACGCGGCGTCTTTGATTTCTTGGACGCAGTTCGCTCCCTGAATGTCGATCTTCGGTTGGCTGATTTACGTTTTTTGGCCATGAAACTTGCCCGATCGGGAAGAGTGGCAACCTAATTCTGCGCGGTCGCGTGTGTCAACGAGCGGTGCGACCAGCGCCACACCGTGCCGCGAAGTCTGTTTTTAAGCCGGGGCGCGCGCGGCGTGCTCGATTACTTCGTCGATCGCAGCCGTAAATTCGTCCACGCCCGTGCTCGGGACGATGATCGTGTTACGACGACCGTGCGCTTCCTCGGTGATGCGCAGGAATTTCCCGCGGTCGTTCTCGCGGAATTCCACGTGGAAATGCTTGCGCTCGATCTGCAGGTCCCTCGCCTCAATGAGATTGTCCATGTCTGCAAAAAACCGCGGAGTTTAGGCCGGCCGGTGTCAAAAAGGGAAGCAGTTTTTTGAGGAAAAAGCACCTCCGCAAAGGCTTTGTTGAAAGGAATTTCCGAAGCTGGAATTAACGTCGCCGCGGACTTTTTCTCGATACCTGGTCAGCAATGGCGAAGTCGATTTGACGTTTAAAGGTGTCGACCCGCGCCACGAACACACGAATTTCATCGCCGACTGAAAATCGCCGGCGCGTCCCGCGGCCGATCAAACGACGCTGCGCGGCGTCGAAGATATAAAAGTCATCGCCCAGCGTCGAAACATGCACGACGCCGGTGACGAGAGCATCCGGCAGCTCGACCACCAGCCCGTAATTCCGAACATCCATGATCGCCGCGCGAAAGACTTGCGGATTGCGCTGTTCGAGTTGCTTCTGAAAAAATTGGAGCTTCTTTAGTCGAACCGATTCAATCTCGGCCTCGGCTGCGTTTCGTTCGGTATCCGAAATGTGATTGGCCAGCGATTCGATTTGTCCGACGTCGATCTTCGATCGTCGCGGCGAATTGCGCTCGGCCAGTGTGCGATGCACTACCAAGTCCGCATAACGGCGAATTGGACTGGTGAAATGCAGATAATTGGCTTTGGCCAGGCCGTAGTGTCCGAGCGACTGTGCGGCGTACCGCGCCCGCTTCAAACTTTTGAGCAAACCAATCTTGAGCGCCTGTTCCTCCGGCTTGCCGCGAATCGAAGCCAGGAAGCGCTGCACTTCTTTCCGGTGCGAAAGATCGCCGACCTTATGATTAAAGCTGAGCACGAATTCGCGATACTCGGCGAGTTTTTCCGGATCGGGATCTTCATGGACTCGGTAAATCGTTGCGATCGACCTTTGTCGAAGCTCGCGTGCGACCGCTTCGTTCGCCGCGAGCATGAACTCCTCGATCAATTGATGCGATTCATCGTTCTCAACGCGCTCGAGTCTTATCGGTTTGCCCGCTGGATCGACATATACCTTCACCTCTGGAAAATCGAGATCGAGCGAGCCGTGATCGAAACGTTTGCGGCGCAGGAGTGAGGCGAGCTCCCACGCGGTGTGCAGCCGCCGGTTGAGCTCGCCGTTCGGTTTCGTTTGCAGAATTGCGTAGGCCTCTTTGTAAGTCAGTCGTCGCCCGCTGCGGATAACGCTTTTGGCAAAACGCGCATTTTTTGCGCGTCCGCTTTTATCGAACTCAACGAAAACCGAATGGGTGAGCCGATCGACATTGGGATTCAAACTGCAAACGCCGTTGCTCAATCGCTCCGGCAGCATCGGGATCACGCGATCCGGCAAATAAACGCTGTTACCGCGCCGCCGCGCTTCACGATCGAGCGCGCTGTCCGGAGTTACGTAAGCGGAAACATCGGCGATGTGCACTCCGAGCCGCCAGCCTTCGTTGTCGATCTTTTCGACATCGATGGCATCGTCAAAATCGCGCGCGTCATCCGGATCGATTGTGACAATGAATTGGTCGCGCAAATCCTCGCGACCATCGACCATCCGCTGCTCGACCGATTGTGGAATCCGATTAGCTTCATCGATGACGCTTTTTGGAAACGTAGTTGGCAAATCGTATTTCCGGACGATCGACAACATGTCGATGCCGGGCGCAGTTGCGGCTCCAAGCACCTCGATGATCTCGCCTTCTGGATTTACATGTCGCGATTCCCACGCCTCGAGACGAACAACGACTTTATCGCCACGCGTCGGCGCTTTCGGCAGTTTCTCGCGAGGCGGAACTTGAACGTAAACATCGTGGACAAGTCGCGGATCGTCCGGCACCACGTAATAAAAATTACGCGAATGTTGCAGCGTTCCGACGATGGTGTCGCGCGCACGCTCGAGAATGCGAATCACGCGCCCTTCGCTTCGAGGTTTAAATGCTTGTCCGGCTCGGACTTTGGCCCGGCGCGGCGGCACATCTCGATTGATCCGCGCGACCACGCGATCGCCGGTCATCGCGGTCCCGGTATTTTCTGCCGCAATGAAAACGTCCGGCTCTCCCGCTTTTTCCGGGACAAGAAAACCGTAGCCCGCCTGATGGATCGACAACTTTCCGGTGACGAGGTCGGCCTCGGAAGGAAGGACGTAACGATTTTTTCGAATGCGAACGATCTCGCCCCCGTTCTCCAGCTCGCGCAAAGTTTTTCGGACGCTCACGCGCTCCCGCCCTTTTAGTCCGAGCTCTCGCGCGATCTCATTTCTATCGCGCGGCCGGTAATCAGGCGCGCGCAACAAGGCCAAAACCTTTTCTCGAATTGTGCGACCGTTCTTGGTCATCGTGGCGAAAGCATATTGGAGATTGTTCGCCACGGCGAATCCGTCCGTTGGCGGATCGATCTAACGACCGAGTTTGAAGCATGAAAACAATTATTATCGTCGGATGTCTGATCGCGGCAGACGCGCTGGTCGCGTTTGCGACAGGAGGAGTGAAAATGAAAATTAGCAGCCCAGCATTTCAGGAAGGTGGAACAATTCCGGAAAAGTTCAGCAAGAACGGACAGAACGTTAGTCCGGAATTGCGAATCGAAGGCGCACCGGCGGAGGCAAAAAGTCTGGCACTAATCGTGGACGATCCCGACGCGCCGGTCGGACTCTTTACTCACTGGCTGGTTTGGAACATTGATTCAAAAACAACGGAAATCGCGGAGAACAGCGTGCCGAAAGGCGCGGTCCAGGGAACGAATGATTATCCGAATCTTGGCTACGGCGGCCCGCAGCCGCCTTCCGGCACACATCGTTATTATTTCAAAATATTTGCCTTGGATCGGACGCTCGATCTTAAATCTGGGGCGAAGCGCCGCGAGTTGGACGCGGCGATGCGCGGGCACATCGTCGGGCAAGGCGAATTGATGGGACGCTATTCGAAGAAGTAGCATGGAGGGGCCTCGCAGTCGGCGCCCTGATATTTCAGAGACGACGGCGCGTGTCTCTTCAACGCTTCGAATAAGCGGCCTATCATGTTAGTCTGACTCTTGATGCGCGAACGAATTTGGAAAATCGGCGACGAGGTTGTCGACCTTTCCAAGCGGGGAATGATCATGGGCGTGCTTAACGTTACGCCGGATTCATTTTCTGACGGCGGCGAGTTCTTCGAACCCGACGCGGCAATTGTGCGGGGAGTTCAGATCGCGTCGGAAGGCGCCGACATCATCGACGTGGGCGGAGAATCGACACGTCCCGGCACGGAACCTGTTTCGGTGAAAGAAGAATTGCGTCGCGTGATTCCGGTGATCGAGAAGTTGCGCGCTAAGATCGACATCCCGATATCGATCGACACGTCTAAGTCCGAAGTAGCAAGCGCGGCGCTGGATGCAGGCGCGTCAATTATCAATGACGTGACGGCGGGGCGGGGAGACGAGAAGATGTTGCCGTTGGCGACGAAGCGGAAGACCGCAGTTGTGCTGATGCACATGCAAGGCGAACCAAGGACGATGCAGAATAATCCGCGCTACAAAGATGTGATCGCGGAAGTAGCTGATTTTTTTAGACAACAATATGCCCGCGCCCTAGAGTGCGGCGTTGATCCCATGGCCATCGCGTTTGATCCCGGAATTGGCTTCGGTAAAACGCTGGAGCACAACTTGGCGCTGCTCAAAAATCTCGAGCGACTCCGTGCGCATGATAGACCACTGGTGGTGGGCGTTTCGCGCAAATCTTTTCTCGGAAAATTGATTGGCTCTTCAGAAATGAGCGATCGCCTGACTCCAACAATTGCGCTGACGGCGACGTTGCGCGGTCGCGGCGCTGACATTATTCGCGTCCACGACGTCAATGAAAACGTGGCCGCGTTGCGCGCGGCGGAGGCGCTGTTGCCATGATGCAGGAACTTCTCCAGCTCTGGTTCAAAAGCTGGCGCAGCATTATTGAAATCATTTTGCTCTGCGTCGGTATTTACTATGGCTATCTTTACTTTCGTGGCACGCGCGGTGCCAAAGTGCTCACGGGGCTGGCGATTGTTTTCCTCACCCTCACTCTCATCTCGACGTTGCTGAACCTGGTCGTGATCGGCTGGCTCCTCCGCAGTTTTTCGGTGTTCCTCGCCATTGCCCTTGTTGTGATCTTTCAACCCGAACTCCGACGCGGTCTGGCCGAGCTGGGGGGCCATCCGATCTTTTCGCTGACAAGCGAGAAGCGCGAGACGGTGCACGATCTTGCCGAAGCCGTCACCCAACTGGCGAACAAACAATTCGGCGCGCTGCTCGCGATCGAACGCGACACGTCCATCCGCGTTTACGAAGAGACCGGAGTGACGCTCGATTCGGATTTCTCGGTCGAGCTGGTTTTGAGCATTTTCCATCCGAAAGCTGCGCTGCATGATGGCGGAGTGATTATTCGGAACGGCCGGATCGCCGCGGCCGCCTGCATTTTTCCAGTAAGCCAGCGCGAGACATTAGATCGCAGCCTCGGCTTGCGCCATCGGGCCGCGCTCGGGCTCACTGAAGAATCGGATGCTGTCGCGATCGTTGTCTCGGAAGAGACCGGTGGGATTTCTATTTGCCATCGGCGGCGAATTGAGCGCAATTTTACGCCGGAAACATTTCGCCAGCGCATCGGCGAGATTTTATTGCACGGACATTATGAAGAGACTGCTCCTGAAGAACTGGCGGGCGAAGTTGATCTCCCTCTTACTCGCGACAACCCTCTGGTACCTCATCAAGAAGAACGTAGCAACGACTCCCTCGCCGTCTGAAGCTGCGTCGCCGCCACCGGCGGGACAGAGGCGATAATTGCTTCAGCGCCGAGCGTGTTCCGAATTAACGCAAAAATCGCGCAAGATTCTGCTCTTCCCAGCGTCGCGCGCGATGATAACTGCGAAACTGGCGCTCCCGCCGATTAAATTCCTCGGTGTGCACGCGGCGCCTGCCACTTCGCAAAAGTTTGTCCGGCACGACCGAGTGCAGCATTTCGTGATAGAGAATATATTTCAAAAACCAGCGCGGCACGAATGCCTGATCGAGCAGCGGGTGAATTCGAATGACGCGGTCTTCTTCCTGGATCGTTCCAAAAACGAAATGATCCTTCGGCCGATGTTTCCGGCGACGTCCCCATTTCACTTTGTAATTGCGAAGCCGGCCGCGAAAGTAGCGCTTGTTCAAATGATCAAAGATCGCACCGAGATCGAAGTGCTCGCCTTCCTGACGAAGGTTTAAATGTCGCTGCATTGGCAGCGTGCGATACGCGACTTTGCGTTTTGTTTTCTTCGCCATAATCAGGACCCGGGTCGGAAAGAATGTAATTCTAACCGGGTTCGAACAGGTCGACAAGAAAAGGGCCTCTTTTTCCAAATTTTCCCATTAACGTGGTTGTATTCAGTGGTTTATGAATGGGATTCTGTCATCTACCAGGGACAAGCTCGGCCACGAAATTACGCCAGTGCCGACGCCATTTTCCCGACCGGACAGACGAAACGGGGTTGCGAATTCCTCGGTCTGCGTATACTCGAAAATATTCGTCGCGATTGGCTCACGCTCGCGCCGGATCGATTAAATCGACATGACGCCATTTCTTCGAAAATTGCTCGGACTGAATTGGCTCTTACTCATTGTCATGCTCGCGCTCGCGGTCTTCGGCGTCGTCGCGATCTACAGCGCGACCTACATGCGTGAAGACCCGGTGGCGACTGATTTTTGGCGAAAGCAGGCCAACTGGGTGGCCGTGGGCTTTTTCGCCTTCATGGTCGCCAGTCTGGTCAATTACCACTGGATCCGTTGGGGCGCGCTGCCGATGTACCTGGCCGGCATCATCTTTTTGGTCTTGACCAAGTTCATGGGCCAAAAAGTTTACGGCGCTCGGAGCTGGCTCCACCTCGGGCCGGTTAATTTTCAGCCGGCCCAACTTGCGGTCGTTGCCGGCATCATGGTGCTCGCCTTGTTCCTCAGTCAGTTCAAACAAATGCATCCGATGTTGCGTTTGCTCGTGTGTGGCGCGGTCGCCGGTGCGCCCTGTCTTTTAATTTTGATGCAACCGGACTTGGGTGAAGTGATCATTTGGGTGCCGGTTCTGCTGGCGTTGCTCTTCGTCGGCGGCATGCCGTTGCGATACTTGCTCTGCATTTTGCTGATTCTGTTCGCCATGATTCCGATCACGGCGAATCTGGTGCTCAAACCGTATCAACAGGCGCGGCTCACCGCTTTTGCCCATCCCGAAATCGATAAACAAGGATCCTCGTGGGCGATCAACCAGTCTCTCATCGCCATCGGATCTGGTGGTTGGTCCGGAAAAGGTTTTAAAGCGGCGAATACCCAGATTGAGCTGGGGTTCCTGCCCGCGACCGCGGTCCACAACGACTACATTTTTTCGGCCATCGGCGAGCAATGGGGTTTTGTCGGTGGAATATTTCTCATCAGCGCGTTTGCCTTGCTGCTTCTGACTTGTCTTTTTGTGGCGTTTTTCGCTGGTGACGAATTTGGCTTGCTTCTCGTGATCGGAATCACGACGCTCATTTTCACCCATATTTTCCAAAACGTCGGCATGACCATTTCCATTTTGCCGATCACCGGTGTGCCATTGCCGCTCATCAGTTACAGCGGCTCATTCGCGCTCATGATCATGTTCGCGCTCGGTGTCGTGAACAGCGTTTGGGTGCATCGGCACGAAGTCGGGCCATAATTTTTTCACGGCGGAAGATCGACATCCTCTCTCGCGCGATTTACTTCGAGCGCGCGCCATCTACAATTCGTTGAAGCATGGAGACCGATTACAAGGTTAAGCTCGAGGTTTTCGAAGGTCCGCTCGATCTGTTGCTTTACTTGATCAAGCGGGACGAGATCGACATTTACGATATTTCGATCGAGCGGATCACGCGCCAGTACCTCGAGTACCTCCAGGCCTTCAAGGAGCTCAAGATCGACATCGCGGGCGAGTTCGTGGTGATGGCGGCTAATCTCATTTATCTCAAAAGCCGCAGCCTGCTCCCGCTCGATCAACAGCCGCCGGAGGAAGATGCTGAAGAGGACGATCCGCGCTGGGATTTGATCCGCCAACTGATCGAATACAAAAAGTTCAAGGAAGCGGCTGCGCAATTGCACGATCGCGCGCTCGAACAGGAACGGATCTTCACCCGCGACGGGGGCAGTGCCGCGATCTCAGGTGCGCCCTTGCCGTTGCACGAAGTTGGAATTTTCCAGCTCATCCACGCCTTTCAGGAAGTAATTAAACGGGTCGAGGCGCGGGAGGATTTGCAGGAAATCTTTGGTGAGCGGTTCAGTGTGTCCGATAAAATTGAGAAAATTTTGGAACGAGTTGGCGACGGGACGCCAGTGCGTTTTTCAGAACTGTTTGGTCAAATCGTCTCGCGCGTTGAGATCGTAGTCACGTTTCTCGCGCTGCTGGAGTTGATTCGCCTAAACCAGGTACGCGCAATGCAGCGGAAGATGTTCGACGAAATCGAGATCGCTCCCATCGCAGCGTAAGATTGACGTCATGCCGCGGGTGCTCATCGCTGGATGCGGTTACCTCGGCCGGGCAGTCGCCGACCTGTTTGTCGGGAGAGGTTGGGAAGTCGAAGGCTGGACAAAGTCGGCAGAATCGGCGCAGCAGCTTTCAACCAAACCTTATCCGGTTCTCGCCGTCGATCTTGCTCTAGAACATGGCGTTCGCGCCCAAACGGAAAATTTCGATGCCGTGATTCATTGCGCGAGCACGCGCGGTGGCGATGTCGATCTTTATCGTCATGTTTATTTGGACGGCGCGCGCAGACTCCTCGAGCGCTTTACTGGTTCGCGAATTCTGTTCACCAGCAGCACGAGCGTTTACGCGCAAACAAATGGCGAATGGATCACAGAAGAAAGCGACGCTGAACCGAAACATGAACGCGGAAAAATTTTACGCAAAGCGGAGGATTTGGTTCTCGCGAACCTTGGCATCGTTATTCGCCTTGGCGGCATTTACGGCCCTGGCCGATCAGCGTTACTGAAAAAATTTCTGACTGGCGATGCGGTTCTCGATCTGGGAAGTGATCGCTTCGCAAATCAGATTCATCGCGATGATGCGACCGCTGCAATTCAATTGTTATTACAGCGAGGGGAATCTGCTGGCGGGGTTTACAATGCGGTCGATGACGAACCGATCTTGCGGAGCGAATGTTATCGCTGGCTCGCGACGAAGCTAAGCCGGCCGCTTCCGCCGACCGGACGGTCGACGTCGAAACAAAAGCGCGGCGAGAGCAACAAGCGCGTCAGCAATGCGAAGTTGCGGGCGATCGGCTGGGTGCCGCGCTATCCCAGTTTTGCCGACGGAATGGAACGAAGCGTCTTGCCAAATCTCGATATTGAGAATGCATAAAGCTCGATCGTGGACGGAAATACCGGTATGGAAGCTGCTATTTTTTTCTGCGTATGCGTCAGGTTAAACTTACCGGCCGGGAAGCCTCGGTTGTGCGCGCGATTGGGTTCGCGGAGTCGATGCTCGGTGCCGACATTCAGGATCACGTGCGGATGGAATCGGAAGATGTTACCGACACGCTTAATAGCTTGATGGCAGCGGGCTTTGTCGAAAGCATTCCTTACGCTGAAGAAGTCCAACTCGCCGAGATGCCTGTCACCGCTTTCGAGTTGAATCCGGCCTACACCCACGAACTCAAGCGCGCTCTCGTTCGGAGCTAATCCTTACCGCGCGCTCGCTGCCGCCGCCTGTGCCGTGGCCGCTGACTGCTGAACGCGGCGTTCACCAAAGAGTTGGCGAATCACTTCTTCGACTGGCACCTCCTGCACGTTGATGTCGCTGACATCGCACGCTTGAAGGAGTTCCCGGCAAGTCTCAGTAACTTTCGCGCGCGGCACTTTTAGCTGCACCGACACCGGCGTTTGCTCGATCACTTCGCCGAACCGGGAAAAGTCCCGCGTGACCTGCTTGTCGAAAGTGAGGCTGAGAATCTTGTGGCCGGAAAAGCGGTCGATGATTTCGTCGAGCGGACCATCGAAGAAAATTTTGCCGTGATCGATGACGAGCACGCGATGGCAAAGTTCCTCGATGTCTTGCATGTAATGACTGGTCAGCAGTGTCACAATGCGGTGTTCCTCGTTGTAAATGCGCAGAAATTCTCGCACCCGCTTTTGACTAACGACATCCAGCCCGATCGTCGGTTCGTCCAGAAACAACACCCGCGGCTCATGGATGAGCGCTGAGATCAGTTCCATTTTCATTCGCTCACCGAGCGAGAGTTCACGCACCATCACGTTCATCTTGTCCGTGACTTCGAGAAGCTCGGCCAGGCCGCCCACGACTTTGTTGAACCGGTCGCGATCGATTCCGTAAATCGCGCGATTGAGCTCGAGCGATTCCTGCGCGGGTAGGTCCCACCAAAGCGCATTCTTTTGCCCCATCAGCAAACTGAATTGCCGCTTCATTTCGTTGCGCCGCTCCCACGGAACGAAACCGAGCACGCGCGCGTCGCCGCCGGTTGGATTGAGAAGACCGGAAAGCATTTTCAACACGGTCGTTTTGCCTGCCCCGTTCGGTCCGAGAAATCCGACGAACTCGCCCTCCTCGATTTGAAACGAAACCTGATCGGCGGCCCGCGTCTCGTCGTACCGGCGCCGAACAAGTCCCTTGATCGCGCCCCAGAGCCCGCGTTCTTTGCGATAAGTGCGGTAAACCTTTGTTAAATCGCGAGCTTCAATCGCGCTCATGGCTTAGATCGACATCCACAAAATCGACAATCGATGTGTCGATCAGCGGCGCAACTACGCGACGCTCGTTTTCGCTGCTGGTTTTTTCTTCAGCAGCGACAGAACTTTTTCGGCCAGCGCATCAGCGGTGATGCCGTGTTTTTTTCGCAGGAGCGGAACGGCACCGTGCTCGATGAATTCGTCCGGCCAACCAACTCGGACAACAGGCGTATTGATTTGCTGCGAATGCAGATGCTCCATCACCGCGCAACCGAAGCCGTTATGTAAAACGTGGTCCTCGATCGTCGCGACGACTTCGACGCTGCGTGCGAAAAATTCCAGCGTTCCGGTGTCCATCGGTTTGATCCAGCGCGGATTGATCAGCGCCACTGAAATTCCTTTTTCTTCAAGTTTCTTGGCCGCTTCTTCCGCTACTTCGAACATGTTGCCGAGTCCGAAGATCGCGACATCGCGGCCGTGCTTCACCACTTCCGCTTTGCCGATCTCGAGGAGCTTCGGCTCGGGTTTGATTTGCGCGCCGGTTCCGGAACCGCGCGGATAACGCACGGCAATTGGCCCGGAATTGTAATTCGCCATCGTCCAGAGCATGTCGACAAACTCGTCCTCGTTCTTCGGCTGCATGTGAATCCAATTCGGGATGTGCCGCAGATAACCGATGTCGAACAAACCGTGGTGCGTTGGCCCATCGTCGCCGCTCAATCCAGCGCGGTCCATGCAAAGCCTGACGTTCAGTTTTTGAATGGCCATGTCGTGAATAGCCATGTCGTAGGCGCGTTGGAAAAATGTGGAATAAATCGTGAGAAAAGGCGTCAGCCCCTGCGTCGCGATCCCGCACGCGAAAAGCGCCGCGTGTTCTTCCGCGATGCCGACGTCGAAGTAGCGCGTCGGATGCGCTTTCGCAAAATGCGAAAGGCCGGTGCCACTCGGCATCGCGGCAGTGATCGCGACCAGCTTTTGATTGTTATCGGCGAATTTCGCGAGCGTCTTGCCGATGATCTCGGAATAGGTCGGCGTTGGCGTCGGGGCGGTCTCGCCGCTGTCGATCTTGTATTTGCCAAGGCCATGAAATTTATCCGGCTGCTTGATCGCCGGTTCGTAGCCTTTGCCTTTTTTCGTCAAAATGTGCAGGAGCACCGGCTCGTCCTGCGTTTTCAAGAATTCAAAGGTGCGGATCAGGAGCGGGATGTCGTGTCCATCGATCGGTCCGTAGTAGCGCAAGCCCAACTCCTCGAAGATCACGCTTGGGACAATCAAACCTTTGACGCTTTCCTCGACCTTGTGCGCGAATTGCACGCCCGTCTTGCCGAGAATCCATTCTACGAAATCACGCGCTTTGTCGTGCAAGTGCGCATAAGTCTCGCTCGTCACGATCCGGTTAAAGTAATTCGCGATCGCGCCGACATTTTTGGCAATCGACCACTCGTTGTCGTTCAGCACGACGATGAAGCGCTTGGTTTGCGACTTTATATTGTTGAGCGCTTCGTAACTGATCCCGTTGGTGAACGCGGCATCGCCCGCTATCACCACAATGTTCTCGCCGCCGCCTTTCAAATCGCGTCCCACCGCCATCCCGAGCGCAGCCGAAAGCGCCGTGCCGGCGTGTCCGGCGCCGTAGCAATCGTGCTCGCTTTCGGTGCGCAGAAGAAAACCGTTGAGTCCGCCAAACTGGCGCATCGTTGAAAAACGGTCGAGTCGGCCAGTGAACAGTTTATGGACGTAACCTTGATGGCTCACGTCCATCACGAATCGATCGCGCGGTGTATCGAAGACGCGATGCAGCGCAATCGTGAGCTCGACCACGCCGAGATTCGGACCGAGATGTCCGCCTGTTTGCGACAAGACGCGGATCAGCTCACCGCGCACTTCTTGCGCGAGCTGCGGCAGGTCCTGTTCGCGCAATGCTTTGATGTCCGCCGGCGAGCGGATTCCGTCGAGTAGGCGCTGCGGCGCGGCGGTTGCTGTCGTCTCAGAAGAGTCTGACTTCGTCATTTCTTAGTTCCTTTTCGTCCGCCTTGTTATCGTTCGACGATTCGGCAGCGGCTTCAAAATTTTTAACTACTGGCTTGCCCGCGTTGTTGCGGGCGATGATCTCGATCTTTTGTTCGGCGTTGGTCAATCGTTCCTGGCAAACCTTCACCAGGTTCATTCCTTCTTCGTAGCGCACGATCAAATCCTCGAGCGGCAACTTGCCGGTTTCCATTTGTTCGACAATCGCCTCGAGTCGGTCCATCGCTTTCTCGAAATTCAACTCTGGGGCTGCGACCTTGGCCTTGCTGCTCATCGGCGAACCGAAAATTAAGCACAGCGTCGCTAAGATGAAAGGAACGATTGCGGCCTCCGACCCCCCAGCGATGGCACATCCAATGCTCGGGCATGGGGAACATCAACCATTTACCACTATGAAATTTCCAAAAAAAATCCTCTTAATCGATCACGAACCCGGCGTCACTCGTCTCATCCGGCGCGCCCTGGAACGCGCCGGGAAATATCTCATTCGCGAGGAGCACGACGATAAACTGGCGCTCAACGCCGCCCGTTGGTTCCAGCCCGATCTCATCCTGGTCGATACCGCCGGCCAGGATCGACGAAATATCGAGCGCGAAATCAACAGCGACGCGGCGCTCAAAGGCACGCCAATTCTTTCGCTTAGCAACCTTCGCCCGGAAAGCCAAATGGTTTCCGGCGGAATTCTCAGCGGCTACAGCTTTTTCGCTGCGCCCATCCGTGTCGAAGAAGTTCTCCTCGGCGTCGACGAACTGTTGTTCGGCAAAGACTGATTTGGCGGCCAGGACGCTCCTGAATTAGCGCGACTCTTGCCGCTACTTCTCCGCTCGAAAGCGCGTCACGATCGCCAAATCTTCGTCGGCATCTTCGAGCATGAGCAGGGCCGAATTCTCGAACCGAATCATAAAACCGCATTTGTGATGGCTCCAGTCTTTCTCTGGAAGATCCGGGCTGTACTCTCCACGTTCGATGACAAACACGACTTTACCGCGCTGACCGTTGTAAGATATGACATCGGCGAACCTCTTCTCCAGACCTGTAGCGAGGCGGTGTCACCATCTTTAACGGTGAGACTCCAGAATGCTAGACACGACGAGCCTTACCCGATCTGTTGTTTGTAGGCGGCGGCGTCTTTCAGATTTTTGAGATCGTCGGCGTTATCGATCTTGAGCACGAAAATCCAGCCCTGACCGAATGGTTCGCGGTTGATTAAGCCCGGATCGGCTTCAAGCGCTTTGTTCACTTCGACAACTGTGCCTTTCACCGGTGCGTAAATGTCGCTCGCGGCCTTGACTGATTCGACCACCGCGATTGCTTCTTTTGCGTTAGCCTGACGATCCATTTTCGGCAGCTCGACGTACACCACGTCAGTCAATTCAGATTGGGCGTGATCGGTGATGCCGACCCGGACTTTGCCGCCCTCGCGCTTAATCCATTCGTGACTCTCGGTGTAAAGCAAATCGTCTGGAACGTTCATGATTTTTTGTAGAGCGGTTTTTTCTCAATCGTGGCCGGAAATTTCTGGCCGCGAATCTCGATGTCGATCCTGGCGCCGATTTTCGCGTGCGGCGCAGTGATGTAAGCCATACCGACGCCCCAGTTCAAGCTCGGCGAGAGCGTGCCGCTGGTCACTTCGCCGATGCGTTCGCCATTTTCGAAAACAGAATAATGCGGTCGCGGCGGCGGACCTTTATCGTTCATTTTAAACGGAACCAGTTTTTCACGCGAACCGTTTTCTTTTGTTTTTAGCAAAACGTCCCGTCCGATGAAATTTGGTTTCGTGAAATCGACAAAGAAGCCGAGCCCGGCTTCGACCGGGTTTCGTTCCGGCGAAAGATCGGATCCGTTGAGGGGATAACACATTTCCAATCTGAGCGTGTCGCGCGCGCCGAGACCGCACGGTTTAATCCCAAGGTCTTTGCCTTTTTCGAGCACTAGATTCCAGAACTTGATCGCATCGCTTTTGCGAAAGAAAACTTCGACGCCGTCTTCGCCAGTGTACCCCGTCCGCGCCATCGAGATCGGCATTCCATCTAGCTCAAGATCGACAATATGATTACGCGCTGGGAGATTCACGAAAAGCTCGGTGACGCGCGGCCCTTGAATCGCGACACCACCAAAATGAGCGCTGCGGTCTCCGAGACGAACATTATTTGCACGATGTCCATCCAGCCATTCGAAATCTTCGTCCGTGCGCGATGCGTTCACGACGAGGAGAAATTTTTTGTCGCTGATGCGATACGCAATCAAGTCGTCGATGATTCCGCCGCGTTCGTTCAGCAAAAAAGTGTATTGGCCCTGGCCAACCTCCAACTTGTCGATGTTGTTGGTCAGCATCGTATTCAGCCAACTGCGCGAATCGCTGCCATCGACGATCAATTGGCCCATGTGCGAAATGTCGAACATGCCGACGTTCTTTCGGACGGCCTGATGTTCTTCCACAATGCTGGTGTATTGAACCGGCATCAGCCATCCGGCGAACGGCACCATCTTCGCGCCGCGTCTTACGTGCTCGTCGTAAAGCGGCGTCTTTTTCTGCGCGGCTTCGGTCACGCGCCAAACTAGACTTGGAAGCATGTGGCGCAAGCCGCGTGAAAACGACTCGAACCGCTGGCTCGATTTCCACTCCTCACCTTCATCCTCTCCTGGACCGAGGAGGAGAGGAAAGATTTCGCTCGCTCGCATTTCTCCCCTAAATCAAAATTCACGTGTTGTCCGCCTCCCCGGGGTCGCGACCGGGCGGAGCGTTGAGAGGATTGAGGTGCGGGATTGTTGCGCTACTTTCCGCAGCGATGAGTTTGCTGGACAGACTTGAGCGCCGCTTCGGTTTTCTCGGAATCCCGGGATTGCCGCGCATTCTTGTCGGGTTCGCCGCCCTCGTCTTCGGCCTGGCCTGGTTGCTGCCCGGTTTCACTTCCATGCTCACGCTTGATCCCGTTCGCATTCGTCACGGTGAAGTCTGGCGGCTGGTCACTTACATTTTCATTCCTCAAAGTCAGAGCCCGCTGTGGGTTTTGTTCGCGCTCTGGTTTCTTTGGTGGATCGGTGAAGGTCTCGACCGCGCCTGGGGATCGTTTCGTCTCACGCTTTACGTTTTGGTTGGGATGATCGGCACCACCGCGGCCGCGTTTTTCTTCGGCAGCAATTTTTCGAACTCGATGCTGCTGATGTCGTTGTTCCTGGCCTTCGCCCACTTTTATCCGGAGGAAATCATTTACATCCTTTTCATTTTGCCGGTCAGAATCAAGTGGCTCGCTTGGATTGCCGGGGCGTTCTTGCTCCTGGGATTTTTTACTAATCCAAATTCGTATCGAGCGGCTTTGGTCGCGGCGCTTGCCAATTACCTGATTTTCTTCGGACCCGAATTTGTTTATCGAGCGCGGCATCGTCACGAAGTCTCCAGCCGCAGGAAACGTTTTGAAGATCACGCGCGCAGCGAAGCCGAACCGCTTCACAAATGCGCGGTCTGCGGCGCAACCGAACTGACTGATCCCAATCTCGATTTTCGCGTCGCGCGCGATGGCGAGGAATATTGCGTGGCGCATCTGCCTTCGGCGCAAACCGCCATGCCCTGATAGATCGACCCGTCTTCGCCAAGGCTACGGCGTGACAAGCATGCAAGATCGACATCTTGGTGTTGCTACTTAGATTTACGCCGTGACCGACAAGAACACGACTCTCGTTCCGGAAGAAGGCTGGCACTGTCTGCATTTGTTCTATCACATCGAGTACGGCCAATGGCAGTTGCTCGGTCGCGACGAGCAAAATGCAGCGAAAACCAATCTCGCAAAAATCGTGCAGGAAGTTCGCGCGATGGACTCGACCCAGCTGCTGACTCTCAGCGTGGTCACGCCGAAGGCGGACCTCGGCTTCATGTTAATCACGGCGGATTTGCACGACGCAAACAGGGTCGAGAAACAACTTTCGCTTTCGTTAGGAGCCGATGTGCTGACGCCGGTTTACAGTTATTTGTCGCTCACCGAAGAAAGCGAATACATCACGACCGAAGAGGAATATACCGCCTCACTCGACGAGGAGACGAAACGCGATCCGGCAAAATTGGAACAAGCGCTCGCCACGTTTCGCGAACGAATCAAACATTACCGGCAGGAGCGTGTTTATCCGACGCTGCCCGATTGGCCGGTCGTTTGCTTCTATAATATGAGCAAACGCCGCGGCGAACAGCGCAACTGGTACGCGCTGCCTTGCGATGAGCGCCGAAAGTTGATGAAGGGACATGCGACGGTTGGCCGTCAATACGCGGGCAAGGTGAAACAGCTCATCACCGGCTCGACCGGTCTCGATGATGCCGAGTGGGGCGTGACCCTATTTGCGCGCGACACGTTTCAAATTAAGGCAATCGTTTACGAAATGCGTTTTGATCCGGTGAGCGCGGAGTACGCGGACTTCGGCGAATTTTTCATCGGCATTCAACTGCCGCTCGACGAATTGTTCCGCCGCTTGCAACTCTGATTGTCGATCTTACGATTCTCGACCAAGGGATGGGTGACAGAGTGGTCGATTGTGCACGCCTGGAAAGCGTGTGTGCTGAAAGGCACCGAGGGTTCGAATCCCTCCCCATCCGCCAGCATGCTGATAAAATTACCGTGTATGTGGTCTGGCCCTGTGCAACCGCATAACGGAGATTCGAACGCCGTTCGACCGGTGGGGCGCGTTACGCGCAAGGGTTAAGAGCGAAGCTCTAAAGCTGGAGCCAAAGCGCAGCTTTGGATAATCCCTCCCCATCCGCCAGCCTTCGCTGGGAGCGAAGCAAAAGCGAAAAAGGCTGCCACGCCGGAGTGAAATGAAGGCGGGCTTCAGTCTCTAAATAATTGCGCCGTCGCTCCAAGACTACGGCTTGGCAAGCCAGCCGGTTCAGTTTTGCCGGAGCCAAAGCACAGTCTTACTTTTTGCGATCGCGCCGTTCCAAAATCTGCAGCTCTTGGCGAATCTTCACCACGCTGCCTTCCGGCAACACGCCACGAAAATTCACGTTTGGATAGACGAGACAATCGCGGCCCATAACTGAACCGGGATTAAGCACCGCGTTGCAGCCGATTTCAGTCCGATCACCCACGATCGCGCCGAACTTGGTAAGGCCGGTCGCAATGTTGCCGTCGGGTCCGGCCACGGCGATCTCGCCGTGATCGAGTTTCACATTCGACAAAATTACGCCGGCGCCGAGATGTGCTTTAAATCCAAGAATCGAATCGCCAACGTAATTGAAATGCGGCACCTGCGCTTCATCGAAAATAATGCTGTTCTTGAACTCGCAAGAATTTCCCATGACAACTCCGTTTCCGATGACGACATTTTCGCGCACGTAACAGCCGCTGCGGATATGGCAATTCTCTCCGATCCACGCCGGTCCTTTTAACACCGCGCCTTGCTCAACAATCGTGCCGCGGCCGACGAAAACGTTGCTGCCGATGAATGGCCGTCCCACGAGTTCGCCCAGCACCGCCGGTTTTAGACGAAATTGTAAATAGCTCGAAATCTGTTTGAGCGCATTCCAAACGTAATTCTGATCTTCGAACAATTTCGGGTGGGCCGTGTGTTCGAGGCTGAGGAATTGTGCGGGCGCAAACATTTCGTCAAGCGCCGGCGCGTCGCGTTATCTTCTGTCCGTCCTTGGTGTCGCGCGCTTCCCAACCGAGCGCATTCAACTTGTCGCGCAATTCATCGCTTTTCCGAAAATCTTTTGCAAGCCTCGCTTGCGCCCGCGCTTCGGCCAGCGTCGCCACTTCCTCGGGCAACTCCGCTCCATCGCTTTCAAAATCGAGGACTTTGTTGATTTGGTCCCACCAATTCAGCCACGCGACCGCGGTCTTCGCGTCGAGTTTGTTTTGATCCATCGCGCGATTCGTGTCGCGAATCGTCTCGAAAAGGAAACCGAGCGCTGCCGAAATGTTCAGGTCGTCGTCGAGAGCTTCTTCGAATTCGTGACCGAGCTGGATGTCGATCTTAGGATTGCCCTTTTTATCTCCAGCGACTTCGCGCAAACGCTCCAACCAATCATCGATCCGGCCCAACGACTCCCGTGCTTCCTTCATTCCATCCCAGGTGAAATTGAGCTGAGTCCGATAATTCACTCGGATCAGCGCATAACGGATTTCACGACCGGTGTAGCCTTTCGCAAGGACGTCAGGGATCGTATAAAAATTTCCTAACGACTTCGACATCTTTTGACCGTCGATCAGAAGATGCGCGCAGTGCAGCCAAATCCGCACAAATTGTTTTCCGGTCACGCCTTCGCTCTGCGCGATCTCCGCTTCGTGGTGCGGAAAGATATTGTCTACACCTCCGCAATGGATGTCGATCTGATCGCCCAGGAGCGCGGTCGCCATCGCGCTGCACTCGATGTGCCAGCCGGGACGTCCCGGTCCCCATGGCGAATCCCATTTTACATCGCCATCTTCTTTGTCCCACGCTTTCCAAAGTGCGAAGTCGCCGATGTGTTCTTTGTCGTACTCGTCATGCTTCACGCGGCCAGTGGACCGCAGTTCCGTCAGGTCAAAATGCGCGAGCTTTCCGTAATTCGGAAATTTGTTGATCCGAAAATAGACCGATTTGTCGTCAGCTTGATAAGCGAGACCCTTGGCAATCAGTGCGCTGATCATCGAGATCATTTTCTCGATGTAACGCTGATCGGTCGCGGCGGGATAATCATCCGCGCGTTTGATCCGCAGCTTTTCCGCGTCTTCGAAGAACGCGTCCTTGAATTGCTGCGTGAATTTTTGCAGGGGAACTTTGGCCTCGCGCGCGCCACGGATCGTCTTGTCATCGACATCGGTGATGTTCATGACGCGATGAATTTTGAATCCGCGCGCCTCGAGATGACGCTGAAGCAAATCTTCGAAAATGTAAGCCCGAAAATTTCCGATGTGGGCGCGGCTGTAAACCGTCGGTCCGCAGGTGTAGATGTCGATCTTGCGATTCTTCGCGTCGCGCGGCGTGAAGTCCTCGAGTTTGCGCGAGTAAGTATTAAAGAAGCGCAGCGGCATTCTTAACTTTGTTCGACCATCGCAATCGCCATCGCAGCGATGCCTTCGCCGCGGCCGATCGGGCCGAGACGCTCGTTCGTCGTTGCCTTGATGCTCACTTCCGCATCCGAAACTCCAATCGCCTTTGCAATTTCTTTTCGCATCGCTGGAATGTGCGGTGCGATCTTCGGCGCCTCCGCGATGACAGTGGCGTCGATGTTGACCACCCGCGCTTTTTTATCGGCGAGAATTTGAGTCACCCGCTTCAAGATCTCGATGCTGCTAATGCCGCGAATTGATTCGTCGGTGTCCGGGAAATGTTGTCCGATATCGCCGGCGCAAACCGCGCCGAGGAGCGCGTCCGCAATGGCGTGCGACAAAACATCGGCATCGGAATGTCCTTCCAATCCGAGTAGATACGGAATTTCGACACCGCCCAAAATCAATTTTCGATTCTGGCCAAGGCGATGAATGTCGTAACCGATTCCGCAGCGAGTTGTGCTCACAGTTTCAAATCGATCACGCCATTGGAAGCGACGATGCTGTACTTGTCTTTCATATCTTTGCGTGGCCGCAAGTCGACCCGGCCACCGGCAGTTTCAACCAGAATCCATCCTGCCGCGATGTCCCACAAACTGATTCCGCGTTCGATATAAGCGTCAAAGCGTCCGCACGCGACGTAAGCCATGTCGAGCGCGGCGCTGCCGAGCACGCGGCATTTCCGGACTCGATGAATCATCGCCTCAAGCAGCGGTAGATTTGAATCGATCGAGTGATCGGTTTTGGCGAGGCCGACAGAAATCACGGCTTCGGAGAGATCGGTGCGATTGCTCACGCGAAAATGTTTACCGTTCAAACGCGGCTTCTCTCCTTTTTGCACACTCCACATCTCGTCGCGCATCGGATCGTAAATCACGCCGACGATGATCTCACCTTTCAATCGAAGCGCGATCGAAACGGAAAAATGCGGGATCCGGTAAAAATAATTCACGGTGCCGTCGAGCGGATCGACCACCCATTGATGCTCGCGCGATTGATCGCCTACAATTCCTTCTTCGCCGTAAAGCGCGTGCTCCGGAAATTGTTTCAGCAGTGCTTTAGTGATGAGCTCTTGTGTCTCGACGTCAATCGCCAGTTTGATGTCGTGCGCCTCGGCGACGGTGACGTGCTGGGAGCGATGAAAATTTTTGCGAAGCACTTCGCCCGCGGCGCGCGCAGCTTTTTCGGCCGCGTCGAGATAATGCTTCATGAAAAGTTGAGTGGTGGAGAAGTTGAGCTGAAGCAGAATAGCGTTTCCTCTCGACCGCTCAACCTCTCAACTCCTCAACCAATAAAAAACCGGGAGGAAAATAAATTTCTCCTCCCGGGTTGAAGTTTGGGGTTGTGACTCCGAAAGATTTTCGAAGTCGTTAATTAAGCGACGGGCCTCAATGCCTCTTTCTTTTCTTCGCTTTTCTTTTTGCTGCTTTCCTTTTTTTCTTAGCCATCGACTTCTATTCCCCCCTTTCAATCCGCTTTCGCGGAAATTCGTGAAGAGTTGGGAATGACTTCACTTAACGACGAAGTAATCACGCGATTTTTTTTGTCAAACGTTTTTCGCAAACATTTGCAAATATTTTTACGAGCTGGCGCGCTACAATTGTCTTCGGAGCGCGCGAAATTTTTTTGATTTCGCCGCTGTGAAACAAAATTGTGACTTCATTTTCATCGCTCTCCATTCCAAAATCGGCTCGACTTACGTCATTGGCGGCGACGATGTCGCAATTCTTCTCCTGAAGTTTTTTTCGCGCATTGGCTTCGACGTTTTCCGTTTCGGCCGCGAAGCCGACGACAACATAATTTCGATCTTCTTTGGGCAACGACGCGAGAATGTCGCGCGTTGGGATCAATTCGAGAGAAAGATTATCGCCGCGCTTTTTGATTTTTGCTGTGGAGACCTGCTTTGGTTTGTAATCCGCGACTGCCGCGCACATCACCAGCACGTCACAATCGGGCAGATGTTCATGGACGGCATCGAACATGTCGTCGCTGGTTAAAACGGACGTCAGCTCGGCTCCGCGCGGTGGATCGATAGCCACCGGTCCGGAAATCAAAACCACGTCGTGGCCAGCTTCGATTGCTGCCTCCGCGATCGCGTAGCCCATTTTTCCTGATGACCGGTTGCTGAGATAACGGACTGGATCGATCGGCTCGCGTGTCGGGCCGGCCGTGACGAGAAATCTCACGCGATCAAATTTTCCTGGCGGGCGAGGAGAAATTCGGCGCGAAAAGCGATGTCTTCGACTTTCCACAGTCGGCCGAGCCCTTCGTAACCGCACGCCAGCATTCCTTCTTCCGGCCCGATAAATTCGACCCCGCGGGATTTCAACTTCTCAACATTCTCAACCGTGGCCGGATGCGACCACATTTTTCCGTTCATTGCCGGCGCGATTAAAATCGGCGCGCGGGTGGCGAGCGCGATCGCCGCCAGCGGATGATTGGCCAATCCATGCACGAGCTCAGCGATGATGTTTGCCGTCGCCGGTGCAACCAAAAGCAGATTCGCTCGATCCGCCAATTCGATGTGGCCGGGGCGCCAGTTTTCTTTTTCATCGAAGAAACTCGTCATCACAGGGTTTTTGGAAAGGGTTTGCAAGGTGAGTGGCGTAATGAACTCCGTTGCGTCGTGCGTCATGACCACAAAAACGTTATGACCCTGTTTCACGAGCAGACTCGCCAACTCGGCGGACTTGTAAGCGGCGATCGAGCCGGTGACGCCGAGAACAATTGTTTTGCCGGCGCCGCGCAAGCGCACAACCTTGCGTGCTCCAGTTTTTTCAGGTCGCCGGTTGGAATTTTTGCTCATGGCAGGATCGACAATTACTTTTGGATCAAGCGTCGGCTCAAATATCGCTCGGCATTCATGATGTGTCGAAATTTCTGCAAATCCTCTTCGGTGGTTCGACTGATGATGGTGTAGCGATATTTCATCCACGATTCCATTTCACTAATTGCCGCCGCCAGACGGGCTTCAATTTGCTCGGCCGTTTCAGTGCCGCGTTTGGTCAAACGCCGGCGCAATTCGTCAACGTCCGGCGGCATAATGAAAACGTCTGCGAGCGCCTGACAGATAAATTCGTCTTTGGAGGTGCGGATATTGGCGGCGCCCTGCGTGTCGATGTCGATCAGGACATCGCGCCCGTTTTTTAAATTTTCGACAATTGGTTTTAGCAGTGTGCCGTAGTAATGACCGTGAACTTGCGCATGCTCCAAAAATTCTCCGGCTCTCACGCGCGCCGTGAATTCTGATTCCGCCAGGAATTGATAATCCTCGCCTTCCGCTTCGCCTTCTCGTGCTGGCCGCGTGGTGCAAGAGACCGAGTAAACGAACTCGGACGTTTTTCGCAAAGCATCGACGAGCGTCGTTTTGCCGGCGCCTGATGGCGCGGAAATGACGAAAAGAATTCCGTAACGGCTAAAGCGGCTACTCAAGGTTTTGAATTTGTTCGCGGATTTTTTCCAGCTCCGCTTTGCAAGCGACGACTCGTTGCGAAATCGCGGCATCGTTCGCCTTGGCTCCGAGTGTATTCAGTTCGCGGAAAATTTCCTGAGTGATGAACTCCAACGTGCGACCGACAGGCTCGTGCCGGCGGAGATGATGGGCGAACTGCGCAAGGTGGCTTTCCACGCGCGTGAGTTCCTCGGAGACGTCCGCGCGATCGGCGAAGAACGTGATCTCTTTCACTAAACGCTCGTCGTCGACCGAGATTGGCAAACCCGCTTTTTGAATTCGCTCGAGAAGCGCCGCTCGATATTTTTTTACGACCTCGGGATGCAGGCCGCGGATTTCCTTGATTTGTTTCCGCATCGCTTTCAGGCGTCGAATCAAGTCTTTGGCCAAATGTTTGCCTTCGCGTTCGCGCATTTTGATTAGCTCGGTAAGCGCGACACGCAATGCTCGCTCGACTGCCGGCCACGCTGCGTTTGAGTCGATTGCTTCCTCTGGAGCGCGCATCACGCCCGGCGCTTGCAAAATTGCGCCAATCGTAATTTCGCCCGGCGCATCCAAGTCCTTTTGCAACGCGCGCATCGCGTCGCGATATGAACGCGCCAGCTCGTTATCGAGCGCGAGTTTGCGCAGTCCGCTGGAGCCGTTGTGATAACTGACGACGACATTGGTCCGGCCTCGCGAGATATTTTCGTTGATGGTTTGACGAATCTGCGGTTCGAGCGCGGCCAGATCGCGCGGCAGATTGATGACAATGTCGCTCTGCTTCCGGTTCACGGAATTGAGCTCGACGCTGAACTTGATGCCGTTGTGATCGGTTTCACCGCGGCCATATCCGGTCATTGATCTCATGACTTGGAATTCTCTTTCAATCCAAACGCCGCCGCGGCTGCATCGACATCTTTATCGCCACGACCGGAACAGTTCACGATCACAATCTGTTCGCGCTTCATGTTGGGCGCATTCTTGACGAGGTGAGCAATCGCGTGCGCGGTTTCGAGCGCGGGAATGATTCCTTCGGTTTCGGAAAGAATGCGGAAGGCGCTGAGTGCTTCATCGTCAGTTGCATAAGTATATTCTACGCGCCCGAGATCGCGTAAGTAAGAATGTTCGGGGCCGACTGCGGCGTAATCGAGGCCGGCCGACACCGAATGGGTCAATTCGATTTGCCCTTCTTCGTTCGCGAGCAAAAAAGTCTTTGTGCCTTGCAGTACGCCGAGGCGTCCACCTTGAAAGCGGGCTGCATGTTTACCGGTACGAATTCCTTCGCCTCCGGCTTCGACGCCGATCATGCGCACATGTCGATCTTGCAGGAACGGATGGAACAAACCGATGGCGTTGCTGCCGCCGCCGACGCATGCGATGAGCAAATCCGGCAAGCGCGCTTCGCGTTCGAGAATTTGGCGTCGCGCTTCAACCCCGATGACGCTTTGAAAATCGCGCACCATCATCGGGTAAGGATGCGAGCCGAGCACCGAGCCCAATATATAATGAGTGGTGCGCACGTTCGTGACCCAATCGCGCATCGCTTCGTTGATTGCTTCCTTGAGCGTGGCCTGGCCGGCGGTGACTGGAACAACTTTCGCTCCGAGAAATTTCATGCGCGCGACGTTCAACGCTTGTCGTTCCATGTCGACCTTGCCCATATAAATGACGCATGCGCAACCAAACCGCGCCGCTACGGTCGCGGTGGCGACACCGTGTTGACCGGCGCCGGTTTCGGCGATGATGCGGCGTTTGCCCATTCGTTGCGCGAGCAGGATTTGTCCGAGCGCGTTATTGATTTTGTGCGCGCCGGTGTGGAGCAGGTCCTCGCGCTTTAGATAAATCTTCGCGCTTTCGAGTTTGCGGGTGAGGCGCTCGGCGAAATAAAGCGGTGTCGGGCGACCGGCGAAGTCGCGGAGCAAGATCGACAGGTCATCTTGAAACGTCTGATCTTTCTTTGCGCGATCGTATTCGGCGGCCAGTTCGTGGAGCGCCGACATGAGCGTCTCAGGCACAAACATCCCGCCGTATAACCCGAAATGGCCGCGCTCGTTGGGAACGGTCTTCACGTCGACATAATTAATTGGAAACAGAAAACGTCCAACGCCGAACGTTCAACGTCCAACTCTTAATTCAGAAGCGCCTCAATCGCACGCCGGTGAGGAGATGGAATGGGAATCGACTGGAGTTTGCAAAACGGGAACCAGCGTTGCCGGTGGCTGTTGATCTTGCGCAGCCGCTGGCGAAACACCTGGAGCATGACGCGATGGTGGGTAAACGGAAACACCGACTTGTAAACCGGACGTCGCCGCGAACTTGACGGCTTTAAGCCGTCAAGTTTGAAGGCCGGCAAAATCCACATGCCGCGCCAGCGATTGGCCGATTTTTCGAGTAACAGCTTGTCGTTTCGACTGATAAACGAGTGTTGCTCAACGAGCTGCTGTGTTCCAGGACGCGGTCGTTTGATTGGTAACGACTCCGGATTTTTGGCACGGCAGAATTTTTTGACCGGGCAAATTCCGCATTTCGGTTTGCATGGGAGACACACTAACGCGCCGAGATCGAGAAGCGCTGAATTATACGCGGCTGAGCACTTTTTCGGAGCGAGAAAGGCGGCATAATTCCAAAGCGCGTTCCGTCCGGCCGTCGAATCGATTGGAATTCGCAAATCGAAGAAACGCGACAAAACGCGGGAAGTATTCGCTTCGACAATCGCCACAGGCTGATCGAAAGCGAATGTGGCAAGGGCATGCGCGGTGTACTTTCCGACGCCGGGGAGCAATTGCATCTGCTCGATCGATTGTGGAAATCGTCCACGTTGTCGATCTACCACCCGTTTCGCGGTCGCGTGAAGATTTCGGGCGCGCGCATAATAACCAAGACCTTGCCAGGCGTGGAGCGCTTCGGCTTCCGAGGCGCGAGCTAACGCCGCAAAATTTGGGAATCGTTGCAGCCACTTTTTGTAATACGGCAGCACCGTAGCGACTTGGGTTTGCTGAAGCATGAACTCGGAAGCGAGAACCGCGTACGGATCCCGCGTTCGGCGCCAGGGAAGATCGCGGCGGTGTTGATGGTACCAGCGAAGAAGGGAACGCCGAAAGGCGCGACCATTTTTCTTGGAGATGTCGATCTTCAGCAAATGGTCAACATTTAACGTTTAACGTTCAACGTCCAATTCTGAGTTGAGCGTTGGACGTTGAGCGTTGAGCGTTGGACGTTTTCTGCGAATGTATTCTTACACCCATCTCCTGACAAAAGATCAAGCAGGCAAACTCCGTTCGCTGCTGGATGAACTGGGTTTCGAATTTTCCCCGAAGCAGTACACGCTTTTCTTTGGTCAGAAAAATAAACTGAGCGTGGCGGTTTACGAGAAAGGGCCAAAGGTGCTCATTCAGGGCAAGGGCGTGGAAGAATTTGTGCAATTCGAGCTGGAACCGAAAATTCTGGGTGAAGCGAAGCTTGGCTACGAAGAAGTACACGCGCCAGAAATGTTCGAGCCGCATTTCGGCGTGGACGAAAGCGGCAAGGGTGATTTCTTCGGGCCCCTCGTGGTCGCAGGCGTTTATGTTGACCGCGGGATCGCGCGGAAACTGGTCGAGGCGGGGGTGCAGGACAGCAAGCGAATCAGCTCCGATGCGCGGATTCGAACCTTGGGGGACGCGATTCGAAAAAATTCGATGGGTCTGGTGGAAGTCGTGTTGATCGGTCCGACGAAATACAACGAGCTGTATGAAAAATTCGGGAACCTGAACAAGCTCCTGGCCTGGGGCCACGCCCGGGTGATCGAAAACTTGCTGGCAAAAAAACCGGATTGCCCGCGTTCATTGTCCGACCAATTCGCGGATGCCCGGTTGATCGAACAATCGTTGCTTCGCCACGGCCGTAAGATCGACATTCAACAACGGCCGCGAGCGGAATCGGACATCGCGGTGGCGGCGGCATCAATTCTGGCGCGGGAGGCCTTCATTAACTGGCTGGAACGGGAGGGAAAGAAGCTCGGAATGCGATTGGAGCGGGGAGTCTCTCCAGCGGTGAAAACAACCGCCGAAAAGCTGGTTGAAAGTAAGGGCGCAGGTGTCCTTCGGGAGGTGGCGAAGGTTCATTTTCGGACGGCGCACGCGGTTGCCCCGGAGCATTTTGCCGAGCCACCGCCCCGGGAAGAGTGGAGAGGCTAGAAGCCGCGCTGGGTAAATGCCCCCGGCAAGGTTCCTGCTATAGGCTTTAACACCTATTTGGGAATTGTGGAAACTAGAGTCCTGACCGTAAACACCGACCCTGTCTTCCAAGACCGGGCGCTCGCCATTCTCGACCAGATCGAGGATTTGGAGACGCAGAATGTGCGGAACTTGTCCGAAGCAGTGCAGGCGCTTCTCGAGGAAAATTTCGATGGCCTAATCATCGAGGGCGATGCTGCGCTTGCCCTTGAGCAGGCGACAAATCTGCGGCAACATTTTCCCTCCCTTACCATCGCGTGTTTGCTTGAGGGCGGGCGCCGCACAGATGTCGGATCGAGAGCGAAAGAACAGAATATCGAACTTCTGGTGATCGGCCGAAGCACGCGACGATTGCGTGTAACCTTAACGAGGTTCGTGCGTTCGCTGGATTTGCATGCAGGTACGGCTGCGGAAGGAATCGATCCATGTCATTCGCTCATTGGAAATCTTAACCAATTTTCGGCGGCCGAGATTTTGCAAATGAGCTGCTTAAGCCAACGCAGCGGGCGCTTTACCTTTAAATCGGGCCGCGGCAACAGCGAGATCTATCTTCAGCAGGGCGCAGTGCGGCATGCCGTGTTCGGGTCAGTCCTAGGCGAGGCCGCGGTGGCCGAGATTTTCCGGTGGCGGCAGGGCCGCTTCTATTTTGAGGAAGGGATCATTAGCCAGGAGCAAACTGTGAATCGCCCGTGGGCTCACCTGCTTATTGATAACCTGCAAAAGCTCGATGAAACGCTCGAGCTGGTTGGTGTTTGAGACTATTGCGATGCGCGACACGAAGCTCGAGACAAAGCTGCGTTTGGTCGCGTTGCAGCTGGAGAACTGGAAAAAACTCCACGATCTAATCACCTACGGCCTGGATAAGGCCAAGCCGATTATATCGACCGAACAAGAACGCCAGTTCACCGAAATCCGCGCCAATCTTTTGCAAGAGATCGAGTACGTCCTTCGCGAACTGAATATTCTGGCGGAGGTCTCGGGCAAAGCGATGAGTGTTTTGCAGCGAGGTGTGTCCGTCCGTGGCGTCCGCGATCTTTCGAATGACGAAGTCCGCCGTCTGGAGACGGATTGGAACGGTGTCTTCACAAAACTCGGTTTGATGCAGGGCCAGCTCAAAGCGCGACGCAAGGAATTGGCCGAGCAGACGGCTTTTGATTATTATTTGAGCCGCCTTTTGCGACGGCCGGTGACAGCGCGCTGAGTAGTCTCGACCGTTCCCCTAGGCTGCTCGGGCTAAAGAATTTACTTTTCTTCGCCAATTTTGCCCGCGATTGTGCCGTGGCGAACGATTCCTCTTTGGAGTATGGCAAAACTTACGAAACGCGACATTGTTGTTGCGATCAGCAACCAGACCGGAATGGTGCAACACCAGGTCTTCGACATTGTCCAACGCACCCTCGATAAAATTACCGACAGTTTGGCCAACAACGTTCCGGTTGAACTGCGCAATTTTGGAATTTTTCAACCGCGATTGACCAAACCGCGGGTGGGACGAAACCCAAATCAACCCGGCAGTAGTTTCGTCATTCCATCGCGCGCGACGGTGAAATTCAAGGCCGGCAAAGTGATGCGGCAACGCGTGGAAAAACTGTCACGCGAATTGAAGGAAGCCGCGGCCAAGAAAACCCCGGCAGCGGCGCAGCCCAACGGTCAGTAATTTGTGATAAGATCGACATCTTCGCCGATAGCGGCTCAAGACGTCGATTCGAGAAGGTGACGAATGGCTTGCTCGAGCCGGTCAAAGTTAATCGGCTTGGTCAGGTGCTCGGAAAAGCCGGCATCACGCGCCTTATTGACATCGGCCTCCATTCCGAAACCGCTGAGCGCAATTCCAAGCAAGCCTTTGCTCTGCCGCAATTCCCTCATCAACTCGTAACCGCTTCGGTCTGGCAAACCGATGTCGCTGATAAGCAAGTCGAAATCTTCCCGCTGAGTTTTTTCGACCGCCTGACTGGCGGAATGCGCGACGGTTATATCGTAACCGCGGCGTTCGAGCATCATTTTCATTCCGGTGCACGTATCGGCGTGATCGTCGACGACGAGAAGCCGATGCCGGCGTGAGAGAACGCGTTCATTTTCTGCGACAACTGGACGTTCATCATCCGCGCCATTTTCTGCTCCTGCCGGCGCCGCGACCGTTTTCAGCTCAACAATAAAGGTTGCGCCTCTATCTTTGCCCGGACTCTCGACTCGAATTTTCCCGCGGTGCGCAGCGACCATCGACTTGGAAATGGCAAGGCCGAGACCGAGTCCGCCAAAGCGCCGCGTGATAGAGGTTTGTCCCTGCTCGAATGCGTTGAAGATTTTTCCGATCTTTTCCTCCTCAATGCCAATTCCGGTGTCGCTGATGCGAATCTCAATGTCTTCGGGCAGAGTGTTGGAAGTTGCGACCGTGATTCGACCGTTGGCAGGCGTAAACTTGACGCTGTTTTTGACGAGATTCCAAAACACCTGCTGCAATCGCGCCGGGTCGCCTTCGATGTGGACGTGTTGCGCGTTGAGCTCAAATTTTGCCTCGATTGATTTCTTGGCCATGTCCTCGCGGCAAATTTCATAGACCCGCTGCAAAATTTCGTGCACATCAACGACCTCGAAACTGAGTTGCAATTTGCCTTTGGCGATGCGCGTCACGTCCAGCAGGTCGTCGATCAAGCGCGCTTCCAATTCGACGTTGCGTCGAATGACTTCAAGCGCTTGCCGCAGCTTGGGCGATCGCGGAGTCATGGCTTCCAATTCTCCAACCATCGCGATGACGGGCGACAGGGGGTTGCGCAATTCGTGAGAGAGCAGCGCGAGAAACTGATCTTTCGCGGCGTTGGCGTTGATGAGCTCGTGGCGCAAAGTGACGTCGCGAGTTTTATCTTCCACGAAATAGAGCACGCCTTGAATCGTCTGGTCCGCGGCTTGCAGGCGCAAAAGGGTGACGTTGACGAAGTGAATCATGCCGCCTTCGTCCTGGAATCGTTGCTCGATCAATTGAAATGGCGTTCCGAAAGAGAGAACACGCTCAATTGCATCGGCCGGCGCGATCTTCACATCATCGTAGGATGCCTCGGTGATTTCGCGACGGTGGGGCAAACCGCCAAAGCGTTGTGCCATTTGGCTAAACGCTTCGTTGGCTTGCGCGAATTTTTTCGACACTGGATCGACAAAGGCGATGCCGACCGGCATATTGGCGAGGATTTTCTCGCTAAAAATCACTTCGCGCTCGATGCGGCGAGCGGCCTCGGTTTGGCGACGATAAAAAATTCCGCCAAGCCATGCGAAGATAGTGGTCAGCACCATCAGCCATGCGGCGAGCACGGACATGCGGCCGACGAGATCGTGCACCGGTTTGTAAGCGACATCTTTCGGTTGTTTCACGACTACGGTCCATCCGGTCGATTCTACCGGGCTGAAGGAATAAAGATTGCCGCCGCGTTCGAGATTCCCTTTCTTCATTTCGTTAATTTCCTTGGGGAGGATCGATTCGCGCGCTGAGGAGGTTCCGGGATTGGGTCGAAAATCGTTCATGAACAGCGCTTGTCCGTTTTGATCGATGACTTGGCAGCTTGATTGGTCGGCGAATTGAATCGTGGAAAGACGGCGGCCGATTCGTTCCACCAACACCGAGACGCCGAGATAACCGGCGATGTTCTTATCAGGCGTGCGCACCGCACCCGCGATGTCGGTAACGATTCGCTTATCGGAAAAACGCGGATGGACCGGTGAAACGAAGGCGCCTGAAATTTTTTCCGCCTGCGGCCGCCATAAATTAGAATCGAAATCCTTCCCGATCATCGCCGGGTTGTAAGGAATCGAAGCGATCAATCGCCCGTCGCGACCGGTGAGAAACATGCCGTCGATCCGGGGGTGCGCATAAAAAGTGCTGCCGAGCCATTGCTGTGCAGCCGACTGCGGATTCGATGAATTCAGAATCTGCGAAACGTCCGGAAGCGTTTGATAATAATCGATAATGCCTTCAGTTCCGCTGAGATCATCACCGACGAGGCGGCTGATCAGCTGCACGAATGTTTGCCGGTCTCGCAAAATGCTCGATTCCAGCATTTTGGTGAGAAAGGCGTACGAAAACCAAACCGTCAGAATGGAAGGCACCCAACCGGCCAAAAGGATCGAGACAACAATGTTGAAACGCTCGAACCGGTCGTGCCGGCCTTTCTTCGTAAGGTATCGGAATGGCATACCACTTGGTTGGCAAGATAGCATAGCAGCAGAGCGCTTGCCGCTGAGCGCCAGAGAGAGCGATTATTCGCCCTGCCGAATCGCGTAGTTTAACTCACTCGCTTCCGCCCGAATCGCACCCGCATCTGCCCGAGTGAGCGCGTCAGGCGCTTTGCTCAATATCGGCTGCAATTTCTTTATGCTGCTGCGAATCTTTTCAAAGAGCGGCGTGTGCGCGAGCGGCGGCGGCAGCGTTTTCAATTCCGCGCCGAAATAGTCCGCCAAGTCTGGTTGTGCCAAGACCTTTGCGCGCTGCGGCGAGAATTCCGCTTCCACCGTTCCGGCGGAAATCTCCAATCCGCGTAACCAGCCTCCGAGACTGATTAAGTGCGCCATTTTTTCGTCGCGCAATTCGACCATTGCTTGTTCCACATCTGCTTGCGTCGCGATCAGTTCCTGACGGACTTGCGGCCAATCGCCGCGTCGACCTAGTTCGGTCAGACTCGCGCTGTGGCGCATCACGCGGCCACCCACACCAAGTGCGTGCGCGTGTTCCGTCAACACGCGTCCGAACTTTTCGACCAGATTCTTCTTCTCGGCTTCGACAATCAGAAAACCATCCGCAATCAATCCGCCAAAGATCAATCCTTTCTGCTCGCGCCCGGCGGTGATCGATTGCGGAAGTTTATGCTTCAATTGATCGAACGGCAGCGGTCGAAGCTGATCGAGTTGGGCAAAGATCCGTTCGATTGAAGGCGTGGTGTAGGGATTGACGCCGAGCTCTTCGCGCTCGTGCTGTTTATCTTCGTTTGGCTCCTCCTGATTCGCGGCGATTACTGTCGATACGAGCAGTGACACGATTAAGATCGACATCGTGCGAATTTTGATGCGCTTTGGCTCCGTTTTGCCGAGGCAAGCGCGCCATTTTTGATTTGACGCTGGCGGCGGAAGCGCCATCATGCGCACCTGCTGTCTTAGTAACTGGCAGCCAACCTTATGCAAGGAAGCCTCGGCTACGTGATTTGGACGGCGTGTTACCTCGCCGTGCTCATCGGTCTCTCTGCCTACGGCGTTCACCGGTATTTCATCATTTATCTTTTCCTGAAGAACCGCAAACGTGCGGCTGTTCCAGCCGGCCGGTTTCGCCAGCTGCCAAAGGTAACGGTGCAGCTTCCGATTTTTAATGAAGTTTACGTGGTGGAGCGTCTTCTGCGTTCGGTCAGCGAAGTGGATTACCCGAGAAACCTGCTCCAAATCCAGGTCCTGGATGATTCTACTGATGACACTCGGGCAGTGACCGCTTCCAGCGTTAAGGAATTGCGTCAGCGCGGTTTCGATGTTCAGCTTATTCACCGGGTCGACCGGACGGGATTCAAGGCAGGTGCACTTGCGGTCGGACTGGAATCGGCGGCCGGCGAGTTCATCTGCATTCTCGACGCCGATTTCGTAGCGCCGCCAGATTTGCTCCAGCGCACAATCCATTTTTTCACCGATCCGAAAATCGGGATGATCCAAAGTCGCTGGGGCCATTTGAATCGAGGCTACTCGCTGCTAACGCGCATGCAGGCCATGTTTTTGGACGGCCATCTTTTGCTCGAGCAAACGGCGCGCAGCCGAAGTGGACGCTTTTTTAATTTTAACGGCACGGCCGGCCTTTGGCGGCGCTCATGCATCGAGGAGGCCGGCGGTTGGCAGCACGACACCCTTTGTGAAGATCTCGATCTGAGTTATCGCGCGCAGCTGGTCGGATGGAAGTTTATTTTCCTTCCCGACGTCGTCACGCCAGCGGAGTTGCCAGTCGACATGAATGGTTTCAAATCACAACAGCACCGTTGGACCAAAGGCTCCATTCAAACGTGCAAGAAGTTGCTGCCGCGGATTTGGCGGAGCGAGCTTCCATTCGCGATTAAAGCTGAAGCAACTGGCCACTTGGTCTCGAATTTTGCATATCTGCTTCTGGCCTGTTTGTGCGTGCTTTTGCATCCCTCTGCCGGCGGGCCGCAATCGGGTTGGGTCCGCACTTTCTTGATCGACGTCCCGATTTTTCTAACTGCGTCAGTGTCAGTAGCGGTCTTTTACGTTTGTGCGCAACGCGAGCTTCATCCGCGCACTTGGATGAAACAAATGTTGCTCCTTCCGTGCTTGCTCGCGCTCGGAATCGGTCTCTCGCTTAACAACGCGCGTGCGGTCCTGGAAGCGATCTTCAATCACAAATCGGATTTCACACGAACGCCGAAGTACGGGATCGAACGACGATCGCAGCCTTGGCGGAGCTGTAGATATCGCGCGCTGAAATCGACTTTGCCGTTGGTGGAAATGGCGTTCGCGATCTATTTCAGCTACTTCGTCTGGTTCGCAATAACTCATGGGCAGTTCTTGTCGGTACCATTCCTGCTCATGTTTCAAGGCGGCTTTTTCTATGTCTCGCTTTCGTCGCTCCTGCCTTGGTCGCCGAAATTTACTTTCGGCGCTTCGCGCTCGCCCTCTCCAATTCCCGCGTGACAAGGCGGGTTTTTGGAGTAGTAGAGCGCGGATGTTTCGTCCCTTCGCCCTCGTCGGTGTGTTGATTTTGTGCGCTTTGCCCCTTCGGGCCGTTACCATTCCGGCCCCGACTCTTTCCACTCGCGTCATCATCAGTGTGCGGGACCAAAAGCTAATGCTGATCGAGAACGGAGCGATTGCAGCGACGTATCCGATTTCGACGTCGAAATATGGCTTGGGCGATGCCTGGGGCAGTCTCACCACTCCGCTTGGATTATTGCAGGTTGCGCAAAAAATCGGCGACCACGCTCCGTTTGGAGCCGTCTTTCATAATCGTCGCTGGACCGGCGAGATTCTGACGCCGAATACTCCCGGCCGCGATCCGGTGATGACGCGCATTATCTGGCTGCGTGGATTGCAAGTCTCGAACGCGCATGCTTTCAAGCGCTGCATTTACATTCACGGAACTAACGAGGAGAGAACGATTGGCCGGCCAGCCAGCTTCGGCTGCATCCGCATGAGATCGAGCGACGTGACCGCACTTTACAACCAGCTTCCGCTCGGCGCTCCCGTTGAGATTGTTCAGGATCGATTGCCGAAAGCTTCGAAGATGGCCGACCCCGAAGTTTACGGTTTTGACGCTCCTGCTTCCGGACCAAAACGAGATTCTTCCCAAACTAAGATCGCATCCGGTCCGCGTGCCTGATTCAAGATCGATATCTTGACATTTTGGCGGTCTGCGCGAGCGTCCACGCCTCGTAAATTTTCGGGAGTAACCCATGGCCAATACCAAGTCCGCAGCGAAACGTTCCCGGCAATCGCTCGCTCGCGCTCACCAAAACCGCAGCGTGCGGACGCGTTTGCGGACGCTACAAAAGCGCGTTCGCAGTACGGCTAAAGCTGATGCCGAACAGATTCGCAGCCTCATTTCGGCGCTCGATAAAGCAGCCAAGCGCGGCATCATTCATCGCAATGCGGCCGATCGTCGCAAAGCTCGACTCAACGCTTTAATCGCCAGCGGCGGCCGGAAGTAACTTAAGCCGTCCGTAGCACCGCGTTGCGATCCGCGGCGGTGAATGCACTTTGCAGATCGCGCTGGGCGTCTAAGATTTCAGTTCCTGTGAATTCTGACTTCTCGCGTCGTCATTTTATTCGCACTACCGCGCTCGGCTCTGCTGGCGTTGCCTTGGCCGCGCGCATTCGAGCGCAACCAGCCAAACTTCCGCGCAAACCCAACTTGATTGTTTTTCTTCCTGATCAATTGCGCGCGGACACTGTTTTTGGTGAGAGCGCGAGCGCCGTTCACGCTCCGAACATTCACAAACTTGCCTCCCAATCGACAGTCTTTGAGCG
>Ga0209577_10000629_pt1 | contig 35233 bp, 34 predicted proteins | sample GraSoiAngelo_109_FD_185874 | JGI IMG/M metagenome (GOLD analysis project Ga0209577, IMG submission 185874) | Grasslands soil microbial communities from the Angelo Coastal Reserve, California, USA - 14_0903_12_20cm (SPAdes) (version 2) | ecosystem: Environmental > Terrestrial > Soil > Grasslands... | reverse complement strand
CCAGGGCGCGTACATCGAGCCAACCTGGAGCCGGGTCGGCGGCATGTATTTCCTGAGCGGGCACGTCAACCTCACGCTCGGCGGCAGGATGATCGGCGCCCGGAGCATCTATGACACGAGCGATCTGCTGACGGTCGACTTCCTGCCGCCGGAGCAACTGCGCGCGCTGCGAACCTGGGTCATCCCTGAAGCGACCATCGTTGCGATGTACATGAACAATCGGGCCGCCGAGCTGCTCGTTCGGGGGCGGATGGATGACGCCTACTGGTGGGCGCGCACCGCAATCGGGCAGGATCCCGCGTTCCTCAGCGCCTACAACACGCTCGGCGTCGTCTATCTGCGCCACGGCGACTGGCCGCAGGCCGAGCGGGTCTTCGGCCATATCCTCGAGCGCGAGCCCAAGAACACCCAGGCCCTGTCGAATCTGGCTTTGGCGCTCCAAAGGCTGGGGCGCATGGCCGAATTGGACGTCGTGCAGCGCAAGCTGGCAGGGATCGAGCCGTATCCGGCATTTCACTTCTTCGACCGCGGCCTCGCGGCCATGCAGCTGGGCGACTTCAAGACCGCGAGAGACATGTTCGCCAAGGAGATCGATCGCGACCCCTACTACCATGAATTCCATTTTTGGCTCGGCGTCGCCAACCTGGGGCTGGGGAACCTCGGAGAGGCGCGCAAGGAGGTGAGCCTCGCGATGGAAAACAGCAACACGCGCGAGGACCGCGATCTGTATGCCGGGAAACTCGAGCGGATCAGGTCACACAGCGATCAATAGCGCCTCTTGCAGAGGCGACGTAACCCGCGGCTCTACTAATTAGTTTTGCGCGGTTTTCTGCGCGAACCTCGCGACGCACTCTCCGATCGGCTCCGGATAGATCGCCGGACCCCATTCGACGTGCGTGAGATTGCCGTAGTGCGCGACGATTCGATAGCGCGTGCACTCCGCGGCATCGAGCTCGATCCTCCTGTACTGCTTGTACGAGGCTCCGTCGGCGAGGCCGAAATAGACATCGAGCACGTGCTTTCCAGGCTTTACCGGCGTCGGGTAATACCTTCGGCTGAAGGTCGTTCGCCCATCCACCGCATTAATGAACGCTGGGAGTTCCTTCCGCACGGCGCTCCGTGTGCCGCCCTCGACGAGTGCATAAGGCTCATCGTAGATCCCTGTGTTGGCGCACGCCGCGATCAGAGCCAGCAGAGCAAAAAATACTGCCTTTCGAGCGGTCACGACTGCCTCTTGAATCCAAGGGAAGGCAACGATCCATTGTACGCCTCGCGCATGAACGGGTGCAGTTTTAGTGCAGTGCACCACGACCTTGCAGCTGTTGAAAGCGTGATTGGGATATTGCAATCGCAACTCTGCTGTGGGCATACTTCTGCCCTCTTTTGAAATAAGTTTGTAACCAAACGGAATAAATCATGTAGCTCATCAATAGCCAGCGGCGTCAGCGGCCGAAATCACCGAACGGCGCGACGCCTGCATTCTCGGGGAGAGGAAAAGTGAAAAGGACGAATGCGCATGGCGTAGTTGCTAGTTCGGTATCGATAGCAGTTGGCACGGCATTTGGCTTCGTTCTTGCCGCTTCGCCTGCACTGGCGCAGCAGCCGATCGAACGGATCGAGATCACCGGCTCGGCCCTCAAGCGCATCGACGCTGAAACAGCGCTTCCGGTGCAGATCATCACCCGGGAGGAAATCGAAAAGACCGGTGCCCGGAACGCCGAGCAGTTCTTGCAGAGTGTCGGCGTGGCTTTGCAGGGGAACAGCAATACGGTGGCCGCGTCGGCCTCGGGCGTGGCTTCTGGCGGTGTGTCCGGCGTTTCCTTGCGTGGGTTGGGTTCGCAAAGGACCTTGGTGCTAATTGATGGCAAGCGCGTGAGCGCGGGCGGCACTCTCACCGACAGCACCACGGTCGACGTCAATCACATTCCCGCCTCGGCAATCGAGCGTGTCGAAGTGCTCAAGGACGGAGCCTCCGCCATCTACGGCAGCGATGCGATCGGCGGCGTCGTCAACTTCATTCTGCGCAAGGATTACGCCGGAGGCGAGGCCACGATCCACACCGAGCTCCCTCAGCATTCTGGCGCCCAGGGCGCTGGAGCAAACGCGCTCATTGGGTGGGGCGATATGGCCACCAAGGGCTTTAGCGCCACGCTGATTTTGGACGTTAGAAAAGAAGACGCGCTGTACGGTCGTCAGCGGGACTTCGCCAATTCGAGCATCTTCCCTCAATATCTCCAAGATCAATCATCTGGTAACACTTTTCCCGCAAACTTCACGGCCGCGGATGGCAGCTTCGGAACTCGAAACCCGTTTTTCCCGAATTGCCCACCGCCCTATTCGACTGTGTCGCCGGTTTTTCTCGCTGGAGTGAAGGCGAATTCTGGTGCAACCATACTTGGTGCCTCCAGGGGATGCCGCTTCGACCCCGCCCCGCTTGTATCGCTGCTTCCGAAAACCGAGCAAGGCAGCGTGTTCGGGAATTTCCGCTTCGCCTTGACGAAGGAGCTCGAGGGCTACGCGCAGCTCGGGCTCTCGCACAAGGAGCAGCGGACGATTATCCAGCCGGTCCCGCTTTCCGATCAGTTCATCCTGCCGCCCAACCACCCGCTATTTTTCCAGGCGCCGTATTTTGACCCCAGTGTTAATCAGGGCTTTTCAACGTTCCTCCTTCAGCCGAGCAGCCCTTACTATCCGGATGCTGCGACTCAGGCGCGGCTAGGGTTCGTTGGCACGCCGAACCTGCTGGTCCGCTATCGCTCTGAGGGCACCGGTAACCGTGACTTTACCGATATCTCGGACCAATACAGGATAGTTCTCGGTGGCAGAGGTACGCTGAGCGGTTGGGACTACGACGCCTCGTTCCTGCATATCGAAACCAACCTGGCCGAGAAGGTGAATGGCGGATATCCGCTTCTTACCAAGATTTTGCCGCTGCTGAACACCGGAACCGTGAATCCATTCGGTGCGAATACGCCCGCCGTGCAAGCGCAGCTCGATGCCACGCAGTTCCGCGGCGACGCGTACAAGACTAAAACGTCAATCGATGGCGTTCAAGCCAAAGTGACCCATGACCTTATGCAGATGGCAGGCGGCCCGTTGGCGCTCGCGGTCGGAGCTGAAGGGCGTAGGGAAGGATTCCAGTTGAAGCCCTCAGCCGAGATTGTCCTCGGCGACATCTCCGGCTATGGCGGCAATTTCCTTCCGGTCGACAAGTCGCGCAACGTGGGGGCAATGTTTGCTGAAGTGAACGTTCCGCTCGTGCGCACCGTGGAACTGACGGGAGCTGCGCGTTATGACCATTATGAAGGCGTCGGCGACCGCACATCGCCGAAATTCGGCGCTCGTTGGCAGCCCACGCGCCAAGTGTTGGTACGCGGGTCGGTCGGCAAGGGGTTCCGCGCGCCGAACCTGACCGAGCTGTATCAGCCGCAAACTACCGGCGTGACGGCGGCAGGTCTGGACGATCCGCTGCGCTGCGGCAAACCAAACGGCACACCTAACGGGAACGACGATCCGAGGGATTGCGGCAGCCAATTCCCGATTACGATCGGCGGCAAGACTACGCTGAAGCCAGAGATTTCCACCAACCGCACGCTTGGTGTCGTGCTCGAGCCGATCAACAATCTTTCTTTCGGGGTGGATTACTGGGAAGTGGATATAAAGAACACCATCATCTTCGGGATTTCGCCAACAACCCTTCTTAACGATCCCCTGTTTGCGTCGTTCATTACCCGCGGGCCAGCCGGGACCGGCGCGACGTGCACCGGGTGTCCCGGACCGATCGTAAATATCGACCAAACGAACCTAAACCTCGGCGAAACGAAGGTTCGGGGGGTGGACTTGGATCTGCATTACCGCATTCCGGCAGCGGCGGCCGGTACGTTTACGATCGGCATGAATGGCACGTATTTCCACAGTTACAAAATCCAGAACCCAGATGAATCGTGGCGCAGTATCAACGGCATGCTATCTCCGATCGTCAACGGCGCCGGCGGAGTAATCCCGCGGTGGCGGCACTACCTGTCCCTCGATTGGACACTTGCGCCGTGGAACTTTACGCTCGCGCAGCAATACCAGAGCGGCTACAGGGATCTGCCCGGCAATTTCGAGGACGTAGACCCGACAAGCCCCACTTATAACGGCCCGCAACGTCATCCAAAAGTCGACTCCTACAGTCTTTACCACCTGTACGGTTCATACACGGGGTTGGCAAACAACAAGAACCTGAAGCTCACGTTCGGCATCAGGAATCTATTCGATAAAAACCCTCCCTATACGAACGGTGGTGGAAACTACTTCCAGACGGGCTACGATCCGGGTTACTCCGACCCGCGCGGCCGCACCTTCCTCCTGAGCGCAACCTATAAGTTCATGTAGGGTCCAAGCGGGAGAGCGGTTCGTGGCAAAGGGGCTGTGTAACAGCCCCTTTGCTTTATCATCCGGGCCCTCTGCATTGCTGAGCTATTTCCGCGGGTAAGCTCCGGCTCCGGATCGCGCGATGAGTTATGCCCAACCCCAATCCTCCAGCAAGCGGTTGACCGCGCTGGTCGCCGTGGGCATTTTCCACGTGCTCCTGATCTACGCCTTGATCCACGGCCTGGCGCGCAAGATCGTCGAGGTGGTTCGTGCGCCCCTCGAAACCAAGATCATCGAGGAGGTCAAGCGGCCGCCGCCCGAGCAGCCGCCCCCGCCGCCTCCGCCGCCCAAGCTGGCGACGCCGCCGCCGCCTTTCATCCCTCCCCCCGAGGTGCAGGTGCAGGTTCCCGTGCAGCCGCCGCCTACCATCACCGCGGTGGTGGCGACGCCGCCCGCAGTGGCGCTCCCGCCGCCGGGGGTGGCGCCGGTAAGGACTCCCGCCGTGGTGGACGCGAGAGGATGCCCGAAGCCTGCGTACCCGGCCGCCTCGATACGCGCCAACGAAACCGGCTTGGTGACGTTGACCTTCCTGATCGACGTCGACGGCAAGGTGCTGGAGAGCAAGGTCGAGCGCTCTTCAGGCCACCGGCGCCTCGATGAAGCGGCAAGAGCCGGGCTTGGAATATGCAAGTTCACGCCGGCTACCGTGGATGGCAGGCCCGAGCGCGCATGGGCGCGCATCCAGTACGACTGGAAATTGGAGTGACTTGCGTGGGAGCAATATGAAGAAACGATGGTTGGACGTGAGGGTCCTGCTCGCGGTCGTGTTCGCCGCGCTGTCTGTCGTTGCGATGGCGCAAGCGCCGCAGAGCGCGCCGCCCGCGGCGGAGCTCAAGCCGGCGCCTCCGGTTGTCGAGGTGGTAAGACCTGCGCCGCCGCCTGTCGCGGCGCCGGCGGTGGAAGTCATCGAGAACCCCTACGGCATCGAGGCGCTGTGGAAGCAGGGCGATTTCGTCGCCAGGGGAACGCTGATCATCCTCATCATCATGTCGATCGGCTCCTGGTATATCGGCGTGGTGAAGGTGATCGAGCAGGCGCGCGTGATGAAGGATGCAATGGAAGCCGACGAGAAGTTCTGGAAGGCCAAGTCGGTGAAGGACGCCGTCGTCGCCCTGCGCGAGGACAGCGCGTTTCGCTTCGTCGCCGAGAAAGCCGCGTTCGCGGCGGAGCATCACGGCAACATGCCGGGACAGCGGCTTGACCTGAATAGCTGGGTCTCGATGACCGCGCAACGGGCGATGGACGTGGTCGCAAACCGGCTGCAGCGCGGCCTCGCGTTTCTCGCCACCGTGGGCTCGACCGCGCCGTTCGTCGGTTTGTTCGGCACCGTCTGGGGGATCTACCATGCGCTCACGGCGATCGGCATTGCCGGGCAGGCGTCGATCGACAAGGTGGCGGGTCCGGTGGGCGAAGCGCTCATCATGACGGCGCTCGGCCTGGCGGTCGCGGTCCCCGCGGTGCTCGGCTACAACTGGCTCGTCCGCCGCAACAAGGTCGCGATGGAGCTCGTGCGGCACTTTGGCGGCGGCGTCCACATGACCCTGCTCGGTCCGGGCGCGCGCAAGGGAGGCTGACGATGTCGATGAATCTCGGCAACGTCGAAGGCGACGAGGAGTTCGTCTCCGACATCAACACCACGCCGCTCGTCGACGTGATGCTGGTGCTGCTGATCATCTTTCTCATCACCATTCCGGTGGTCATCCGGTCGGTTCCCGTGCAGCTGCCGAAGGAAAGAAATGTGCCGACGCAGACCAAGCCGGAGAACATCGTCATCTCCGTCGACAAGGACGGCGGCGTGTTCTGGAACAATCAGCCGGTCGACGACCGCAAGCTTCTCGCGCAGTTGAAGGAGATCGCGGTGAAGATTCCCCAGCCCGAGGTCCACATCCGCGGCGACAAGGATGGGCGCTACGAATTCGTCGGCAGGGTGGTGTACGCCTGCCAGCGCGCTGGCATCCTCAGGATCGGCTTCATCACGGAACCGCCGGCGCGGGCAGCGCGGCGCGAGGGGTGAGCGAATCATGGCGATGAATCTCGGTCCAGGCGGCGGGAAGGAGCCGGAGGTGATGGTGGACATCAACACCACCCCGCTCATCGACGTGATGCTGGTGCTGCTCATCATGCTCATCATCACCATCCCCATCCAGACGCACGCCGTGAAGCTCAACATGCCGGTCGGCACGCCGCCGCCGACCGACGTTCCCCCGCAGGTCGTCACCATCGAAGTCGATTTCGATGGCACCATGATCTGGAACGGGGAAGTGCTGCACGATCGCGCGGATCTGGAGGCGCATCTTCGCGGCGTAGCCGCCATGGCGGTACAGCCCGAAGTACATCTGCGGCCGAACAAGCTGGTGAAGTACGAGAGCGTGGCGATGCTGATGGCCTCCGCGCAACGGCTGGGCTTGACGAAGATCGGGCTGATCGGCAACGAGCAGTTCATCCGCTGAAGAACGCCATGGTTCGCTTTTTCCGCGCATTGACGGTGCTGGCAGCGTTTTCCCTTCCTCCCGCGGCCGCGCAGGACGAGGCGGCGAAGGCGCAAACGGTTCGCCCCGAGGTCGGCAAGCCTCTGCAGGGCGCGATCGACCTGTTGAAAAGTAAGAAGGCGAAAGAGGCGCTCGCCATGGCGCGCGAGGCGCAGGCGGTGCCCAACAAGACGCCTTACGAGAGCTATATGGTCACGCGCGTGATCGCCCAGGCCGCTGCCGGCGCCGGTGAGCCGGGGCTCGCAGCGAAGGCATTCGACGAGATTGCCGGTTCCGCCTCGGCAGCCGACGCCGAGCGCCGCCAGTTTGCCGCCGCGGCGGCCGGGCAGTACTACATCGCCAAGGATTACGCCAAGGCCGCCGAGCTCGCGGCGCGCTATGCCAAGCTTGGCGGCACGGACAAATCGGTGCACACGATCTACGTCCAGGCCCTGTATCTCGGCAACAACTTCGCCGCGGCGGCAAAGGCGGTCTCGGCCGACGTCGAAGCCGAAGAGGACGCGGGCAAGGCGCCCGCGGAAGAACAGCTGCAGCTACTGGCGAATGCGTCCCTGCAGCAGCGCGACACGGCCGGTTACGCGAAAGCGCTGGAAAAGCTGCTCACCTACTACCCCAAGCGCGACTACTGGCTGAATCTGGTTTACGGCATTGCGACCCGCCCGGGGTTCTCGGAGCGTCTCGCCCTCGACGTCGCACGCCTCAAGATCGAGACCGGCACCATGCGCACCGGCAACGAATACCTCGAGGCGGCGCAGCTCTCGCTCATCGACGGTTTCCCGGCCGAGGCCGCGCGCATCATCGACAAGGGCTACGCCGCCGGCCTCCTGGGCAGCGGCCCCGAAGCCGCACGGCACAAGCGCCTCAGGGACATGGCGGCGAGGAGTCTCGCCGAGGACAAGAAAACCTTGGTTGCCGACGCCGATGCGGCTTCGGCAAAGGACGCAAAGGCGGTTTTCAACGAGGGCTTTAATCTGGTGCTGCACGGCAAGTCTGAGCAAGGCCTGGAGATGATGGAGAACGCGCTGCGGCAGGGAATCGCCGGCAGGCGTCCCGATCACGCCAGGCTGCAGCTCGCTTACGCCTACCACCTCGCAGGCCAGAACCAGAAGGCGGTGCAGATTTTCCGCACGGTGCAGGGCACGGATGGCTCCGGCGCCCTGGCGCGCGCGTGGGCGATCCGCCTCGCCCGCGCGTCGTGAAGCTCACGGTCGAGGATCTCTGGCGCATCAAGCGCCCCGCCGGCGTTTCGCTCGCGCCGGACGGCACGCGGGCGGTCTGCTCGCTGACCACGTACTCGATGCGGGAGAACAAGGGCACGGCGAGCCTGTGGCTCCTGCCAACCGATGCAGGCCGACGGCCGCGGCTGCTCACGACCTCCGGCGAAAAGGACGGGCAGCCGATGTGGGCGCCGCAGGGCAGCCTGATCGCATTCGTCGCCAAGCGCGAATGGCGGGGCAAGAAGGACGCAGAGCCGCAGATCTACCTCATCGATGCCGACGGCGGCGAAGCGCGCCGGTTGACGCAACTCGCCACCGGCGCCTCGGCGATCAAGTGGTTTCCTGACGGCAAGCGCGTCGCTTTCATTTCCTGGGTGTGGCCGGACCTGCGCGGCGAAACGGCACAGGCGCGCCGGCACAAGCAGCGCGAGCAAGACAAAGTGAAGGCGCATCGCGTCGAGCATGCCACTTACCGCTTCTGGGACCACTGGCTCTCGGACGGCAGGGTACCGCACCTTTTTGTCGCGGATCTGCGCGGCCGCTGCCGCGACTTGTTCGAGGCCACGCCTTACGAGCTGGTGCGCGCCGATCCCGACCAGCACTGCTACGATATTTCGCCAGACGGCCGCTTTGTCGCCTTCGGCTTCGACCCGGCGGAGGAGAAAAAGCTCGACGACGAGTTCGACATCGTCGAGCTCGACTTGAAGAGCCGTCGCTTTCGCAACCTCACGCCCGGCGCGCCGCATCGCGACTACCACCACCCGCGCTACGCGCCGGAGGGCGCGCGCATCGCGTGCCTCTCGAGCAACGTGCGCGCGAGCCCGGTCGCGCCGAACGAAATCACTTTGATCGAGCGCAGCAAGGGCGCGATCGCTGTCGTATCGAAGGCTTGGGATCGCGGGGTCGAAGCGCCGCTACGCTGGAGCGCCGATGCCTCGGCGATCCTCTGCCTTGCGCAAGACCGCGCGCGGCAGCACCTGTTTCGCTTCGACCTGGCGTCGCGTGCACCCACGGTGCTGGTGAAGGGGGGCATGGTGACCGAATTCGACCTGGCGGGCGACGCCGTAGCGTTCATTCGGGACGAAATGAACCACCCGCCTGCCGTCTACGCCAAGCGCGGCGACGGCGCGGAGCGCAAGGCCGAGTCGTTCAACGACGCGCTGCTGCGGCGCTTTCAGTTCGGCGCGTCGGAAGAGGTCAGCTTTCGCGGCTGGGGCAGCGAAACGCTGCAGATGTGGCTGGTGTTCCCGCCGCGCTTCGACCCGAAGAAGAAGTACCCGCTGCTGCATTCGATCCATGGCGGGCCGCACGCGATTTCGGCGGACTCGTGGCACTTCCGCTGGAACAACCACGTCTTTGCGGCGCAGGGCTACATCGTCGCCTGCGTGAATTTTCACGGCTCGTCCTCGTTCGGCCAGGAATTCATCGAGTCCATCAGGCATGAATTCGGCAAGCGCGAACTGGCGGACATCGAGCGGGCCACCGCGCTGCTCACCAGGCGCCGTTATGTGGACCGCAAGCGCGTGTTTGCCAGTGGAGGCAGCTACGGCGGCTACCTCGTCGCCTGGATGAACGGCCACGTACCGCGAGACAGGTACTGCGCCTACGTGTGCCACGCCGGCTGCTTCGACTGGGTCTCGATGATCGCCGACGATTCGTACCCGTACTTTGCGAAGGAACTCGGCGCCTGGTATTGGAAGGACTTTGGCAGGGTCGAGGCGCAGAACCCGCGCGCCGCGGTGAAGCGCATGCAGACGCCGACGCTGGTCATCCACGGCGCGCTCGACTACCGCGTGCCCGATTCCCAGGGGCTGCAGTACTACAACACGCTCAAGGCGAAGAAGGTGCCTGTGCGTTTGCTTCACTTTCCGGACGAGAACCACTGGATCCTCAAGCCGCAGAACTCGCGCCTGTGGTACCGCGAGTTCTTCGCCTGGCTCAGGCGCTTCGATGCTTCGCGCGGTGGCGCCGCACCTTCATGAGGTTGCCGCAGCTCGCCATCTCGCACCAACGGCGGCTGCAGTTCTTCGTTTCGTCCAGGAACAGCCAGTAGCAGGTCGGGCTTGCGCAGCGGCGCAACGCCTCGCTTGCCGTGGAAAACCCTGCCGGGTTTCCCACCGCGCGAGGCTTCGCCCACAAACCCCACAGCGGCAGCTATCCATGTTTTCAAAAAGCCCGGGAATAACCCCGAGCTTTCAACCAGGGTGGGGAATTTTCAATGACCGCAACTGGGGAAATTTGAATGCCCCTTGACAGCGACTTTCAGTGCGCGCGAGGAGCACGGGCGCCCAGCGCCTCCCGAAACTCGATTGCCCTCGCGAAGAACTGCTGCGCTGCTTGCGGCGAGCCGGCACCTTGCGGCGAGCAGCTTGCCCGCCTGCGATTTGCTTAGGGCTCCGGTGGCCTAGAGCCAATCCATGAGATCTTGAAAGTGCGTACACACTCCTAACTCTGCGACCCCTGATTGCCTGACCGGAATTGCAGAGGTCGAGGCTGAGTGCACCTCCCGGGCCGCGAAAAGTTCTCTGCGTAGCGCTTGCCTTTACATAGGCGGCTTGTGACGCATTCATTTCACGCATGCAAGGACTGAATATTTACCGATTGAGGGACGCGTGCTGGCCATGCATGATGTGCATGCCATAGACGGTGATGTAACGTTCAAAGTTAGTGTTTACGGGTTACAAGAAATACTTGCACATATGCATTGCGTCGGGTCTAAACTTACAGTGTGTCGGGATTAACCCGATACTGCTGTAAAGGAATCACTACAACAACTAGTGGATCGTCTACAACGAGGGGATCGTCTATATGGACTTCACCCGTTATGACATGAAACCCGTCGGAGCGCAGCGGCTGAGCGCCCTCGCCGTGTCGATAAGCGTCACTTTTTTACTTGTTTGGAGCATGGGGAGCCTGGGGTATCCGGCCACCGCGTCACCTACCGCAGTGACGCTCGTGGCTGCCGCCGCGTGCGACGGCACCCGGTAGCCGGACGCTATCCCGCCAACTCCTCGGCAACGCTTTCGGTCTGCCGAGGTTCCTGAGCCTCGTCGAGCGTGCGCAGGCGCAATAGCGGAGAGGCCCACGCGACGATCGGTACCAGCGCGATCGCGCCAAGAGCGGCGAGGAACAACGTCGCCCGCAGTGCCGCATGCTCGGCGATCCAGTCGCCGGCCAGGCCGCCGAAAAGCGCCGTCGCCACCGTAAGGCAGATCATCGTCGCCGTGACGCACCCGAGCGGCGCATCCGGCGTCACGACCTGACGCAGCGTCAGATAGTTGATGAAGAACACCATGCCAGATTTACCCTGTAACTGTGGTTACGAGGGATGACATGAAAAACATCAGCGCAACGCAGCGGCTCGTTGCCGCGGCACTCGCGATCACCGTAACGTTTTCAATGGTCTGTGGGATGGCGAGCCTGGGCTATCCCGCCAACGTCTCCGCCGCCCAAGCCGCGGCAACGCGCGTTGCCGCCTGCGACCGCGCGCAGTAGCTACGCGCCTGCGTTAACCAACACGCGTCGATTTTTCCCATGCTCGCCTGAGACTCTCGACGTTGCAACCCCAGCGCCGAGCTCGCAGGCGATGGCGCCCACTCGGCGCAGTGCGAGCTCCTGTCTTTCAGACCATAGTTGCCCCAAGCTGACGCGCAGGCAGTTCGCATAGCGCTGCGAGGCTGAAAACATCGGTCCTGGGGCAATCGTAATTCCATGCTGCAGCACGCGCTCGAACAGAGCGACGGAACTACATGCCTGGGGCATTTCTATCCAGATAATGTACCCGCCCGATGGCTGCGTGACGCGCGTGCCGCGCGGAAAAGTCTCGGCAATCACCTCGCGCGCGGCATTCACATGCGCCTCGAAGCGGCGGCGGAGCTGGCGCAAGGAACGCTCGTAACCGCCCGACTCGAGAAGCTCCGCGATGGTCAGCTCGGCGAGCTCGTTTTGCCCCCCACTGGACACGAACTTGAGTATGCGCACGCGATCGGTCCAGCGGGCGGGCTCAACCCAGCCCGCCTTGAGCCCGGGCGACACCGTCTTCGAGAACGAGCCGCACAACATCACGTTGCCTGTGCGGTCGAACGCCTTTGCCGCGCGCGCGGGCTGGGACCCGAAACACAGGTCGGCGTAGATATGGTCCTCAATCAGGGGAACGTGGCGTGAGGCGAGGAGCTCTACCAGCCGTTTCTTCGCCGCTTCCGACATCGAAAACCCCAGCGGGTTGGAAACATTAGGCATCGCAATCACCGCCTTGACCGGGTGCTCGGCAAGCGCGAGTTCGAGGGCTTCGAGCGACATGCCGGCGCGCGGGTGCGTGGGAATTTCGAGCGCGCGCAGCCCGAGCGATTGCAGGATCTGAAGAAAGCCGTAATACGTCGGCGACTCGAGGGCCACCAGGTCGCCTGGCCGCGTTACGGCTCTCAGGCACAGATTGATCGCCTCCATGCACCCGGTCGTCGTAACCAGGTTGCGATAGTCAATCCGGCAGCCCCATTCAAGCGCGCGGCGCGCGACTGCGCGGCGCAATTTCTCCGTGCCAGGAGGCATGCCATAGCGCCCAAGCACCCCTTGCTCGCTCTTCAGCTGCCCCATCATTACGCGTCGCACCCGGTCCAGAGCAAACAGCTCTCCGCTGGGACAGGCCGAGCCGAAGGCCACCACATCCGGGTCGCGCGCGAACGAAAACACCATATCGACCAGCGCATTGACCTCGACGGTGACCGCTCTTTTCGGCGGTCTTGAGGATTCAGGCTCTGCCACGGAGGCGGGAGCGCGCCGCACGAAGAATCCCGATTGCGGGCGGGCCTCGATGACTCCGCTGTCCTCGAGGCGCCGATAGGCCTCGAGGACGGTGGACACACTGATGTTCTGCTGGCGAGACAGCCTCCTCACCGACGGAACGCGATCACCCGCGCGAAGTGTGCCTGCGAGGATAAGTTCTTGGATCTGGTCGGCAACTCGGTGGTAGAGCGGCACGCTTTCGGACATGCAAGCATCCTTTCAGCAGGGACCTGGGCTGCCCAGACACAGTTGCGCTCCCGAGCGGGCATAACAGTCTTCACCCGGCGCTACTGTTATGGGCACAGTCTACAGGTAGCTGAGGCTGTTATCGCATGGGCGGGCTGTCTACGATGTCTGCATGATCGTGCGTCTGAATCGCAATGACCTTCTCACACTGCGTGCCGCCCGCGGCGTCGGCATTCAGGTCGTGGCCGGTCGCGTGTGGATCACCGAAGACGGATCCGCGGTGGACAATTTCCTGGAGCCCGGCGGAACCTATCGCGTCAGCGGCGATGGACTTGTCCTGGTGGAGAGCCACGGCGGCTCGGGCGATCGGGCGATCGCCGAGATCGCCCTGTGAAACCGGCCAGTGCGTTGCAGCGCATCGCGGCCGCGGTCATCGCGGCCGGCGTGACGCTTTCAATGGTTTGGGGCATGGCGGCACTTGGCTATCCGGCCAACTCCTCGGCAACGCTTTCGGTCTGCCGCGGTTCCTGCGCCTCGTCGAGCGTGCGCAGGCGCAATAGCGGAGAGGCCCACCCGACGAGCGGTACCAGCACGATCGCGCCAAGACCGGCGAGGAGCAACGTCGCCCGCAGCCCCGCGTGCCCGGCGATCCAGCCGCCGGCCAGGCCGCCGAAAGGCGCGGTCGCCACCGTGAGGCAGATCATCGTTGCCGTGACGCGCCCGAGCAGCGGATCCGGCGTCACTGCCTGACGCAGCGTCAGATAGTTGATGAAGAACACCATGGCGCTGAAGTCAAGCACCAGCAGCCCCAGCCCGAACAGGGCCGAGGCGGCGAGCTCGCCTCCCGACGCAGCGGCGAGCAAAAGCCACCCGACGCCAGTCCCGAGCATCCCGGCCAGCATGGTGGGACCGAAGCCAAGGCGCCCGTTGAGGCGCCCGATGGCGGCCGTGGCGCTGAGCGAGCCGATGCCGGCGAGCATCCACAGCGCGCCGACGCGCCCGGCGCTGAAGCCGAGCTCGCGCGCCGCGTACAGCACCACGATCGCGAGCGATGCATGCCGGAAGATCTGCCATACGGAGATTGCCCAGGCGAGCGCACGCAGCACGGCGTTGCGCCAGATCGCGGACAATCCTTCGCGAATCTCCGCGCCGATGCTCGAGGCGCGCATCTTCGGCGCGTCGTTCGGTCCGGAGCGGATACCGCGCAGGATCCACGCCGAAAGCAGGAACGACACCGCATCGAGAAGTATCGCGAACGGTGCCGTGAGCCACTGGATCAGCGCACCGGCAATTCCGGGACCGACGAGCTGCGCGGCGGAGTCGCTCACTCCGATCTTGGCGTTCGCTTCGACCAGATTGCTGCGCCCGACCCGTTCGGTCATGAAGACCTGGTAGGCCGGCCAGCCGCAAACAGTTCCAAGTCCGACGAGGAACCCGACCGTGTAGAGCACTCCCATGGAGAGCACGCCGAGCCACGCGCATAGCGGCACCGCGAGCAAGGCCAGGGCGCGCGCGATGTCCGACCATACGACGATCGGAAGCTTGCGCGCGCGGTCCACCAGCACGCCGGCGAACAGGCCGAAGAGCGCGAACGGCAACGCCTGGAGCGCCGTGAGAACGCCCATTTCGAGCGGCGTCGCATCGAGCAGCAGGGCGCCGGTGAGCGGCAGGGCCAGGAACGTGATCTGCCCGCCGAAATGAGTGATGGTGAGCGAGCCCCACAGCCGCACAAAATCGCCGTGGCGCCACAGCCCGTTGAACGCTCGGATGGGACTCGTTCGTCGATGCGGGTTAATTCGGCGCGAAGTATACCAATTCATCGTCCAAGGAAGCCTTTCGCTCGCGCGATCGGGCGTTTCGTCGCACAGCCGTTGCCGGGTATGCAGGGTCCTTAACCTGCACGCGAAGGGAGGGTTTGAAATGGAAACGCGGAATTCGTCTGATGGCGCTCGGCATCGCGCTCGCCGTGAACGGCGCGGCCCTGGTGGAGGTAAACGCCGCCATGCTCGAGGGCGCCGCGCGGCAGCTGCTGTCGCAGCAGGAGCCCGAGTGCATTGTCATCACCGGCAGGAAACAGGATCTGCCCGAACTCCGGACGCTGGCGGTCCAGAATTGCCCAGCTCACAAGACGCTCTAATGGCGACGTGCAGCCGGGGGCTGCCTCGAGACCGGGATTCACCAGGCGGCGGCGCACGCGCTGTACCGCAGCGATGGCTACGCCGAGTGCGCCCCCTTCGGCAAGTGCCGGCCGGATCCGCTGAGCGTATTCATGGAGAAGCGGTTGGTTACACGCTGAGGGGTTCTTCGTCCATCGCAGCGATCTGCTCGCGCAGCTCGAGGATCCGGTCCTGCCAGTAGCGCTGGGTGCCGAACCAGGGAAATGCGGCGGGAAACGCAGGATCGTGCCAGCGGCGCGCGAGCCACGCGGAGTAGTGGATCAGCCGCAGCGTGCGCAGCGCTTCGAGCAGGGGCAGCTCGCGCCGCTCGAAGCGCATGAAGTCCTCGTAGCCCGCGAGCAGGTCGGAGAGCTGCCGCGTCATCGCGCGCTGCTCGCCCGAGAGCAGCATCCAGAGATCCTGCAGCGCCGGACCCGTGCGCGCGTCGTCGAGATCGACGAAGTGCGGCCCGCTCTCGGTCCACAGGATGTTTCCCGCGTGGCAGTCGCCGTGCAGCCGGATCGAGCGCACCTCGCCGGCGCGCTCGTAGCATCTTGCAACCGCCGCCAGGGCCTGCTCTGTCACCGCCTTCCATGCCTCCAGCAGATCGGCCGGGATGAAGCGGTGCGCGAGCAGCCAGGAGCGCGGCTCATGTCCAAAAGTCTTTGCGCTCAGGGATTCTCTGCTTTGAAAAGCGCGCGCGGCTCCCACCGCGTGGATCCTGCCGACAAACCTTCCGATCCATTCGAGGGTCTTGCGGTCCTCGAGCTCCGGGCTGCGCCCGCCGCGGCGCGGGTACACGGCGAAGCTGAAGCCGGCGTGCTCGCCGGCAAAGGACGGCGCGACGACCGGAATTTCATGCGCTGCCAGTTCTTTTGCGAAGGCATGCTCTTCCGCGATCTGCCGCGCGCTCCAGCGCCCGGGGCGGTAGAACTTGAGCACCACCGAGTTGCCGTCTTCCAGCCAGACCTGGTAGACGCGGTTCTCGTAGCTGTTGAGCGGGAGCAGCCTGCCGTCGGCGCGGAAGCCGGCGCTGTCGCAGGCGTCGAGCACGACGTCCGGCGTCAGCGCCGCGTAGGAAAGCGGCATGGCGTATAGTAAACCGATGGCGGAAAAAGTCGTCGAAGTCCAGGATCTGCACTTCAGCTACGGCGAGTTGCCGATCTTCAGCGGCCTGTCGCTCGACATCCGGCGCGGCCAGGTGGTCGCGATCCTCGGCGGCAGCGGCTGCGGCAAGTCGACGCTGCTCAAGCTGATCGGTGGCCAGCTGCTCCCGCAGCAGGGCTCCGTCAAGGTCGAGGGTAGGGAGGTGCACGCGCTCGGGCCCGACGAGCTCTATGCGCTGCGCCTCGAGATGGGAATGATGTTCCAGAATTCGGGCCTGTTCAGCGACATGTCGGTGTTCGAGAACATCGCCTTTCCCCTGCGCGAGAACTTCGAGCTGCCCGAGGAGCTCCTGCGGCGCATCGTGCTGATGAAGCTCCACGCCGTCGGCCTGCGCGGCGCGCGCGACATGATGCCGGGCGATCTGTCAGGCGGCATGACGCGCCGCGTGGCGCTCGCGCGCGGCATCGCCACCGATCCCAAGCTGATGATGTACGACGAGCCGTTCGCCGGGCTGGACCCGATCTCGCTCAGCCACATCGTCGAGCTGATCCGCTCGCTGAACCAGGCGCTGGGGCTCACCTCGATCGTGGTGACCTACGACGTGAAGGAGGCGCTGAAGGTCGCCAGCTACGTTTACATGATCTGCGACGGCGTGGTGCTCGGCAAGGGCAACCCGCGGGAGATCGAGGCCTCGGAAGATCCCTACGTCAAGCAGTTTCTCCACGCGCTGCCCGACGGCCCGGTGCGCTTCCATTTCCCGGCGCCGCCGCTCGAGGAGGAACTGAAGATTCCCGGCTAGGCGGACTGGCGCGGCAGGAAGCGCAGCGCGACGCCGTTATTGCACCAGCGCTGGCCGGTCGGCGGCGGGCCGTCGTCGAAGAGGTGGCCGTGGTGCCCGCCGCAGCGTATGCAGTGGTACTCGGTGCGCGGGTAGATCAGGAAGTAGTCCTTCTTCATCTCGAAGGCGCCCGGGATGCTGGTGAAGAAGCTCGGCCAGCCGGTGCCCGACTCGAACTTCATTTCCGAGGTGAAGAGGGGCAGGCCGCAGCCGGCGCAGGCGAACACGCCGGCGCGTTTCTCCTGGTTGAGCGCACTCGTGCCGGCGCGCTCGGTGCCTTCCTCGCGCAGCACGCGGAACGCGTCGGCGGGCAGGCGCTTGCGCCACTCGTCCTTCGACAGCTTGAGCGGCTCACCGGGCGAGGGCACGGTCGCGCCGGCGGGCAGGAAGGTCTTCCAGTCTTTCTGCAGCTCGTCGATGCCTTTCATGTTGGCAGGGGGTGCAGCGTACGCCCCCCGGGAGGCCAAGGCGCTCGCCAGCAGGGTCTTCAACAACGTACGCCGATCCATCCTCGTCTCCTTTCGGTTTGACAGTTCGGCTGGTTGGTCGCGCCAACCGGCCGGTCCTGACAAATACGATACTACAGGAGCGGTCCTGCTCAGCGGGTGAGCTCGTGCGCGATCACGGCACCCGCTATGGCGCCGAGGACAATTCCGACGCCGGTATTGGCATCGGCGTCCGCGTGGTAGGCAGGATAAGCCGGATATGCGGGATATATCGGATAGGCCGGATATGCCTCGTACACCGGGTACACAGGCCTCTCAACGACGACGACTCGTGGGGCCGGCCGGTAATATTGCGGGTAATAGTGGTAATGCGGGGCGTAGTAATGCTCGAAACGCCTTTCGCGCCACTCGTCCCGGTCTCGCCAATGCGAATCGGCAAGCACGGGCGCGGAGACGATAAGAGCCGCAGCGGCGAATACAAGTTTCCTGAGCAGCATGGCAACCTCCTTTTTGGTTGGCCTAGCCCATTTGACGCGGAGCGACTCTTGCAGTGAACCCATAAAGTGCAACATCTGTAACACCATGTTAATTTCGCGCCCCTGGGAGGAAGCAATGCCGAGGATTCTGGTTTCCCTTCTTATCGCGTTTTGCGCCGCGGGCGCGTCGGCGCAGGACGCCTACCCGTCGAAGCCGCTGACGATGGTGGTGCCGTTTCCCCCCGGCGGCGTCGCCGACATCGTCGGGCGGCCGCTGGCGGCGGGGATGCACCATGTGCTGAAGCAGCCGGTCGTCATCGTCAACCGCACCGGCGCCGGCGGCGCAGTGGGCATGGCCTCCGTGGCGAAGGCCGCGGCCGACGGCTACACGCTCCTGATGAGCCTGTCGTCCATCTCCATCTTCCCCGTGTCGGACCGCATCAACGGCAAGGCGCCGGCGTACGAGCTGAAGGATTTCGCGCCGATCGCGCTGGTGACCGCGGACCCGACGGTGCTGGTGGTGCGCGCCGACAGCAGGTACAAAACGCTCAAGGACTTCGTCGACGCCGCGCAGGCGAACCCTGGAAAGATCAACTACTCTTCCTCCGGCGTATACGGCACGCTGCACGTGGCGATGGAAATCTTCGCCAACGCCGCCGGCATCAGGCTGTTCCACGTACCGTACCAGGGCGGAGGACCGGCGGTGACCGCGCTGCTCGGCGGTCAGGTCGAGGCGCTTGCCTCGGGTCCCGCGGCGGCCATCGGCCAGATCAAGGGCGGCAAGATGCGCGCGCTCGCCAGCTGGAGCGACAAGCGCCTCCAGTTGCTGCCCGAGATCCCGACTTTCAGGGAGCTCGGCTACGACGCCGAGTTCTACATCTGGTCGGGCGTGTTCGTGCCGGCAGCGACGCCCGCGCCGGTCGCCGCGAGGCTGCGCGACGCGGTGCGCGAGGTGGCGAACTCCGCCGAGTTCAAATCGGCGATGCAGAAGGTGGAAACGCCGGTGTATTACCTCGACGCGCCGGACTTCCAGAAATACTGGGAGCGCGACGCCGCGCGTCTCAAGCTGGCGCTGGAAAGAATCGGCAAGGTCGAGGAGAAGTAGGAAATCGGGGTTGGACGCGGTCGGAGCCGGTTTAATTTTTACTCTGCTTCTTCGACCGCGCCAGCTTCTCGAGTAGCGCGCGCGGGCGCCGGTACTGCAGCAGCACGCCGACCCGGCGCTCGAACGGGTCTCGCCGCACGACCGCTTTCAGGTGACGTCCGTTCACCAGAGGGAAGTGGCGCAGCTCATCGAGCAGGTCGCCAACCACCCACGCGTTCTTCTCCCCCGTCACCCAGACCTTCGGATCGACGCGCCGCAGGTCGAAGGGCACCGAGTACTCGCGCAGCGTCTTGTGGTCGAGCTTGTTGGTGTACTCGTGGAAATACGACATCGCCAGCTCGCGCAGCGAGCGGTAGACCGGGTCGCGCCAGCGCAGGCCGATGCCGTTCGTCTTCGAGATCGCGCCCCAGCGGCCCTGGCGCCTGAACAGCGCCACCACGTGGTCGAAGTCGCGCACCGCGCGCATGTCGAGCAGCAGCGGCGGCTCGCCTTGTATCCACAAGGCGCAGGCGGCGAGCATGGCGCCCTCGATGCAATGCGCGCTCTCGCTGCGCAGCACCGAGCGCACCGCCCGGCAGGTGCCGCCGCCGATCTCGAAGTTCTGTTTCAAACCGTAGAGAAACGCCTGGACCCGCTGTGGCGTGTCGAGGCGCTGCAGCACGGCGTACTCGGCCTTCGTCAGGCCGAGATGCTCGCGCCGCGCGATGCGGTTTCTGGGCATAGCCTGGAAAAAATATAACGCCGCGGCGCCGCCGGCAATCGGCAACGCAACCCCCTGATTTGGCGGGCGTCGCGCGAGCGCTTGCGCGGACCTGCAGGGGCTGTATCATTCACATATGAACAAACGCCGCGCTGCGCGCCGCCGCGGCCCGGCCGCCTCGGACGACGTCATGTGGTCGCTGATGCAGGCGGCGCATGCGGTCGAGAGCCAGCTCGAGGAGGCCTTGGCGCAGGTGGAGCTCTCAGGCGCCAAGCTCGCGGCCCTGACCCAGCTCGTGGAGGCCGACGAGCCGGTGCCGCTGGGCGAGCTGGCCGCGCGATGCGCGTGCGTGCGATCCAATATCACCCAGCTCGTCGATCGCCTCGAGGCCGACAAGCTGGTGCGGCGCGTAGACGATGCCGCGGACCGGCGCAGCCTGCGGGCCGCCATCACGCCGCTTGGCCGCGAGCGCCAGGCCGCGGGAGCGAAGAAAGTCGACGAGGTCCGCAGGAAGCTCGGCAAGGCGCTCGGCGCGATCGACCACGCTGCCCTGAAGCGCGCGCTGTCCGATCTGGATTGATTTTTTTTAAGCGAATCATGCATATATGCACTATTCAGCAGAGAAAGGATCATTCATGAACCTCCCGTTGCTGCTCGTTTCGGCTCTGATCACGGCGTGCGTAACGCCGCTCGCCCTGGCGGAGGAGGCGCTCGGGAGCCGAGCCGATCGCGATCGAGTACGACCTGGAGAAGACGGGCTTGGCGTGGAAGGTGTTCGATATCAGAGTCGCTGGAATGAGCCTCGCCGCCACCTATCGCAGCGCTTTCGCCGAGGAGGTGCGCAACCACGGCATCGACGGGCTGATCAGTTTGCTGTCGAGCAAGAACCGAGTCGCACTTAAGCCGGTGTCGGTGAAGACTTGAAGCTGCGTTTCAAACGCCTCATCGGCGATGGGACGGCGCTAATACAGCCCTCTTCCCAACGCGAGTAGAATCGCGTTTCCTTTTGCGCCGCAATAATCCTCCGCTTCCGATGACCGATCTCGTTTTGCGCGCCAGTTTCCTTGCCGGCCTTGCGCTCGCGCTTGCGGCATGCAGCCCTTCGAACGGCGCACCCGACAAAGGCGGCCACAAGGGCGGCCCGGGCGCAGGCATGCCGCCGCCGGAAGTCACGGTGGTCACGGTCGCGCCGCAGGCGCTGCCGGCGACGTTCGAATACGTCGGCCAGACCGCGGGCTCGCGCGAAGTCGAGGTGCGTGCGCGCGTCGCCGGCATTTTGCTGAAGCGCAACTTCACCGAAGGCGCGCCGGTCAGGCAGGGCCAGTCGCTCTATAGGATCGACCCGGCGCCGTTCGAGGCTGCGCTCGCGCGCGCCGAGGCGGACGTCGGCGCTGCGGAGGCGCGCCTCGAGCAGGCGCGCAAGAACGCGGCGCGTCTCAAGCCGCTCTACGCCGAGAAAGCGGTCAGCCAGAAGGACTACGACGACACGGTGTCGGCCGAGGAGATCGGCGCGGCCGACGTCAAGGCAGCGCGGGCGCGGCTCACCGAGGCAAAATTGAATCTCAGCTATACGAAGGTGGAATCCCCGGTCTCGGGAATCACCGGGCGCTCGATGCGCCAGGAAGGCTCGCTCATTTCTGGCCCGGATGCCCTGCTCACCAGCATCACCCAGGTCGACCCGATCTGGGTCAACTTCGGCATTCCCGACAACGAGCAGGCGCAGATCCAGAAGGAAGTGCAGGCGAAGCAGCTCGCGCTGCCGCAAGACGGCAATTTCGAGGTGGCGCTGCGCCGCGCAGACGGCAGCCTGTACGAGAAGACCGGGCGGCTCAACTTCGCCGACGTGCGCGTCTCGCCACAGACCGGCACGCGCGAGACGCGCGCCGAGCTTCCCAACCCCGGGGGCGCGCTCAAGCCCGGCGAGTTCGTGCGCGTCATCCTGCGGGGCGCTACGCGCCCCAACGCGCTCACCGTGCCGCAGCGCGCGGTGCTCGAGGGGCCGCAGGGGAAATTCGTCTATGTGGTGAATGAAAAAAACCAGGCCGAGCCGCGCCCGGTCGAGGCCGGCGAATGGGCCGGCCAGTCCTGGATCATCGTGAGCGGGCTCAACCCGGGCGATCGCGTGATCGTCGACGGGGTGATGCGCCTGGGGCCCGGAGCGCCCGTGCGCATCGCCGAAGCGAAGCCCGAAGCAGCAAAACCCGCAGCGAAAAAATAACTCATGTTTTCCCGGTTTTTCATCGACCGGCCCATTTTTGCGGCCGTCGTTTCCATCTTCATCGTGCTCGCCGGGCTTGCGGCGATGCGCAACCTGCCGATCGCGCAGTATCCCGAGATCGCGCCTCCGGTGGTCACGGTGCAGGCGGTGTACCCCGGCGCCTCGGCCGAGACCCTCGAGCAGACGGTCGCGGCGCCGCTCGAGAACCAGATCACCGGCGTCGAGAAGATGATCTACATGAGCTCGACCTCGGGCTCGAACGGCATCGTGCAGATCCAGGTCACCTTCGACATCGGCGCGGACGCCGACCAGGCGGCGCTCAACGTCAATAACCGCGTCAAGCAGGCCGAGCCGCGCCTGCCCGAGGAAGTGCGCCGCCAGGGCGTCACGGTGCAGAAGGGCTCCTCGGCTTTCCTGCAGGTGCTTGCGTTCTACTCGCCCGAGGGCCGCTATGACAACCTCGCCATCAGCAACTTCGTCACGCTGAACGTGCTCGATGCGCTCAAGCGCGTGCCGGGCACGACCAACGTGCAGATCTTCGGCGCCAAGGACTACGCGATGCGCATCTGGGTGCGGCCCGATCGCCTCACGCAGCTGCGCCTGACGCCGAACGATCTGATCCGCGCGCTGAACGAGCAGAACGCGCAGTTCGCCGCGGGCAAGGTGGGCCAGTCGCCGAGCGCGAGCCCGCAGGAGCTCGTCTACACCATCGCCACCAAGGGCCGGCTCGCCGACCCGAAGGAGTTCGAGAACATCATCGTGCGCGCGAGTCCCGACGGCTCGAACCTGCGCCTGAAGGACGTGGCGCGCGTCGAGCTCGCATCGAAGGATTACGAGTTCGTTGGGCGCATCAACGGCCGGGAGGCGACGCTGGTCGGCGTCTTCCTGCTGCCGGGCGCCAACGCGCTCGAGGTCGCCGACAACGTCGTGAAGACTGTGGACGAAATCGTGCCGCGCTTTCCGCAGGGCATGACCTATTCGGTGCCCTACGACACGACGAGGTTCGTGCGGGTGTCGATCCGCGAAGTGCTGTTCACGCTGGGGGAGGCGATGTCGCTCGTGGTGCTGGTGGTGTTCCTGTTCCTGCAGAACTGGCGCGCCACCCTGATCCCGATCGCCGCGGTGCCGGTGTCGCTGATCGGCTGCTTCGCCGGCTTGTACATGCTCGGCTACTCGATCAACACGCTCACGCTGTTCGGCATGGTGCTCGCAATCGGCATCGTGGTCGACGACGCCATCGTGGTGCTCGAGAACATCGAGCGCATCATGCACGAGGAGCATCTCGCGGCGCGCGAGGCGGCGATCAAGGCGATGCGCGAGGTGAGCGGGCCGGTGGTGGCGATCGTACTCGTGCTGTGTTCGGTGTTCGTGCCGATCGCCTTCCTCGGGGGACTCGCGGGCGAGCTCTACCGCCAGTTCGCGGTGACCATCGCGATCGCGGTGGTGATCTCGGGCATCGTCGCGCTCACGCTCACGCCGTCGCTCTGCGTTCTGATCCTCAGGCGCGAGCACAAGCTGCCCGGCGGCTTCTTCCGCTGGTTCAACGACGCGTTTCAGCGCGTCACCGCGCGCTACTCGAACGGCGTCGCGTGGATGATCCGCCGCGCCGCGATCGGCGTGCTGGTGTTCCTGGGCATGGTGGCGATCGCGGCCGGGCTGTGGAAGCTCACGCCGGGAAGCCTGGTGCCCGACGAGGACCAGGGCTTCTACATCAGCGCGGTGATCCTGCCCGACGGCGCGACGCTCGAGCGCACCGACAAGGTGGTCGCGCAGGTGCTGCAAGCGATCAAGTCGAACCCGAACAACCAGGACGCGGTCGCCTTCACCGGCTTCGATTTTCTCGGCGGCTATTTCCGCAACAACGCCGCGACGATCTTCGTCACGCAGAAGCCCTGGGACGAGCGCAAGGTCGACACCAAGCAGGTGGTCGGAGACCTCTTCATGAAGACCGCCGGCATCAAGGAAGGGCTGGTGCTCGCCTTCGGTCCGCCGCCGATCTTCGGCCTCGGGACGGCGGGCGGCTTCGAGCTTTACCTGCAGGACCGGGGCGAGGGCGGCGCGCCGCGCATGGCCCAGGCAATGGGCCGGTTCATGCAGCAGACCGCCAAGGACCCCAAGTTCGCCTTCGTGCAGACGCTCTGGCGCCCGGCGGCGCCGCAGCTCTACGTCGATGTCGACCGCGAGAAGGCGAAGGCGCTTGGCGTGCCGCTCAACGAGCTCTACGGCGCGCTCGCCGCCACCCTCGGCAACTACTACGTCAACGACTTCAACAAGTTCGGCCGCACCTGGCAGGTGCTGATGTCGGCCGAGCCCGAGTACCGCAAGAGCCCGGACTCGGTCGGCGACATCCACGTGCGCTCGGAAAAAGGCGAGATGATCCCGCTGCGCTCGCTCGCGAACGTCAAGTACGCCTCGGGCCCCGATTCGCTCGCGCGCTTCAACAACCTGCCCGCGGTGAAGCTCTTCGGCGCGGCGGCGCCCGGCATCTCGTCGGGCCAGGCGATCGAGGAGGTCGAGCGCATCGCGAGAGAGGCGCTGCCCGCCGATTTCAGCTTCGACTGGGGCGGCGCCTCCTATCAGGAGAAGAAATCCGGCGGCACCTCGGTGCTTGCGCTCGGACTCGCGGTGATCATGGTGTTCCTGATCCTCGCCGCGCAATACGAGCGCTGGTCGCTGCCGCTCTCGGTGCTGCTCGCGCTGCCTTTCGGCACCTTCGGCGCGCTCGCCGCGGTCTATCTGCGCGGCTACAGCAACGACGTGTACTTCCAGATCGGGCTGGTCACGCTGCTCGGCCTCGCGGCGAAGAACGCGATCCTGATCGTGCAGTTCGCGGAACTCAAGGAGCGCGAAGGCTTGTCGGCCGCGGCCTCGGCTCTCGAGGCGGCGCGCCTGAGGTTTCGCCCGATCCTGATGACCTCGCTTGCCTTCATCTTCGGCGTGATGCCGCTCGCCTTCTCCACCGGCGCGGGCGCCGGCGCGCGGCGCTCGGTCGGCACAGGCGTCATGGGTGGAATGATGGCGGCGACCTTCCTCGCCATCTTCTTCGTGCCGATGTTCTTCAAGCTGCTCACCGATCGACGACTGCGCGAACCCCGCAGCACCGCCGAGATCAAGGACGAAGTCGAACGCGCGCGCACGGTTACGCACGCGCAGGTTCAGCACCCGCACTATGCGCCACACCCTCACGAGTAGTCTGGTTTTGCTTCTAGCGGCTTGCTCGACGCAGCCGCGCTACGAGCGGCCTCAGGTCGAGCTCCCCGCGGCCTGGAAGGAAGCGGCGCCGCGCTTTGCCGAGGACGGGCGCTGGTGGCGCATCTATCGGGACGAGGAGCTGGACAAAGTCATCGAGGAGGCGTTCGCCGGGAACGCCGATCTCGTCGTTGCCGCCGCGCGCGTGGACGAGGCGCGTGCCCTGGTGGCCGAAGCCGAGTCCTTTTTCTTCCCGCGAGTCGACGCGCAGGCCGGCGGCAGCCGCCAGCAGCTCTCGACGCGCACCGCGACCTTCTTTCCCGGCATTCCGCGCCAGTACAGCGATTACCGGGCGACGCTCAACCTGTCCTACGAAGTCGATCTCTTCGGGCGCCTGCGCGCCGGCGCGCAGGCCGCGAGGGCCGAGCTCGCCGCGGACGAAGCCGCGCGCGAGGCGGTGCGCCTCGCGCTCGCCGCGGAGGTTGCGAAATCCTATTTCGCGTTGCGCGCGCTCGATGAGCAGGTCGAGCTCACGCGCCGCACGGTGCTGCTGCGCGAAGAGGCGCTCGGCCTGCAGCGCAAGCGCTACGACGCCGGCGTGATCTCGGATTTCGATCTGCGCCAGCTCGAGGCCGAGACCGCGGCGGTGCGCGCGCAGCTGCCGCCGCTGCAGCGCGAGCGCGAGCGCGAAGAGGCGGCGCTGTCGGTTCTGCTCGGCCGTACGCCCAAGCAGGTCTTTGAAAGCGGCATCAGCGTCAGATTATCGTTCGATGAAAAGCCGGAAGCCGCCGTCGTGCCCTCCGGGCTGCCCTCCGAATTGCTGCTGCGCCGCCCGGATCTCGTACAAGCCGAGCGCGGCCTCGCGGCCGCCAACGCAAGGGTGGCCGTCGCGCGCGCCGAGATGTTCCCGTCGATTGCGCTCACCGCGGCGCTCGGCAGCGAGAGCGCGGCGCTCGCCAATCTGTTCAAGAGCGGGGCGGGAATCGGGGCCGTGGCGGCGGCCGTGGCGCAGCCGATCTTCGCGGGCGGGCGCCTCGAGGCGCAGACCGCCGCGGCGCACGCGCGCGAACGCGCCGCGCTCGCGCAATACCAGCAGGCGATCCGCAACGCGTTCGGCGAGGTGCGCGCCGCGCTCTCGGCGCAGTCGCGCTCGCGCGAAAGCTACGATGCCGAAAGCGCGCGCGCCGCGGCGCTTGGCGAGACGCTGCGGCTGGCACGGCTGCGCTACCTGAACGGCGTCGCCAGCCAGCTCGATGTCATCGACGCTGAGCGCGGGCTGCTCGCGGCCGGCGTCTCGCGCATCGAGGCGCTGCGCGCGCACCGCGCGGCGGTGGCGGACTTGTTCCGGGCCCTTGGCGGTTAGTGGAAGACGTACGAATCCATCGCCAGCACGCCGCTCTCGATGCCGTCGTAGATCCGCTCGGGCTTTGCCTGATCGCCGCTCGCGCCCAGCGCGAAAAATAGCGGCAGGAAATGCTCGTCGGTGGGATGCGCGCGTGCGGCGTGGGGCGCGAGCGAGCGGTACTCCGCCAGAGCTTCGAGATCTCTTTTTTCCATTTTCTCCTTGACCCAGTCGCGGAATTCGCGCGCGTAGGGCTCGGGTTTTCCGGCGCCGCGCGCCCAGTCGCGCAGGTTGTGGGTCATGTGGCCCGAGCCGACGAGCAGCACCTCTTCGTCCGCCAGCGGCCGCAGCGCACGGCCGACCTCGAGGTGATGGCGCGTGCCCAACCCCGGCTGCACCGAGATCTGCACTACTGGAACGCTCGCGTCCGGGTACACGTAGAGAAGCGGCGCCCAAGCGCCGTGGTCAAGGCCGCGGCTGCCGTCGATCGCCGCAGTGAGGCCGTGCGCCTTCAGCAACGCTTGCGCGCGCTGCGCCACCTCGGGCGCGCCGGGAGCGGCGTAGCGCAGGCGATAGAGCGGCTCCGGAAAGCCGGAGAAATCGTGGATCGTCTGCGGTTTGGCGCTGCCCGTGAGCATCGGCAGATTGGTTTCCCAATGCGCCGAGGCGATCACCACCGCCCGCGGCCCGGGCAGACTGCGGCCGAGCGAGCGCCACGCCTCGCCGGCCGCGCCCGGATCGAGCGCGTGCATCGGTGAGCCGTGGGAGATGAAGACGCTCGGCAGACCGGCCATTCAGGCCGCTTGCTTCAGCAGGCCTTCGCTCCTCAGCGCCTCCTGCACCTTGGGCCGAGCGCCGACACGCGCCAGGTACGCGGCGACGTTGGCCCACCTGGAGAGATCGAACTGCAGCGGCTTGGACCAGCTAAGCACCGTGAACGCGTAAGCATCCGCGACGCTGAAGGTCTTGCCCATGAGGTAGTCCTTGCCGCTGAGCTGCTTGTCCAGCCACTCGATGCGGTTGCTCAGGTTCTCCCTGGAAATGCGCTTGTACTCGTCGGGGGTGTTGGGCTTGAACAGCGGCGAGAATCCCTTGTGCAACTCGGAGGTGATGAAATTGAGCCACTCCTGCAGCTGATAGCGCTCGAAGCTGCCGTTTTTCGGCGCCAGGCGCGCATCGGGCTTCTGGTCGGCGAGGTATTGGACGATCGCCGGCCCCTCGGTGAGAACCTGGCCGCTATCGAGCTGCAGCACGGGCACGTAACCCTTCGCGTTGATTTTCAGATAGTCGCCGCCGCCGTCGTACTTCTTGGCTTTGAGATCCACCTTGACCAGCTCGACCGGCAGGCCGGCCTCGCGGGAGACGATGTGGGGGGACAGCGAGCAGGCTCCGGGTGCGTAAAACAGTTTCATGAGTGGTTCCTTTCTCTGTGACAACACCTGGAATTTAGGGGCGATCGTGTTTTTATCCAATAACGGCAGTATAAGAATGCCTCGTATCGAGATAAAGAGGCTAAACGGAAATAGATAATCCCTTATATCGGGATAATATGGCGGCGTGGACCGTCTTGCCGCCATCCAGGTTTTCTCACAGGTCGTCGAATCGGGGAGCTTTGCCAAGGCCGCGGAGCGCCTGGGGCTTTCCACCTCCGCGGCGTCGCGCCACATCGCCGAGCTCGAGGCGCACCTGCAAACCCGGTTGCTTAACCGCACGACGCGGCGCGTCGGCCTCACCGAGAGCGGCCGGGCGTTCTACGAGCGCAGTATCCAGTTGCTCGCGGATCTGGAGGAGGCCGAGCAGGAGGCGGCGCGCGCCGCAGTGGTGCCGCGCGGCACGATCAAGCTCACCGCGCCGGTGAACTTCGGCGTGCGCCACACCGCCCCCGCCATCGCTGCTTTTCTCGCGCGGCATCGCGAAGTCAGGTTCGACGTCTCGCTTTCCGACCGCGTCGTCGACCTGGTGGAGGAGGGTTTCGATCTCGGCATCCGCATCGGCGTCGCAGGCTCTGGCAATATCGTCGCGCGCAAGCTCGGCGAGACGCGGCTGGTACCTTGCGCCTCGCCCGGATACCTTCGGGTGCACGGCGCGCCGCAGGCCCCCGAAGAGCTCGAGAAGCACAATTGCTTCACATACGAATACGTCACGCCGCGCAATCTGTGGCGGTTTCGCGATCCGTCCGGCCACGAGCGCGCCGTGCGCGTTCGTGGCAGTCTGCATTCGAACAACGGCGACCTGCTTGCCGAGGCGGCGGCGCGCGGCGCCGGGATCGTGTTCGAGCCGGCCTTCATCGTCGGGCGGGACGTGCGCACCGGGCGCTTGGTGCCGCTGCTGCAGGACTTCGTGCCGCTGCCGGTGCCGATCTACGCGGTCTATCCCAGCCGCAAGCACTTGTCCGCGAAAGTGCGCCTGTTCGTCGATTTCCTCGTCGAGCGTTTCGCCGAGGCGCAGGACTGGGGCGCGCCGTGAGAGGGCTTGTCGCCGCAATAGCCTTCGTGTTCGCATTTCAAGCTCTTGCAGCCGGCCCCAGCGAACTGCCCGACTGGATCCTCGCCTCGACCGACGCGCGCGCGGTCGCCGGCGAGCCCTTCGAGATCGTGCTCGTAAGCCTCAGCGCAACCCCGCCGCCCGATGAGATCAGCGTGCGGTTGAAGAGCGACCTCGACGAGCGGATCCTGCGCCTGCAGGCGCTCGGGCCGGCGCTCGGCACGCGGCGCGTTTATTCGGCCATCATGCCCGCAGACATGCCGGGACCGGTGGCGATCGACCTGGTCGGGCAGGCATCGAGCGTGCTCGTCGTGCGCGTCGCGCCCAAGGCCGACGTGGTGCATTCGTTGACCGGCGGGCACGCGCGCGAAGACTACGAGCCGCCCCTATCCGAGAGCGATCCGATGTACTTCGTGCTGGGGGCGCGCAGCGGCTATAGCGCGCGCTTCCAGCTGTCGTTCAAGTACCGGCTGTTCGACCCGTCGGTCGGATTCGGTCGGGACCGACCCTGGCTGTCCGGCCTGTACTTCGGCTATACGCAGAACTCGCTCTGGGACCTGTCAGCGCAGTCCAAGCCGTTCCGCGACACCAGCTACCGGCCGTCGCTGTTCTGGAAATGGGAGCGCGCCGACGACAAGACCTGGATCGACGCCGCGCGCTTCGGCATCGAGCACGAATCGAACGGCAAAGACGGAGACCGCTCGCGCTCCATCAACATGCTATTCATCCGGCCTGAGTGGCACTGGCGTCTGCGCGACGGCGACAGCTTCCAGTTCACGCCGCATGTGCACAAATATTTCGACAAGGGCGACAATCCCGACATCGCAGCGTATCGCGGCTACGTCGACTGGCGCGCGCGCTACGACGCGAACGGCGAGTGGATCGCTACTGGCGTGGCGCGGATCGGGACTTCCGGCAAGGGCAGCCTGCTGATCGATTTTTCGAAGCGCACGCGCAACCTGCGCTTCGGACCGGTCGGCGGATATGTGCACGTGCAGTACTTCAATGGCTTCGGCGAGGACATCCTCGACTACAACGTGCGGCGCAAGCCGCAGCTGCGCGTCGGCGTTGCGATCGTTCCCTAGGTGTCCTCGGTGCGGGGAGGGCGCCAGGTGTAGGGCACCGGCCCGGGCGCGCGCAGCACTCGAAGCATGCGCAGCGCGCCTTCCTTGCGGCCTTCGCCGCTGCGGTAGTAACCGGGGACCAGAACGGTTTCGTAGAAGCCCATCGCGCGATAGAAGCGCCGCGCCGCATCATTGCCGGCGCGCAACTCCAGGTGAATGCTCGCCATGCCGGCGCAGCGCGCGGACTCGAGCATCCAATCCAGCAGCCGCTGGCCGATGCCGAGGCGCCGATGGGAGGGCCGCACCGCGAGCAGTACGAGATGCGCGCGCTCGTCGCCAAACTCCATGATTGCGAAGCCGGTGAGGGCGCCGCGCGACGTGCCGCTCTTGCCGCTCTCGCAGGCCACCACGGCAAGCGTTTCGCGGTCGCGGATGGCGCGCAGCACGCGCGCCGCGTCGTATTTCCATCCCAGCCCCGCCTCGATGAAGTCGCGCGACATCATCCCGATCGCCTGGGCGTCGCGCGGCTCGGCGAGCCGGATGGTGATTGCACGGGGGGGTGTCATAGCTGCGATTGTGCCACTTTCGCGCGCGCCCGGCGTGGACGACTTGCGCTACCGTAAGCTTCAGGCATCGCTGCGAAGAGATGACCAGGGCCACCTTTTGTGCCGTGGCCGAAAAGAGTATTCTCCAAGCGGGGAGGAGATCCACCATGCAGGTGAAAGAGATCCTCAGGGTCAAGGGCAACCGGCTCGTCAGTGCCGAGCCCGCGGGCCGCGCGGTGGAGGCGGTCAGCACCATGGCGAGGGAGAACCTCGGCTCGCTGGTGGTGATGGAGCAGGGGCGCATGGTCGGCATGCTGACGTTCCACGAGCTTCTGCGCGCGCTTGCCTCGCGCGGCGGGGCGCTCGACGAGCTGAGAGTGGGCGACATCATGGTGCGCGATCCGGTCACTGCGGCGCCCGAGATGGAGGTCAACGACCTGCGCCGCACCATGCTCGAGAGCGGCGCGCGCTACCTCCCGGTGATACAGGATGGCCGCTTGCTCGGCGTGATCTCGTTCCGCGACGTCGCCAAGGCGGTGCTCGAAGAGCAGGACTTCGAGAACAAAATGCTGAAGGGCTACATCAAGAATTGGCCCGCGTAGGAAGTTTCTCGTAACGTCTCTGGGCGTTGCGGCTGCTCGACGACATGCGGCCCGGCGTGAAGCTGCTGCTCCCTGCCTTCGAGCGCGCACACGACGAGCGCGGCGTACCCGATATGCAACGCACCGCGTTCCATGTTCCCGACGCGTATGCGCGCGACACCGCGAAACGGCACGCGGCGTATTTCGAGTGGGCGGCATCGATTCATCCCTATCGTCGCGACGCCGTGGAGGCGCTGCAAAAAGCAAAGGGCGAGGACTATCCGCTGCCGGGCGATGCCGATCTTCTCGGTGGATTATCCGATCTCGCTCAAGCTGCTTGCGCAGAGCATGGGTCCCCTGTTGCGGGAGAAGGTTGCACAATCCGCTGCTGTTCGATTTCGTCTGCAAGCGGCTCCTGCGCGCCAATCGCAAGGCGCTCGCCGCGCGCGTGTTCGAGACGCGGCGGTTCTTCGAGAGCGCCGTGTAAAATGATCCGTTCATGTCGGGAAACAGCTTCGGCACGCTCTACTGCGTGACCTCCTTCGGCGAGTCGCACGGCCCGGCCTACGGCGGCGTGGTGGACGGTTGCCCGCCGGGGCTCGAGCTCTCGGCCGCCGACCTGCAGAAGGAGCTCGACCGCCGCAAGCCCGGCAGCTCACGCCACGTCACGCAGCGGCGCGAGTCCGACGCCGTCGAGATCCTCTCCGGGGTGTACGAGGGCCGCACTACCGGCACCGCGATCGGCTTTATCGTGCGCAACGAAGACTCGCGCTCGAAAGACTACGCCGCAATCGCCGAGAAGTTCCGGCCCGGCCACGCCGATTACACCTATTGGCAGAAATACGGCATCCGCGACGCGCGTGGCGGAGGCCGCGCCTCCGCGCGCGAGACGGTGGTACGCGTCGCCGCCGGTGCGATCGCGAAGAAGTGGCTGCGCGAGCGCTATGGAGTCAGGGTGCGTGGTTATCTGGCGCAACTCGGGGTACAGAAAATCTCCTTCAAGAACTGGGACTCGGTTGATGCGAATCCTTTCTTCTCCCCCGACCCCGCCGTGGTGCCCCAACTCGAGAAATTCATGGACCAGCTGCGCGAGAGCGGCGATTCGTGCGGCGCGCGCGTGAACGTCGTCGCCGAGAGCGTGCCGGTCGGCTGGGGCGAACCGGTGTATGGACGGCTCGACGCCGACATCGCATGGGCGATGATGTCCATCAATGCCGTCAAAGGCGTGGAGATCGGCGCGGGGTTTGAGTCCGTCGTGCAGAAGGGAAGCGAGCACGGCGATGAAATGACGCCGCAAGGCTTTGTTTCCAACAACAATGGCGGGGTGCTGGGCGGCATCTCGACCGGCCAGGACCTCACCGTATCGATCGCCCTCAAGCCCACTTCGAGCATCCGGTTACCGCGCCGGACCATCAATACCCGCGCCGAGGCTGTGACTATCGAAACCACCGGGCGGCACGATCCATGTGTCGGGATCCGTGCAACGCCGATCGCCGAAGCGATGCTCGCCTGCATCCTGATGGATCATGCACTGCGCTATCGCGCGCAATGCGCTGATGTGACACTGCCCACCAAGCTAGAAAAGCCTAGGAAAATCAATTAAAGTATGGCCATAAAACTGGCGGTAAACTCCCCAAGAGAGAACAATATGAGCAACAAAGGGCAGTTGCTACAAGACCCGTTTCTGAACACGCTTCGCAAGGAGCACGTACCGGTGTCGATCTACCTGGTGAACGGGATCAAGCTGCAGGGGCAGATCGAGTCGTTCGATCAATACGTCGTGCTGCTGCGCAACTCGGTGACGCAAATGGTGTACAAGCACGCCATTTCCACCGTCGTGCCGTCGCGGCCGATCAATCTCGGCGCCGAGAAGGAACCCGCCTGACGCCCGGGCTCCGTCGCTTTTGCTAGAGCGACCCGCCGCAGCTGCCGATCCGCAGGCGGCGATCATCGTTTGCCTGGACTTCGGCAACCCCGGATACGAAGAGGCCGTCGAGGAGGTGGTGCGGCTGGTGGAGAGCGCGGGCGTGCGGCGTCATCAGGTGGTGCGCGGCCGTCGCAGCCACCCGGACTCCAAGCTGTATGCCGGCAGCGGCAAGGTCGGCGAAATCGCCCGCGCCGCGGTGGCGCTGAACGCCGCCTGCGTGGTGTTCGATCATTCGTTGTCGCCCGCGCAGGGGCGCAACCTCGAGAAGGAGCTGCAGCGCCGCGTCATCGATCGCACCGAGCTGATCCTGGAGATCTTCGCGCAGCGCGCGCAGACCAGCGAGGGCAAGCTGCAGGTGGAGCTCGCCCAGCTCGAGCACCTGTCGACGCGGCTGGTGCGCGGCTGGACGCACCTCGAGCGCCAGCGCGGCGGCCTAGGCAAAACCGGCGGTCCCGGCGAGAAGCAGATCGAGCTCGACCGGCGCTATATCGGCCAGCGGGTCCGTGTCCTGAAAAATAAACTGGAAACCCTGAATAAACAGCGCACCGTGCGGCGCCGTGCGCGTGCCAAACGGGACGTGCTGTCCATTTCGATCGTCGGCTACACCAACGCGGGCAAGTCGACGCTTTTCAATTCGCTTGCGCATGCCAAGGCCCACGAGGCGGATCAGCTGTTCGCGACGCTCGACACCACCACGCGGCGCCTCTGGCTGCCCGAGGCAGGCCCAGTGGTGGTCTCCGACACCGTCGGCTTCATCCGCAGCCTGCCGCACAGCCTGATCGCCGCGTTCCGCGCCACGCTGGAGGAAACCGTGCGCGCCGACCTGCTGCTGCACGTGGTGGACGCGGCCTCGTCGGCGCGCGCCGAGCAGGCGGCTGAAGTGAACAAGGTGTTGGGCGAGATCGGCGCCGACGCAGTGCCGAGAATCGCCGTCTGGAACAAGATCGATTGCGCGCATCTTGAGCCGGCGGTCGAGCGCGACCAGTATGGTAAGATTTCCCGCGTTCTCGTGAGCGCGCGTACCGGTGCGGGATTACAGGGAGTGCGCGGCGCCATCGCCGAGTTCGCGCGCGACCGGGCAGGGGCGCGCGGCGCGGCGCCTTCCGAACCGCGGTCTCTTCACCACACTCACTAGCTGGCCGTCCATGCCATTGAACGACCCCAATTGGGGGCGCGGCGGTTCCCGCGGTCCGCAGGGCCCAGGCGGCGGCAACCAGGGTCCGCCCGACCTGGACGAGCTCTGGCGCAGCTTCAACCGCAGGCTGAACGAATTGTTCGGCCGCCGGCGCCGCGGCGGCGGCGACGAGCCGCCGCTGCCGCCATCGTCGTGGCGCTTCGGTGGCGGCGCCGGAGTGCTGTTCGCGCTGGTGCTCGCGGTGTGGCTGGCAAGCGGTTTCTACATCGTCGTCGAAGGCCAGCGCGGCGTGGTGCTCACCTTCGGCCGCTTCTCGCAGGAGACCGGCCCGGGCCTGCGCTGGCGGCTGCCGTGGCCGATCCAGTCACACGAGATCGTTAACCTGCAGCAGGTACGTACGCTCGAGATCGGCTACCGCAACAACGTGCGCACCAAGGTGCTCAAGGAAGCGCTGATGCTCACCGACGACGAGAACATCGTCGACCTGCAGTTCGCGGTGCAGTATGTGGTGAAGGACGCGCGCGACTTCATCTTCAACGTGCGCCGCCCCGACGAGTCGGCGATGCAGATCGCCGAGACCGCGATGCGCGAGGTGATCGGCAAGAACCGCATGGACGCGATCCTGTACGAGACGCAGGTCGACATCGCCAACAAGACGCGCGACCTGATGCAGGTGATCCACGATCGCTACGGCACCGGCATTCAGATCAGCGCCGTCACCGTCCAGAACGCGCAGCCTCCCGAGCAGGTGCAGGCCGCCTTCGACGACGCGGTCAAGGCCGGCCAGGACCGCGAGCGCCAGAAGAACGAGGGCCAGGCGTACGCGAACG